>Ga0079037_100001895_pt1 | contig 11181 bp, 6 predicted proteins | sample Mud3Dept4metaG_FD_71479 | JGI IMG/M metagenome (GOLD analysis project Ga0079037, IMG submission 71479) | Freshwater wetland microbial communities from Ohio, USA, analyzing the effect of biotic and abiotic controls - Mud 3 Core 4 Depth 4 metaG | ecosystem: Environmental > Aquatic > Freshwater >... | reverse complement strand
ACTGCACACGATCGTTCCAGTGGCGAGTCGTCTGGTTGAGCTGACGCACCTGATCGAGAAGCTCACGAGCGCTCTCCGCGCCGCAGAGCTGGCTCGCCGTCAATACGAGGCTGCCCGCAACAGCGCAGCACCCGACGATCGCTCGCTTACAGCGACCCATGCGACCCTCCCGCCGGAGCCGAGACGTTGCCCCGTCGCTGGTGCCACAGGAGTCCTCGGTACACATACTGGACGCCAGACGCCGCGGTCGTGGCCCCGGCCACGTATTGAATGCCGAGATTGACGAGAGCCAACGGCAGGACGGGTCGCGCCAGGCTCATGAGCGCAAACCCGACGGTGAACAGCTGCAAGAAGGTGTTGATCTTTCCCAAGCGGCTGGGTTCAACCGGCATGGTCGTCTGGTGAACGAGGAAAATGAGGACATAGCCCGCGACCACGATGACATCGCGGCTGACCACCAAGGTCACCAACCAGACGGGGATGGACCCCGCCACGCCGAGCACGACGAAGGAGCTGAGCACGAGCAGCTTGTCAGCCAGGGGATCGAGTGCCGCGCCCAGGTCCGAGCCGCTGTTGGTCAGGCGCGCCACCGCCCCGTCGACCGCGTCCGTCACCCCGGCCGCCAGGAACAACATGAGTGCCGCCGCGTGGTTCCCATCGGCCAGGAAGACCAGGAAAATCGGAATGGCCACGATGCGGAGGAGGGTCAGAAAGTTCGGTACGGTCAGCATACGCGAGTGGCCACTGGTCCTGAACCCGACAACATTAAACGAACCTACTACGCACGCGGATGAAGACGAAAGCTGCCGACAGGTCAAACAAGCTCTTGCTCGGTCACCGGCTTGGGCTTCTCCTCCCGCAGGGCCTTGCGGATGCGGCCGGCCACCTTCTCCGGCACGTACGCCGTCACCAGGAACACCCCGTCTTGCAGCGACTGCTCCGCCACCCGTCCCGCCCGGTGCAGCTCAGCCAAGAGGTCGCCTCGCCCCACCGGGATGCGCACCTGCAATCGCTCCTGCTGCGCGGCCAGCAACGTCCCGATCTGCCGCAGCAAAAGCGGGAGCCCCCAGCCCGTGCGGGCGGACACCACGCACGCGGGGCCGGACACCGGCTGCCGCACGGACGTCTCCTCCAGCAGGTCCATCTTGTTGAACACCGTGATCCGCGGCGTGCCGTCGGCGCCCAGCTCTGCGAGCACCAGATCGACGACCACCATCTGTTCCGCCGCATGCGGATCACTGGCGTCGACGACATGCAGCAGCAGGTTCGCGCTCCGGACCTCCTCCAGCGTGCTCTTGAACGCGTCGACGAACCCGTGCGGCAGCTTGTGAATGAAACCCACGGTGTCGACCAGCAAGGCCTGGCCGTCGCCGGGAAGGCGCAGCAGTCGCACCGTGGGATCGAGCGTCGCGAACAGGCGATCCTCCACGAGGACGGACGCATCCGTCAGCCGGTTCATCAGCGTCGACTTGCCCGAGTTGGTGTAACCCACCAGCGCCACCGTCGGATAGGGGACCTGGGCGCGGCTGTGCCGATGCAGTCCGCGCGTCCGCGACACCTGGGCAAGGCGCTTGCGCAGCATCGCAATTCGTTCCCGGACGCGGCGCCGGTCGACCTCGAGCTGCGTCTCGCCCGGGCCGCGTGTTCCCACGCCACCGCCGAGGCGCGAGAGATGCTGCCACTGCCGCGTCAAACGCGGGAGCAGGTACTCCAGCTGCGCCAGCTCGACCTGCAGCTTGCCCGCCTGCGAACGGGCGCGGTACGCGAAGATGTCCAGGATCAGCTGGGTGCGGTCGATGACCTTCAGCTCGAGCAATCGCTCCAAGTTGCGTTGCTGCGCGGCGGAGAGCTCGTCGTCGAAGATGACGAGGTTCGCGCCCAGGCTCTTGCTCAGCTCGCGAATCTCCTCGATCTTCCCGGCACCGATCAAGGTGCCCGGATGACGGCGCTTCAGCGCCTGCAGCACCTTGGCCACGACGACCACACCCGCGGTGTCGGCGAGACGCTCCAGCTCGGCGAGGGATTCCGTACCATCGAGCAATCCACCCTTCGCTTGCTCGATGGCAACGAGGACCGCCCGTTCACTACTCTGGTCGATGGTCACCAACGCCGTTCAAAATCCACCCCCCGATGCGAAACGTCAAGGGGAGGAAACAGGTTACTGAAAAGACGTGACTCCGTTGCCGAACAGGCGCTCGACGGCATCCACCAGACCCTCGGTCGGCGCGACGCGGAGTTCGGTTGGCAGCGCGATCACGGTTTCGGTTCGGTTCGGCAGCAGCAGATGGAGAAACGCGGGGCAGTGCCCGCGATGCTCGCTGAGGGTCTCGCGCAGGGTGCGGAGCGAGGTCGGATCGATGCGCTCAGCCCTCAAGGCGAAATGCACCTGCTGCACGGCGCGCTCGCGAGCTGCCACCAGCGGCACCACCTCGTCGGCAATGATCTGGCACCGCTCTTCGCCCACCTCGAGCGTTCCGCTGACGCAGACGGGGTCATCGGTCGCGAGCGTCGCCTCACAGCGCTTGTACGCCTCGGGCCAGCAGATGACCTCTACGGTCCCGGTCTTGTCCTCCAGCGTAAAGCTCGCGTACCGATCGCCCTTCTTGCTGTTGCGCAACTGGAGACCCTGGATGACACCACCGACCGACACCTTGGCCGTCTCTGTCCGGTTGCGCAACTCCTCGATCGTCGCCGTGGTGAAGCGCTTGAGGTCCTGCTCGTACTTATCGAGGGGATGCGCCGTAATGTAGAAGCCCAGCGCTTCGCGTTCGGCCTTCAGTTGCTCTTTGTCCGACCACGGTGCCGCATCGGGCAGTGGCGGCTCCGGATCCACCACGTCCGCCATGCCCGCACCAAACAAGCCCATCTGGTTACCCGCAGCCGCCCGTGCCTTGGCGGTTGCCCACTGCATGACCCGTTCGACACCGTCGAGCAGCCGACGGCGTGACTCACCGGTGAAGTCGAACGCCCCGCACTTGATTAGACTCTCCACCACCTTCTTGTTCACCTGCTGGCCCTGCGTACGCAGGCAGAAGTCCGCCAGCGATCGGAACGGTCCGCCCGATTCGCGGGCCGCGATGATCGCCTCCACCGCCTTGCCGCCAACCCCCCGGACCGCGCCGAGCCCAAAGCGGATCGGTCGCAGCGACTCCCCGCCCTGGTTGGGAAGCACGGTGAAGTCTTCCCGGCTCTCATTGACGTCCGGCGGTAGGACGGCAATGCCTCGCTCCCGGCACTCGGCGATGTTCTTGAAGGTGTTGTCGGTATCGCTCATCTCCAGAGTCAACAGGCCAGCGAGGAACTCCTCGGGGTAGTGCGCCTTCAGGTAGGCCGTCTGGTACGAGATCAACGCGTATGCCGCCGAATGCGACTTGTTGAACCCGTACATGGCGAACTTTTCCATGTGGTCGAAGATCTCTCCCGCCTGCTTCTCGGATACCCCCCTGCCTCGGGCGCCGTCGACGAACCGCACCCGTTCCTTCTGCATCTTTTCCGGGTCCTTCTTCCCCATCGCCTTCCGCAGGTTGTCGGCGGCACCGAGCGAGTAGCCGGCCAGAACCTGAGCGATCTGCATCACCTGCTCCTGGTACACGATGACGCCGTAGGTATCGCGGAGAATCGGTTCCAAGTCGTCGTGGGGATACTGCACCCTCTCCTTGCCGTGCTTGCGCTTGGCGAACTGCTCGACCATTCCGCTGTCGAGCGGACCGGGTCGGAAGAGCGCAAGCACGGCGATGATCTCCTCGAAGCAGCTCGGCCGCAGCTGGGTGAGCAGCTTGCGCATCCCGCTCGATTCCATCTGAAAGACGCCCACCGTGTCGCCCTTGGCGACGAGCCGATACGTCTTCTTGTCATCCAGGGGCAGCGCACTGGGTTCGATGTTCTCCCCGCGTCCGGCGCGGATGCGGTCGACGACGTCGGCGAGCAGCGTGAGGGTCTTGAGGCCGAGAAAGTCGAACTTGATCAAGCCGATCGCGTCGACGTCAGCCCCGGTATACTGGGTCATGACGCTGCGTTCCTTGTCGACGAAGAGCGGCAGATCCTCGATCAACGGTCGACTGCCGATGACGATCCCGGCGGCGTGCTTCGACGCGTGCCGCAGGAGGCCTTCGAGCCGCTGCGCATAGTCGAACAGCTCGGCGTCACGACCACCGCGGTCGCGCAACTCGCGCAGCCGCGGCTCCATCTTCAGCGCGTCGTCGAGCGGGTAGTCCTTCCCCTGCTTGGGGGTGGGGTACAGCTTCGCAATCCGATCGGTCTCGCCGAACGTGAATTCAAGGACTCTGCCAACATCCTTGATCGCCGCCTTTCCCTTGAGGGTCCCGAACGTGATGATCTGTGCGACGTGATCCTCGCCGTACTTCTCGCGCACGTAGCGAATCACCTCGTCGCGGCGCTCGAAGCAGAAGTCCATGTCGATGTCCGGCATCGACCTCCGCTCCGGGTTCAGGAACCGCTCGAACAGCAAATTGTACGGCAGCGGGTCGATATCGGTGATGCGCAACGCGTAGGCGACCAGGCTGCCCGCCGCCGAGCCGCGGCCAGGACCAACGGGAATGCCCTGCCGTTTCGCGTAATTCGTGAAGTCGGCAACGATGAGGAAGTACCCGGCAAAGCCCATACCGGTGATCACCTCGACCTCACGAGCCAGGCGCTCCCGGTAGCGAGCTTCCTTTTCCGCCGTCCAGCCCGGCTGCTGACGGAGGAACTCGAGGCGTTGCTCCAGTCCCGCCCGGGCATCGTGCTCGAGTTGCTGCTCGAGCGACAGACCACCACTCGTCGCAAAGACCGGGAACTGATACTTGCCGAACTCGAGCTCGAGGTTGCAGCGTCGAGCGATGTCGAGGGTATTGTCGATTGCTTCGGGGCATTCGGGGAATGCCTGACGCATGTCCTGCGGCCCCTTGACGAAGAGCTGATCCGTCTCAAACCGCCAGCGTTTCTCATCGCTGAGGGTCTTGCCGGTCTGGATGCACAACAGCACTTCGTGCGCCTTTGCGTCTGCGGGTTCGAGATAATGGCAGTCGTTGGTCGCCACCAACGGCAGACTCAACTCCCGGGCCAGTCGGATGAGTTCCGTGTTGGCCCGCTGCTGCGCCGGCAGCCGGTTGTCCTGGATCTCCACGTAATAGCGGCCGTCGAAAATGGCGCGATACTCCTCCATGATCGTGCGGGCCCGGTCGCGCGATCCCGCCGCGATGGCCTGGTTCACCTCGCTCGCCAGACATCCCGACAGGGCGATGAGCCCGCCATTGAGCTCGCGCAGCAACTCCCTATCGACGCGAGGCTTGTAGTAGAAGCCCTCCTGGTACGCGAGCGTGACCAGACGACACAGGTTCCGGTAGCCCTCGAGGTTCATCGCCAGCAGCACGAGGTGGAAGTTGCCGCCGGTCTCGAAGTCCTCGCTGCTGACCGCCCGTTGCTTCTCGCGCCGGTCGCCGGGCGCGACGTACATCTCGCAGCCGATGATCGGCTTCACTCCCTTGGCAACGGCCGTCCGGTAGAACTCGACCGCACCAAACATGTTGCCGTGGTCGGTCATGGCCACCGCCGGCATGTCCAACGCCGCCACGCGCGGCATCAGATCTTTGATCTTGTTGGCGCCGTCCAGCAGGCTGTACTGCGTGTGCAAATGCAAATGCACGAAGCCCATCCGCTCCTCACCCTCCACTCTCGACTGCGCTCATTCCCATTCAATCGTCGCTGGTGGCTTCGACGAGATATCATACACCACGCGGTTGACTCCCGTCACCTCGTTGATGATCCGGCTCGACAAGCGCGCCAGCAGGTCTGGCGGGAGGCGGGCCCAATCGGCGGTCATGCCGTCGACACTCTCGACCGCCCGCAGCGCCAGCACGTGTTCGTATGTCCGCTCGTCCCCCATCACGCCCACGCTTCGGACCGGGAGCAATACCGCAAAGGCCTGCCAGACGCGGTCGTACCAGCCCGCGCCCCGGATCTCTTCCTCGATGATGGCGTCGGCCGCCTGCACGATCGCGACCCGCTCCGCAGTGACCTCGCCGACGATCCGGATCGCCAGGCCCGGGCCGGGGAACGGGTGGCGTCCGATGATGGTCGGGGGAATCCCGAGCACCGTCCCCAGCTCGCGGACTTCGTCCTTGAACAGCTCCCGCAGCGGCTCGACCAACTCGAGCCGCATGCGCTCGGGCAACCCACCCACGTTGTGGTGGCTCTTGATCGTCGCCGAGGGTCCCTTGAAGGAGACCGATTCGATCACGTCCGGGTAGAGCGTGCCTTGCGCGAGGAACCTGACCCCCGACAACCGCTGCGCCTCCTCCTCGAAGATCTCGATGAACGTTGCCCCAATGATCCGCCGCTTCTGCTCCGGATCGAGCACTCCCGCCAGGCGCCCGAGGAATCGCGCGCTCGCGTCGATCGCACGAATGCGGAAGCGAAACGCGTCGCGCAAGAACCCCATGACCCGGTTGGCCTCGTCGCGACGCAGGACCCCGTTATCGACGAAGATGCAGGTGAGCTGGTCCCCGATCGCGCGGTGCACCAGCGCCGCCGTCACCGTCGAGTCGACGCCGCCACTCAGCGCACACACGACCCCCGCGGACCCAACCCGGGCGCGGATGCGCTCCGTCTCCCGGTCGACGAAGCTTTCCATGGTCCAGTCGGCGGCGGCGCGGCAGATGCGAAAGGCGAAGTTCTCGAGGATCTGTCGGCCCCGCGAGGTGTGCGACACTTCCGGGTGAAACTGAATGGCAAAGAATCGTCCGTGCGGGTCCCGGCATGCCGCCACGGGAGAGTTGTCACTTTGGCCGAGTGGCACCCATCCATCCGGCGCCCGCTCGATCCGATCGCCGTGGCTCATCCACACGGGCGTGCGCGCACCGACCCGGAAGCCCGCGAACAAGTCGCTGTCGTCGGTCACCGTCACATCCGCCGGGCCGTACTCGCGCCGTTCCGCGCGCGCTACTCGTCCGCCGGTCTGCTGCACCAACACGCCCATGCCGTAGCAGATGCCGAGAATGGGCACGCCCAGATCGAGGATGCGTGGGTCCGGCAGTGGCGCATCTTCCTGGTACACGCTCGCCGGTCCCCCCGACATGATGACGCCCTCCGGGGCCAGCGCCCGAATGCGCTCGATCGGAAGCGAGTACGGATGGATCTCGCAGTACACATGCGCTTCGCGCACGCGGCGGGCAATGAGCTGTGTATACTGGGAGCCGAAATCGAGGATGAGGATCATGAGCAGCGCTCAGCGATCAGCCATCCGCTTGTCGATCCGGCAAATACCCTTGTACTCCACACCCGACTCCTCCGCTGCCCGGTTCAGCCTTCCGGCGTCGCCCGCTTGCCGCTCCCGGGCGGATCGCCGAACGCTGATCGCTCCGGCTATTCCCTCCGATAGTTCGGCGCTTCCTTGGTGATGAAAACGTTGTGCACGTGGCTCTCCTCCACCGAGGCGCCAGAGACACGCATGAAGCGCGCGTTCTCTTGCAGGTCCCGGATCGTGCGGCAGCCGCAATAACCCATTCCAGCCTGCAGACCGCCGACCAGTTGGTGAACAAGAAACGAGAGCGGGCCCTTGTGCGGGACCCGGCCCTCGATGCCCTCCGGAACGAGCTTCATCTGCTCCAGTTCATCATCCTGCATGTACCGGTTCCGGCTGCCCTCGCGCTCGCGCATCGCCTCGAGCGAGCCCATGCCACGATACAGCTTGTACGTCCGCCCCTGGTAGAGGATGGTCTCACCAGGACTCTCTTCGGTCCCCGCGAACAGCCCGCCAATCATGACCGAGTCGCCGCCGGCTGCCAGCGCCTTGGTGATGTCCCCGGAAAACTTGATCCCCCCGTCGGCCACCAGCGGGATGTCGAACTCCCGCGCGACGCGCGCCGCCGCCGCGATCGCGGTGAGTTGCGGCACCCCGACGCCCGAGATGACCCGTGTCGTACAGATCGAGGCTGGGCCCATCCCAACCTTCAGCGCATCCGCCCCCGCCTGCGCCAGGGCCCGGGCGCCAGTTTCGGTCGCCACGTTGCCCGCGATGACGTCCACGCTCGGGAACGACTGCTTGATCTCCTTCACCGTGTCGATGACGTTCTGCGAGTGACCATGGGCCGTGTCGATCACCAGGACGTCGACCCCGGCGCGGACCAATCGCTCGGCCCGCGGCAGGCGATCCTCACCGGTGCCGATCGCCCCGCCAACCCGCAGTCGCCCCAAGCCGTCCTTGCACGCGTCGGGATACTGCGCCGCCTTCTCGATATCCTTCACCGTGATCAGCCCGTGCAAACGACCACGATCATCGACGATGAGGAGCTTTTCGATGCGGTTCGCGTGCAGCATCTCCTTCGCTTCTTCCAGACCGATGTCGGGTCGAGCGGTGATCAGGTGTTCTTTGGTGATCACCTCCGAGACCTTCCGGTCGTGACGCTTCTCGAAGCGGAGATCCCGGTTCGTCAGGATGCCCACCAAGGTGCCGTTGCGCGTAACCGGCAGTCCGGAGATCCGGTACCGGCGCATGATTTCCAGCGCCTCGGCGATCGATTGGTCGGGCTGCACCGTGACCGGATCGAGGATCATGCCGCTTTCCGACTTCTTGACCTTCTCCACCTCGAACGCCTGCGCCTCGATTGCGAGGTTGCGGTGAATCACGCCGAGACCGCCCTCCTGCGCCATGGCGATCGCCATCGCAGATTCGGTCACCGTATCCATCGCCGCGCTGATCAGTGGAATGTGCAGCGACACCCGCCGCGACAGGCGCGTCAACACGTCCGCGTCGCGCGGCAGGAAGTCCGCCCGCCCGGGCATGAGCAGCACGTCGTCGAACGTCAGCCCCTCAGGCATGTCATAGCTGAACATAAACTCTCCGACACCCGTGATCAGGACGTTTGGAACACGCCCAAAAAGCACGCGGCACCCCTTGTGGAGGCGCCGCGTGTTCGTTCAAAGGAACCATGCTCCTGCGTAGCAAACCGCTACCGCTTTGGCAAGCCGGGCGTTCGGTCCACAATATGTTGTGGAATGCATATCGCCCAGGCCCTCTTCATCAGGCGGCCCTTCGTCGGTAGCGCCGGCCTCTGTGCCGGCGGCCGCACTCGCAACGGTTGAGCCGCCCGCGTGCCGCCAGCTACAGTGCGGCGCATGCTCATCGCCTACGACGGCAAAGCGCCACAGGTCGATCCGAGTGCCATCATCCAGTCCAGCGCGCAGCTGGTCGGCGACGTTCGCGTCGGTTGCCAATCGAGCGTCTGGTTCAACGTCGTCATTCGTGCCGACGTCCACTTCATTCGCATCGGCGAGCGCACGAACGTCCAGGACAATTCGACCATCCACGTCACCACCGGACGCTGGCCGACGATCATCGGGAGTGACGTGACCGTCGGCCACGGCGTCATCCTGCACGGCTGCACCGTCGGCGATCGCTGCCTCATTGGCATCGGCGCCATCGTGCTCGACGGGTGCGAGATCGGCAACGACTGCCTGGTCGGCGCCGGGTCTCTGCTGACGCCCGGCACCTCGGTTCCCCCGGGCCACCTCGCGCTCGGGAGCCCGGCGAAGGTCGTGCGGTCGCTGCGCGACGACGAAATCGCCAATGTGCGTCGATCCGCGCTGACCTACGTCGCACACGCCGAGCATTACCGATCGCTCGGGATCGTGTAGCCGTCTCACAACGCGACATCGGTTCCCCCCTGGAATTCCTACTTTCTACTTGTGCGCCTTGAAGAAGCCGCTCTCTTGTTTCTTCACGTCGGTGAGCGTCGCCGAGAAACACTGCGGCGCGGGGTCACCGAAAACCTGAATCGTCACGCTGGTCGCATTCGTCAGCGCCGCGGGAATGCCGAGCTGAAGCAGCGGTCCCTTACCCACGACGAGCACCTTCGACTGACCGACAGCGCCCCCCTTCAGCATGATCTTGGCGATCCCGCTCGCGGTCGCGACCGTGTCCTTGTACTTGTAACCCTTGCCGGCGGGTGGCACCGGCCCAATCGACTTCCAGCAGACGTCCGCGCCGCTTCCGCAGTCCGCGTCCCCGGCACGATCGACCTTGAGCTCTCCGGCCGGTGTTCCGTCGGCATAGATGCAAAGCCGATAAACCGTTCCGGCGGGACTCAGCGGATTCCCGAAATCGGCCTGTGCCAGCTGCGGTCCCTTCAGAAACTTGGCGACCAGCTTCTCCTTCCCGCTCACTTCGTCCTTCACCAGCAGCGAGCCCACCGCCCATCCGTCCTGGCAATTCGCCAGCGGCGCCGGCGGGCAGTCCCCTGGGACGTCGTAACGTTGTCCGAAGATGCCGCCAGAAGTGCCGTCCTGGCTAACGCTGTTCCATACCACCACGAAGTCGCCGCCGGCATCGCTGGCCACGCCGTAGGTGCCCTGGAAGCCTGCCGTGTATGTGTTGACCCGAAACTCGGTACCGAACGGGTTGCCGGTGCTGTCGTAACGCTGGCCAAAGACACCGATCGACGAGCCGTCCTGACCGCTGCTCTGCCAGACCACGACAAAATCCCCGTCCGCATCCATCGAGACATCGGGGTTGCCCTGAAAGTTCGTCGTGTAGGTATTGACTTGGAACTCGGTTCCCACCCGCGCGCCCGCGCTGTCGAAGCGTTGACCGAAGACTCCCGCGAGCGAACCGTCCTGACCGTTGCTCTGCCAGACCACGGCGAAAGCGCCCTCGGCATCGACCCCCACGGCAGGCAGGTACTGCCCCGAGGTCGAGTAACTGTTCACCTGGAACTCCGTCCCGAGCGGCGCGCCGGCGCTGCTGTAGCGCTGACCGAAGATGCCGTTGAGCGAGTGGTCCTGCCCAGCGCTCTGCCACACCACGACGAAGGCCCCATCGGCATCGGCCCCAACGTCGGGATAACGCTGCCCCGACGTCGTGTAGGTGTTCACCTGGAACGCCGACCCCACGGCCGCCCCGGCGGAGTCGTAGCGTCGACCGAACACGCCGTCGGATGAGCCGTCCTGGCCACCGCTCTGCCACACGACAACGAAGTCGCCACCCGCGTCGGCCGCCACGGCAGGGTACGTCTGGTACCCGGTCGCGTAGGTATTGACCTGGAACTCCGTCCCGAGCGGCGTGCCGGCGCTGCTGTAGCGCTGGCCAGAGATGCCGTCGGCCGCACCGTCGGACCCAAAACTCTGCCACGCCACAACAAAGCCCCCGCTGGACTCGGCTGCAACGGCGGGGTGACGCTGGGCATC
>Ga0079037_100001893_pt1 | contig 11182 bp, 7 predicted proteins | sample Mud3Dept4metaG_FD_71479 | JGI IMG/M metagenome (GOLD analysis project Ga0079037, IMG submission 71479) | Freshwater wetland microbial communities from Ohio, USA, analyzing the effect of biotic and abiotic controls - Mud 3 Core 4 Depth 4 metaG | ecosystem: Environmental > Aquatic > Freshwater >... | reverse complement strand
CCTGCTCCTGCCCGGCCGCGATCCCGAACGTCTGCGGCACCGGGGCCGCCGCCATCTGCACCAACTTCCAGACCGACCCCGTCAACTGCGGCGCTTGCGGCACGGCCTGCCTGGCCGGCACGGCCTGCGTGGCCGGCAGGTGCACCTGGACCTGCCCCTCCGGCCAGTACCTGTGCAGCGGCAGCTGCGTCGACCCGCTGACCAGCTCGACCAACTGCGGGGCCTGCGGCGTCACCTGCACGGGCGGGAAGTTCTGCTCCGCGGGCAGCTGCCAGTGCCCGGCCGGCCAGATCGACTGCGGCGGCACCTGCATCGACCCGCTGACCAACCCGACCTTCTGCGGCGCCACCGGCCTCTGCGTCGGTGGGGTCGCCTGCCCGACGGGCGGCAGCTGCGTCGGCGGCGTGTGCCAGTGCCCGAGCGGCCAGACGAACTGCTCCGGCACCTGCGTCGACACCCAGACCAGCCTGACCAACTGCGGCGCCTGCGGCCTCACCTGCACGGTCATCGGCGAGTTCTGCCTCGCGGGCAAGTGCCAGTGCCCGACCGGACAGGTGAACTGCGGTGGCACCTGCATCGACCCGCTCACGAACCCACTCTTCTGCGGTGCCAATCCCGCCTGCAACGGCTCCACGGTGTGCGGCGGCGCGACGCCGAACTGCGTCGCCGGCGTCTGCAGCCCCTGAGGTTCCGTCCCGAGCCACCTCCCCGTCCGCCGCTCCCGCCGAGAGGAGCGGCGGGCGGGGTGCCAGCCGGCGGCCTCCGGGAGCCGCGCGAGTTGCAACCGGGCGAGTGCCGTCATAACTATCCGGGGCTGCTCGGGAGGGGACATGGCCGGCAAGAAGTCCGCGGAGGCGCGTCGCCGGGAGATCGCCGATGCGGCCCTGCGGGTGATCGCCGAGCAGGGGCTCGGCCGCTTCACCGCGCTCGCCATCGCCCGGGAGGTGGGCCTCACCGACGGGGCCCTCTTCCGCCACTTCGCCACCAAGGAGGCCATCGTCCTGGCCGCCATCGATCGGGTGGGCGAGATCCTCTTCGACGGCTTCCCCCCCCAGGGCGAGGACCCCATCGAGCGGCTGGGCGCCTTCTTCCGGCGCCGGGTGGAGATGATCGGCGGGCACCCCGGGGTGGCCCGCCTGGTGAACTCGGAGGACCTGGCGCGGGCGGCTCCTCCGGAAGGGGTGGCGCGGGTGGCCGAGTTCCGCCGGCGCTCGCAGGCGTTCGTGCGCTCGTGCCTGGCGGAGGCGGGCCGCAGGGGCCTGCTCGCCCCGGGCCTCACTCCCGCCGAGGCGGCGGTCATCGTGCTGGGCTCGCTCATGGCCCTGGCCCACTTCCCGGCGGTGGCCACCGCCGGCGAGCCGGTCGGGCCGATGTCGCGCCGGGTGTGGCGCGCGCTGGAAGGGCTTCTCCGGGCAGGCCGGGCGGGCCGGACCGCGGTCTCCGGCCGCAAGCGGCTGCGCACCGCCACGGAGGGCGGCGCCCGCTGACGAGCCGGCCGCGGCCGGCTACTCGCCGCCGTCCCGGAGCGGCGCCCGAGGCCCCGGCATCCCGAGCGCGGCTCCGGCCCCCGCCGCGCCGGCGGGGACGCCGTAGGCCTCGGCCCGGTCCCCGCCCTGGTCGAGCTCCTCGGCAACGCGCGGCGCCGCCTCGCGGTTGAGGCGGTGCACCACCACCACCATCCAGGCCAGGCAGATCACCGAGAGCGCGAAGAGGAACATGAAGGTGGTGGTGGGCAGCCGGGTCTTCTGCGCCAGGGCGCCGAACAGGATGGGCATCACGAACCCGCCCAGGCCGCCGATGACCCCCACCAGGCCGCCCACCGCACCGACGCGGTCCGGGAAGTAATGCGGGATGTGCTTGTAGACGGCCGCCTTGCCGATCCCCATGGCGATGCCGAGGACGAACACGACGGCCGTGAAGAGGTAGGGCCCCATGTGGAGGGAGAACCTGATCGCATCCCCCGAGGCGGCGTACTTGGAGGGCACCCGGAACGCGAACTCGACGTCGGGGAACATGATCACGAACGAGGCCGCCACGCAGGTGCCGAGCACCCAGTACATGACGGTGCGGGCGCCGAAGCGGTCGGAGAGCCAGCCGCCCGGGGCGCGGATGATCCCCGAGGGGAACACGAAGATGGCGGTGAGCAGAGCCGCCTCGCGGAGCTGGAGCCCGAAGACGTCGATGTAGTACTTGGGGAGCCACAGGGACAGCGCCACGTAGCCGCCGAACACCAGGAAGTAGTACAGGCTGAAGCGCCACACCCGGACGTGCCGGAGGGGCTCCAGCATCTCCCGCAGCGAGTCCTTCTTGTGGTGGGCGTGGTCGGTGTAGGTGAAGCTCCAGTAGATCACCGCGGCGACGATCACCACCAGGGCGTAGACGAACGGCACGAAGCGCCAGCCGCCGGGTATGAGCCCGATGCCGCCGGCAGGCACCACCGTCATGAGGGCGGGCGCGAACAGCTTGGTGAGCGAGGCGCCGCTGTTGCCGGCGCCGAAGATCCCGAGGGCGGTCCCCTGCAGGCGCTGGGGGAACCAGGCCGAGGTGTAGGCGATCCCCACCGCGAACGAGGTGCCGGCCATCCCGATGAAGAGGCCGAGCACCAGGTGGTGCCAGTACCGGGTGGCGCCGGTGAGGAGCAGCAGCGGGACGGCGCTGGTGGCGAGCAGGGCGGTGAAGAGCGGCCGGCCACCGAACCAGTCGGTGGCCATCCCCATGGGCAGGCGCAGCAGCGACCCGGTCAGCACCGGCAGCGCCACCAGCACCGCGAACTGCGTCTCGTCGAGCCGCAGCTCCTTGCGGATCTCGATGCCGATGATGGCGAAGACCACCCACACCGCGAACATGACCGTGAACCCGAAGGTGTTCATGGCCAGCACGCTGTTTCGCTTCCAGGCTTCCGAACGTTCCATCGGCTGCCCCCTCCCTGGAGGAGATCGGTCTCCGCCGGGCGGCGCGCCGCCCCGGGGCGGCTCAGCAAGGCATCTCGGCCTTTCGCCGGGAGTAGAACCACCAGGTGAGCGCCAGGCAGCTCACGTAGACGGCGATGAAGCCGAGGAAGGCCGCAGCCGGGCTGCCGGTCGCCTTCATGGAGATGCCGAAGGCGCGCGGGATGAAGAAGGCCCCGTAGGCGGCCACCGCCGAGCTGAAGCCGATCACCGCCGCTGACTCCTTGGCGGCGTCCTTCTTGGCCTGCTCCTTCTCCGCCGGGCCGAGGCCGGCGCTGCGGCGCTCGTGGAAGGTGGCGAACATGACCGGGATCATGCGGAAGGTGGAGCCGTTGCCGATGCCGGAGGTGAGGAACAGCAGCAGGAACATGCCCAGGAAGGCCGGGAAGTTGCCGGGGTCGCCGCCGCGCGGCAGGAAGGCCAGCACCCCGCCGGCGGCCGCCGCCATGGCCAGGAAGTCCCAGAAGGTCACCCGCGCCCCGCCGAGCTTGTCGGAGAGCCAGCCGCCCACCGGGCGGATCAACGCGCCCACCAGCGGCCCGAGGAAGGCGTAGCGGACCGGGTCCACGCCGGGGAACTGGCTCTTGATGAGCAGCGGCAGGCCGGCCGAGTAGCCGATGAAGGAGCCGAAGGTCCCGATGTAGAGCCAGCACATGATCCAGTTGTGCTTTCGCCCGAAGATGACCGCCTGCTCGCGGAAGGAGGCTTTGGCGCTGGCGACGTCGTTCATCCCCAGGAAGGCGGCCACCACGCAGGCGAGGATGAAGGGCACCCAGATGAAGCCGGCGTTCTGGAGCCAGAGCAGGCCGCCGCCCGGGCGGGTCACCCGCTGCGGCCCGCCCCCGAGGGCGCCGAAGACCCCGGCGGTGATGACCAGCGGCACCACGAACTGCATCACCGAGACCCCTAGGTTCCCCAGGCCGGCGTTGAGCCCGAGCGCGGTGCCCTTCCGCTCCCTGGGGAAGAAGAAGCTGATGTTGGCCATGCTGGAGGCGAAGTTTCCCCCGCCGAACCCGCACAGCAGCGCGAGCGCCAGCATGGTCCCGTAGGAGGTGTCGGGGCTCTGCACCGCCAGGCCCATGCCCACGGCCGGGAGGAGGAGCGAGGCGGTGGAGAGCACCGTCCACATCCGCCCGCCCACGATGGGCACCATGAAGGAGTAGAAGATGCGCAGGGTGGCGCCGGAGAGCCCTGGCAGCGCCGCCAGCCAGAACAGCTGGTCGGTGGTGAACTTGAACCCGACCTCGGGCAGCCGCACCACCACCACGCTCCACACCATCCACACGGCGAAGGACAGCAGCAGCGCCGGGATGGAGATCCACAGGTTGCGGTTGGCGATCCGCTTGCCGGTCGCCTCCCAGAAGGTCTTGTCCTCTATGTTCCAGTCGACCAGGGTCCGGGAGGACCGCGGCCGGGACGGCGGGGGAGGAGGCTGGGCCAGTTCGGTGGCGGAGCTCATCGGGTGCCCTCCCCGGTCGCGCTCGGCGGGCGGCGCCAGATCACCAGCTGCGGCAGGCGCCACAGGTAGCCGAACGGAACGGTCACGATGTGGACCAGACGGGTGTAGGGAAGCAGCGCGATCAGGACGAAGGCGTTGACGGCGTGGACCTTAACCACCAGCGGCAGGCTGGCCATGAGGTCGGTGCGCGGCCCGAGGCGCGCCAGCGACCCCAGCCAGGGCGAGACGACGTGCGGGAACCAGGCCAGGCCCCAGCGCAGCGACCAGGCGATGAAGACGCCGGTGGCGACCTGCAGCAGCAGGAGCAGCATCACCACCCAGTCGAGCGGGACGGTCACCGCGCCCAGCCGGAGCCGCCGCACCATCAGCACCAGCAGGCCGAGCAGGGCCAGCAGGCCCAGGGCCAGCCCGGTCACCTCCACCACCACCAGGCGCGTCGCCGACCCCAGCAGCGCCGCCACGGCGCCGGGAAGGAACACCGCGACCAGGTGGCCGAGGAGCACCAGGATGATGGCGTTGTGCCACGGCACCGAGCCCCAGTACTGCAGCCTCGACTCGAGGAGCTGGGACGAGTGCGCAGTGACGGTGTGCCGCTGCGTGCGGTAGCGCTGGATCCCGCCGACCACGGCCAGCGCCACCGCCAGGTAGGGGAAGACTCCGAACAGGAATCCGTCGGTCATGGCCTTGCCTCCTGGGGCGCGGCGCGGGCGGCCGGCGCGAGCGCGGCGCGCAGCGCGGCGAGCACCGCGCGGTACGGGTTCTCGGCGTCGACGAGCTCCGCCAGCATCTTGTCCAGGGCCGGCAGGAGCCCGTCCCGGAGCAGGTCGTCACGCGCAGGACCGGGGCGGGCCGCCGCCAGGAAGCGGAGGACCACCGAGAGGTGGTCGGGGAGCTCGCCCTCCGGTCGGAATCCCTCCTCGCGGTAGACGTCGGCCAGCCGGGCCAGGAAGGCGCCGCGCTGCGGGCTCTCCCCGCACAGCTGATGGCCGACGTAGGGGGCGCAGGCGGGGCGGAGGTCGAAGGTGGAGGTGAAGAGCTCCTCCATCTCGAACGGCCCGGCCCTCTCGGCGCGGGCCAGGAAGCGGCCCAGCAGGTCCCGAGCCTCGCGGTCGGCGACCAGGTCCAGGCAGCGGCGGGCGGCCGGGGCCGGACCGCCACCCGGGTAGGAGAGGAGCTCGGCGAAGGCCGCGAGCACGGGGGACTCGAGCACGCCAGGCCTCATCCTTCACCTCCCCGGGGGCGGGCGCAGGTACCCGAACCCCGCGCCAAACTGGGACTGCGGCTCTCGGGGCGGCTCGGTCTGCGCCTCGCGGCCGAGGCCCGGCACCACGATGCGCTCCGACATCCCGGCCAGTGCGGTGAGTCGGTAGATCTCGTCCGCCTGCGCCGGGCGGAGCCCGGCCTGGGCCAGGGCGCCCTCGGCCGCCGCGGCCGGAAGGTCGCCCACGCTGGTGGCGCGCCGGTGCAGCCGCACCGCGATGAGCCGCCGGTAGGCCGCCTCCACGACGCGGTCGTTGCCCGCCGCGAACAGGCTCGCCAGGTACCTGAGCGGCAGCCGCGCCCGCTCCAGGGAGGTGAAGAAGTCCCCCTGCGCCCGGCCCGCCTCGTCGGCCATCGACGGCAGGAGCGGCGGCACGTAGAACAGCATGGGAACGGTGCGGTACTCGGGGTGGAGCGGCAGGGCGATCTGCCACTCCTTCACGAATCGATAGACCGGCGAGCGCCGCGCGGCGTCGAGGACCTGCTCGGAGACGCCGCTCCGCCGCCCCGCGGCGATCACCTCGGGCTCGAAGGGGTCGAGGACCAGGGCGCGGTGGGCGTCGACCAGATCGGCTTCCGGCCGGGAGGCGGACTCGGCGATGCGGTCGGCGTCGTAGAGCAGCACCCCCAGGTAGCGGATGCGGCCGACGCAGGTGTGGAAGCAGGCCGGCGCCTCCCCGACCTCGAGCCGCGGGTAGCAGAGGATGCACTTCTCCGACTTGCCGGTGGACCAGTTGTAATAGACCTTCTTGTAGGGGCAGGCGGAGACGCACATCCGCCAGCCGCGGCACCGCTCCTGGTTGACGAGGACCACGCCGTCCTCGCCGCGCTTGTAGATGGCACCGGAGGGGCAGGCGGCCACGCAGGCGGCGTTGAGGCAGTGGTTGCAGATGCGGGGCAGGTAGAAGAACACCATCCGCTCGACGCCCTGCAGCTGCTCCCGCTCGGCGGCGGTCAGCCCCGCCAGGTTGGGGTCGTTGGCCGCGTAGACGTTCGAGCCCGAGAGGTCGTCGTCCCAGTTGGGACCGGAGCGGATCTCCATGGGCCGCCCGTCGATGAGCGAGATGGGGCGGGCGGTGGGCTGGTCGTCGCCCGCCGGCGCGTTGAAGAGGTCGTCGTAACGGTAGGTGAACGGCTCGTAGTAGTCCTGCAGGACCGGGAGGGCCGGGTTGCTGAAGATGCGCAGCAGGCTGGCCAGGCGCCCCCCCTGCCGCAGCGAGAGGCGGTCGCCCTCCACCTTCCAGCCGCCCTGGTAGCTCTCCTGATCCTCCCAGCGCACCGGGTAGCCGGTGCCGGGCTTGGTCTCGACGTTGTTCCACCACGCGTACTCGACGCCGCGCCGGTCGGTCCACTGGTTCTTGCAGGCGACGCTGCAGGTGTGGCAGCCGATGCACTTGTCGAGGTGGAACACCGACGAGATCTGAGCGCGCACGTTCATGGCCGTTTCCTCGTGCCGCTACCAGCGCGGCTCGCCCTCGAGCTTGCGCACCTGGATGAAGGTGTCGCGGTTGTTCCCGGTGGGGCCCCAGTAGTTGAGCGCGAAGGTGAACTGCCCGTAGCCGCCCACCATCAGGGTCGGCTTGAGCCTCACCCGGGTGAGGCTGTTGTGGCCGCCGGCGCGCCTGTTCCCGCGCTCCGGCGACTTGGGGACGCCGATGGTGCGCTCGGGGGAGTGGTAGATCATGCACAGGCCCCGCGGCAGCCGGGCGCTCACCACCGCCCGGGTCACCACCACGCCGTGGTCGTTGAACGCCTCCACCCAGTCGTTGTCGGCGATGCCCGCCTCGGCGGCGTCGCGGTCGTTGATCCACAGCGGGTGGGTGCCGCGTGAGAGCGTCAGCATCCGCAGGTTGTCGCCGTAGGTCGAGTGGATGCCCCACTTCCCGTGGGGGGTGAGGTAGTTGAGCCGGATGCCGCGCTGGCCGGCCTGGCTCGCCGCCAGGTCCTGGACCGCTCCGGCGTCGGGCTTGGGCTTGTAGGTGGGCAGGCTCTCGCCGAAGGCGATGAAGCCCGGGTGGTCGAGGTAGAAGTGCTGGCGGCCGGTGAGGGTGCGCCACGGGACCAGCCGCTCCACGTTGAGGCAGTAGGCCGAGTAGGTCCGGCCTCCCCCGGTGATCCCGGTCCAGCACGGGCTGTCGAGCAGGCGCCGCGGCTGGCGCGCCAGGTCCTCGAAGGTCGTGCGGACGCCCCGGGTCTTCTCGGCAATGTCGGCGAGCGGCAGGCCCACCTTCTTCTCCTCCGCCTGGTAGGCGCGGAAGGCCGACTCGCCGTTGGTCTCCGGGGCCAGGTGCAGGATGACGTGGGCGGCGTCGGCGGCGCGCGCCAGCGACGGGTAGCGCGCCCCGCCCCACTCCACCGTGGGCCGGTCGCGCAGCAGCTCGTCGTACAGGTCCTCCACCGGCCAGGTGATGCCGTGGGCGCCGATCCCGGCCTTGCGCACCACCGGGCCGAGGGAGACGAAGCGCCGGTGGAGGTTCACGTAGTCCCGCTCCACCACCGCCAGGCCCGGCATGGTCTTTCCCGGGACGGGCTCGCACTCGCCGCGCGACCAGTCCTTGATCTCCCGCTGGGCCATCTCGGCCGGCGTGTCGTGCTGCAGCGGCGAGGAAACGATCTCCCGCACCGGTTTCGGCAGATGGGTGCCAGCCAGCTCGCTCACCTTCTCGGCCACCGCCTGGAAGATGTCCCAGTCGCTCCTCGACTCCCAGCAGGGCGGCACCGCCGCCTGCAGCGGGTGGATGTAGGAGTGCATGTCGGTGCTGTTGAGGTCGTCCTTCTCGTACCAGGTGGCCGCCGGCAGGATGACGTCGGAGTAGAGCGCCGAGGTGTCCATCCGGAAGTTCAGGTCGACGACCAGGTCGAGCTTTCCCCTGGGGGCCTCCTCGTGCCAGGCGACCTCCTTCACCGAGCCCCGGGCGGTCTCCTTGGCCACCGAGTTGTGGTGGGTGCCGAGGTAGTGCTTGAGGAAGTACTCGTGCCCCTTGGCGCTCGACATGAGCGCGTTGCCCCGCCAGATGAACCACAGGCGCGGCCAGTTGGCGGGCGCGTCCGGGTCCTCCACCGCGAAGCGGAGCTTCCTCTCCTTGAGCTGGCGGACCGTCCAGTCGACCACCTCGGCGTCGCTCCGGGCGCCGGCCGCCTCGGCTTCCTGGACCAGGCCGGCCGGGTGGCGGTCGAACTGGGGGAAGAACGGGAGCCATCCGAGCCGGACCGCCCGTACCTGGTGGTCGATGGTGTGGCCGGCGGCGAAGGAGCTCGGCCCGGGAAGGGGATTCAGCTGCTCCTCCTCGGAGGCGCGCTCGTAGCGCCACTGGTCGCTGTGGACGTAGTGGAAGCTCGGCGAGTTCTGCAGCCGCGGAGGGCGCGCCCAGTCGGTGGCGAAGGCCATCGCCGCCCAGGGGGCCACCGGGGCCAGCTTCTCCTGCCCCACGTAGTGGTTCAGCCCTCCGCCGTTGCGGCCGACGCAGCCGCACAGGACCAGGCCGGCGATGGCGGCCCGGTAGGAGAGGTCCCCGTGGTACCACTGGTTGACGCCGGCGCCGATGATGATGGAGCACTTGCCGCCGGTCCGCTCGGCGGTGGTTGCCCACTCGCGGGCGAAGCGGATCACGTCCTGACGCGAGACGCCGGTGAAGCGCTCCTGCCAGGCCGGGGTGTAGGCGGTCTCGGCGTCGTCATAGTCCACCGGGTAGTCGCCCGGCAGTCCCCGGGAGACGCCGTACTGGGCGAAGAGCAGGTCGTAGACGGTGGCCACCGCCACCCGCCCGCGCACCGTCTCGACGTGCCGCACCGGCACGCCGCGCCGCGCCACCTCGCCAGAGGCGTGGTCGGTGAAGGACACCGTGGCCAGCCCGTCCTGCGAGCCGAGGAGGGAGAGCTGCGGGTCGATCTCCGACCCGTCCACCCCGTCCTTCATCTCCAGGTTCCACTCCCCCTTCTGCTGCTGCCAGCGGAACCCCAGCGACCCCCGCGGCATGCGCGGGGCGCCGCTCTTCCGGTCCCACACCAGGAACTTGAAGTCGCCGTTCTCCGCCTGCCGCGTGCGCTCCAGGTTGCTCGCCGGCAGGAGCCGCCCCGGGCGCCAGGCGCCGTCCCGCTCCTCCAGCTCCACCAGGAAGGGGGCGTCGCTGTAGCGCTTCACGTAGTCGAGGAAGAAGGGCACCTGCCGCTCGGCGTGGAACTCGCGGAGCAGCACGTGGTCCACCGCCAGCCAGAAGGCGGCGTCCTGACCGGCGTGGATGGGGATCCACCAGTCGGCGTACTTCGAGGTCATGCTGAAGTCGGGAGACAGCACCACCAGCTTGGCCCCGTCGTGGCGCGCCTCGGCGGCGAAGTGCACGTCGGGGGTGCGGGTCATCCCCAGGTTGGCGCCCATCGAGACGATGTACTTGGAGTGGTACCAGTCGGCGCTCTCGGCGACGTCGGTCTGCTCGCCCCAGATCTCGGGGGAGGCGTTGGGCAGGTCGCAGTACCAGTCGTAGAAGCTGAGGTTCACCCCGCCGAGCAGCTGCAGGAAGCGCGACCCGCCGGCGAAGCTGAGCATCGACATGGCCGGGATGGGCGAGAAGCCGATCACCCGGTCGGCGCCGTGGACCTTGACGGTGTGGACCGTGGCGGCGGCCACGATCTCCAGGACCTCGTTCCAGCTCGCCCGCCGCAGCCCGCCCTTGCCGCGGGCCTGCTGGTAGCGGCGGCGCCTCTCCGGGTCGCCGACGATGGACGCCCAGGCCTCCACCGGGTCGGAGTGCCGCGACCGGGCCTCGCGCCAGAGGTCCATGAGCGCGCCGCGCAGGTACGGGTACTTCACCCGCAACGGGCTGTAGAGGTACCAGGAGAAGGAGATGCCGCGCTGGCAGCCCCGCGGCTCGTAGGCCGGGACGTCGCCGGAGATGCGCGGGTAGTCGGTGGCCTGGGTCTCCAGGGCCACCACGCCGTTCTTGACGTGGATGTTCCAGGAGCAGCCGCCGGTGCAGTTCACGCCGTGGGTGCTGCGCACCACCCGGTCGTGGGCGTGGCGATTGCGGTACAGATCCTCCCAGCGGCGCTGGTCGGGGTCCAGGACGTCCTTCACCCAGCTCATCGTGAGCCTCCCTGCATGCGACCCGAACGTTCGAGCAGCCTCTCCCGCACCGAGACGTGCCGGCGGCGGCCGGCCAGGAAGACGACGCCGAGCAGTGCGACCGCCAGCACCGCCCCCCAGAGCTCGAAGCGCCACGCCTGGTTGGGCGGACCGGCCTTGGCCGCCCCGACGAGGAAGGCGCCCAGGTCGACCCGCTCTCCCGGCGTCAGCGCCCGATCGGTGTACAGCGGCACCATGGTGGGGAAGGGCAGCGTCTCGAGCATTCCCTGGAGGGACTCGGGGTCGAGGCCAGCGACGCTGGTCGAGAGCTCGGGGCCGAGCGAGGCGCTGAAGGCGAGGCCTTCGCCTCCGATGCCGTGGCAGACGCCGCAAGGCGGGCCGCCGGCCTGGAAGCGGCGGACGCCGATGAACAGCTCGCGGCCCACCAGCGGGTTG
>Ga0079037_100001892_pt1 | contig 11184 bp, 7 predicted proteins | sample Mud3Dept4metaG_FD_71479 | JGI IMG/M metagenome (GOLD analysis project Ga0079037, IMG submission 71479) | Freshwater wetland microbial communities from Ohio, USA, analyzing the effect of biotic and abiotic controls - Mud 3 Core 4 Depth 4 metaG | ecosystem: Environmental > Aquatic > Freshwater >... | reverse complement strand
CCGAGCTTTCCCCCAGGAGGCATCGGCGTTGTGATCACGCCATTTCGCTGGCCGTACGCTCCGGGATCAATTCCCGGAGAACTCATCGGGGCGAGCGGACTTCCCTGAACGCCAAACGCCCCAAGGCCTCCCGGGCTGTTGACGCCCAAGGCATGATTGTCATCCGCGGACGCAAAGGCAGGTACAAGGAAGAGTGTCGGCAGCAGAGCAAAGAGAAAAAGTTTATTCATGGTGGTTTCCCCTTAAATTTATTGTTACCTAACAGGCAGGCAATTACAACTTTCTCGACCATCTTTTCCTTTTCAACAATCTTGGTTCTGGGCTTCCCATAAAATTCTCCCATAAAATCCCATAAAATTCTCATTGACAGCTTGGGAAAAGGATGATAGATTCACGGGCGAATGGGGTGGGGAAATAATAGAATGAATCCGTCGTGGCCGCTTCATCCTTCTGTATCGGGTTATTCGGATTTGCTTCAGTGACGTAAAAAGAAACGGAACAGACTTTTTTCGAGGGGGGTGTGAGGGCTTCGTCCTGGCTGTCCTTCGTTGTAAAGAAAGTGTGAGCTTTCACAAGGGAGTTCGTTGGCAACGGCTGGTTTTCGTTTAACCCAAGATGATGTGATTCTGAGAAAAGAAAGGAGTTCTGCTATGAAAAGGCATTTTTTCATTCTTTTGTTGGCATTGGCCTTTATGTGTTCAGGGGCTACCTATGCTGCGCAAAAAGAACAGTTGGCCGATGTTATTAAAGCTGCCGAGAAAGAAGGTGAAGCATTGTGGACCTGCACCCTTACTGAAGAAGAAGCGGCGGGGTTTGTGAAGGCTTTCCAGAAGGAGTATCCGAAGGTTAAGGTGACCTTTAATCGTCAGCATGGTGGCGAGGCGATGGAGCTGCTTAAACGGGAGTACCAAACCGGTCGTATCATGTATGACGTGGTCCAGATTCATCCCGATGCCATGTATGAATTTTTGGAGTTGGATGCAATTGAAAAAGTGAGTTGGGCAGACTTCGGCATCGTCCCGGGTCTCATCCGGTACGAGAATCGCTTTGTCGGCGTGTTTGAAGACCCTTTTTGTATTCTGTACAACACAAATCTGATAAAACCGGAGGCGGCGCCAAAAAACTGGGAAGACCTGCTTGACCCTAAATGGAAGGGAAAAATTGTTACCGACACGAGGCCAAGCGGGTTTCTGCGTTTGACTGGCGCCTGGGGGCCGGCAAAGGTTCTCGATTATCTTCGCAAGCTTGGAGAGAACAAGCCGATTTTTGTGAGAGGGCAAACGCAGACAATCTCCTTGATGGCTTCCGGAGAATACATGCTGGCAGCCCCATTTTATTTGCATTCTTTTGTGGAGGTTGGAGAACAGAAAGGGGGCCCTATTGGTTATAACCTTACAAATCCTCTGCCCACCGAGTTTGCCTCTTATGGCATTATCAAGGGGGCCAAGCATCCCAATGCCGGCAAACTCTTCCTGTCATGGCTGGGGACGAAAGGCTATAAACTGATGGACGGCATCAACTGGGCGTACTCCGTTCCCTTCGGCGGCACAAAAAAAGAGAAGCTATATAAAGGTATCACGCTTGCTTTGCCTCCAACAAAGCAGCAGGTTCCGGACACAGATAAATATATACTTGAGATGACAAAAGCAATGGGGGCGCGCAAGTAAAAGTTGGCGGAGGTTTTCATGGGCTCGAAAAGGAAGAGCGAAATGGCCTTCAGACTCCGGAGTGAGATCCCGCATTGCCGCTCCCTGTGGATCGGTGTTCTTCAAGGGACATGGGAGGAGATGGGCATCCAGTACGGACAACGATGTGCGAAAGATATTTCGAGAACTTTTGATATCGCCTGGGAAAAGAGCGTATTGAAAGGCAGGAAGAATCTCTGGCAGGAACGTCGGACCGAAAAAGAGAAGGCGGACTACGCCCTCCGCTATTTGCAGAGATGCTTCAAGGAACTGTCTCTTCTAAGGCCGGAGATGATTGAGATGTTCAACGGCATGGCCCTGGGAGCTACGCGAGAGCTGGATCGGTGCGTTCACGCCAAGGCCTGCAGCCACTTCGACAAGATTGCGCTGGCAAATTATTCGAGCACCAGGGCCCTGCATCCGGACTGGGATTTTGACAGGAACCGCCCCAGTGCCCGGAACCGGAGCACGAAGAAGGAATCATCTCCCGAAGAAGGTGACTGCAACGGCTTCTGGGTCACGGGGGAAGCTACCCGGACGGGGCACACCTACGCGACCCGGACCGCCCAGTCGAGGAGCATCGAACCCGGTGGTTCCGGCTGGGAGAGGCAAGTTTCCTATATTGCTATTCCCAAAGATCCTTCTGCAAGAGTTTTCTGGGGGAATGGAAAGGCAGGCAACCTCGGTGGAATCGGTGGCGGGCTGATGAATGATCGCGGGGTGTGTTGCTTGACATCCGGGGCCCAGTACGTCAATCGGACTCGCCCTTTTATGGATGAAACACTCGCCCCTGGCATCCGGGATTTTCTCCTTGCCTCGTCCGGGGTGATTTTTTCGAACACGGCCCGGGAGGCAGCCGATATGGTCACGGTGGGGACAGAGAGATATCGGAAAGCGACAGGAAGAAAGACAGTGCTTAGGGCCAGAGGCTGCAATATCGTGTTCGCGGATCCCAATGACGTTTTCTGTGTCGAACAAAATGCCCGTTACTACGCGATCAGGCGTCCGGGTGACTTAGATGAAAAGGGGAACAATTATCTCGTTCATGCCAACCATTTTAAGTCGAAGAAAGGGTGTTTTGACGAGAACAATGTTTTTCACGCCGAGAAATCCATGTCGGAATTTACGCCCGAACAGAAGGAGAGACCCAACGGCACTTATTACCGCTTCTGGTCGGGCATGTGGATGGTCCGCAACAATTACGGTCGAATTGACGAAAGGGTGATGATGGAGGAACTGGTTCCGTCCCATACCGGTTACGATGAGGAGGGGAACCGATACGATCCCGATCCGGACACCGGCGTTCCCACCGCAGGAGGCCATCTCTGCAAGGAACATGAGAGCTGGCATGGTACCTCTTGTGCTCATATCAAACCCTACACTCCAGAAAATCCAAAGGGTATTGGGGGAAACATTGAAACGACCGTTTTTGACCTGTCGACAAGAGAGGTCTGGTGGGTTCCCGTATGGCCGTGTCACTTCAAGGAATGGAATCTGGACTGGTATTACACCGATCTAAAACCCTTCGCTGAATACAGAAAACTTCTTTGGGGGTACAAGTGATCTAGATTATGGCGGCAGGGTCGCGACGCGATCTTGTTTATTCTCTCCATTTCACCTTCTCTTTCAGATAGAACTTCTCCATCAGCGGACGCCACTTCTCCATCTTGTCTCGATTGAGATCGACCGGAGGCTTCTGGTCCTCAGGAAGAATAGAAACATATCGGATGTCTCCTATCTCCTTTTTGAAAACCTGTTTCACGTGGTTCAGTAGTTCCTTGTCTGCAAGTAGATCGAGGATGCTGGCCGCAAGTACCTTAGCACCATTGGCCTCGGCTTTATGGGCAATTGTCGTCGCCAGGGAAACCCCTGCAGGCCATGAATGGAATTCGCAGCCGGGAATATTGGCTGGGAAGGTAATTCTTCCAGTGGGGATCACCCACGAGACACAACCTGAGTCATTGCTCGAATTGTGCTGCTGCGCCTCCTTTAACGGTTCAATGGTCTTCAGAAGGCCTACAGGCGGAGCATCGATCTTCTTTTGAAGCTCTTTGGCAAGCGTCTCTTCTTCATGCGACCACTCGGGCATTCCCACCCTTTCCATGTTTCTATGAATGATCTCAGCCATCGCTTGGCTCGCCCGTGTGGGCCAGCAGCTTGCTCGCACATTAACCTCATAGGTACAGCCGGTCATGATGGCTGCCCCCTCAGCAATCCTTTTTGCTTTTTCGAAATTGGCATTCGCGAGTTTGGCATCTTTTTCCCGAAAATACCACCACATCTTGGCGTAGCTGGGGATCACATTGGGTTGATCGCCTCCATTCACAATCACACGGTGACTTGTCTGCGAGGGCTCCAGTTGTTGACGCATGAGCGCCCATCCCACGTCCATGAGGGTGACCGCATCCAACGCATTTTTTGCCAGCCAAGGACCCGTAGCGCTATGAGCAGACTTTCCGTGGAAAATGAAATCCACAGAAATCCTCGCAGACTGCCGTATCCCATACGGCGTTGAGAAATCTGAACCCACATGGGTGTGAAATATGGCATCGACGCCGTCAAAATATCCGTCCCGCAGAAAATAAGGTCGAGGGATACCCTGTTCTTCTGCTGGTGCAAGGTAAAGCTTTATCGTTCCCTGGATATTCTCTTTCTCCATCACCCTCTTTGCTGCAACGGCGCCTCCGATCATCACCGCTATATTCGTGTTGTGTCCCTCTGCATGACCGGGGGCTCCCTCTTCGACGATCGGTCTTTTCTCCGTCACGCCGGGAAGCTGTGACCCACCTGGCAGGGCATCTGCTTCGCAATGAACGCCGATCACGGGCTCGCCCGACCCCCACGTGGCCATCCATGCAGGCGGAATCCCTGAAATTCCAGTCTCAACTTTGAATCCGGCTTGACGCAAGGCATCGGCGGTATATTCGGACGTCATAAATTCCTGCATTCCCAATTCAGCGAAGTAGAAAACAGTATCCCCGATTCTTGCTATTTCCTCTTTGTTTCGGTCAATAAACCCGAACGCCTCTCTTTTGTAATGTTCTGCATCGGCATTCTTTTCGCCCATCAGTCTTCTCCTTATGAGTTCTAAACGATATGTTCAATGTCAAACGCGATGAGTACCCCGGCATAGCAGGGGTCGCTGTTTCGGATAATTGTCTAAAAATGCCATCGAAATGTCAAGAATTATCCCTAAAGATTGTTCCTGAAGATTTTTTTGTTTTATCTTGGATCTAATTTCCTGCAGTTTTATTTCATCAGAAGCCCCCTTTGATTCCGACTTAGAGCTTGTACTCGTTGTGTCTCCAATTGCACTGTATTGTCAATGACCCGGGAGACTTCCCGGGGGAGATACACGTCTACCGTTCTTGCACAATTTCTCCATACATTCTCCAAGCTTTCTCACATTTCTATTTTGGCTTTACAGGTCCTAGGCTTCCCAATTGACAATTTGAGGAAGGGATGCTAGATTCATGTGCAAACAGGTCGGATGCATAGGACTCCTTCGCTGCTACCGGGTCGTCTTGCCCATTCAATTTCATATGAATTCACTTCAGCGGCTTAAAGAGAGATTGAACAGACTTTTTCCTGCCGGCGTGAGCTTCGTCCTCGCTCTCCTTGTCCTGGTGCCCATGGCCATGCTGATCTTCTCGAGCTTTCGGACCGGGCGGCCGGGCATGCCGGGAGGAGCCTTCAGCTTCATCAACTATATCGAGGCCTACTCCAGTCTTGAAATATACATCACAATCGGCCGCAGCCTCTATTTCGCCGCGGTCGTGACGGCCGTCACATTACTCTTCGGCGGGTTTTTCGCCTGGCTGGTTGAAAGAACCAACATGCCCGGACGCGGCTTCGCCTACAGCACGCTGCTGAGTTCCATGGCCATCCCCCGGATGTTATTTGGAATCTCCTGGATCTTGTTGTTGAGTCCCAGGATTGGTCTCATCAACTACTTCCTCGAGAACATGCTCGGTCTCCCGCGCTTCAATGTCTACTCCATGAGCGGCATGATTTTTATCCAGATCCTCAGCGAGATCCCTACCGCGTTCCTGATGATGCAGGGGACGCTGCGGGGGATGGATCCCGCGCTGGAAGAGGCTGCCTCTGTGAGTCGGAGCAACACCCTTTCCACACTGCGCAAAATAACGTTGCCGATCATGACCCCTGCCGTCTTGGCAGCAGCCGTGTATCTGTTCATCATCAATATCGAAGTCTTTGAGATACCCGGGTTGATCGGGTTGCCTGCCGGGATTACGCTTTTCAGCACCGCCATTTACAACAATGCGACGGTGCTGGTGCCGCCCAATCATGGCCTGGCCAATTCGTATGCCATCGCCTTTCTGCTCGCGAGCATTCTTCTGATTGTGCTGTACCGGAAGGCAACCCAGCATTCCGAGCGTTATTCCACGATTACAGGGAAAGGATATCGCCCCAGGCTCATTGATTTGGGGGTATGGAGGTATTTTGCTTTTTCCGTCTTCATGATTTTCTTTGTCATCACCATATTACTCCCCGTACTGGTTCTCATCTATGCGTCGCTGATCCCGTTTTACCAGGTGCCTTCGGCAAAGGTGTTCGCCAGAATGTCGCTGCAAAATTACGTCTCAGCAATTGAGGCGCCCTGGATGGGCCGGGTATTGAAGAACACGTTGCTTCTCATGGTTGTTGCGCCAACTGCAAGTGTTCTTCTCGCGGCCCTGGTGGCTTGGGTGGTCCACAGGACCCGGATCAACAGGAAGTGGAAAGCGACCATTGATATCCTGAGTTTCCTGCCGACGGCGTTGCCGAGTATTGTTATCGCGCTTTCGCTGTTGGTCGTTTTTTTGAACGTTCATTTTATCCCCCTCTACGGAACCCTGTGGATCATCGGCCTTGCCTTTTTGATCCGTTATATCCCCTATACGGTGAGAACGATCAGTGCGGCGGTCATTCAAATCCACAAGGAGTTGGAGGAATCCGCGCAGGTTTGCCGCGCAACCGAGATCGGGGCGTTTTTCAAGATAACGGTTCCGCTGGTTGCCCCTGCGCTGATCAATGCCTGGATCTGGGTGGCGATGCACGCCTGCAGAGCCGTGTCTGCAGCCCTGATGCTGTATTCCGCCCAGAACGAAATTCTATCAACGCGCATCTGGCTGATCTGGCGTGATGGGAAAGTTCCCATGGTTTGTGCGCTCTCCATCATGATGATCGTTCTCTTGGTCATCATCAGCTTTGTGGGCCGGAGAATCGCCCAGGCTGTCAGTCGCCGCTAACGGGAGTATTATGGACAATCAGGAAAGGGCGAGTGTCGTCCGAGTCAAGGAGCTCCAAAAAAAATACGGGACCGTTCATGCGGTGAAAGGGATCTCTTTCGATATCAAGGAGGGAGAGTTCTACACACTTCTCGGCCCCAGTGGATGCGGAAAAACCACGACGCTGAGGTGCCTTGCCGGGCTGGAACGCGCAGACGGCGGGGAAGTCTTTGTCAGAGACCGGTTGGTCGATAACGGCCGGGCATTTATCCCACCCTATCAGCGGCCGATCGGAATGGTATTTCAGTCCTACGCCATTTGGCCCCATATGACCGTTGCGGGCAACGTTGCCTTTCCGCTGAAGAATGAGAGAAAGTATTCGGCCAAAGAAATAGACAGGAAGGTGACGGAGGCGCTTGACCTGGTGCAGCTCACCGGCCTGGGCAATCGGCCGGCCCCTAATCTGAGCGGCGGTCAACAGCAGCGACTGGCTCTGGCTCGAGCGTTGGTCGCCGCTCCCTCCGTCCTGTTGCTGGACGAGCCTTTAAGTAATCTCGATGCGAAGCTCAGGGAGGAAATGCGCCTGGAGCTCAAGAATCTTACGCGACGGCTGGGCATCACCACATTTTACGTCACCCATGACCAGGTGGAGGCGCTGGTGCTGTCGGATCGAATCGCACTGATGCGTGACGGTAAGATCGTTGAGGAAGGGAATCAGTACGATATGTACATGGTTCCGAAGTACAATTTTACAGCCGATTTTTTCGGGGTGAATAACATCCTGAGCGGGACGGTTATCCAGGCAGATCCTGTACGCAAGATCGCCCAATTAGACCTTTCCCTGGATACCCTCGTCTTTGCCGAGATCCGTGACTTTCCTGTTGAACCCCATCAAAAGGTGCAGGTGGCCATCAGGCCGGAAAATATCAGCTTTGGGTCCACTCCTTCCATGGCAAGGACATTGGATCAAACGCCAGGGGAAGTGAACACATTGAAAGGTGTTGTTAAGGAATTCGCCTTTCTGGGTGATTATGTTGATTACCGTATCGCGGTCAAGGAAAGGATGATACGGGTAAGGGCCCATCCTGAGATTTTGTTTAAGGAAAATGAAACGGTGACCTTAGGCTTTACCCCAAAACATGTCTGCCTGTTGCAGTCGTTGTAGAGAAAGGGCGAGCTCTCAAAAGGCATTTGTTTGGCATGAGGTGTTTTCAGCTTAACTCAAGATGATCCGATTCTGGGGAAAGAAAGGAGCTTTGTTATGAAAAGGCATTTTTTCATCATTCTGTCGGCACTGGCAATTATTTCTTCAGGGGTCGCCTATGCTGCGCAAAAAGAGCAGTTGACGGATGTTATCAAAGCTGCCGAGAAGGAAGGGGAGGTGCTGTGGACCGCCGTCCTCTATGAAGAGGAGGCTGCGGTGTTCCTGAAGGCGTTCCAGAAGGAGTATCCCAGGGTTAAGGTGACCTATACGCGGCAGCATGGCGGCGAGGCGATGGAGCTGCTGAAACGAGAATATCAAACCGGCCGTATCATGTATGACGTGGTGCAGATTCATCCTGATGCCATGGATGATTTCCTGGAACTGGACGCCATTCAAAAGATTCCGTGGACAGACCTGGGTGTTGCACCGTCGTTCGTACAGCGCGAGAACCGGTTTGTCGGTGTTTTTGAAACGCCCTTTTGTATTCTGTACAACACCAACTTGATAAAACCGGAAGCCGCGCCCAAAAGCTGGGACGACCTGCTTGACCCGAAATGGAAGGGGAAGATAACGACGGATACTCGGCCAAGCGGTTTCCTGCGTTTGACCGGCGTCTGGGGTACGGCAAAGGTTCTCGATTATCTCCGCAAGTTCGGCGAGAATAAACCCATCTTTATGAGGGGGCAGACACAAACGATTTCTCTGATGGCTTCCGGAGAATATATGTTGGCAGCGCCATTCTATCTGCATTCCTATGTGGAGACGGCGGAAAACAAGGGAGGACCCATCGGCTACAATCTTCCCAATCCTCTCCCTACGGACTTCGCTTCCTACGGAATTATTAAAGGCGCCAAGCACCCCAATGCCGGCAAACTCTTCATGGCATGGATGGGGACGAAGGGCTATAAGATGATGGATGACATCAACTGGGGACGATCCGTTCCTTTCGGGGGCACGAAGAAAGAAAAGATTTATAAAGGCATTACCCTTTCTTTCCCGCCGACAAAACAGCAGGTTCCGGACACAGACAAATATATTCTTGAGATGACAAAAGTAATGGGTGCCCGCAAGTAAGGGGAAATGCATTTCGCTTTCACAATCGGTCAAGAACGTCTCAAAGATTGGAGGAACGTATGGGTCCGAAAAAGAAGAACGAAACGGCCTTCAGACTCCGGAGCGAGATCCCCCATTGCCGGTCCCTGTGGATCGGGGTCCTTCAAGGGACCTGGGAGGAAATGGGCATTCAATACGGCCAGAGATGTGGGAAGGATATTGCGAGAAGTTTCGATACCGCCTGGGGAAAGAGCGTATTGAAAGGCAAAAAGAATCTTTGGCAGGAAGGCCGGACCGAAAAAGAGAAGGCGGATTACACCCTCCGCTATCTGCAGAGGTGTTTCAAGGAACTGTCTCTCCTGAGGCCGGAGATGATCGAGATGTTCAACGGCATGGCTCAGGGAGCCATGCGAGAGCTGGATCAGTGCGTTCACGCCAAGGCCTGCACACACTTCGAAAAAATTGCTCTGGCAAATTATTCGAGTACGAGGGCTCTGCATCCGGACTGGGATTTTGACAAGGACCGTCCCAGCACCCGGAACCGGCGTACGAAGGGAGCCTCGCCTGAAGAAGGTGACTGCAATGGTTTCTGGGTCAAGGGGGAGGCCACCCGGACGGGACACACGTACGCAACCCGGACCGCCCAGTCGAAGAGCATCGAACCCGGCGGTTCCGGAAGGGAGAGACAAGTCTCCTATGTTGCCATTCCCAAAGATCCCTCCGCAAGGGTTTTCTGGGGGAACGGCAGGGCAGGCAATCTCGGCGGGATCGGCGGCGGTCTGATAAATGACCGCGGCGTCTGCTGCCTGACCTCCGGGGCCCAGTACGTCAATCGGGCCCGCCCTTTTATGGATGAAACACTCGCCCCGGGCATCCGGGATTTTCTCCTTGCCTCCTCCGGGGTGATTTTTTCAAACACAGCCCGGGAGGCCGCCGAGATGGCCACGGTTGGGACGGAGAGATATCGGAAAGCGACAGGAAGAACGACAGTGCTCAGGGCCAGGGGCTGCAATATCGTGTTCGCGGATGCCAATGACGTTTTCTGTGTGGAACAAAATGCCCGCTACTACGCGATCAGGAGGCCGGGCGACTTAGGTGAAAAGGGCGACAATTATCTCGTTCACGCCAACCATTTCAAATCGAAAAAAGGGTGTTTTGACGAAAACAATGTCTTTCACCCGGAGAAATCCATGTCGGACTTTACGCCTGAACAGAAAGAGAGACCGAACGGTAGCTACTATCGCTTCTGGTCGGGCATGTGGATGGTCCGCAACGCTTACGGGCGGATTGATGAAAAGGTGATGATGGAGGAACTGGTCCCGTCCCATACGGGTTACGATGAGGAGGGGAACCGATACGATCCCGATCCTGACACCGGAGTCCCCACGGCGGGAGGCCATCTCTCCGAGGAGCATGAGAGTTGGCATGGCACCTTTTGCGCCCATATCAAACCCTACACGCGTGAAAACCCCATGGGTGTGGGCGGAAATGTTGAAACGACCGTTTTTGACCTGTCGACACGAGAGGTCTGGTGGGTTCCTGTGTGGCCGTGTCATTTCAAGGAATGGAATCTGGACTGGTATTACACCGATTTAAAACCTTTTGCAGAATATAGAAGACTTCTTTGGGATTACTAGCATCTGGCCCTTTTTGAGCAGCCTAAGAAAAATGTATTTTTCAGCAAACCCCTAACGCAAAGGTAATAAATGAAAAGAGTTCACTCCCCTCAAGGGGGAGGGGAGGATGGAGGCAGAGTAAATTAATCTGTTTTTAAGGCGTTTCTTCGATGAGATGGTCAAACATCTGTCGGACACTTTTCACGGCGGACGAAATAGCAAAGACCCGGGTGTTGTTGCTCTTCTGGTCTGCGGGGATGAGGAAGTTTCCCTGCCTCTTTGGGTCGTACCCCAATAACGCCGAACCGGCCAGCACTTCACCGTCGGCAAATGTCAGTTCCAGTTTCAGGCCTGAAACGCTTTCTCCCTTGTCGAACGATTTCCGTTCATGATAC
>Ga0079037_100001890_pt1 | contig 11191 bp, 6 predicted proteins | sample Mud3Dept4metaG_FD_71479 | JGI IMG/M metagenome (GOLD analysis project Ga0079037, IMG submission 71479) | Freshwater wetland microbial communities from Ohio, USA, analyzing the effect of biotic and abiotic controls - Mud 3 Core 4 Depth 4 metaG | ecosystem: Environmental > Aquatic > Freshwater >... | reverse complement strand
CAATGCGAAAGACGCATCTCAAGAACAAGCGATTACTGATCCAAGTCAATCGTGTATAGAAACGATCCTCCACCAACGCTTACCAAATGGAGCCTATCCACCAGGCCGGGAAAGCACCTTTAGCGATTAGGAAAATGATCTACCGGTGACTTTCCTTCAACCCTACCCCCAACGCCTCTTTGCTACCCCTTCAAAAGCCAAAAATGCAGCAACCGGAATCCTTACGCCGATCACCTCGCTCCAGGTACCCTGCCATAGCTCGGACTACTACTCCCGCCTTTTTCCTACAATCCGACATAGCGTTTTTCATCGAAACATATCCAGCCTGGACCAGAAACGCCAAGGGGTTGTATCGGAGTTGACACCGCCGCCTACTACTTTCCCGGACAGTACGGAGGCGCTCATAAGTAAGCTATACCTCGGAAGGGAAAACGCCATACAACGTTTTGACTGTGACGACGTAGTAGACAAGCTCCCCTACTACGGATCGAAGCCAGGCACAACTGAAGCTACTACCCTGCCATACCTCTCGTACCCCGTTCTCATCATGGTATCACGGTACCCCTGGAGGAGTATCGGTTCGCTTACCTCGCCCTGGATCTCATCGAAAAGAGTAAGGGGGTGGTATACTGCAAGGCCTGCGAGAGGTACTACGAAGGGAAGGACCTGAAGCGAGTAGTAGGGCATGGGGAGAACCCCTCTTCAGTGAATGTCAAAGGGAGAGGAAAGTGTGGAATAGGATTATTGGGATTCATGGCTAGCAATGTATCTATTTATCTTTCAGTTCCCAAATCCCGCTCCAATCGGGGGTCGGTGACCTGCTTGCTAATATGTCGCTTCTCTTAGCCATCACAGCACCAATCCCCAGCCCGTATTCGTGATAAATCTGTTCGAAAATTTCTTTTGCCTCTTCCCACCTTTTCTCGCAGTATTTGGCATAGGCTTCCGAATACAATGGGATGGATTTTTTTTTGATTTCAAACCTAGGATCATTATCCAGGAGAAGTTCAAAAAGGGTCAAAGGCTCCCGGAAGCCCTTTAATAAGACCCGGTCAATAAATCGATGCGAAAATCGTAGGTCTGAATTTAAGAAACCTTCGGCAAAATTAAGAAATCGCTCTGAGACCAAAATTCTAGCATCGTATAATCCTGAAACTCCCTCTATTCTTGCCGCTTCGTGGATGCAGTGTCCGACAGCATGATACCGCTCATCCAAGGTGTAATGTACAAAAGATACCATTCCCACCGTGATGCCACATCCAATATCAATTCGAGGCTTAGAAACACCAACTCCGCGAGAATCATTATAAATCCACATTCTTCCTGTAAGTTGATAGATATTTTCAAGGATGTACTTGGTATTGTCTTCAGGGAAGACACCCATAACTCCGTCGCCATAAATTTCCGCGTAGGTGTTTTCGTGCCCTAGATAAAGCTCTTTATAAGAGGTTTCATGAACGTCGCTGATAAATTTTTCATAAGTAAAGCCGGACTCTGATCGTCCCTCCGTTTTCTGATAAAATCCCTGTTCGAAGTTTATCAGGATATCCGTAGAATCCCGGAGGTCAACAAACAGAACAATCCTGTTCGACCTTTCTTTTGGGAAGTTATTCTTGTTTTGGCTCATTGAAAATACCACCCAATCAGCGCATTCGCGTCGGTCAAAGCAGGCGCACTATGACTCCGTAAACCAATAGGGAAAAGGTGTCGCTGCACCTACGAGGCAGCTTTCCTGCCCTTCTTAAGCTTTCCTCCAAGTTCCGCCAGTTTCTCCTTTGCCTCTCTAGCCCCCAGCGCACCATCAAAGCGTGTGAGACGAGAAGCGAGGAGAGATTGATCGGATTGCCTCAATCAAGTGGCGAGGTGAGTAGGAGGGATATAAGGCGTTTTGAGAGGCAAACAGAGAGAAAAGGTGCTTCCTCCTGAAGTCAAACAATCTTCTTTCCCTTTTATAAAAGAGCACAAGGAGATACTGCCGGGACACTCATCTTTATCAGACGGCAAATATTTGCACCTCCTGCTGGAGAAGTCCACAGAAAAACCGAACCTCTCGGAAAGAACTCTTGCCCGTAGCAAATCAGAACCGGCCCCCCCGGCGTTGAATAAATATGGTTTTTTGGAGGCGTAGCGGTCCGTGTCCTGGGTGTGAAAGAAGCCGCTGAAAATCAGTTTTTGATTCTCAGGCGTGATCCCCATTCCAAAATCACGGAAATATAACTTCGCCAGATTGTCTTCATTCCTAAGCTCTATTTCAATTTTTCCCTCGTCCGGGGTGTTTTCAATGGCATTCTTTAGAAATCCCTCACACACTTTTTTCAAGACGTTTGCATCCATTTCAATAAAGATTCCCTTTTCAACATTTTCGACTATTTCCATCTGCCTTCCTCTCATTGACAGCCGTGCTTCCTCACACGCCTGACGGATAAAAGCGTCGAGGACAATGGTTTCTTTTCGAACCTCTTCGACTTTGTGAAGAGAGTCCAGCCGTTTGATAATTTTTTGTCGTATGACTTCAGCACCTTTTTGTAACGGTTCATCTTTCATCTCATCGAGGAATGCTATTGCTGCCTCCACGAGGTTAAGGATTCTTTCTTTTTCCAGCACCGGCTTCTCATTAAGAATGTCATCAATTTTCGATTGAAGGTCTCTTAACCTTTTGATATTTCGCTCCACCCTTTCGGCCAATTCAAGAACTTTTTGGGTGTTTTTGGTTTTCAGTAGATCCGGAATTCTTTTCATCGCCCCGCCAATAACTGCAAGCGGTGTCCCCAGCTCATGAGATAAATGGTTTATGGCTCTTTCCTTTGCTTTTTCCAAACGCTTGATCCCAGTGATGTCTCTGGCGATGCCCCTAAATCCGGCAGGCTCGCCCTCTGGATTTTGCATGAGGGAGACGGATGTCTCCACATACCTTCTCTCCCCATCTTTCCTGATCAACTCCCAGCCCAAAGCCTTGCTTGGCTCTCCGGTCCGATAGACCTCATTAAATGTTTGAAAAACCCTCTTGGACGTCTCCTCACTCATAAAGTGTCTGTTGTTCATACCCTTCAATTCTTCTGGGGAATATCCGAGAATTTTGCACATGGACTCATTGAAGAAATCAAAGTTTCCGCTCAAATCCACTTCGTAGTATCCGTCTTCGATGCTCTGAAGGATCGTTCGGTATTTCTTTTCACTCTCCTCAATGCTTTTTCTGGCTGCTCTGCGCTCAGTCACATCCCGCGCTATTCCTCTGAACCCGACAGATTCGCCATGTGAATTCCGGAGAAGCGACGTTGTTGTTTCGAGATATCTTTTTTCACCGTTTTTTCTGATCACTTCCCACTCAAGAGCTTTGCCAGGAAGGCCGGTTCGGTATACCTCGGTGCCAATCCGGTAACTCTCTCTCGCTGTTTCTTCCGCCATATAATTCCGGTTATTCATCCCCATCAGCTCTTCCTCGGGATAACCAAGGATTCTCGACATAGCTTCATTCGTGAAAACAAAATTTCCTCTTATGTCCACTTCATAGTATCCCTCTTCAATACTCTGAATAATATTCCTGTACTTCTCCTCACTTTCTTTTAGCTCCTGTTTGATCCTCTCCCGCTCGGTAACATCTCTTGCGATGCCCCGAAAACCAATCGGTTCACCCGCAGGATTTCGCATTAAAGCGGTGGATAACTCTACCACGGCTTTGCTCCCATCTTTCTTGATCACCTCGTAATCATCTATTCTTGAAGGTTCCCCAGTGCGATAAACCCTGTTAAATATCTCTAACATCCTCTTGGCCATCTCGGGCTCCGTGTAGTCTCTGTTATTCATCCCCCGAAGCTCGTCAGGGGAATATCCCGTGATTTTACATAATGCCTTATTGAAAAAGGTCATATTGCCAGCAAGATCAACTTCATAATACCCGTCTTCTATGCTCCCGAGGATGTCCCGGTATTTTCCTTCACTTTCCAGCAACGCCTCTTCCTTTTGCTGCCTAGTAATGACCTCCTCACGCAGCGCTTCATTTGCCTCGGAGAGTTTTTTGGTGAGATCCTGCACCTTTTTTTCAAGGGACAGGGAAGGGTTGTGAAGCCTGTTCGATCCTAATGGGAGTTCGAGAGGGTTTTTCCTTAACTTTTCAGCCCTCGCCCTGCCAGGCATTTTGGCGCTTTCTATCTCCCCCGCGGTGAACTGCTCTCTATTTTCCATAACACCTCCATCCCTGGGAAGAAAGGTTCAGAGCGGTTTCGGAATGGCTGGCTTACCGTCCGGCACGCCTAGGGCGACAAGACCGGATAATGGCCCTTCCACCCGGCAATGCAACCGCATCGCCAGCGGTGGCGGGCAATCGTTCAACCCGATTTTCACCTGTACCGGTTTTTCCGGTACGCAACCCTTCTTTGAATTGCTTGCGATGACTTTTTTGAATTGATTCTCTGGGCATTGCTACCCGCTTGTTTCGGGCACATTATGCAAGGTCCCGTTCATGATTTACCCGGAAGACGGATCCCAATTACGGCAAAACCGACTGGCATCCAAGGGCTCACCTGCAATATGACATGAGCGCGTCCTTCTGTTCTGTGAACTGGATCACAATTCTAGTGTGATTTATTCACTCAAGACCCCTTTGTGCAAGGCGGCTCTGGTGTATCTTACCGACTTTGTCTTTGGGGTGACATTCGTCGGTTTTGGAAGGGTTTTTTCGCCCGCACAGCGGCCTAGCACCTTATTGGCCTGGCACTGAATAAGATTTTCCATGTCAAAGAGCGGAGGAGGGTGTAAAGCTGCAAGTGAGGGGAGGCTGAGTGGCGACCTTTTGGTGGAAGTCGAGACTCCATGTCCGGTCCATGCTTCATTCCGGGATGGGCCGGGGGGGTTGAAAAAAATCCGCTGGGCTAGGGGATTTTCGGGTGTTATTATGCCATCATGGTTTTCCTCTGCAGTGGACTGGAACGCACGGCTTTTGTGACCTGTTTACCAAAACGCCGCCAAGAGGCAGGAGGTCTTTAGATTTTCCCAAGATTGGCTGTTTCTGCGTTACGCCCTCACGCGACGGCACGCCGCGGAGGCTGGCTCACGGCGAAGAGGGCCATGGCCGGGGGTAGGGTCTTTCAAACGCAGGACGAGTGCGACAAGCAGGATTTCTTTCCGAAAGAGAGATTGAAACATGCTTCGTAAGGTTTCCCTTTTTGCTCATCTGGATGAAAAAACGCTCAGCCGTCTGGAGGGCATTGCCGTCAAGCGGGTCTATCCCAAAAATACGATCCTGATCAGCAAGGGAGATGTGAGCGACCATCTCTTTGTGGTTATCAGGGGCAAGCTCAAAGTGACGCTCCTCGATGATTCGGGCAGGGAGATCGTCCTTTCCCTGCTCGGCGAGGGGGATTACTTCGGGGAAATTGCTCTGATTGACGGGGAGCCCAGAACTGCCACGATCGTTAGCACGCAGGCCAGCGAAGTGCTGACGATTGCCAGGGCTGACTTTCAGCAGATATTAAGGTCAAGCCCGGAGCTCATGTTCGATCTTCTAGCCGTTTTGGCGAGGAAGGTGAGAATAGCCACCGAAAAGCTGGAGAGCCTTGCTTTTGACGATGTTTACCGCCGTCTCGTCAAACTCCTGATGCAGCTGGCCAAGCCCCAGGACTGCCGATGGATCGTGCAGGAAAGGTTGACCCATCAGGCGATCGCCGACATGATCGGTTCGTCCAGGGAAATGGTGAGCAGAATTTTGAAAGCCCTGGAGACCGGCGGTTATATTTCCACAGACAAGAAGCGTATTACTATCGAAAGAAAACTTCCGGCGACCTTTTGAAATCCCCGTCTCGTTGGACCCTTACCGATCGATCCATTCCTTTCCCCGTCCGGAAGATCCTTTTTACGGTCTAACCGGGAGGCCGGCTGAGGTGATCAATCAGGAACCCCTTGCCATAGAACAAAGGTCACAAAATCGAAACTTACTGAAAAGCCGCAAGCCAATACCGACCCATTAGGCCGATTCATTAGGCTGTTGACACGTCACAATCAAATAAGTATATTCCATTTCAACAAAGACTCTAAGCCAAACTTCTATAAGATGATGAACACCGGGATTTCGGTTCAGACCATTAGGCACAGTCAGTAGACATGAACACACCAAACGGGTAGTGGTTTCTACGTCCATCTGAATAGCGGCCGGCTGGCTTGTCGGGAGGGCCTGCGGGATGAAATGCCTTCGATGTGGCTTAGAGAATCCTGAGGGCATGCGCTTCTGCGGACAATGCGGCCGTGAGTTATCCACTTCTCATGAACAACCCACCCTAGCACCATCTCTCGAAGAAAAATTAGAAAGAATCCAGCGCTACTTACCCCAGGGTCTCACGAAAAAATTCCTGGCCCAGAGAGCTACGATTGAAGGGGAGCGCCGGCTGGCGACCATCCTGTTCTGCGACATGAAGGGATTCGTGCCTTTGACGCAGAAGCTCGGCCCGGAGCAGACCTTTGTGCTTATGGAAGAGGTTCTCGATATTCTGATCCCGGTGGTTCATCGGTATGGAGGCACGGTCAATGAAATCAGAGGGGATGGGATATTGGCCCTTTTCGGAGTCCTGGATGCCCTTGAAGACGCCCCGCAGCGGGCAATCCGAGCGGCTATTGCCATTCATAAAGAGATCGCCGACTTCAGCCGGAGGATCCAGGACGAACGACGAATTCCTCCGATTTTACTGCGTGTGGGGATCAACACAGGCATGGTGGTGATCGGAACTGTCAGCAATGATCTCCGGGTTCAGTTCACCATTATGGGTGACACGATCAACATGGCATCAAGAATGGAAACCCTCGCAGAACCGGGGACCACCTATGTGACAGAAGACACCTACCGCCTGACCAAAGACCTTTTTCATTTCTTTCCGATGGGGAGAATGGCGGTTAAGAGGGAAGAAAAACCGGTACGCGTCTACAGGGTCCTTTCTGCCAAAGAGGATGTGTTGCGTCCCCGTTTGGGCACTGAGCGGAGGATCTACTCCTCGATGGTGGGGAGGGATATGGAGCTCAACAGGCTCGAGCTCCAGGTGATGAAGGCGGTCAATGGGGTTGGTTCAGTGGTCAACATTATCGGAGAAGCCGGAATCGGAAAGTCAAGGCTCTTGGCTGAACTGAAAACGCGGGAGCTCATGAAGAGTGTCGCCCTCCTTGAGGGAAGGGCCATTTCGATTGGTAGGTATTTGAGCTTTTATCCGGTCATCGATCTCTTGAAGCATTGGGCGAGGATACGGGGAGATGACGGTGAGACAGAAGCGTTCGATAAGATTCAGGCCGCTGTCAGGAGGCTGTTTCCAGATGAGTACGGAGAGGTTCTTCCTTTTGTGGCGACTCTGATGGGGATGAAACTGTCGGGTCGACATGCCGAAAGGTTAAGAGGGATTGCGGGTGAAGCCTTGCAAAAACTCATTGCCAACAGTGTTCGGGAACTCTTGGCCAAGGCGACGGAGGTGAGTCCTCTCGTGATTGTGGGTGAAGACCTGCACTGGGCTGACGCGAGTTCCGTTGAACTGCTGGGGTCGCTTTTCCGCCTGGCAGAAAACCACAGGCTGGTGTTTCTCAATCTGTTTCGCCCCGGGTATAAGGAGTCCGGAGACAGGATCGTGAAATCCCTCAAGGACAATCCTCGATTCGACTATGTTGAAATCGCCCTGGAACCCCTGTCAAAAAAAGCGAGTGAAACCCTCGTCAGGAACATGTTGGGGATGAGTGAATCGGATCATGCCTTTGCTGCGAAAATCACCGAGCGAACCGGAGGGAATCCCTTTTTCATTGAAGAGGTCGTTCGCTCCCTCATCGATGAGCAAGCTTTTGTTCGGAAGGACGGCACCGTTCACTTGATGGAGAGGGCAGCAGCCATTGAAATTCCCCCTACCGTTGAAGACGTGCTGATGGCGAGAATTGACCGATTGGAAGAAGAAACCCGTGAACTCGTGAAGACCGCCTCGGTCATTGGTCGATCCTTTTTCCACCGGATTCTTTTGGAAGTCGCCTCCCCGCTCGATGCAATCGATGAGAAGCTCTTGTACCTCCAAGAGATAGAACTTCTCCTGGCAAGGATACGGATGGGTGAGGTGGAGTACGTCTTCAAACACACCCTTGTCCAGGAAGTTGCCTACGCATCTATTCTGCTCTCAAAGCTGAAGGACCTCCACCTAAGGGTCGCTCGAGCCATCGAAAAGCTTTTCGCCAAAAGGCTGCATGAATTCTACGGGATGCTTGCCTATCATTATAGTAGAGGCGAGAGTCTGGAGAAGGCCGAGGAGTACCTGATCAAGGCCGGTGAGCAGGCTCTAAAATCTTCTGCATCCAATGAGGCCCTCCTCTTTTACCAGAAAGCGCTCAGCATTTACCGAAGCTTGCGAGGGGACAGGGTTGATCCCGAAAAGGTTGCGATGCTCGAAAAGAACATCGGGTTGGCTCTTTTTAACCGGGGGCACTACGCAGAGGCTGTGGAGCATTTCGACAAGGCCCTGAACTACTATTGGGGCGGGCTGCCCAAAAATGCTTTGTCAAGGGCATTAAGGTTCCTCTCAAGTTTTATAACATTTATCCTCGCCCTTTATTTTCCATACCTCTGGTTCAAGAAACTCCCTACACAGCGGGATACCGAAGCCGTAGACCTGTTTTACAACAAGGCCGAGGCACTGATTGTCATCAGCCCTAAGCGGTTTTTCATCGAGACTTTCTTCTACTATGACACAATCGTCCATTTCGATCTCACAAAGTTTAAGTTCGGTGTAGGGATCTTTGCCGGTGCCAGTGCGCTGTTCTCCTTCACCGGTCTTTCCCTCCGTATTGGCAGAAGGATCCTGGATTATGCTAAGCCCAGGCTGTCACCAGACGATGCCAAGCAGCATATTTTATACGATCTTTTGGATACCACCCATCTTTTTCTGAAGGGGCAGTGGAATGAGATCACTGAGTGCAACGAAGACCTGGTCAACAGGAACTTGAGAATCGGCGAAATGTGGTACGCCATCCAGCACTATTACTGGCATGGGCTCCCGAAAACCTATCAGGGGTATTTTGATGCAGCAAGGATGATGGTGACAAAACTGAGCGAAATCGCCGAAGTCTACGAAAACGATATCTACCGCCTGCTGAAATACTTGCTTAATGTGAATCTCCTTGTTGAGTGCCGTAACTTGAAGGAAGCAGCTACCGAATTGAATGCAGGGATTGAGCTGGTCCAGAAGAACAACTGGCGCCAATCCGCTCTAACGATGCATTCCTTAGAGGCCTCGATATACCTCTTGACGAAACAGATGGATGAGGCCGGAAAGTCGCTAGATAAAGCCGACCAGATCCGATCTGAAGTGAAGGCGGTCCCCATGCAATTGTCGTTCTTCTACCGAACTCAGTTTGAATACTTTCTCCGTCGCGCAGAATACTCCATGGGGAGTGGCTACAGGGAAGAATTCTCTGCTGATCGTAGGAAGGCTTTGGAATCAGGAAAGATGCTGATCAGGACCTGCCGGAAAGCGGCGTTATATCGAACGGAGGCCTACAGACTCATGGGCGTCTATTACTGGCTGACCGACCACCAGAAAACTGCCTTGAAATACTGGCGGATGGCTATTGACGAAGGAGAGCGCCTCGGTGCCCGTCCTCAGCTCTCGAGGACCTATGCTGAAATAGCGAGGCGTCTCTTTGAGGTCAAGGATGAGAGGAATCTGCCTTCTCCAATACAAATGGAAGAGTTCGTGGAAAAGGCTAGAGCGATATTCGTTGACTTAGGCCTCCATCAGGATTTTGAGGAACTGGATTTGGCGATAGGGCGAACAGGAGGGGGGCCGTCTGATTTGTAACGTTTTCTGATGCGCGAACGATGAAAGGTGAGTCTCCTCGCATGGAAGACAAAAACCTCAGCTTTCTTTCAAGGTGTGCACAGACGGACTTCGGCAGCACCGCTCTTTCAAAATCCGAAAAAGTGTTTTACGAAAGATTCAACGGTGAGATTCTCTCCCTTTGCAGATCTCTCCCGGATTCTGTTCAAACCGATTCCCTCTTGTTCCTTATGCAGTACTCAGGGATAAGCCTAGGGGACGAGTTGGATTTTTTCTCCAACTATTATCCACCTTCTTGGTCCGTCCTTTACTGGCTTAGCAACGATGACACTCCCGACGCCAGACGATTGAAGAAAAGGGATGTGACGAGTGCAGTGACGGCCCAGTCCATGGCGATGTTCCTTCACTCCCTGGATGATCATCTCACTGATCATCAGATTTCTATTTCCCCTCTGACCCTGCTCTTGAGAAGCCAAGCCTGGACGATCATGAATCGGGCCTTCTGCAATTTGGCTAAAGGCGTTCCTGGGGGGAAGAGGACTGTTAGACACTTCATCGCCGAATACTATTCGAGTATCCAAGATTCGGAAGGACCGGATTCCATCGACAGCTATTGTGATGCGTTCAGAGGGCAAATGGGCCTTGGCATGATTGCTCCCACCCTTCTCTCCATGAAGATGAACGGCGGCTCAGATTTCACAAGGGATCTTCAGACGGCCTACGGCTCCTTCGGTATTGCCTGGAGGCTTCTCGACGACATCAAGGATATGGGCGTCGATATGGAAAAGGGAGCACCCTCGGCAATCTGTTTTTGTCTCTCTGAGAAGTTAAGGAATCACTGGAAGCATTCCTCCCTTAGACCCCGGGCTGCTGCCAAAGCAGCCAAGAAGAGCATCCTGATCCATGTTGTGGAAGACAGGGTCATCGATGGAGTCAAAGAAAGAATATGCGGTGAATTGGACGCCGCGGCATCCCTTGTTGAGGCGTATGGCTTGACGGGTTTTGCCCGTGAATTGAGATGCCTTGCCCAGCCTCTCAGGGAGAGCGACAGGACCTAGGAAGAACGCCATGGCAAACAGAGGCTCTATCTGGCCTAAATGTGATCGTCTCAGTATCGAGGTAACAACCCGCTGCAATAGCTCTTGCTCGCACTGCTTTGTCCGTGCTCGAGGGCCGCAGAGGTTCAGTCTTGCCCCCGGTCTAGTTCAGACCATCGTTCGTGAAGGGTACGAGGCAGGGTACAGGCGTCTTCACCTTACAGGAGGGGAACCCCTCCTGTGGGAAGCCTTGACGGATATTCTCGACTATGCCTTTGCCCAGGGATATGAGGCTGCCCTTTTGAACACCAATGGGACACTCCTGACGCCTGAAGTCAGCAAGAGACTTGCGGGATACAATGGTCTTGGCCT
>Ga0079037_100001889_pt1 | contig 11192 bp, 8 predicted proteins | sample Mud3Dept4metaG_FD_71479 | JGI IMG/M metagenome (GOLD analysis project Ga0079037, IMG submission 71479) | Freshwater wetland microbial communities from Ohio, USA, analyzing the effect of biotic and abiotic controls - Mud 3 Core 4 Depth 4 metaG | ecosystem: Environmental > Aquatic > Freshwater >... | reverse complement strand
TAACCCTCGGAATCTTTTTCCGTTCTAAAAAGGTTGTCGGAAGTCTCATGCTATCATCATTCTATGATCTTCCTGTTCCATTTTCAATCAAAAGTCCAATCTTTGCATTTCAATAAATTTACCTTTCTTCCATTGCGTTTTCAACAGTGGATCGACCTCTGCGCAGGGGATGAATAGCCACGGGGCCGCATGAGGCCGACTCTCCACTACGGGAATTGCGCCCCACCTTCATTTGTCCATGGATGAAAGGTTGAGTCATAAGATCATGCGCTGTTCCTCATATCCCCGTTCCAAGTTCGGACATGTTTCACAACGCACGGCTCGGGTATCGCAGAAATCGATATCACAATACACCTTCTTTCCTATCAAGGCGAGGGTAATACGGTCAAGACGTTGGTTATCGCGCCCCTTGATTAACACCGCATCTCCGGGGCGGAGGTCCTCGCGGAGGAACTCAGCCGCTTTCAGGACACTTCTTTCAGCGTCCATCATCGACGAGGAGGGAAGCCCGCCGCGTCTTATCCCTGCTGCATAGCGCTGGAAATTTCCACCGATGAAAATGGCACGGTAGGCGAGGCTTGCGATGCGTTCCCCGATTTCGCGGTAAATGGGACCCTGACTTCCAGGTGGCTCAGAAACTTCGCCAAGGACGACCATCCGCCGCTTCGCAGGGATTTGCGAAAAGAGGTCGAGCGCCGCATGAATGGTCTCTAACGACGACTTAAAGTCATCGCGGAGGATCAAAGCGCCATTTGGAAGCTGGATCGGCTCCAGGCGGCCTGGCGTTGGAGAAAGCTTTTGGAGAGGCGGGAGAATCTGCTCGAGAGAAAACCCTTCCGCAAAAGCGGTTGCAATCGCCGCAAGGATGGGATAGACCATGTGGCGGCCAAGGAGTCTCATGGACATCTCGTATGTCTTTCCATTCGCATGGACTTTGAATTGCGTCCCCTGGGGCCAGTTCAGGGTAAGATGGCTGGCCCGGACATCATTCATTTCTCCGACCCCAAAAGTGATGATCCGATTTTGGGTCTGTGTGGCCATCCAGCGGACGTTCGGGTCATCGCCATTGAGAACGGCCACGCCCCTGGGGGGCAGCCCAGCTAGCATTTTAACCTTTTCGTTACGTGTGCTCTGTAGGCTTCCCAGTGAGCGGTTGTGTTCACTGCCGATGCAGGTTACGACGGCAACGTCCGGCCGGATTACTTTGGCGTACTGGATCATCTGTCCTACTCCGTCAATGCCAGCCTCAATCACGGTAAAACGGCGCCAGGGCGGTGTCTTCAGGATCGCCAGCGCCACGCCGCTCTTAAAGTTGTATGAATTGACATCCTGATCCGCTCTTCCCAGGGCGACGGAGATGGCTCTGGCAGTGGTGGTTTTCCCGAATGATCCGATGACCACCACCAGGCAAGTATGCCTGAGAGCAACATGCCGGTAGATCATGGCCAGTCGCTGAAGGAGAGGCCAGAGGCGACGCAGGACGGCAATCCGCAAGTGCTTCCGTCCCACCGGTGTCCGCAAAAAAGACGGAATGTCTCTCCACGTGTATTGTCCTCTCATCCCTGAATACTCCGTGCCATTTCAGTCATTCGCGAACCTCATTGCCAACCTTTCTCCAGCATGGGGCAATTGTCGCATCGGTAGGCCCTCGATCTGCACTCCGCCCGCCAGCATCCCACTTTTTGTCCGGAGAGGGCCAGTGTGATTCGCTCGAGGTGATCGTCCAGTCGTCCCTTAACCATAAGTACGTCACCGGGCTGAAGAGTTTTCCGCAGTGCTTCGATAGCCTGCTTTAAGTCGTTGTGGAATTTCATGATTCGTTCACGAGGCATCCCCGCCGCGACAGCACCGCTGGCATAGGATTGGCATCGATCCTTGGATGCCAGCAGCAAGGCGATGTCGGCGAACTGGGCGAACCGATGTCCGAATCTACGATAAACTTGTCTTTGTGGATTCGGGGACTCGCTGATGCTGCCCAGAAGGACGAGGCGTCGAGCAGCCGGAATGGAACGCAGAAAATCCAACGCTGTTTCGATCGTTTCCAGAGACGACTTGTAGTCATCCTGGATGATCCGGGCGCCGTTGGGTAGCGCGACCACATTCATTCGACCGCGGGCCGGAGTCAGACGCTCGATCGCTGTCACGGCGGCATTCATGCTCTGGTTTGTCGCGTGGACCACAGCCAGTGCCGCCAGCACGGGGTAGGCCATGTGCCTCCCGTGCAGACGGGTGAGGACGGGATAACTCTTACCGTTCACATGGATATGAAACCGACTGCCCTCTGGCCAGAGCGTCTGCCAGTCGCTGGCACGGAGTTCGTTGCCCTCGTTGAAACCGTAGGTGATGACTCGCCGCGTTGTCATTCCCTTCATCGAAAGCACATTGGGATCGTCGCCATTCAGGATGGCAATGCCATGCGGGGTAATTCCGGTGAGGAGCTGGGCTTTCTCGTCGCGCGTGTTCTCCAGCGTCTTGAACTCCCGGTGGTGCTCCGTTCCAATGCTGTTGACGACCACGATGTTGGGCTCCATCATTCGGGCATACTGGATCATCTGCCCGGGCGCAAAGATTCCCACTTCAAACGCTGCGAGATGCCGCCATGGACGAGTCAGGAGCAGAGCTTTGGCCACCCCGCTCTGGAAGTTGCTCTTTTCCACCCTGTCGGGTTCCATCCCCAATGCAACGGTGATCGCCCGCTGGGTGGTGGTCTTGCCGTAAGAACCGGTAATGACAATGACCCAAGTCCTGCGGAGCACAAGCCGGCGATACCCTCTCGCCACCTCGCGCAGCACGGGCCAGCTGCGCCCCAGGCACTCCTTCCAAAGCTCCATTCGGCCGAACGGCGTGCGCAGAAGCCGGGGGATCTCACGGTATGATCGAATGCTAATCACAGCGGGTCAGTCTCACTCCATTCACTTGAAAATATTAGCAGGACTTTGTTCATGGGCCGTTTATCCCGTTATAAATAATGCCCCGCTCGGTTTCGAGTCCCTCTATTGCGGGACTCGAATTTCTAACGGGGTTTACTTAGATTTACAAAAGTGCCAAATTTTCTATCTTCCCGGGTGAAGTTGACGATCTGAATCTCCACCTGCATGGGTTCCTTGAGATATTCTAAAAAGCCGGCCTTAATTTTTGAAAGGAAATCTTCATGGAGACCCCCCTGGGTGGCCAGTTGAAGGAGCAGATGGTCTGGGCCTTTTTGAATGAAACGGAACTGATCAATCCAGTTGAAAGGCCTCAAAATAAATTGTAACCCGAATGACGACAGGAGTTTCCCGCTCGGAAGGTGAATCATATCATCCTCCCTGCCTTGGACAGGGCCGATGAGAGGGAGAGGCGACCCACAGGAACACTTTTTCGCGATCGGGGTGCTGATGTCTCCCAGACGATACCGGATAAACGGCATGGCCAGGGCATTCAGGGTTGTGGCCACCACGGTGCCGGGTTTTCCGGGTTCGGCCGGACGATCCCCGTTCAAACATTCAAGAATGAGATGGTCCGTATTGACATGAAGACCTTCATGAGAGGGACACTCGGTGGCGATTCGTCCGACCTCGACGGCCCCATAAAAATTGAACCTCTCTAAATCCCAAACAACCTGAACCCTTTCTTTCGTGATTTCATCCAAAGGCTCTGCGGAGGTGATGAGGATACGCGGACGAATGATCTTGTTGAGATGATCACCCGTATGGTGGAGAAGAGCTCTCAGCAGTGTGGGGTATGCCCAGAATATCGTCGGACGCATTTTTCCCAATTGTCGAACCTGCATTTCAATGGGAAGAAATACGGAAATGTTTTCACTCCGATAGAATCCAAGTCGTTGATGAAACCGGATGGGATGAAGGTGCTCCGGGCCAAGGACAGAAAGTCGATCCCGAGGATGAAATCCGATGGAAAGCAAAGAACGAAACTCGAGTAATCTTCGACTTCGCATCTCCTGGGAAGTTAAATAAACCGGAAAGGGTTCCCCTGAAGATCCGCTGGTATCCATTCGGCGGCAGGCCGCCGGGGAAATTCCTTCGGCAATGATTCTCTCCAGACCGGCGGCCTTGAGGTCTTCTTTGGCGGTGATGGGGAGATGTTTCAGGTCATCGACCGTTCGGATATCCTTGGGCGAAAGGCCAATCGACTGGAAAAGCGATTGGTAGTAAGGAATATGATGATAGGCATGGGCGATCAATGAACGAAGCTTCGATTCCTGTCGATGAAGAAGCTCATCGGAAGAGAGTCTCAGGTTGGACACGAGTTTTTGCAGCTCGGCAAGATCTCTGATCATTCCGGTGGCCTCGGGTTGCAGAGGGATAAGACAGGCCGGAATTTTCCACCCTCTCGGGGCGTCAGTTCCTCAACATATTCGGATTCAATCGTGGCAGAGCTTCCGAACAGGTCTCTCAACCCGTCGAGAATCCTGACCGCAACGAGTGGGTAGGTGTCTTGATCGACGGTGACGAGTCTGAGTTCAAAGCGCTGTGGTGCATGCTGGATCAACTGATATTTGACAACGCCTTCCGTTTTTTTGATTACTGCCCAGATGGCCCGCGGATGGATAAATCTTCCGTCCTGAAGAAAGAGGGTATCTTCCACACGTCCTTCCAGTTCCGAGAGAAGCGGAAGGGTCCTACCGCAGCGACATTTCTCTCTGGACAACACACCCACATCACCGAGACGGTAATTTAAAAGGACAGTCCCGTGATTGACCAAATTGGAAATCACGATTTCGCCTTTCTCCCCGTCTGCCAATTTTTTTCCATTGGGATCGACGATCTTCACATGGCAAAGGTCTTCGTGGAGATGGAACCCGTTCCGTTCTTCGCATGTAAATCCTATCTTAAAGGCTTCCACCGCATTGTATTGAGAAAGAACCGGAATGCCAAATGTTTCTTCGATGAAGGATTTTCCTTCAGTAGTCATTCCCTCAGCGACGTAAACAATCACTTTTGGGAGTCGCATGCAAATTTTCCGTAAGGCCAGCGCTCTGAAAAATGTTTCCAGATAGGAACCATATCCGATCAAAACATCGGGGCAAAGATGGTCGATCCGTTTAGCAATATCTTCAAATGGGTCTGAAACAGAGAGAGTAAACTCCTCCGGGCGGATGGGGATGAAAGTCCATTGGCGGTATAGGTTTTGAACTTTTTTTGTGGTGTTCCCTTCATAAAGAATCGTGACGACTCTGTATCCAAACCGTCTCCCGCAGAGTTTAGAGATTACTTCTCTTTCCCTCTCTCCGAATGCAATATTCGATAGAAGGGAATACCGGTCGTGGCAAATTTTGATAGGGAGGCCTGTGCTTCCGCTGGTTAGGAAAGGAATAGCGTTCTTACCCCTCTCGGTCGTAGAGATAAAATAAACAGGGTCTTTTCGAATCATTTCTTTATCAAGGGAGGGGAGACCCTCAAGATCTTCAACGGATCGAATCTCAGATGGGTTGAGTTTCATGGTTCTGAAAAGGTTCCGGTAGTAGGGGACCGTCTCCGCGGCATATCTTATAATACTTCTGAGGTGTGAATCTCTAAGCTCGTAGAGCTCATCCAAAGAACGGTAGGGAATGCGGCGTTGTCCGTACAGATGACTCAGAACAACAGTGTTTCCGTAAATCTTATTAAAAGGACCCGTCATCATCCGATCGCTTTCTCGTGCCTATTTTCGTCGAAACGGGGAGAGGGTCTTCGCCCCACCTCTCTTCCCGCGTCCACTGCCAAGGGCCGAACCGGAGGCATTTGAACATGCCGATAGAACGGTAACCCAGTGCTTTGAACTGACGAAAGGCGGCCTTGTTCTCGATGGCGACGATCGCCATACTTCGCTGGTAGCCTTCTTCTCCATAATGGCGCAGGACATGAATGTCTCTGGCCCGGGCCAACCCCAGACTCCGATGAGATGGTTGTGTATAGTGATCATAAAGGAAAATGTCTCCGGGCTGTAAAATTAGCGTGCGCCGAAGATAAGATTCATAGATATGTTTCGTCGACACCCACCCGGTGTGGACGATTCGCCCTTCATGCCAGACGGCAAAGCATTGGTCCCCGTTGGCAAGGCGCATCGCGATCACGTTCGGATCCTGATCAGGTCGGAGCTGGATATAGGCTGGGCGGTCCTCCTCTCTCAGCGGGGTAATGACGATCGGGAGGCGAAGGTTCGGTTCAGGGATCGTATCATCGATGGGGCGGGCTACAACGAGAGCTCTGCGATAAAACGTCGTGATCATTTTCATCAGGAGAATTCGGATCTCTTTTGCCATCGGCAGTCCCTGTTCATCTGTTCGGCGGCCCGAAGCGCCGGCCTTTAGGCGAAGGGTTCACTCTTTCCATCCAACCCCAAACGAATATCATTATATAACGAACCGGAGACCATTCCATCCCCGTTCTAGCATCGGACAATCCTGGCAGCGTATGCCTCCGGATTGGCACATAGCCACATCGCACCGGACCCTCTTCCCCATCAGTGCAAGGGAAATTCGGTCAAGTCGCTGATGGGAACGTCCCTTGATTAATACAACGTCTCCAGGGGTAATATCCCTTTGCAGGATCTCTATGGCTCTAAGAATGTCGTTATGCACGTTGATGATCGAGGAGGGAGGCAGTCCGCCCCGTTTTGCTCCTGCCGCATAGTTTTGGAACCCTTTTCTGCTGTGTGAGATGAAAATCGCCTTGGAAGCGATTTTCGCAACGTGCATGCCGATGTTCCGATAAATGGGTCCTGTGCTTCCGGGTGTTTCTGAGACGTCTCCGAGGACGACCATGCGGCGTCGTGCAGGTATCTCGGAAAGCGTGTCAAGCGCTGTGTGGATCGTTTCCAAGGGGGACTTATAATCATCACGCAGAAGATAGGCGCCGTTTGCCAGACGGATCGGTTCAAGCCGACCCCGGGTGGGAGAAAGATCTCCGATGGCCGTAAGACTCTGGTCCAGGGAAAGTCCATTGACCAGGGCTACCGTGACTGCCGCCAAAATGGAATAAACCATTACTCGTCCAATCAGCTGAGTCTTCAATTCTCGCGTTTCACCGAATGCATGTAACCTGAATCCTGTCCCGTTTGGCCAGTCCAGAACAATGTTGCTTGCACGCACTTCATTCGCCTCTCCTAACCCGAACGTAACGACTCGTGCCCGGGTTTGTGTCGCCATCCAGAGAACGTTTGGATCATCACCATTGAGGACGGCAATACCGGATTCGGGAAGCCCCTGGACCATTTTCGATTTTTCTGCGCGGGTCAGTTCGAGAAAAGCGAATGACGTATTATGCTCACTGGCAACCGAAGTCACCACGGTCATATCCGGACGAATCATGCGGGCATACGCCGCCATTTCACCGGGCCTTTCAATTCCAACCTCAACAGCGGCATGCCGGGCAGAGGGCCGAATGCGCAGAATGGCCATCGCCAGCGAACTCCCTGAATTCGGTCCGAACAAAGTACGTTCGGGCCCGCAAAGTAGACGATGGATAGCCCGGGTCGCGGTTGTTTTTCCAAGAGAGCCTATCACCGCCACTACATAAGTTTTTCGCAGGAGTGTCCTCCGGTAAACGGTTGCCAGCCGTGAAAGCAGCGGCGAGGCCTGGTAGAAAAAACGCTTTTTAAATTGCGTCCGCCCCAACGGGGTTCGGAGAAGTGCCGGAAGATCACGCCATCTCAAACGCACGGCTTTTGCTCCATTGTTTCTAATAACTTCAATACAGGATAGGGTCTATGCTGCCGGTGCCTGAAATTGCCCCTTCCCAAAAAGTTTATCCCAAAGCGGAATGGACAGGATAAACAAATAATATTCCAAGAAGTTCAGGCCAATATCTTTTCAAAATATCCTAAAGACAGGGCGGCAACCAAACGTCCCGGGATCCAACCACGACGATAACAGGTTAAGCCCAAATTAAAGAGGTGGCTGATCGGCGTGGGACGCTCCGCGCTTTGCACGACATGGCTGAACCGAGCAAGTGCAAAGGGGACTGCTACGTCGCGCGGCAACTGGTTTTTGGACTTCGCCTCCTTCAATAGCCAAGCGATGCGTGCCCCGATGTGATGATTAATGAAGGTCGAGATTCTTTCTCTGCTAACCGAAGCGAATTCCATCGTGCCCCCTAACACACCACCACAATTTGTCACGAAGTCGGGGAGGCATAGCACCCCCCGTTCAAACAGCGCGTGCTCTGCATCGGGTGTGATGGGGTTGTTTGCACCGGGGCAGATAATCTTTGCAGGAATGCGCGGAGCGTTGCAAATGTTCAGGCTGTTCCAGCGGGCGCAGGGGCAAAGAATATCAACCGGTAATTCAAGGAGTTTCTCACGGTCAATAACTTCCGCATCGGGATAGAGGTCTACCACTCGGCTTCCTGCTTCTTCAGCCAATCGGACGAGCCGATCCACAGGGAGTCCCTGTGGGTTGTAAAGTGCTCCTCGGGACGTGGAGATGGCGATGACTTTCACGCCGATATCCCCCAAAAGGCTGGCCAAGGGTCTACCCACATTCCCGAACCCCTCGATCGCAGCCGTGCACCCGGGAAGATTCAGCCCGATATGGTGAGCCGATTGTACGACTCCTGTCCGTACAGAGAGAGCAGTGTAGTAGCCGGATGAATTCTCCTGCAAATCCCGATAGCTCACACGTATGCCCACGGCATTGAGCATATGACGGATATCAGCGCTGTCTGTACCCATATCGGAACCGGGAACATAGGTCCTTGATCGCAGCAAAGGCGCTATGGCTTGACCGAACTCAACCAACCGTTCCAAACGTTCCTGATGCGAGGCCTCAGGATTACCGAAGACTCCTGCTTTTGCCCCGCCTTGGGGCAGGCCGAGAAAGCCATATTTGAGTGTCATGGAGCGGGCCAGAGCCTGAATCTCAGCTTGATCAATGTCAGGGAGCATCCGTAACCCGCCACACGAGTGGCCACCGACGGTAGAATCAATGGCTACATACCCAAGGACATTTCCATGATGAGTGGCCGCGACAATGCGACCGTTGTTCTTATTCTCGAAGCTCAATTCCATTTTTTTCCAAAACTTATGCCGGAGGTTCTTTTACCTGGCCATTCATGAAAAGCTCGTCCCAGAGCTGAATCGCAAGGATCCCAAGCAAATGCGCTCCACAGTCGCGCTCTCCGGCTCTGTGCTTTTTCAGCAAATCATGGACAGCCGGAGGATGAAAATACCCTTTTTTGCTCAAGTTGGTTTCGGAAAGCATTTCCACTGCGAAATCAGGGAGCTTTTCACGGAGCCACTGATCATAAGGCGCACTCAACCCCCGTTTTTTCCGCCAGACAATCTGTTCAGGAAGGAGTTTTCTGACAGCCCGACGTAAAACATATTTTTCTTGAAGCCGCTTCATCTTCAAGGCTGGCGGAATCCCGGCGCAAAACTCAATAAACTCATGGTCCAGGAATGGCACACGCGCTTCTAAGGAGTGGGCCATGGTGGTATGATCCAGGTGATGCGTGATGTAGTTGGGCAGACGCATCGTCAACTCATAGTATTGCAATTGGCTGAAGGTATGCCACTTATTAAAATCAGAGGGAGGCGTGAAAGGAGGGGCCGAATTTTGAGCCTCGATGAGCCGGGATTTAAGGTCCGCGGAAAATAAGTCTTCCATCCGCTCCGGCTGCCGCGGTCCCAGCATGCTTTGATAACGTGTCAGATTCATCTCCTTCGGGGCCAGAAGCACCCGGGAAGCCCCTGGCCAAAAATGAGTAGAGACGGGTCCAAGGAGCATCAGCCGGCGGAGGAATAACGGGAGTTCTGCCAGCGGCCGGAGGAGTTTATCCACGCGAACCCATCCATACCCGCCGAAAGCCTCGTCGGAGCCTTCGCCCGTTACAACCACTTTGAATTTCCGGGCCGTAGATTGTGAAAGGATCATCTGTAAAATTTCTATCCCTGTGGCAGAGATGTTCTCGCAGTGCCACAAAGTCCTGGGAAAGAGTTCGAAGTCTTTGGTCCTGCACACCACTCTGTCATTGATCAGCTGGTACTCCGGAAAGCAGTTCAATGTTTTTTGCCCGCTTACTTCATCGAACTTGTGATTTTCAAAGGCGAGAGAGTAAGTCTGAATGGGCTGTCCTGTTAGCCTGCTTATCAAACCCACGATGGCACTGGAGTCGATGCCACTGCTCAACCAGGCAGCAAGTGGGACATCGCTCCGGAGGTGGACCCGCACAGACTCCTGGAGCTTTTCAAAAAGGGCTTGCGCCCAATCCTCCGCATTCATCCGAGGAGTCTTCTCATCGCGGTGTGGGAATGACACCTGCCAGTACCTCTTCATCGAGACCTCTCCCTCCTGGCAGAGAAGGACGTGCCCGGGCAGAAGCTGGTGAATTCCAGAAAAAAGGGTCCTGGGCCCCCGGACAAATCCAAATGTGAATAAATCTCGAAGCGCTAAAACATCCATCTTGGGCTTTAGCTGGTTAGCGACAAGGATGGGCTTTATCTCCGATCCGAAACAAAGCCCTTCCGCTCCCACCGTATAATAGAGAGGTTTAATACCCAGGCGATCGCGCGCCAGCATAAGGAGACGACGATGGGAGTCCCAGAGGGCAAAGCCAAACATTCCCCGCAGGCGATGAACACATTCCGGACCAAGGTCTTCGTAAAGGTGAACGATGACCTCCACATCTGAGCTTGTGCGAAAGCGATGGCCAGAAGCCATGAGTTCCTGACGAAGTTCCAGAAAATTGTAAATTTCTCCATTGCAGATCACGGTCACAGCACCATTCTCATTGGCGATCGGCTGATCACCGGTGTTTAGGTCAATAATGCTTAGGCGGCGGACTCCCAGACCAACCCCCTGTTCTACGTGGAAACCCTCACTGTCGGGACCCCGCTGGCGCAGGATGTCCGTCATCCGGGCAAGGATCTGGCGATCCACAGGTCGCGCGTGATCAGAATGGATGAGTCCGCAGATACCGCACATCACTTAAATTCCTGTTTTCAGGGGAATGACGCGAAGGAACTTACCTCCTGAGGTGCGGTGAATCTTTTCGACAAACTCCACCTCTACCACGATATCCCCGAAAATAGATTTAGATTTTTCCAGTAATCGGTGTCTCAGTGTTTCCCGATCTGTGCTCAAGGAGGGTACAATTTTCCACAAGAGCCGGCGGGGGTCCACCTGGCTGATTTGGGCCTGGAGCGATGATCTCATCTCGTCCTTGAAATCGATTTCCAAAACATCAGTGATGAATCGTCGTCCATCAGGCAAC
>Ga0079037_100001888_pt1 | contig 11192 bp, 10 predicted proteins | sample Mud3Dept4metaG_FD_71479 | JGI IMG/M metagenome (GOLD analysis project Ga0079037, IMG submission 71479) | Freshwater wetland microbial communities from Ohio, USA, analyzing the effect of biotic and abiotic controls - Mud 3 Core 4 Depth 4 metaG | ecosystem: Environmental > Aquatic > Freshwater >... | reverse complement strand
TTTTCTTCGAGTCTCGGGTCCTCCCGGCCGATGCTTCCGGCGCGTACCGCCCGAACCCCCAGGCCCCAACAAAACTTGTTCCGGGCCACCCGGGACTGAACGGTTACCTATAACCATCAAAAATGCTTTGACCGACCTCGTAAGCCTGTGTTATAAATTATAAAATAATCGGGTCGGGGGAAGGGTATGCACGATTTTCAATACCGGGGGGACAGTCTTTTTTGTGAAGAGGTGCCTGTCTCGGATATTGCCGCCGATGTCGGCACGCCTTTCTATCTTTACAGCCGGGAGACGTTGGAAAACCATTTCCAGGCCTTTGACAATGCCTTTGCCAAGACGGAACACATCATCTGTTTTTCGGCCAAGGCCAACTCCAACCTTGCGGTCCTGCGAATATTTTCCCGCCTCGGGGGCGGGGTCGATGTGGTCTCCGGCGGGGAAATCTACCGGGCCATCCAGGCGGGCGTCAAACCGGAAAAGATCGTTTATTCGGGGGTCGGGAAAAGGCCGGACGAGATTGAATATGCCTTGAGACAGCCGATTCTTATGTTCAACATTGAATCTTCGCAGGAGCTGCTGGCGATTGACCAGATCGCCGGCCGGTTGGGGGTGAAAGCTCCGGTTTCCCTCCGCGTCAACCCGGATGTGGACGCCAAAACCCATCCCTACATTTCCACCGGGTTGAAAAAGAATAAGTTTGGAATCAACATCCAGAAATCTCTCGATGATTACATCCTGGCAAGCACTCTCCAGAACACGGAAGTAATCGGGGTCAGCTGCCACATCGGCTCGCAGTTGACGGAAGTGGGGCCGTTCGTCGAGGCCGTTCAGCGGATCAAAGAGTTAGTGGCCAAGCTGCGGGGGGCCGGGATCCGAATCCGTTACGTGGACTTGGGGGGCGGTCTGGGGATCACGTATAACCAGGAGGACCCCCCCCATCCGCGGGATTATGCCGAAGCCCTCATGAGAGAACTCCCCGGGCTCGATTGCACCCTGATTCTGGAACCCGGCCGGGTCATTGTGGGCAATGCGGGGATCCTGGTGACGCGCGTCCTGTATACCAAAGAGGGGGGGGAGAAAAACTTTGTAATCGTCGATGCGGCCATGAACGATCTCATCCGCCCGAGCCTCTACGGGTCTTACCAGCGGATTCAGCCGGTTCACAAGAAAGACCGAATCGAAACCACGGTGGATGTGGTCGGGCCGATCTGCGAATCCGGGGACTTTCTGGCCAAAGACCGCAAGATCTCTAAAGTTGAACCCGGCGAGTTGCTGGCCGTGATGAGCGCGGGCGCCTACGGATTTACCATGTCGTCCAATTACAATTCCCGCCCGCGAGTCGCTGAGGTCATGGTGGATAAGAGCCGTTTTTATGTAGTCCGCAAGCGGGAAGAGTATGAAGACCTGATCCGGGGAGAGTCGATCCCGGATTTCCTGGCTTAGGATGCAGATTTCCGCAGAAAAGGCAGGAATTTATTAAAAGGCCTATCTTGAGAATCAGCTGCCAAAAATTCAATTTCAGGGCGGACTTCTAATCCGGGAAACCGCGTCTTAAATCTATTTCCTATTCCTGAGGTTTGTGAATGAATAAAATTTTTTTTTCCAAGATGAGCGGGAGCGGAAACGATTTTATCCTCATCGACAACCGCGACAAGATTCTGGACCCGGACCGGCTCGGGGATTTCGTCCCCCGGGTTTGCGCGCCTAAGATCTCCGTGGGCGCGGATGGGGTGATCCTGATCGAAGGCTCCTCGAAAGCGGATTTCCGCTGGAGGTTTTTCAACTCCGACGGGAGCGAGGCGGAGATGTGCGGGAACGGGGGGCGCTGCGCCGCCCGGTTCGCGGTGCTGAAAGGGATCGCCCGGGAAAAACTTTCTTTCGAGACTCTCGCGGGAACCATCGAAGCGGAGGTTTCCGGGAGACGGGTGAAGCTGCAGATGGGAAAGCCGTTCGGTTTGCAGATTGATTTGGCGGTGCCGATCGACGGGGAGACCCATTCTCTGCATTTCCTCAACCCCGGGGTTCCCCACGCCGTGCAGTTCGTTGCCGAGGCTTCGAAAGTGAAGGTAAAAGACCTGGGCCGGAAGATTCGGTTTCATTCCCGGTTCCAGCCGGCGGGGACCAATGCCAATTTCGTCCAGCTTCTCGACCGGAAGAACATCAAAGTCCGGACCTACGAGCGGGGCGTGGAGGACGAGACCCTGGCCTGCGGCACCGGCGCGGTCGCCGCGGCCCTGATTGCCGGCGCGAAGGGGTATGTCGATTCCCCGGTGGCCGTCGAAACCTCGGGCGGTGAAATCCTGAACATCCACTTCCAGAAAAAAGAAGAAGATTTTGACCGGGTGTTCCTGGAAGGGGACACCCGCCTGGTTTATGAGGGAGAGCTTTGGGAAGAAGCTTATAAGTAAAGGGGCCGAGAGTTCCGGGATTCGCCGGAGGGATTTTACCAACCTTAATTTTCCGGGAGCATTCTCTGCGGACTCCGCGTTCTCGGCGGTGAACGGGGGTGGAAGAAAAGATGAAAATCATCAAGGCGATCGTGATCGGGGCGGCGGGGAGGATGGGAGGGCGGATTCTGTCGGCCATCCACGAGACTGCGGATATCCATCTCGGCGGGGCAGTGGAGCGCAAGGATCACCCTTTCCTGGGACGCGATGCCGGGGAAGCGGCCGGGATGGAGAAGTGGAATATTCCTCTGGTCGGCTCCCTGCGGGAGACCGTCGCCTCGGGCGACGTGGTCATTGATTTCACCAATGCCGAAGCGTCTCTGGAAAACCTTAAAATTGCTGCGGCAAACGGGAAAGCGACGGTCATCGGCTCGACCGGATTCACCCAGCAGCAGGTGGAAGAGGCGCGGGAGTTGGCCAAAGAAATTCCCTGCGTCCTTTCGCCGAACATGAGCGTGGGCGTAAACGTCCTGTTCAAGGCGGTGGCGGACCTGGCCGCCGTTTTGGGGGATGATTACGATATCGAAGTTGTTGAAGCCCATCACCGGATGAAAAAAGACGCCCCCAGCGGAACGGCCATGAAGTTGGGCCAGGTCCTGGCGGAAGCGGTGAACCGAAACTTCGGGGAAGTGGGGGTCTTTGCCCGCAAGGGGTTGATCGGGGAAAGAACGCGGAAAGAGATCGGGATGCAGACGATCCGCGCCGGAGACATCATCGGCGAGCACACGGTCATCTTCGGGGGCCTGGGAGAGAGGCTGGAGGTGACCCACCGCGCCCACAGTCGGGACAACTTCGCCCGCGGCGCCGTCCGGGCGGCGCGCTGGGTCGTCGGCCAAAAACCCGGATTATATGATATGCAAAACGTTTTAGGAATTAAGTAAGGCGCCCAGGGTTCAAAGGATCGAGGGTTCAAGCGTAATTGCAGCACCCTGGATTGTTGGCTTTGGGGCTTATCAAACGGAAGGAGAAATAAAGAGGCATGAAGACACCTTGGAGGACGGAGAAGTGGTTTACGAGTCCCTGGAACTTTGAGCCGGAAGTGGCCTCGGGTTTCCAGTTTCCCCCGGCGAATCAGATCAAGATCCACGATATCACCCTCAGGGACGGGGAGCAGCAGGCCGGTATTTCCTACACTTTTGAAGACAAGATCCGCATCGCCAAAGCCTTAGCGGACGCGGGCGTGCACCGGATCGAAGCCGGGATGCCGGCGGTTTCAAAGGTGGACGAGGCGGCCATCAAGGAAATCGTCCAGATGGGCCTGAAGTCGGAGATTTTCGCCTTTTCGCGCTGCATGGTATCGGATGTGAAGCTGGCCAAGGAGTGCGGTGTAAAAGGGGTGGTGGTGGAGATCCCTTCGAGCGAGCACATCATCAAGCATGCCTATGGCTGGGAACTCCGGAAGGCCATCGATCTTTCCATCGAAGCGACGCTCCTGGCGAAAGAACTGGGGCTGTACACGGTCTTTTTTCCCATCGATGCTTCGCGGGCGGAGTTGGGGTGGTTTTTGGATTTGATCGAGCAGATCGCCACGAAGGGGCACATGGACGCCCTGGCGGTGGTGGATACCTTCGGGGGGTTGTCGCCCCATTCGGTTCCTTATTTGTTGAAGAAGGTTCGCGAGCGGATCAAGAAGCCGCTGGAGCCCCATTTCCACGACGATTTCGGCCTGGGGGTGGCGAACACCCTGATGGCGTTGGCGGCGGGAGGAAGCGTGGCCCACACGACGGTGACGGGGATCGGGGAGCGGGCCGGGAACTGCGCCATGGAGGACGTGGTTTTGGCCTTGCTGACCATGTATGGGATCGATATCGGGATCCAGACGGAGAAGTTTTATGGCTTGTCCAAATTGGTCCGCGAACTTTCGCGGACGGAGATTCCGGCGAACCGAGGGATCGTAGGCGAGAGATTGCTGAACGTGGAGTCCGGAATTGTGGCGGCCTGGGTGCGGCGCTGCCGCGAGCAGCATCCTTTGGAGCTGGGGCCGTTCGTTCCTTCCCTGGTAGGCCAGCCGCCGATTGAGATCGTGCTCGGCAAGAGCAGCGGCGTGGACACGGTGGCAGAGTACCTGGAAAAGATCGGTGCGGACGCTTCGCAGGAGCAGCGCGAGGCCATGGTCCAGAAGATCAAGGACGCCTCCATCAAGAAAAAAGGCCTGCTCACGATCGAGGAGTTCAAGGATATTTACAACAGCGTAGTACACGGGTAAAAACCCAGCCAGACGGTGGAGGGCGGAACCCCGCCCTCTACATCCCTCCTTTGAGTCGCTTTCCTCGAATCCTCCGGCTCCTTCCCTATGCAAGAGCGGATCATCTCCAAATTCATGGTCGCTCAGCCTCGTTTTTTTTCTGGGCAGGGAACCACGGGGACATAGGAAATGGCCTCTGTTCGCAGAACTCAAGGGAAATATAGCCTTGGGAGAGATAAGAGCGCTTCCTTCTCCAGAATTGGAGATGAATCGTAATTGCAACCAAATCGAAAAAAGCTGGTTATATGATATAGAATATTCGAGGACCGAAGAGCACGAGGAAACAGGGGAGAGGATCATGAACAAAGCGCGGTGGACCGGGAAAGACCAGGGGTTATCCCGGGCCTTGAGCGAAAAGGTGGACGGGAATTTTGAGAGACTGGTCCTGGTCTTTCAGGACCGGCTGTATTCCTTTGCCCTTCGATTGGCCAGCAACCGGGCGGATGCGGAAGAAATTGTCCAGGACGGGTTTATCCGGGCCTACCGGGCGCTGAAGGCCTACCCGCCTCAGAGGATTGAAAAGATAGATTTGAGCCCCTGGCTTTACCGGATTGTTCTGAATGTTTTTCGGACCCGCTTTCGAAAAGAGCAATCCCGGCCTTTTCCCGTCAGCACCCCGGCCTCGGGCCCTGCCGGCGAAATTGCCGCGGGATCGAGTCCCCAGGAAACGGCGGAGCAGGCCGAAAGTCGAAAGCAACTCGAAAAAGGAGTGGCCTCCCTCCCGGAACGGTATAGAGTGCCGCTCGTTCTCCGGTACGTAGAGAATCTTTCCTATTCGGAAATAAAGGAAATTCTGAAGCAGCCGGAGGGTACCCTCAAGTCGAACGTTCACCGAGGGGTCCAATTGCTGAGGGAAAATTTCTTAAGGAGGAACAGGAGAGAAGAACCATGAAAAGCCGGTCTGCAGAAATGTTCAGTGAAACGCGCTCCCTGCTGCGGGCATTGAAAAAGTTGGGGAAAGAAAAGGCCCCCCGGAGCCTGCTTCCGGCGGTGCGGCGAAGGATTGAATCGGGGGATTTTTATTTGCGCTGGAGCTCTCCCCTGGGCCCGGTTTTCGTCGCCTACAACCAGAAAGGAATTTCCGCGGTTATGCGGGCTCGAAGCGGGGGGGCCTTTGAGCGGTCTTTCCGGAAGAGGTTTTCCCGACCCGTCTATCCCGCGCCTGATTCGCCTCGAAAGGGCTGGCAGAATGAGGCCCAATGGGCCGCGGCCGGGAAAGAGAAGATAATTCCTTTCGACCTGGAATCCCTTTCCCCGTTCGAACAGGCGGTTCTCAGAAAGGCCCTGGAAATCCCGCGGGGAGAAGTGCGGCCCTACGGCTGGATCGCCCGCGAAATCGGCCGGCCCAAGGCCGTGAGGGCCGTGGGAACGGCTCTGGCCAAGAACCCTATCCCGATCTTGATCCCCTGCCACCGGGTCATCCGCTCCGACGGGAAAATCGGGAGTTATGCGCTCGGAGGAAAAGAGAAGAAAATGGAGATCCTTGCCTCCGAGGGGCTGGATGCGGCCGGGCTGGAAAAAATGGCCGAATCGAAAACGCGGTTTTGGGGGAGCGATACTACCGGGGTCTTCTGTTATCCCACCTGCCGCCAGGCCAGACGGATCTCTTCCGGTCACAGGGTCAATTTTCCTTCAGAAAAGGAAGCCCTCGCGGCCGGGTACCGCCCCTGCAAACTCTGCCGTCCGTCGCAGGCGGCCTGACGTCCTTCAAACCGGTATAACAGGAATCTTCACCCCAGAGCACGCAGAGAACGCCGCAATAAACAATTCGAAAAATGAACCCTCCTCTCCCAAGATTGGGTGAGGGGAAGGGTGAGGGTTGGCCGGTTCCAAAAGGCGCAGGAAAGGGCAAAGAAAAATTCCCTCCCCCCTATGCCCAACCCCCTGCCCCCTGTAATATTTAGACGGGAATCGGGGCGATGACCTGCGACGAAGCAAACATCCAGGCCGCGAGCGCCGCATTCAAAAAGGCGCCAAGATAAATTTGCCCGGTGAACACATAAAACCAGGTCGAAATGACCGCCGTTATGGCCAGGAGGACGAGGGTGTGGAATAGGCCGATCATGAAAACGACGAACAGACCTCCCGGCCCCTCGAAGGGGATGAACCCGTTGGTGAAAAGCGGGAGGTATTGAACCATTAGAAAGAGGATCAGAGGCGCGGTCAGGGCGAAGACGTTACAGCCTGACCAGGAGAGAAAAGTCCCGCCCGCCGAGGCTTTCTCCGGCCTGCGGATTTGCCCATGCAGGAACATCCCGCCCAGGAGGAAACAGATCAGGAGAAAAGGGTAATAGAGAAAAAACATCCGCCAGCGGTAGGGCGTCAGGTCGCTGGCAAAGGGCCACACAAACCGATAGTCCACTAAAAAAATCTGTTCCAAGAAATACTCGCTTCCGTAAGCAAAGGCGAACAAGATCCCTGCCAGCAAAATAGTTTTTAGAAGCTGTGCCCCTCCCGCGGTCTGCCGGTCACCCCCGAGGGATATCCCCAAGTCGGCGGCCGTCAATCCGGTCCGAAGCCGCTCCCTGCGGTACCATCTCCAGAACAGGATTCCCCCGATGAGATTAACCCAGAGGAACCACCAGACGACGCCGTTGACCATCATCATGGGGAAATAGGCATCGATGGGCAGGATATATTTATGCACCCCGAAAAGAACGAGAATCAAGGGCAGGTAAAGCCAGAGCAGGATGCCATTGATCCCCGAAAACTTGAAATATTCGCTTAGGGAGCAGAAATAACGCCAGCGGGTCGAACGCCGAATGGTATGGAAGAAGCTCGTGCGGAGAAAAATGAGCCCCAAGGGAAGGACGGAGGCGAGCCCGGCGAGCATGGCAATTAGAGTGGCATATTCCTTGATCCACCAGATCTGGCTGTTCTTGTCGACCCAGTACCGCGGGTTCGGCCGGAGGGCCGCGCGCATCCACTCCACGGTCTCGGCGATGGAGGCAGAGTCGTGGGATTCCTGGACATGGGTGACGCGCGGGATGAAGACCCGGCGGGCCGTGCCCTGGGCAAAATCCCCATAGGTCGTGCCGAAATGGGGAGAAGGGACGGGAAAGACCCGTTTGGTCTGTTCCGTCTGCATCCATTCCTTTCCGATATCCCGCGTGCCGGTCATCCGCCGGCGGAATTCGTCCCACTTGCCCATGATCATCAGCATGTTCCGGGGGCGGGTCGTGGAGGATTTCAGGGTGTAGGCGAACCCGGTGATGACCAGGGCCTGAATCGTCGGGTCTTCGAGGGCGACGGTGTAGGCCATTTCCGCCCCCAGGCTATGCCCGAGAATTCCGACGGAATTGGCTTGGACGAGAGGAAGCCGGCGCAGGTATTGAACCGAGCTTTTCCCGCCGTAGGTCGGATCGAATTCGGGCAGCCGCGGGTCGCCCGGCTCCCCCGAGTTTCCCCGGCCGATGGCGTCGATGTTCAGGACCACGAAGCCGCGTCTGGCCAGTTCAATGCTGTAGGCATCCCCGGTCTCGCGGTTGTTCTGGTAGCCGTGAATGTAAACGGCGCCGGGGGCGGGATTCGTCTTCGAAACCCCCACGGGCACGAACAGTTTTGCCCGGATAGGAATTGAATTGAAATTGGGGTAGGTGACGTTGGATACTTCGACTCTCCCGAAATCGGTTTGAATGGAAGAAGCGAGAAAAACCGCGCCGCCGAGGAGCATCAGACAAAAAAACAAACCGAGGAAAGATTTGGCAGATTGGGATTGGTTGCCGGAATGCCGGGTATGCATGCGATTTCCCCTCCTGGAGGGAAGGTGTGAAAAGATTAAATTTAAGCCGTCACCTCGGTGAAAACCGGGGTCCAGGAAATTCGTAAGCCTTTGAAAAGACTGGTTCCGGGTTTCGCCGTAATGACGTAAAAAACCCAATCAATTTTTTCACACCTTCGGGAAGTAATAGGGCAATATCGCCGGCCCTAAAGTAGCAGATATTTCGAGGAGGATCAAGAAGCTGTCCAAGGAGACGCCGGGATTGAGGGCCCGCAGGGGATGATTGCGCTCGAACTCAAGCTCGGGGCCGGAGGACCTCTGTCTCTCTCGGGAAGCGCGTTTGGTTTTGCCGGACAAGGCCGGATTCCGGCCGGGGGCGTCGCGGATCGCGCCGCTACCCTGCGCCCAGTCCAAGCTTTCTCCTCAAAAAAAATATGGAAAGGGGCGGGAGGAATTCTCCTGCATTATTGAGAGCAAATATCAGGGCAAGGGGGAGGCAAAGCGGGAAGTCAAAGGAGCATGAAGCTTAGAATATGATGGTCTCGTAAAAAGTCCATCTGTCCCGCTCGGAGCGGGATTGCGCGGCAACTTCGTCGTTGCGGCGCACCTGTAAGCGCGCCTCACTCCTCAGTTTTTGCGCGCCTTGCAGCTGGAGCTTTTTACGAAACCATCGTTTTACAGACTTTTTACGAGTTCATCAGAATATGAAACTGCAAATTTTTTTCACCGCCTTCCTGGAAACAGGCCGAAAAAAACTCCCAGGGCCGCGCCGCCGGCGCCGCACCAGAGAATTTTAGACCGCATCTCGTCGATCCCGGCGAGGGAATGAACGGCCTTTTTGAAGAAACTCTTGTCCAGGGAGAAGATAACCTCAAGATCCACATACTCACCGCCGATTTTGCCAAAAATCCCATAGCCAATGGCTATCCCGGCTAATCCCAGGATCAAGCCCATACTTATTGCCGGACCTATATTTCTCATGCCGACCTCTCAGACTCTATTTTTTACCCTTTCCCTTTCCCGCAGATTTAATAATGAGCAAACCCGGTGCCGGAAAGGTGCCAATTCGCTACCGGGTTCAAAAAAATATTCTTTTCTATGGGTTGTGCCCCAATTCATTCTTTTCCGGAGTCCAAAGCACAGGTAATATCTGAAAAATTATTGACAAAAACCATCACCGGATGGCAAAAAATGTCAAATTGCTTTTCTAACGGATCAAAGCTGGAAAAGGCAGAGAGCACGGGGAAGTAAATGAGGGACGTTGTTGCATAAATTGCATTATCGTTGAAAGAGTTATTGGGATTGGTTATGCCCAGGCAGAGGTGATTGGATACAGCCGACGCATTATCCAAATCAAGGCGAAGGGGATAAATCGCACCTGTATCGTTGGATGAGTGAATCTTGGGGCAGGAGCATTAGGGGCAGAAGGGAAAGCCTGTAGGGGTTTTCCCTTCTGCAAAATAAATTGAATTGAAAGGTAGCCCTCTCCGTTGGGGCCGGGATCCGTTAAAAATCTGATTCTACCCCTTTAGATATTTGTTGAACCACGCCACGCATTTGGCCCAGGCGTCCTTGGCCGCTTCGGCCCGGTAGCTGGGGCGGTAATCGGCGTAGAAGGCGTGGGGGGCGTCTTTGTAGAGGACAAACTCCGCGGTTTTGCCGGCCGCTTTCAGGGCGGCTTCCATTTCTTTTACATCCGGAACGGGGATTCCTGCGTCCGCCTCGCCATAAAGCCCGAGAACCGGGGCGGCGATCTGGGAAGCCACTTCGATGGGGCCGACGGTCCGAACCCCCGCGGTCTTCGCCGGCTTGATCTGCCCGTACCAGGGGACGGCGGCCTTGACATCGCGGGAGTGGGCTGCGAAGAGAAGGGTGTACATGCCGCCGCGGCAGAATCCCGTCACCCCGATCCGATCGGCCTGGGCCCCCGGGTGTCTCTTGGTATACGCCACCAATCCGTCCAGGTCCGCCATGACCCGCGCGTCGGGAATCGGGTCCACCACTTTACGAACGGCGGCGATATCAGGCAGGTGCAAGACGCCGCCCTCGCGGGCGTAAGGCTCAAAGGTGATGGCCAGAAAGCCTTCCTTGGCAAAGCGGCGGGTCACATCTTTGATGTGCTCGTGCATCCCGAAAACTTCGGGGATCACGATCACAACCGGGAATTTTCCGGCCCCGGCGGGGCGCGCCTCGTAAATGGGGACCTGGAAATCGCCGGCAGGCACTTTGCCTTCGGCGGTGGCGAGACCCTCGGCGGGGGTGGTGATCACCTCGCCCGCCACCGGGCTGGCGGCCGCGGAAAACCCGGCCAGAACGACTCCGGCGGCGCTCATCCGGGCCATGAACTGGCGCCGGGACATACCTTCATACGCATTGGCAATCCAATCTTCGACCATGACAAACCTCCTTGGAAATAAAATCGCCTCACGCAAAGCGCATGGCGCATAGCGTTAAATTCCTGCCAGAAAAAAATTTTCAGCGGATCCTCGCTTCATCGGGAAATACGGCTTGGGTTGGATTTACGGTCATAAGGTTTGATGCGGATTCGGGCAATGGGATTCAGGAGGGAGTTCGAAAGGCGGGTGGACGAAAAAAATCAACCGCGACCCTCCCCCTGCCCTCTCCCCGGGGAGGAGAGGGTGACCCTATTACCTTTGAACAAATTTCCTCCCCTTTTGACGGGAAGGGGGCGGGGGTGAAAGAAGGGCACTTTGCCGTTTCAAACCATGTAACTCCCGCCGTTGATGTCGATGCACACCCCGTTGACGTAGCTGGCGTC
>Ga0079037_100001887_pt1 | contig 11199 bp, 11 predicted proteins | sample Mud3Dept4metaG_FD_71479 | JGI IMG/M metagenome (GOLD analysis project Ga0079037, IMG submission 71479) | Freshwater wetland microbial communities from Ohio, USA, analyzing the effect of biotic and abiotic controls - Mud 3 Core 4 Depth 4 metaG | ecosystem: Environmental > Aquatic > Freshwater >... | reverse complement strand
CTCCTCGACCGGCTGCTTCTCGCCCTCGAGCGGCGGGGGTGGATCTACTGGCGGAGGTCGCGCGGGTCGAGCGGCAGCCTCGGAAACGCGATGCTCGACGTCCAGAAGATCCTCGAGCCGTCGAAGAGGCACGTCGTCGAGGAGCGCCGCCGCTCCCCGGACGAGCGTCCGGAGGACGGAGATCCTCCGAAACCCCGAGGCTCCTAGAATGGAGAGCATGAAAGCGATCGACGTACGCCCGCGCCGTCCGGCGGCCCGACGCGCCGTGAGGGCTCTTCTCGCCTTTGCCGCGGTTTCCCTCTCCGTGACGGGCGGCGCCGCTCCGCCGCCGATGGCCGCGGAGTTCGCCTTCCGCTGGGACCCAGCCGACGGGGGACCAAAGACTCCCGAAGACGTCCTGGCGGCCCTCGGCGACCTGGCGCCGCAGTCCCCCGAGAAGTACCAGGTCCGTTACTACGACCTGCAGACGCCGCCCTCGGCTCCCGCCGGAGTCGCCCCCATCCTCCGCGAGAGGACGAAGTCCCACGGCAAGACACAATTCCGGCTGAAGTACCGGTTCCCCCAGCCGCTCACCGGAGCGTGGAGCTGTCCGCCCGGGGAAGAGTTCGAGGCCGAGGAAGAGGTGGACGTTTCGGTCGGAGAGGGCGGAAAGGTCTCGCGGGTCTACTCGTACGCCTGCACGGTGAAGTCCCCGACGCCGCCCCGCTCCCTGAAAGCGGTCCCGAGGCGCTGCTGGGCCGGGATGAAGAGATTCACCTCCGGGGACTTCAAGGTGGAGGAGTGGTCCATGCCGGGAGGCGGACGGATCCTGGAGGTGTCGATGCCGGGCACGGACACCGCCGACGATCTCGAGAAGTTCCAGCAGGCGACCGGGAAGCTGACCGGGCGCGGCGCGAAGCCCTCCGACCGGAGCAAGACCGAACTCGGCAGCGCCTGCCCCTGACGGGCGACACCGCACGGAAGCCCCTTCGCTCCTAGAATGGCGGCAGGATGAAGATCGAGGACGCGCGCCCGAAGCGGAACCAGACCCTCGGCGAGGAGATCGCCAACAGCGTGAGCCACGGCGTCGCCGCCCTGGCCGTCCTCGCCGGCGTTCCGTTCCTCGTGTCGGCCGCGCTCGAGCACGGGACCGCGGCCGTCGTCGGGGCGAGCGTCTTCGCGGCCACGGCGTTCCTCCTCTACATGGCCTCGACGCTCTACCATGCGTTCCCGCACGGCCGGGCCAAAGGGGTCTTCCACGTTCTCGACCACTCGGCCATCTACCTTCTCATCGCCGGTACGTACACCCCGTTCACCCTCGGCGTCCTCGGCGGAGCGTGGGGCTGGACCCTCTTCGGGCTGGTCTGGGGGCTGGCGGCCTTCGGCATCGTGAGCAAGTCGCTCGGAGGCCTGCGCCACCCTGTCCTCTCCACCGGCCTCTACGTGGCGATGGGGTGGCTCATCGTCGTCGCCATCCGCCCGCTCTGGCTCCGGATGCCGGGACCCGGCCTCGCCTGGCTCGTGGCCGGCGGCGTGGCGTACACGGTCGGCGTGGCGTTCTACGCGGCGCCGCGGCTCCGGTACGCCCACTTCGTCTACCACCTGTTCGTGATGGCCGGAACGGCCTGCCACTTCGCGGCCGTCTACCGGTACGCGGCCTGAACCGGGCTCGGCCGACACGGAGGAAGTGATGCCCGTCCATGTCGTTCGCTTGGGGAGCCCGCGCGGAAGAGGCGAGGGCCTCCGGATCGGGACCGTGCGGCGGCCGCCCCGGGGTGTGCCGAAGGCGGAGTTCGCGAAGCGCGACTTCTACGACGTCTGGCTGCCGGAACTCGCGCCGAGCGAGAAGCTGGTGAAGCTGGGGCTCGCGGCGAACGACGAAAAGTCCTGGCGGACGTTCGCGAAGCGGTACCGGGCCGAGATGGCGCGGCCGGAGGCGAGCCGCCTCCTGGACCTTTTTGCGGCGCTCTCGAGAGAGGCGAGCTTCGCCGTCGGCTGCTACTGCGAAGACGAGGCGCGCTGCCACCGGTCTGTCCTCCGGGAGCTCCTCGACGAGCGCGGCGCCCGGATGGCCTAGGAAAGGACCCGGTCTTCGCCAGGGCGTATCCCCGTCCCGGCCGTAGGCCGTGGCCTGCACGGCCGTTTCGGGACAGAATTCCGGAGGTCCGGCGGAGGTCGTCATGGAGAACGCCCGGAGAGAATTCCTGAAGACGAGCGCGATGGCGGCGCTCGGAGCCCTGGTTCCGGCGGGGGCCGGGGAGGCCGCGGAGGCGGAGGAGGCGGCGCCGAAGGCGGCGGCCCGGCTGTCCGGCCCGCTCCGCCTCCTCAGCTTCTCGCCGAAGGCAGGCGAGAACATCCGCGTCGGCGCCCTGACGGCGGAGGGGCGGGTCGCCGACCTCGGCGCCCTGGCGAAGCGTCTGAAGATGAAGCTGTCGTTCGACCCGGAGCAGATGATCTCGCTCATCCACGCGCACGGGGCGGGGCTCGACCAGGTCCGCGCCCTTCTCGCGAAGGCCCCCCCCGGCGGCCCGCGTCCGGAGGAGGTCCAGCTCTTCGCGCCGATTCCGAACCCCGCCCGGAACGTCTATGCGGTGGGCTGGAACTACGTGGCGCACTTCGAGGAAGGGAAGGCGCTCCGCGACCCCGACCAGACGCTGCCGGAGCATCCCGTCTTCTTCACGAAGGGGACCCACACGGTCAACGGGCCCTACGACCCGATTCCGTACGACCCCGCCGTGTCGACCCTGATCGACTGGGAAGGGGAGCTGGCCGTCGTCCTCGGCCGGCGCGGGAAGAACATTCCCGAAGAGAAAGCGATGGAGCACGTCTTCGGCTTCTGCGTCATCAACGACACGACGGCTCGCGACGTCCAGCAGAAGAGGCACGGCGGGCAGTGGTTCAAGGGAAAGAGCCTCGACGGCCACGGCCCGATGGGTCCCTGGATCGTGACGGCCGGAGGCTTCGACGCCGGCAACCTCCGGATCGTGACGCGGGTGAACGGTGTCGTGAAGCAGGACGCGAGCACGGCCCAGATGCACTTCAAGGTCCCGCGGATCGTCTCGGAGCTCTCGCTGGGGATGACCCTCGAGCCGGGCGACATCATCGCGACGGGGACGCCGCCCGGGATCGGGCACGCCCGGACGCCCCCGGAGTACCTCCGCCCGGGGGACGTGATGGAGACCGAGATCTCCGGGATCGGAACGCTCCGGAACCCGATCCTCGCGTTCTGAGGCGCGGGGCGCCCGCCCCGCCGCGATCCGCTATCCTCGTCGCCGATGGCGCACCGGATCCTGATCTGCGACGACGAGGCCGACATCCGCGACTCGCTGAAGACGCTTCTCGTCGAGGAGGGCTTCGAGGTGACGGCCGTCGCCTCGGGCGCCCAGGTGGCCACCGAGGCGGCGGACCACGACGCGCTCCTGCTCGACATCAAGATGCCGGGGCAGGACGGGATGGAGACGCTCGCGAAGCTCCGTGCGAAGGGGGTCGCGACGCCGGTCGTCATGATCTCGGGCCACGGCGACATCCGGACGGCGATGGACGCCGTCCGGGCCGGCGCGGCCGACTTCCTGGAGAAGCCGCTCTCCTCCGAGCACGTCCTGAACGCCCTCCGGAGGGTCCTCGACGCCTCGCGCCTCGCCCGCGAGAACGAGGAGCTGAAGCGGCGTCTCGGCCTGACGCGCCTCATCGGTTCGAGCGAGCCGATGAAGAAGCTCCTCGCCGACGTCGGGAAGGCGGCCCCCACCCCGGCCACCGTCCTCGTCGTCGGCCCGAGCGGGACGGGGAAGGAGCTGGTCGCGCGGGCGATCCACGAGGCGTCGCTCGTGAGGACCGGGCCCTTCGTCCAGGTGAACTGCGCGGCGATTCCCGACACGCTCATCGAGTCCGAGCTGTTCGGCCACGAGCGGGGCTCCTTCACGGGGGCCGACCGGAAGCAGACGGGGAAGTTCGTCGAGGCCGACGGCGGGACGATCTTCCTCGACGAGGTGGGCGACATGTCGGCCCCGGCCCAGGCCAAGGTCCTCCGCGTCCTCCAGGAGGGGGAGGTCGAGCCGGTCGGGAGCCCGCGCGTCGTGAAGGTGAAGGTCCGCGTCGTGGCCGCGACGAACCGGGAGCTGACGGACCTGATCGCGAAGGGGCGCTTCCGCGAGGACCTCTACTACCGCCTGAACGTCCTTCCGATCCGGACCCCGCCGCTCTCGGAGCACCCGGAGGACGTCCCCCAGCTCGCCCTCCACTTCGCCGACCTCTTCGCCCGGACGAACAACTACCGGCCGAAGCGCTTCACGGACGCCGCCCTCGAGGCGCTCGCGAGGCGCCCCTGGCCGGGGAACGTCCGCGAGCTGAAGAACCACATCGAGCGGCTCATGATCATGAGCGACGGGGACCTGCTCGACGAGGCGCACGTGGAAGGGGCGCTCCCGCCCGGCGAGGGGGTGCCGGCGGTGGTCGTCCGCGGCGGGAAGGTGGTCGGGCCCGTGGGGGAGCCTGCCGCGGCACCCCCGCCCGACGAAACCTGGGGCCGGCTCCTCGCCACGCGGACCCTGCAGGCGTTCCAGGACGAGTCCGAGCGGCTCTTCATCGCCGCGAAGCTCGCCGAGAACGGCGGAAACGTCACGAAGACGGCCGAGGCGATCGACACGCCGCGGTCGAACCTCTACAAGAAGCTCGAGCGCTACGGCCTCCGCCGCGAGGAGAAAGGCCAGCCATGAATCCCGAGACCGTCCGCCGGCACTTCGACGAGACCGGCGCCCTCCTCACCGGCCACTTCAAGCTCTCGTCCGGCCTCCACTCCGACCGGTATCTCCAGTGCGCGAAGGTGCTGATGTGGCCGGACCGCGCGGCCGCGCTCGGCGACGCGCTCGCTGTGCTCCTCGCCCCCTTCGGGGCCCGGACCGTCGTCTCGCCGGCTCTCGGCGGGGTCGTCATCGGCCAGGAGGTGGGGCGGGGGCTCGGGGTCCGAGCGATCTTCACCGAGCGGGTCGAGAAGGCCTTCACGCTGCGGCGCGGCTTCTCTCTCGAGCCGGGTGAGAGGGTCGCCGTCATCGAGGACGTCGTCACGACGGGGAAGTCGACGCGCGAAGTGATCGAGGTCGCGAGAGGGGCCGGAGCCGTCGTCGCCTGCTGCGGCTCGATCATCGACCGGCGGGCCGCGGGCGAGAAAGGGGACGCCGTGGACGGAATTCCCTACCGGGCGCTCCTCGCGCTCGACGTCCCGGCGTGGGACGCCCCCGCCTGTCCGCTCTGCGCGAGAGGAGAGCCGCTGACGGCGCCCGGATCGCGCCACCTGGCCGCCTCCCGGTGATCGGGATGGCGCGGAGCGCCATGCTAGATTCGCGCGGCGCATGACGATCGCGCCGATGTTCATCCTCGACGCGCCCTGCTATCCCGCGGCTGCGCTCGGATCCTCGGAGACGTTTCGTGGCGTCGCCCTGGCGCTCGGCGGGGTTCCGGTCACGGAAGTCGTCGCCTACCGCGAGGGAAGACCGATCGGTCACGCTCCGGTCGACGGGGAGTCGCCGGAACTCGGCTGGGTCCCGGTGCCCGGATCGTCGCGCTGCCGGTTCTCGTTCCTCCTGCCGATCGAGCGCGGCGCGCCGATCGAGCTGCGCACGCGCGACGCGCGCGGGCGCGAAGTCGCGGTCTTCGTGTACGACGTCCCGTTCCTCGAGCGGGAAGAGGCGCGCCTGGCGGCGCTGTGGCAGCGCGTCCGGCGCCTGCCCGTTCCCCCGCCGGACGTCGTCGCGGTCACGCAGGGCCTCGGCAACGTCGAGGAGTATCGCGCCTCCACGGCCGCCTCCCTTCTGACGTTCGAGTCGCTCCTCGGGGCCACCGGCACGAAGATCTCCCGGATTCGCTCCGTCCTCGACGTCGGGTGCGGGACGGGGCGACTCCTCGTCGGCTGGCATTGCGACGATCCGGAGCGCCGGCTGTTCGGCACGGACATCAACCCCGCTCTCGTCGCATGGTGCCGCGCGAACCTCGCGGACGTCGCCCGGTGGGGCGTGAACGGCGTGGAGCCCCCTCTCGATTTCGAAGGAGGGTCCTTCGACCTCGTCATCCTCGCCTCCGTCTTCACGCACCTGTCGCTCGGGAACCAGCGCGCGTGGGCGGCCGAGATCCGCCGGCTCGTCTCGCCCGGGGGGCACGCCGTCGTCACCCTCCACGGGGACGTCTACGCGGCCGCGTTCCTGCGGGACGGAGAGGCGGAGAGCTTCGCGCGCGACGGGTACGTGGAGCGGGCCGCTGCGTCCGAAGGTGCCAACGCCTACACGACGTTTCACTCGGAGCGGTTCGCTCGCGAGCTGTTCGCGGACTTCCGCGGCGTGACGCGCTTCCCGCGCGGAGTCGCGGGGCCGGTGGCGCGGCACGTTCCGATCGCCGCTCAGCAGGACGTCTATGTTCTGGACGTCTGAACGGGGCGGGCCCGTCGCGACGAGAACCGGCGGCATTCCGAGGAGAGCCGCGTGAAGGCGCTCCGGGCGCTCGCCGCGAACGTCCTCGCACCGGTCGGAATCGCCGTGGCGCTCTTCTTCGTCCTCGAGGGGGGATGCCGAGTCGCCGGACGGCTCCGGACCGGGGAGTGGCCCCGGACGCGCGCCGAAGGGTACACGGCGTTCGTCAGGGGCCTAGGCGCGGCCTACCAGGCGCACCCCTATCTTGTCGTCTGCGGCCGGCCGAACGCCGTCCTCCGGGCGGCCGGAAAGGAGATCCGGTTCAACGCCCGCGGCGAGCGGGGGACGAACCTTCTCGACCTTCCGGTCCCGAAGCCGGCCGGGACGTTCCGGATCCTCTGCGCCGGGGGCTCGGCGACGTACGACCTCCTCGCGAAAGACAACGCCGCGACGTGGCCGGCGCGGCTCGGCGCGCTCCTCGCGCCGAAGGGGGTCGACGTCGCGAACGCAGGATTCTCGGGGTGGACGAGCCTGGAGAGCCTCGTCTCGCTTCATCTCCGCGGCCTCGAGCTCTCTCCCGATCTCGTCGTCGTCCTGTCGGGCGTGAACGACCTCCAGCCGGCGGGGCACGTCCCCTTTTCCCGCGACTACCGGCTCGGGCACGCCGACCTCCTGCCGCGCGTCACCGGGGTGGTCCCGGTGCCGCTCCGGCTCACCTCCCGCTCCCTCCTCGTGGAGTCGCTCCTCGACCGTCTCCGCCCCTCCCGCGGCGTCGACGCCGAAGGCTTCGCTCCGGCCTACGAGTGGACGGGGGGCGCGCCGAAGGACGACATTCCGGACGCCGCCGTCGCCGTCTACGAGCGGAACCTCCGCTCGACGGCGGCCGTGGCGGCCGCGGGAGGGGCGAAGGTCCTCCTCCTTCCCCAGACGATCCGGATCCGGGCGGACCGGGCGGCGGCCGACGAGGCCTACGTCCGGAGCTGGGCCCCCGGCCTCTCCGTCGAGGGCTTCCGGAAAGGGCTCGCGCGGTACGGCGGCGTGGCGAGACGGCTCGGCGAGGAGGGGGCCGCTCTCTTCTTCGACCCCTTCTCCGCGGGCGGCTTCACCGACGCCGACTTCGACGACCCGTTCCACTTCTCGGCCGCCGGATCGGAGAAGCTCGCGCGGAGCCTCGCGGAGCGCGTGTCGGGGCGCCTTCTCCCGGGCGCCGCTTCCCCGGCGCGCTGATCCCGCCTGCTACGATCGCCCGATGACCGAGGACCGGAAGTTCGGCGTGGCCGTCGGGGGCGTCCTGACGGGCCTCGGGGCGCTCCTGTTCTTCTGGCGGCACCGCACGACGCTGGGCCCGGCCATGGCGGTCCTCGGCGTGATCCTCCTCCTCCTGGCCGCCGCGGCCCCGTCGCTCCTTTCCGCGCCGCACCGGGCCTGGCGGGCCTTCGCCCGGATCCTCGGCGCCGTCAACGGCTTCCTCTTTCTTTCGATCCTCTTCTTCCTCGTCCTGACTCCGCTCGGCGCGGTCCTCCGCCTGTTCGGCCGGAACGAGCTCCGGCGGCGCGGCCCCGCTCCCGCCTCGATGTGGGAGCCGTACCCGGAGCGGAACCGCGACCGGGCCCATTTTGAGAAGATCTTCTGACGACGATGGCAAGAAGCGAGGTCTTCGGTCAGCTCTGGGAGTTCCTGAAGTACCGGAAGAAGTACTGGCTCGCGCCGATTCTCTTCCTGATGATCCTGGTCGGGTTCCTCCTCCTCGTGGCCGAGAAGAGCGTCCTCGCCCCGTTCATCTACACGCTGTTCTGACGTGCCGAAGACCGTCCTCGGCCTGTCGGCCTTCTACCACGACTCCGCGGCCTGCCTTCTCGCCGACGGGCGGATCGTCGCCGCCGCGCAGGAAGAGCGCTTCACGCGGAAGAAGCACGACGCGGAGTTCCCGTCGAATGCGGCGCGCTACTGCCTCGCCGCCGGAGGTCTCGACGCGAAGGACCTCGACTACGTCGCCTTCTACGACAAGCCGCTCCTGAAGTTCGAGCGGCTCTTCGAGACCTACCTCGACTACGCGCCTCGCGGCTTCGCGTCGTTCCGCAAGGCGATGCCGCTCTGGCTCACGAACCGCCTCTTCATGCAGGAGACGATCCACCGGGAGCTTCCGACGCCGGCGAGGATCCTCTTCGGCGACCACCACGAGTCGCACGCGGCGTCGGCTTTCTTCCCCTCCCCGTTCGAGGAGGCGGCCATCCTGACGATGGACGGCGTCGGAGAGTGGGCGACGTCGTCGCTCGGGATCGGGACGGGGAACACGATCGACCTCGTCTCCGAGCTCCGTTTCCCGCACTCCATCGGTCTCCTCTACTCGGCCTTCACGTATTTCTGCGGCTTCAGGGTGAACAGCGGGGAGTACAAGCTGATGGGCCTCGCCCCTTACGGGACGCCGAGGTACGCCGGCCTGATCCGCGAGAAGCTCGTCCACGTCTGCGAGGACGGCTCGATCCGCCTGAACATGGAGCATTTCGACTTCGCGAGCCGGCTCCGGATGACAGGGGAGGGGTTCGAGCGGCTCTTCGGCGGCCCGGCCCGCGAACCGGAGTCGAAGCTGACGCAGAGGGAAATGGACCTCGCCGCGTCGATCCAGGAGGTGACCGAGGAGATCGTCCTCCGGATGGCGCGCCACGTGAAGCGGACGACGGGCGCGAAGTACCTCTGCCTGGCCGGGGGCGTGGCGCTCAACTGCGTGGCCAACGGGCGCCTCCACCGCGAGCGGGTCTTCGAGGACCTCTGGGTCCAGCCGGCGGCCGGCGACGCGGGAGGGGCGGTCGGCGCCGCCCTCGCCGTCTGGCACCGGTACCTCGGGATGCCCCGGGAGAGCGCGGAGAGAAGGGGGACCTGGAGACCGAAGAGCCCGTCGAATCCCCTTCCTCCGTATGACGACGGAATGTCCGGGGCGTTTCTCGGTCCCTCCTTCTCTCCGGATGAGATCGCGTCGTGGCTGGAGGCCCGGCGTTACCCGTGCCGGACGTTCTCGCGGGAGGCCCTGCCGGGTGCCGTGGCGGACCTCATCGCCGCCGGAAAAGTGGTCGGCCTCCTGCAGGGGCGGATGGAGTTCGGCCCCCGGGCCCTCGGCGGCCGGAGCATCCTCGGCGACCCGCGCTCGCCGGCGATGCAGTCGGTCATGAACCTGAAGATCAAGTTCCGCGAGTCGTTCCGCCCCTTCGCCCCCTCGGTGATGCGGGAGGAGGTCTCGAGATGGTTCGAGATCGAGGCCGACTCGCCGTACATGCTCCTGGTCGCGGACGTCGCGAAGGCTCTCCGGCGCGAGATGACGGAGTCCGAGCGGGCGCTCTGGGGGATCGAGAAGCTGAACGTCCCGCGCTCGGCCATCCCCGCCGTGACGCACGTCGACTATTCGGCGCGCCTCCAGACGGTCCGCCGCGAGGCGAACCCGCTCTACCACGACATCCTCTCCGCCTTCTTCGCGAAGACCGGCTGCCCCGTCGTCGTGAACACCTCGTTCAACGTCCGGGGCGAGCCGATCGTCTGCACCCCCGAGGACGCCTACCGCTGCTTCATGCGGACGGCCATGGACGCCCTCGTCCTCGAGAACCACGTCCTCGACCGCGACGCACAGCCGGAGTGGCACGAGGGGGAGGACTGGCGGAAGAGCTTCACTCTGGACTGATCCCGCGGGCGGTCCGTTCCTGATTCAATCTCCTCATCGCGCCCGCCGGGGCTTTCGGCCTACCATGCCGCCCGGATGGCCCGTTACGCGCGGCCCCTTCCCGCGCCCCCCCAAGACGTCCAGAAAAGAGGTTGAAGTCCCATGAAGAGTGCGTTCAATCCGTTCGAGATGGCGCAGGCGCAGTTCGACAAGTCGGCCGACATCCTCGGCCTCGACCCGCCCACGCGGGACCTTCTCCGCTTCCCCCTCCGCGAGTACCACTTCGCGATCCCCGTGAAGATGGACGACGGAGTGGTGAAGGTCTTCCGTGGTTTCCGCGTGCAGCACAATGACGCGCGCGGCCCGAGCAAGGGAGGGATCCGGTTCCACCCGCAGGAGACGGTCGACACCGTCCGCGCCCTCGCGATGTGGATGACCTGGAAGTGCGCCGTGGTCGACATCCCGCTCGGAGGGGCCAAGGGGGGCGTCATCTGCGACCCGCACAACCTCTCGGCGCGCGAGCAGGAGGGAATCTGCCGGGGCTGGGTGAGGCAGGTGGCGAGGAACGTCGGCCCCGTCCAGGACGTGCCGGCGCCCGACGTCATGACGACTCCCCAGCACATGCTCTGGATGCTCGACGAGTGGGAGCTGATCCACGGCGGCAAGGGGCCCGGCTTCATCACGGGCAAGCCGGTCGGCATGGGAGGCTCCCTCGGCCGGACCGAGGCGACCGGGTACGGCGTCGTCTACACGCTGCGCGAGGCGCTGAAGCGGCTCAACCTCGACGTCACGAAGACGAAGGCGGCCGTCCAGGGCTTCGGGAACGTGTCGCAGTACGCCGTCCGCCTCTACCAGAAGCTGGGAGGCCGGGTCGTTTGCGTCTCCTCGTGGGACCAGGGCGACCAGACGAGCTACACCTTCCGGAAGCTCGACGGCGTCGACCCCGACGCCCTCCTGGGGATCACCGACAAGTTCGGCGGGATCGACAAGAAGAAGGCCGCCCAGCTCGGCTACGAGGTCCTCCCGGGAGAGGCGTGGATCGAGCAGGACGTCGACATCCTGATGCCGTCGGCCCTCGAGAACCAGGTGACGGGAGAGTCGGCGAAGAAGATCAAGGACCGCGTGAAGGTCGTCGCCGAGGGGGCCAACGGACCGACGACGCCCGAGGCGGACCGG
>Ga0079037_100001886_pt1 | contig 11206 bp, 8 predicted proteins | sample Mud3Dept4metaG_FD_71479 | JGI IMG/M metagenome (GOLD analysis project Ga0079037, IMG submission 71479) | Freshwater wetland microbial communities from Ohio, USA, analyzing the effect of biotic and abiotic controls - Mud 3 Core 4 Depth 4 metaG | ecosystem: Environmental > Aquatic > Freshwater >... | reverse complement strand
CAATAGTAATCAGTTTGGACGGATGCAAGGAGACTTCTGAGATTGCCTCCGGGAATTTCAAAGAAGCAGGAATTACGAATATAAGACTTCGTAACGGTTCATTCGATGACTTACTGCCTGGGATCAGGAACGAAAAGATCTGTCCTGGTCTCGTATTTATTGACGGCGATCACAGGAAAGAAGCAGTTGTCAGATATTTTAACCAGGTTGCAGATATGTCGGACAACAGTACTGTTGTCATAATAGATGATATTAACTTATCGCATGAAATGTCGGAAGCCTGGAGTGAGATAAAAAATCACAGGGATGTGACTCTTTCGGTTGATATCTTCAGAATGGGTGTAGTATTTTTCAGGGAAGGCCTGAATCATTTTAATTATGTGGTCAGGTATTAACAATAATTAAGTTTTAATTATTTCTTATTTAAGATAATTAGTCTAATTTCGAAACTTCAAATTTAAATATGTTATGGATAAAGTAATTGGAATTCAGGATATTGTTAAGAATTACCAGGTGGGATCAGTGGTAGTAAGAGCTTTAAGGTCAGTTTCTGTAAATATTAATCGGAACGAATATGTAGCAATCATGGGACCCTCAGGTTCAGGTAAATCAACTCTGATGAATCTGCTTGGTTGTCTCGACACTCCTACCAGTGGCACTTATATTCTTAACGGTACTGATGTCAGCAAAATGGAGGATGATTTTCTGGCAGAAATAAGAAATAAGGAGATCGGATTTGTATTTCAGACTTTTAACCTCCTGCCTCGATATACAGCACTTGAGAATGTTACTTTGCCCCTGATATATGCAGGAGTTCCCAAAGCAGACCGGGAGAAATTAGCCATTGAAACCCTGGAGCAGGTTGGTCTCGGCGACAGGATGACCCATAAGCCAAATGAATTATCGGGTGGACAGAGACAGAGGGTGGCTATTGCCAGGGCTCTTGTTAACAAGCCATCCATTATCCTTGCGGACGAGCCGACCGGTAACCTCGACAGTAAAACATCAATAGACATTATGGGGCTTCTTGACGACATTCACAGGAATGGGAATACCGTTATTGTCGTAACACATGAAGTAGACATAGCAAAGCATGCTGCACGTATCATCAGGTTGTTTGACGGGGAGGTAGCCGAGGATTTTGTGAATGAAAAATATGTAAAAGCCTGATAATACCCGTTTCCAAGTTCTTTATAATACTTTAATCGCATTTCAACTGGCTCATGAAGATCTACACCCGTACTGGTGATGATGGTACTACATCATTGGCAGGAGGAAGAAGAGTACCTAAATCTCACATTCGCATTGAAGCTTATGGTTCTGTTGATGAACTTATCCCATGGATAGGTCTGTTAAGAGATTTCAGAGAGAATGATACCCGCCGGGAAATATTGCTTTATATCCAGGATCAGCTTATGAGATCAGAAGCCATCCTGGCAGATGAAAAGAATAACGTGAAGGCAGAAGGACATTTTCCCGATCCAGAATGCATCTCTGTCATTGAGAATGAAATAGATAAAATGGATGCGATCCTGCTCCCATTGAAAAAGTTTATTCTCCCGGGTGGACATATACTTGTATCTTATTGTCAGATAGCACGGTGTGTTTGCCGCAGAGCCGAGAGGGAAGTTTTGAAATTAAATAATGAGGAAAAGGTTCCCGATATAATCTACAAATTTTTAAACCGGTTGTCTGATTATTTGTTTGTTTTATCCCGTCTGATAAGCTTAGAGCTTGATATTAAGGAGATTACCTGGCCAATTTAGCTCATTCAAAAAGTTAAAATATTGTATTGTTTTTTAAATAAAATAATATATATATTTGCAGACTTTATTAAACAAAAATTTAATCATTAATAATGTACTGGACACTTGAATTAGCATCCAAACTTGAAGATGCCCCATGGCCTGCAACAAAAGATGAGCTGATTGACTTCGCCATAAGGTCAGGTGCCCCGATGGAAGTTATAGAAAATTTACAGGAAATTGAAGATGAGGGAGATATCTATGAAAGTATAGAAGATATCTGGCCTGATTATCCCAGTAAGGATGACTTCTTTTTTAATGAGGACGAATACTGATCGCAGGGCTGACAAAAACTGTCAGCCTTGCTTATTTTCTAAAAATATCTGCCACATTCTTAGGTCTTAACAAATCGAGCCACGAAAATCCTTCAAGTCTGTTTGATTCAGAGTTCCCTTGTTCAGGAGGATCAATGACACCTTCCGGATTTTGTAATTCGTTGATCTCAATAATTTTGCCATCCTCCACAAATATTTCAATGCGGGAGCATTTTGCCTTACTGACAGCTACAACTTCATCACCGTCAAGAATATAATATATTGACTCTCCGTTGCCTTCAACATTTATTTTAAACAATTCATTGTCTCTGAAAAAACCGGTCAGAGACCTTCCTTTGATCTGGTTAAACCTGTAATCATCGACCTGGCTTGCTACAAATGCCGAGTTGTATAATTCCATCCTTTCAGCCTGCCGGTTTTTAGTAAATATCGCAATCGAATCTGAAACCAGTTGATTTTCTTCTGACCATATAACGGGTGCAGTATAAAGCCTTATTACAGAATCACGGAAGGAATAGGAGAGGGAGTCGCATTTTGCCTGCAGGTTTTTGCTGTAGATCCTGCAGCCATGGAATGCCCTCATCAACCTGTACTCTTTAAGCGCAGAGTCGGATCTTGTAACCGCACTTATGGTATCCGCATGAAGGAAGAGCGAATCTTTGTCAGAAACCTGGATAAAAAGGGCTTTATCGGTGACCATGAATCTCTCGGGATTTTTATAATACCAGGCATAATCACCTTTAACAATAATATTGTTCGATGTATCGGTTATGCTGGTATTGCGAAAGGCAAGACCATATCCTTTCATGCCGTCATAATAAAGCGAGTCACCCCTGATGATCTGTTGTTTGTTATCAATTAAAGCGTTTTTCCATATACTGGAAATATCATTGTTTGTATCATACCAGCCTTTTTCACAATAGATATAAATGCTGTCCCCTTCTATCTCGGATGGCCCTGTGAAAAAAGAGGTTTCAGTTTCTGTATTGTAATCCATGGTATCGGCAGTCATTACATAATCGGGATTTACAATATTCACACTATCCTTAAAATGGAACAGGTTTTGTGAGACATAATAGATTCCGATAATGCTTGTCAAGGTATTTTCACCGTTAATAATTTTTCCTCCGGTATTATACCGGGCAATTTTATTTGCAACATCATATTTGACTGACTGTGTATATAGATGGGTTTCCTTGTCAATAAGCTCCACATTGCCATCTACTGATGCCGTTCGGGTAGATCCGTCATAGAAAAGACTGTCTCCCCGTAGATGAAGGGTATCGCCCTGCTGCATGTGAATTCTACTGTATGCCTTTACCTGGTTTATTCCTGTATAGAACCAGGCACTGTCGCAGGTCATCAGAATCTCTTCCTGTTTCAGTGAAACATTTCCAAGGAGGCGTGAAAGCCTTTTTCCTGTGCTTTTTTCGATCTCATCATATAAGTCATCTGCATGCAATATTTCAATAATTCTCTTCCCCGGCTTTGGCTGGGGTATATTTTGACCGACGAGACCGGTGGATATGTACAGGATCCCGGTAAACAGTAAGATTTTTTTAAATATGATCGAGTTAATTGAAGATATCATCGACGTTATTTCAACCATCCTTGTTCAAGGAATTTACATGATTTGAATTCATCACTGATTTTAATATAGGTTGCCTCGATTTTCTTTTGTATCCATTCCTGGTACGTTTTCTGACGTTCACTCATCATTGCAGCGTTATAAATGAACTGATAGTCATCTTTAAGGTTTGCTCTGTGGGCTGGTATTTCGTCATCCAGCCTTACAACCCTGAATACAGTATTACCTATATCATCAGTTGTCAGGAACGGTTCAGAAATCTCGCCCGGTTTAAGCTCTCTGATTCTTTTATACATGTCTTGATTCAGCTCATCAAGAGAAAACCAGCTTATCCGCTGATCTGCACTTACAAACTTGCCGCCATTAATTCTGCTGTCGAGATGACTTGAGAATCTGATGGCTGCATCTTCAAATTTCAGACTGTCTTTCCTGATAAGCCTTGTGATGCTGTCAAGTTTCGCCATGGCTCTCTGTGTCTGTTCAGGTTTCACTTTTGGTCTGATAAGAATATGGCGGGTATTTGCAAGATCTCCCTTGCGGTCGATTAGCTGAATAAGATGAAATCCGTATTTGGTTTCTACAATTTTCGATATTGCATTTTTTGAGAGGCTGAAGGCTGCATCAGCATACTCTTTTTCAAGTTCTCCTCTTAATTTGTACCCTACTTCACCGCCGTTGGCAGCTGTTCCATCTTCGGAATTCAGGATTGCCAGCACTCTGAAACTTGTACCGGCAAGTATCCGACTCCGGATGTCCAGGAGCTTTTGTCTGGCTTCAGCTTTATTTTCTTCATTCTCAGGGGGATCGAGTTGAATTAAACTGATCTGAACCCTGGCAGGGATCACAGGAAGGCTGTCTTTTGGTATTGCATTGAAATATCTTCTTGCATCAGAAGGTGTTATTGACAAGTCAGCAGCAATGCTGTTTTGCACCTCGGATACTACCTGGTTTTCAATCATGGTTTTCCTTACATCCCTTCTGATCTCCACCATGCTCTTTTTAAAATACTCCTCGAGTGCTTTTTCGCTTCCTGCTGTCCTTATGGCATCGTTTAACTGCATATTAACATCTGCCTCTACCATATCTTCGGTCACTTCGATACTGTCAATCCTGGCCTGATCAACGAACAATTTTGAGACCAGTAATTCCTGAAAGATCGCGCAGCGAATGTCATCAACCGGAGTCTTATTGTCCCTCCTTCGCATTTCCAGAACGTTATTCTCAACATCTGACAGATAGATAACTTCATTCCCAACTATTGCAGCCACAGATTCTACAAGCATCTGCGAATTTGCAGCTGAAATGCTCCCTATCAGCCCTAAAACCGCTAAAAATCCAAATCTTGTTCTTCTTTTCATTGTCAATATGTCTTAAATCCGTTTTCTTTAAGCGCTTCGTTATAGATTCCGTTTTCAAGGTCCTGAATGAACCTGATGCGACGATTATTCCAGATGATTCTTTTTATATCATCCCTTACATATTCGAATGGTGATAATGTACCCCTGAGCCTGTAATCGTTTATTGCAACCAGGCAGACGGATGATGAATCACTGGTTTCATAAAAACTGGTCCTCTTCAGGAAGTTTTCCTGGCTACTGATCTCTTCCTTCAGCTCAAGAGAAAGCCTGTCCATAGTTATCCATTCTTCATTAAAATCATCAAATTTCTCTGCAAACTGGAAGCAAAGACTTTCAAGTTCCTGGAAGTCTTTCTGTTTATCCGATCTTGCCAGTGACTTTATTCTGTCCAAACCGGGTGTCTCAACCGGCAGTTTGATAAACAGGGCTTTTATAATATTTGATGTAAGAATAAAGTTATTTTGATTAACTGAATAGTAATTTTCAAGTTCCTCCCTGGAGATTATTGTATCCATTTTCTGGAGCATCATCATCCGCTGATATTCATATACTATCAGGTTCAGCCTTGTTTCCTCAAGCTGTTTATCAATATCCATTCTCTGATCAGCAGGCAGATTTGCTTTAGCCTGCTGGTACATGAGCTCACGTTTAGCCCATTTATTTATGTAATTCCGTATTGCAGCCGCGCTGTCATTCGGGGTAATCCCTTCCGTCACCAGCGCGGGAATCTCATCATAATAAAGTATTTCATTCCCCGCTTTGGCTACAGGAACACGTTTTTCCTGGTTGTCGTTGTTTTTACAACCATTAATAGCAACCGATATCAATATGATTAAAATAAGTTTATTCATTCCCTAATCTCTTCTTTACTTCATCAAGAACCTTGTGATCAATTTCAACGGTATATTTTTTCTTTAATTGTTTGATCCATTCCTCAGTGAGCCAGTCCTGATATCCTGATATGATCTCTGGCTGGACCTCATGGAATGGCAGTGGCTCAGGCTCATTGACTTTCTTTATATTGATAAGCGAAGGATAACTTTTATTAGTAAAGGAATGAAAACCAGGTGTCCATATAATATTGTCAATTTCCGGATCATCTCCGGTAAACCATTTACCTTCGGTTATTGTAAGCAGAGTATCTCCTTTTACGTTAAATTTATCCATAAGTCTTTTGTCAGTACCTGGCTTTCGTGAATACCTTCTATATGCTGAAGCAAGCTGTTTTGCTCTTCCGTTTTCCTTTAAGGTGTATATCTTTGCCTCAATACTCTTCTTTGACAGATAATTATTCTTATTCCGGCTGTAATAATCATGCAATCCGGCGGAATCCTCCTGAACTTTGTCCCAAACATTCTTTGAGGAGATATCGAAAAGCAGTATGCCATCATGAAATTCGTTCATCAGATACCTGAAATCCGGATATTTCTGTTCAAGAACAGAATTCTCATGGTTCATTATATCATCTGCCATAATGGATTCAATAGAAGCATCAATATAGTACCCGGGATTTTCAGTAACAACCCTGTACCCGCGCTTTTCAAGGTAATCTGCAAATTCTCTGGCCGAAAGATGTTTATTGGCGTATGAATATATATTCCCCGGCGGAATTTTATTACGGTCATATTTTGAAATGCCCCGGATAATAAGTGTGTCGGTGTTATTAATAAACCAGGAATGAACCGCCGGATTTATCCTGAAGTTATACTCCTTTTTAAGCTTCTCTAAAAATGATTTTTTCCCCAGCGAAATGAGATTCGACTGGTTCAGTTTATTTTCAAGGAATGGTTTTGACTCTTCAAAGGAGCCCGGTGCTTTTCTGTCGAGAAGCTTTATGATATGAAAGCCATAAACAGAGCGCACAGGTTTGGTATACTCTCCGGTATCTTTAATTGCGAACGCCGCTTCAGAAAAATCGCTTATAATTTCACCTGTACCAAACCAGTTCATTTCCCCTCCGTTTGCCGCTGATTCTTTGTGGTCCGAAAAATCAGCAGCTAATTTGCGGAAAGACTCGCCATTCCTTAACCGGGAATATATATTATTTATCTCCTTTTCTGCTTTAATTACAGTCTGTTCATCGGAACCGGGAGGAGCAACTTTCATGATATGAGCAACCCTTATTTTCCCTTGAGAAGGGCGCCTGTCAGATACTTTTATTATATGATAACCATAGGGTGTCCTTACCGGCAAAGAAACAGTTCCTGGTTTAAGAGTGTAAGCCGCTTCTTCAAATGGTGTTATCATCTGAAAAACCGTAAAATATCCAAGGTTACCACTATTAATCAATACAGACTTATCATCAGAGGTCGCTTTTGCTACCTGTTCGAAGACTTCTCCCTTAATTATTCTTTCCCTGATATCATTTGCTTTTTTAAATGCTTTAAGGGTATCTTCAGGCAGTGCATCCGGGGCACAGCTTACCAGAATATGCGATGCATTTACCTCTGAAAGTGACCTCTGATAAGCCTTCCGCAACAGGTTTTCTTTTATATCGGGATCAGTCAGATAACTTTGGGCCAGCTGATTCCTGTAACCGTTTAATTCATCTCTGAAGGCTTTTGTGGTGTCATAACCATTTTCAATTGCATCAGCAACCTTAAGCTTAAACGCCGTAAATTGTTCAATATAAGTATCCAGATCTGACTTATAAGACGGATCAATACTCTTATTGTACATTCTGATGAACTCACCCGCCTCCACCTTCCTGCCTGCCACTGTCATTATTATTTTCTCATCAGGATTCTGAGCAAAGCAGAAACCACAGGCAAAAAAGATGATTATGATTGAAAGGATGGATCTTATTTTCATCGCTATGAGCTGAGATCCGTTAATCAAAGGATTTTCTGCTGTAGTTAGGTGATTCACGGGTTATTGCGACATCGTGAGGGTGGCTTTCAATTATTCCTGAATGGGTGATCCTGACGAATTTGCCTTCCTTTTTCAGGATGGCTATATTCTTAGCGCCAAGATAACCCATTCCGGCTCTGAGTCCTCCCATCATCTGGTAAATGACTTCCGATAAATTGCCTTTATAAGGCACCCTGGCTTCAATGCCTTCCGGAACGAGTTTACGGATATCGTCTTCAACATCCTGGAAATACCGGTCCTTCGAACCCTGCTGCATAGCTTCAATTGATCCCATTCCCCTGTAAGCCTTGAACTTCCGGCCATTATAAATTATTGTCTCACCCGGTGATTCCTCAACACCGGCGAACAACGATCCTGCCATTATGGAATCAGCTCCTGAGGCCAATGCTTTTATGATGTCTCCTGAATATCTTATTCCGCCATCAGCAATCACGGGGATCCCTGATCCTTCAACGGCTTTAGCTACGTTGTAAATGGCTGAAAGCTGAGGGATACCGACTCCGGCGATGACCCTTGTAGTGCATATTGAGCCGGGACCTATACCAACCTTGAGGGCATCAGCACCTTCAGCAGCAAGTTTTTTTGCTGCCTCAGCGGTGCCAATATTTCCTGCAACAACCTCAGCTGAAGGATATACTTTCTTTATTTCCCTTAGAATCTTTAGAACATTTTTTGAATGAGCATGTGCTGTATCTATCACTATCGCGTCAACTCCGGCATTGATAAGTGCTTCTGCACGCATCAGGGTATCAGAAGCAATACCGACAGCTGCCGCAACTCTAAGCCTTCCCTTATCGTCTTTGCATGAGTTTGGACGATCCTTGGTTTTGGTTATATCCTTATATGTGATCAATCCGATCAGCTTACCGGCTTCATCAATCATCGGAAGCTTTTCAATTTTATGCTTCTGAAGAATTCGCGCGGCTGCCTCAAGATTTGTCTGATGATTTGTGGTGATCAGGTTTCTGGTCATCACCTCGGTTATTTTCTTTGAGCTGTTATTTTCAAACCTGAGGTCCCTGTTTGTCACGATCCCTTTGAGGATCCCGTTTTTATCGACAACCGGAATACCCCCAATCTTGTATTCTGTCATTAGATTCACTGCCTCCGCGACAGTTGCATCAAGTCCTATGGTGATTGGATCAAAAATCATAACATTCTCTGCCCTTTTAACCCTTTTTACCTGGGCAGCCTGCTTCTCGACCGACATGTTTTTATGAATCACACCTATGCCGCCTTCCCGGGCAATGGCAATGGCAAGCTCATCTTCAGTCACCGTATCCATGGCGGCAGAGACTATCGGAGTATTTATCCGGATGTTCCGGCTGAACATTGAGCTTAGATCGACCTCCCGGGGAAGAACCTCGGAATAAGAAGGGACCAGAAGCACATCATCAAAGGTCAGTCCTTCATAAAGTATCTTTTCCTTAATAAATGACATTGTATGATCCTTTTAGTTTTTGTGGGCGCAAATTACTAAAAAAAACAGGACTCTGAAAACAAGTTCTTACATTTGTATATGGTTCAGCAACCTATAACTATTGAAAAGTGTAAAAAGATTCTGACCAGGTACTGGGGATTTACTTCTTTTAAACCTCTTCAGGAAGAGATAATAAGGTCGGTGACTGAAGGCCGCGATACTCTTGGTCTGATGCCTACAGGCGGCGGGAAATCGATCACTTTCCAGGTTCCTGCCCTTGCCATGGAGGGAACATGTCTTGTTATAACACCCCTTATTGCATTGATGAAAGAGCAGGTAAACAGGCTTAACAACCTTGAAATAAAATCATTAGCCATTCACTCAGCAATGTCAAGAGAGGAGATAGATATTACCCTTGAGAACTGCATTTATGGTGATTATAAATTTCTTTACGTATCACCGGAAAGGATTTCGACACAGCTGTTTCAGGGAAAGATCGGACGTTTTACCCTGTCGCTTGTTGCAGTTGATGAGGCACATTGTATTTCGCAATGGGGCTATGATTTCAGGCCGTCGTACCTGAAAATAGCATCACTGAGGAACCTTATTGCTCCCGGGGTGCCATTCCTTGCGCTGACAGCGACCGCAACACCACAGGTCATTGATGACATTATAAATAAACTGGCTTTCAGGCAGAATAATGTGCTGCGTACCAGCTTCTTAAGGAAGAATATCTCGTATCTGGTGCGACATACGGAAGAGAAAGGCAGCTATCTGATCAAAACGCTTAATAAGGTGAACGGCAGCGGAATTGTTTATGTGAGGAGCAGAAAAAGATGCAGGGAGGTTGCCGAGATCCTGGCAGAAAATGGAATAAGCGCGGATTTTTATCATGCAGGTTTATCAGATGAACTTAGAGACAGGAAGCAGGCAGCCTGGTCGACAGGCAAAACACGGGTCATTGTAGCGACGAATGCCTTCGGAATGGGTATAGACAAAGCCGATGTCAGATTTGTTATCCATTGGGATATACCTGATTCCATTGAGAACTATTTCCAGGAAAGCGGACGGGCAGGTCGTGATAACAAACCGGCATATGCCGTACTTTTGTACTCACCATCGGATAAAACCCGCCTGAATGATTCTTTAAGACTGAAGTTTCCGCCTGTAGAAAAAATAAAAGATATTTACGAAGCTCTTTGCAATTATCTTCAGGTTCCTCTCGGATCGGGGAAAGATAATGTTTTTGATTTCAACATAGCAGATTTTGTTTCCCGGTTCAGACTCCCTGTCATCGAAACATTTAACAGCCTTGCATTTCTTCAGAGGGAAGGTTATATTGAATTTACAGAAGAGATTAACAATCCGTCGCGTGTACATTTTGTCGTCGGCCGCGATGATCTTTACAAATTTCAGGTCGCAAATGAGTCATTCGATGGTTTCATAAAGCTCTTGCTCAGGTCGTATACGGGTATGTTCACGGAATTTGTGGCAATAAATGAAGAGTCGCTGGCAAGAAAGGCCGCAATAACAAGGGATACAGTATATCAATACCTTGTGAAACTATCATCAATGAACATCATCAGGTATATTCCGGGAAAAAAAACAGCCCTCGTAATCTTTACAGAAGAACGCCTTGTCCGTAAAGCATTGATGATTTCTCCTGATAATTACCTCCATGTAAAAGAAAAATATTCCGCCCGTCTTGAAAAAATTATCGATTATGCAGAATCAAAGAACAGGTGCAGGTCGGTTATCCTTCTCGATTATTTTGGTGAGGAATCAGACAGGTGCGGGATCTGCGACGTTTGCAGGGAAAGAAATGAACTTGATCTGAGCAAATACGAATTTGATATAATCCTTGAAGACATAAAGGATATCCTGGCAAT
>Ga0079037_100001885_pt1 | contig 11207 bp, 13 predicted proteins | sample Mud3Dept4metaG_FD_71479 | JGI IMG/M metagenome (GOLD analysis project Ga0079037, IMG submission 71479) | Freshwater wetland microbial communities from Ohio, USA, analyzing the effect of biotic and abiotic controls - Mud 3 Core 4 Depth 4 metaG | ecosystem: Environmental > Aquatic > Freshwater >... | reverse complement strand
GTCGCGTGCTGGAGGAACACGAACCCCTCCACGCTGGCTCCGGCGAGCAGTCGGCCCTCGCGCAGGCCGAGTCTCAGCACGTCCTGGGCAGTTGACCTGGGCCATGCGTAGGGGTAGTAGTATGGGTCGGCATACCACCACGGACCGTAGTATGGACCCCAGTAGCGTGGCCTGTACGGATGATACCACGGCCCCGCCAACAGAATCGAGGGCGACCTTTCGACGGGCTCTGCCGGGCCCAGACCACCGGACATGGCTCGTGCCACCTCGCCGGGTGGAACGGCTCGGTACTGCTGGTTCGCGTCATCCAGCGCGACGAAGTCCTCGTAGCGAATCTGCAGTTCATCGCTGCGCGCGTTCTCGATCCTGACCTGCACGGGCGTGAAGTACCGCCAGAGGTCGCTCGGATACGCCGACCACGCATTCGGCAGGACGGTCCATCCAATCCCGCCGTCCGTCAGTGTGACCCCGGGCTCGGTTGGCGCCGCCAAGGATTCCAAGCGTGGGCCCATCGCGCACGCGCTGAGTAGGCTCAGCGCGACGAGTATGACTGCGGCAGATCGTCGCGGGGGATGGCACACGCGCCGCTGCCGCGGAGCCTTGATTTTTCCTAGAGGCCGGATATAATGCGGTTGCAGGTGTTCGATGCTCACGAGGACATGATAACAGGATTCGTGGACATTTCAATGCTCTCAGCTCTTGCAGAGGAGGCCAGATGGTTACGCCACGCGCCGACCTTGAGAAGTTGACGGCCCCGAAGCTCCGCGAGTTGGCTATCGCCCAGTTCCCGAACGTGACCGGTGTGTCCGGGATGAAGAAGGAGGAGTTGGTCGAAGCTATCATCGCGGAAGAGGTGCGTCAGGGGCTCCGCCCGAAAGAGGAGCGCCAGACGCAGGCCACCGTCAAGATGGGCGCGGCGCAGTTGAAGACATCCATCCGGGCCTTGAAGGGGACCCGGAAGGCAGCGCTCGAGGCCAAGGACCGCGCTGGGCTGCTGGGGACGCGCCTGCAGATCAAACGGATGAAGCGGCGGCTTCGGAAGCTGCGAGAGGCATCATAGAGCCTTCTCCGCCTACGACAATCGCCTGTCGGGGTCCGTCCACACGGCGACATTCTTCAGGGGGGTGCCCATGCCGACTTACGATTTTCGCTGCGGCGGCTGTCGAAAGAGGTTTACGTTGAGCATGTCCATCAGCGAGCGGGACCGCAAACGGATCAAGTGCCCCAAGTGCGGGTCTAAGCGCGTCGAGGCGGTCTTCTCGTCGTTCTTCGCCAAGACCTCGCGCAAGAGCTAAAGGCATCAACCCCGCAGCAGCGGGAAAATCGTTCGACCCGTTCCATCCCGGGCGGAGGTTGCGCCCCGGAGATCGCCGACGTTGTTCCCATGAACCGGCCATCCGGTACCGGTCGCGACGGATTGGCCGGTGGCTGCTCCTGGAGGATTTGCCTTTTCTCCCTCCTTCAGGAGTGGCAGCCGTAAGCGGGTGGCTGTCCTGCGTTCGGGGGCGACAGCATGATCCTCGTGACGGGTGCCGGCGGTTTCCTTGGGGGCCACCTCGTGCGCCGCCTGGTGGGCGCCGGCGAGTCCGTCCGCTGCCTCTGCCGTCCCGGGTCGCCCGGCGCCGATCGGCTGAAGTCCCAGCCGGTGGAAGTCGTGTGTGGGCACCTCCACGATCCGGATGGCGTTCGCCACGCCTGCCGTGGGGTCCGGCATATCATTCACTTGGCCTCTCCCATCCGGGAGGTGCGGGATGCCGTGGTGGAGCAGTTCCATCAGCGGGCGACCAACTGCCTCGTGGACGGCGCCCGGCGGGCCTGCGTGGACCGGTTTCTGCTGGTGAGTCCGCTGGGATGCGGCACCTCCGCCGATCTCCCGTTTCTTCGCAGCCGCGGGGCGGCCGAAGAGTATCTGCGAGGAAGCGGGCTCCCGTTTGTCATCCTGCAGTCGTCGCTCATGTTCGGGGCCGGCGATCGGCTGATCGGAGGTATCATTCGGCTCCTGCGTCGCACGGGACTGCTGGTGATCCCGGGAACCGGCAAGACGATGCTTCAGCCGATTTGGGTAGGGGATGTCGTCTCCTGCCTGCTGCGAGCCCTGCGTGACGACAAGGTTGCGGACCGCACCATCCCTATCGGCGGGCCGCAGCACCTCACCTATGAGGAGGTTGCCGACCAAGTGGCCAAGATGCTGAATCTCCCCCGGGTGAAGGTCCATCTGTCGCGTCGGACCGTCGGCTGGGCGTCCCGACTCCTCGAGGGTCTGGGTACCAGTCCCTTCCTGGGGTATCGTCACCTGGAACTCTTGGATGTCGGAACGATTACCGCGCTCGACGCGGTGAAGCGAGCCTTCGACTTTCAAGCCATGCCGCTCGTCGAGGGAGTCGCCTACCAACTGGCTCCCCGGCAAGACCTCGGCGTTTCCACGTCCCGCTCCGGGGCGGAGCGAGGCTCTCGGACTCGGGGCCGTCGCTAGCCAGTCCCCGGAGGTCGCACAGCGGAGGCATGACGCAGACGGTGCGCGCGTAGGCCGCGCGCCTCGTCGGCGGCCCATTTCCCCGCTTGCCGTCGCTTCCGTCCTGCCCGATTCTTTCGCGGCCGTTCCCATGGGGATGCCTCACGACTGAAGTGAAGCGTGCGTTTGCGCGAGGATCGCGGGAGGGATCCTGGCGCGCGTCAAACCGGGAGAGGACCGCGTCACGCCGGGGCAGTGGAGGTCGGACGTCCGGCCGGACGCTTCCGCTTGACTTCCCGGCGAATCGGCGACTATTGTCAGTTCCGCGCTGGGCTGCGAGCGTCAGGACGAACGGGGGCAAGACGGTCAGCGGCACGAAGCCGTACACCACTTCAGGCGAGGAGACGAGATGTTCGCCTCACCGGGTTCCATTGCGTTCCAGATCGGGCCGTTGGCCGTGCGCTGGTATGGACTCCTCATCGCCGCAGGGGTCATGCTGGGGACCACTCTGGCGCATCGTGAGGCCCTCCGTCGAGGCGAGGACCCGGACAAACTGCTCAATCTCATCGTCGTCGCGGTGCTGAGCGCCTTGCTGGGTGCGCGACTCTATTACGTCCTCTTCAACTGGGACTACTACGGGACACAACCCTCGAAGGTCTTCGCCATCTGGGAGGGCGGCCTTGCCATCCACGGCGGACTCATTGCCGGCGCGCTCGCGACGCTTCTCTACTGTCGCACGGCACGGCTCTCCGTGTTGGCGACGATGGACATCATGGCGCCCAGCGTGGCTATCGGGCAGGCCATCGGGCGGTGGGGTAACTTCTTCAATCAGGAGGCCTTCGGGACGCCCACCGACCTGCCGTGGCGCCTGTACATCGATCCGTATCACAGGCCACCGAGCCTGAAAGGCTTCGAGTACTTCCATCCGACGTTCCTGTATGAGTCGCTCTGGAACCTGCTGGTGTTCTGCGTTCTCTGGTGTGCGCTTCGAAAGCGGTTGGCCAACAAGCCGGGTGCCCTGACGCTCTCGTACCTGGGTCTCTATTCCCTGGGTCGGTTCTTCGTGGAAGGGCTGCGCATCGACAGCCTGATGCTCGGGAGTCTCCGCGCGGCGCAGGTGGTGAGCCTTCTTCTCGTGGCGCTCTCGGGCATCGGCTTGGCGGTGCTGTTGCGGAAGAGATAGGCGTGGGTGAAGCGGCGATGTCGCGCGCGATCGGTTCGCGTCTACCGTTGCCGTTACAGGAGCGTCTGCGGGGAGACGACCTGGCGACACGCATGGGAATCGCCGTGCTGATCCTGACCACCGACGAGGCCGGGTGGCCACACCCGGCCATGGTGTCGTACGGAGAGCTGGTGGCAAGGGATTCCCGGCGGGTCCGCCTGGCCGTTCACCGGATGAGCAGAACGGCCGAAAACCTCCGTCGCAGGGGTCGGATCACCTTTTGCTTCGTCGAACCGGGTATGGCCTATTACGTGAAAGCGGCGGTCGGGCTTCCCGGAAAGCCGGTGCGGGGATTTCCCGATCTCGTGCGATTCGAAGCGACGGTGGAGAGGGTGCTGGCTGATGCAGCGCGCGCGGGTTCCGAGGCGGGGGCCGCCGTCGTGGATGGGGTTCGGTTCTCCAACGGTCGCCCTGCGGCAGCGGTCCTCCGTGACTGGCGCCGCGTCGTGGAGAGTCTGCGGGAAGGCGCATGAGGCTCCTCATCGGCATCTCGGGTTCCACGGGTTCGATCTACGGGATCCGTCTGCTGCAGGCCCTCGGCCGCGTGCCGAATTTGGAGACCCATCTGATCATCTCCATGCCGGCCAAGCGGACCATCGTGGAGGAAACCGAGTTTTCCGTGAAGGAGGTGGAGAAGCTGGCGACCCGCGTGTACGACAATCGGGATATCGGCGCGGCGCCCGCCAGCGGATCCTTCAAGACGGCCGGGATGGTGATCATGCCGTGTAGCATCAAGACGGCGTCGGCCTTGGCGACGTCGACGGGCGATTCGCTCCTGTGCCGCGCGGGAGACGTGACCTTGAAGGAGGGTCGCCCCCTGATCGTGGGTGTGCGTGAGGCCCCCCTGCACGTGGGTCATCTTCGGCAGTTGACTACCCTCGCCGAGATTGGTGCGATCATCTTCCCGCCGGTTCCCGCCTTCTACCACCGGCCCAAGACGCTGGACGACATCGTGAATCATACGGTCGGGCGGATTTTGGATCGGCTCAACATCCAGCATGACCTCGCCCCGGAGTGGGCGGGTACACAGGCGCCGTGGTCCAAACCGTCATGAGCATGCCCGTGCGGTCTGTGGCGCTGACGAGGGGCGCCGGTGGCCGCCGCCGTCCGACGCGAGCGCCGGAAGGGGAGTGGACCGCGTGCGATTCGAACTGCTCGGCGCGTCGGGGTTCGCGGTGCTGGTGCGCTCCTTTCACGGTCGGAGACGGGTTGCATCGGCTCTGGGGAACCGCCGTGTTCTCGCATGCCGGCCTCGGTGTAAACCTCTTGGGGGGCAGCGGGCCGCACATCGGCGCCGTGGCCGTGGCGATCCCGCGTCCAAGCCTGGCCCGGCCGGGGAAGCGCAGCGCGACCACTTCGGTCTTTGCCTTGGTGGGTCACAAAGATGACGAGCTGGCTCGGTTCGTGGCAACCGAGCTGGCGCGAGCGTTGGGGATCACGGTTGTGGTGACGGCGGGCGTTCACCTTCCGCGGGCCCGCTCGTCCGACATCACGGCCGTTCTGCGGAACGCCAGGGCTGCCATCGCGACGATTCTGGCGCTGGCCGCATCGGCGCGGAAGCGGAGAAGGAGAGGGCGATGAGGTCTCGACACGCAAGCGCTCGGGGTGTGCTGTTGCTGGTCGTGGTCGCGGGAGTGGTGTGCGCGTCCGGGACGAGCTGGGCGCAGGAGGCGCCCCCGTCGGAGGCAGTGACCAAGACGATCTATTCGGGATCTCCCGTCGTGGCGGGCGTTGGGGCCGTCCTCGGGAGCGTCGTCTACGCTCCATTCAAGGCATTGATCATGTGCCCGCTGAGCGCGGTTGCATCGGGGGTCACCTACGCCGCAACGGGCGGTGGGACGGATACGTCGGGATACCTGCTGCGCTTGGGCTGCACCGGGACCTACCTCATCGCCCCGGCGATGGTGCAGGGGCACCAGGTGTTCCGGCCATACGACGAACGTTGAGCTGACGGCAGGGCCAAGTGATGCGGGGCACGGCGCGCCGGTGGAGCGTCGGGCAGCTGCCGGCGGTGCGAATGGTGGGGCCGGCCGGTTTCTCCACGATGCGCGGACGGGATGCAGGCGTCGAGGGGTTCGGCGCTGGAACCACGAGGATGGTGGCGCCCTAGCGGCTCCCGCGCCTCGATCAGCCAGAGGGTGCGGCGCGCCCACCGCGTGGGGGCCCGTCGTGACGATCTTGGCGTGTACAAGACATTCCTGATCCGGGAGGCCGACCGTGCGCATACGGGACGTTCGCACTATCCCCGTGGAATACCCGCTGCCCCAGCCCGTCTTCGATGCGAACTACATCATGGCGACGAAACCCGCGCTCCTCGTCGAGGTCGAGACCGATGACGGGCTGGTGGGCGTGGGAGAGGCGGCGCACTTCGGCGGGCCGCTGGCGTCGACGCGGGTCGTTATCGAAGGAGAGCTCCGGGCGCACCTGGTGGGAGAGGACCCGCGGGATATCGAACGGCTGTGGGACCGCATGCACCAGCGGGCCTACAAGCACGCGCGCGGCGGGGTCCTCATCGCCGCCATGAGCGGCGTAGACATCGCGCTCTGGGATCTGCGCGGCAAGATGGCGGGCATGCCGGTGTGGAGGCTCCTGGGCGGATACCGACGGCGCGTGCCGGCGTACGCCACGGGCGGGTTCTATGCGGAAGGCAAAGGCATCCGCGAGCTGGTCGCCGAGATGGAAGGGTACTGTGCCCACGGCTTCCAAGCCGTGAAGATGAAGGTCGGGCGCAACAGCGACATCGAGGGGAGCCCATTGCGCGCCATGGCCCACCGAGGTCTCTGCGAGGTGTCGCTGGCGGAGGATCTCGCCCGGGTGAAAGCGGTGCGGGCGGCGCTGGGTCCCGGCATCCGCGTGATGATCGACGCGAACGGGGCGTGGGACGTTCCGACGGCGGTGAAGATGGGGCGCGCCACGGAGCCTTTCGACATCTACTGGTACGAAGAGCCGGTGTGCCCGGACGACGTGCGCGGCAGCGCCGAGGTGGCGAAGAAAGTGGCCTCGCCGGTGGCCGGGTATGAGACGTGTACGTACGGCAGGATCGGGTTTCGTGATTACATCCAATCCGAGGCCGTTCACTTCGTCCAGCCCGACGTGGCGTGGGCGGGCGGACTGACCGAATGCGTGAAGATCGCGCACATGGCGCAGGCGTGGAATCTCCCGCTGGCGCCGCACATCCACGGCTCCGCCGTTGCGGTGGCCGCGGCCGTGCACCTCTTGGCGGGGATTCCGAACGGCAGCATGGCGGAAATGGTCTTCCCGGCGCACCCGTTGATGGCGGAGCTGGTGACAGACCCGCTCCTCGTCGATCGGACCGGTCACATCGAGCTGAGCGAGCGGCCGGGCCTGGGCCTTGACCTCGATCCGAAGGTCGTGTCGCAGTACCGCGTCGGCGGGTAGGGCGACCGTGCCCATGACGTCGTGGGGGCGCGCGCGAACGACGTGGCTTCTGTCGCGGTCGGTTGGGGCTATGGGTCGCGCGAAGAGCTGGCCGCTGCGAGACCGGACGCGATCGTCGAGTCGCTGTCCGAGCTCATGCAGTGGCTGGACGGACCAGGACGTTGCCCCGGCATCGGCGGGATCGGCGTGTGATCCAACACATGGGCGAGGATCGGGAGAGATCAAGCGCGCCCCCCGCGGTTGGCGGGTGCGGCGCGCGCCGCAGCGCGGGACAATGACCACGGGGCGTGAGCCTCGGAGGGGCGTGGTGTGAAGGTGCATTCGGCGCTGGATTACTTGATCGACTTGGAGGAGAGGGTCGGGCATCTCTACGTCCGGTTTTATCGGCGGTTCGCCGATCTTCCCGCTGTGGCCGACCTGTGGTGGGAGATGGCCCTGGAAGAGCACGAGCACGCGGGGATCCTCAAGATGGTGAAGGCGTTGGCCGATCCGACGGCAAGCGTCCCGGATATCCGGCCGCGGCTGCGCCCCCTTCAGGCGTTGATCCGTACCTGTGAACGCGACGCGACGGCGATCGCCTCGCTGCGCGAAGCACTGGCGATCGCGGTGCGGCTGGAACGCTCCGAGTTGGATCGATTGGGGCGGGATACGATGCGCGGCATCGCGCACGACGTGCCGGCGATCCCGCGCTCGGCTTTCGCCCCGCACGAGGCGCACCTGGATCGCCTCACGCGAACGGTACGGAAGTTCGGGGGCGAAGAGGTGCTTCGCCAAGCGTGGGTCTTGAGCCCAGAGGCGCGGGATCGAGCGGGAGCGGCTGCGGCGAATCGGCGCCCCCGCGTCCGACGCACGCCTGGAGGCGATCCGCGGCCGCGGAAGAGGTCGGATTCCAGCTGAGCACGCCGACGCGTCGCGAGGGTGCGGCGATCAGAGGGGCGGGGCAGGGTCGCCGCGGAGCCGCCGGTAGCCGAGTGCCACGAAGAAGAGGCTGGTGCTGACCAGGACGACGGCGGCGCCGGAGGCGACGTTGAGGTAGAAGGACAGGTAGAGTCCCACGACAACGGCCAGGATGGAGAGCGCGACCCCCAGGGCCATCATGCGGATGAACCGGTCGGTCAGGAGGCGAGCCGTTGCGCTGGGGGTGACGAGCAACGCCACGACCAGCACGACCCCGACGGCCTGGATCGAGGTGACGATGGTGAGAGCCATCAGCGACAACAAGAGGTAATTGAGCATCTGCACGGGGTATCCCATCGCTTCCGCGACGGTGGGGTCGAAGGACAGGAGCAGCAATTCCTTGTAGCACAACGCCACCGCCAGCACGACCAATGCCGCCAGGGCGCCCACCACCGCCAGATCCGCGGTCGACATCCCGAGGATGTTGCCAAACAGAAAACTGAAGAGATCGGCCGTGTACCCCGGGATCGTGCTCATGAGCAGCACACCCAAGGCAAATGCGCCGGCGAACAGGATGCCGATGGTCGTGTCATAGCTGGTGCGGGCACGCCGCGAAACGTAGCCAATGCCCACCGCCGTCGCGACCGTGAATATGGCCGCGCCGAGATGGATGTTCGCCTTCAGCATGTACGCGATGACGACACCGGGGAACGCGGCGTGGGCGAGCGCGTCTCCGATGAACGCGAGCCCACGCAGCACGACGTAGGTCCCGATGACGGCGCAGATGATCCCCACGAGGATTCCGCCCACGAGGGCGCGCCCCATGAAGCCGAATTGCAGCGGTCCGGTAAGGACGTCCATCATCTGTGCGCCATCCTCACATCACGCCGGCTGACGTCGTACGATCGGGCCGCGACTCACGCCCTCCGGTGGCGATGCTCGTCCGCCACCACCACGCGACGGTCGCCAACCGCGACGATCATCAGATGACTCCCGTAGGTGGCCTCCAGGATCTCCTCGCGGAAAACCTCGCCGGGAGGGCCATACGCGACAAGCCGTCGATTCAGGCAGAGGACTTGGTCGAAGCGCTCGATGACGCAGTTGAGGTCGTGGGTGGCCACGACCACGGTCTTGCCTGCATCGCGCAGGGATTCCAGCACCGCGAAAATGGCGTGCTGGGTCGTCGTGTCCACGCCGCTCACCGGCTCGTCGAGAAGCAGCAGGTGGGGATCCTGTGCCAGGACGCGGGCCAACAGCACCCGCTGGAGCTGACCGCCGGACAGCTTGCCGATCTGCCGGTGGGCCTGATCCGTCAGGTCGACCCGCGCGAGGGCCTGCCGGACCGCCTCGGAATCGTCGGCGCGGGGCCGGCGAATCCATCCGACGCGGGGGTAGCGGCCCATCATCACAACATCTCGGACGCTCACCGGGAAGCCGCGATCGAGATCGTCGACCTGTGGGACGTAGCCCATCAGGGCCCGCTGGGTCTCGGCGGGCGCTTCGTGCAGCAAGACGTGTCCGGCCTGCAGGGCGATCAAGCCCAATATGGCCTTGAAAAGAGTGGTCTTGCCGGCCCCGTTGGGTCCGATCACGCCGACCATCTGGCCGGGCGGAATGGCGAAGGACACTCCCCGGATCGCCGGGGCCGCGTCGTACCCGGCGGAGAGATCCCGCACCTCTAGGCAATATCTCCAGCGCTTCTCGCGATGCGGCATTCCGCGTCCTCTTGTCATTCCCCTCTGTTGCGCGACGTTGTTGTTCCCGCGTGGAGACGAAGCCTAGCGCAGGGCCCGGACGATCTCGCTCGCGTTGTGGCGCATCATGGCGATGTACGTGTCTGCCGGCGGTCCGTTGGACAGACTGCCATCGTACAGCGTCGTCACGACCGTGACGCCGGCATCCTTGGCCAGTGCCTCCAGCATCTTGGGGTTGAAATCCGCCTCGGCAAAGACGGCCGGGATCCGCTCGTGCTTGATCCGTCGAACGAGCTCCGCCATCGCCTTGGCCGACGGCTCTTTCCCCGGACTCGCGACGAGGAAGCCCGTGACGGTGAAGCCGTACCGTGCGGCGAAGTATTGGAACGCATTGTGAAACGTGACGATCTTCCGCCGGTGCGGCGGGATCAGCTCCACCTGGCTCCGAATCCACGCATCCAGGTCGTCGAGGGCGCGTCGGTACGCCTTGGCGCCGTTGGTGTAGAGTGTCCCGTTGGCGGCGTCCACGCGCGCCAGGGCGTCGCGAATCCTCTCGATGTAGGTCTTGGCCAGCTGCGGGTCCAGCCAGACGTGGGGGTCCTGGCTCCCGGCGTGGCTGTGGCCGGCGTGTTTCTCACCCGGCATCTTGATGGTGGCCAGGGCCTTGGACAGCTCCACCAGCGGGAGATCCTTCCGGCCCACGCTTCGCACGGTCTTGTCCCACCATTCCTCGAGGCCCGATCCATTGAAGAAGGCGACGCGGGCGCGGGACAGCGTTTTCATGCTTTCCGGGGTTGGCTGGAACGTGTGGGGATCGGTCCCAGCGGGTGCCAGCGCGTGGACGTCTACCCGGTCGCCGCCGACATTGCGGACGAAGTCGCCGATAACGGTGTTGCTGGTGACGACAGGGAGGGGATCTGCGGCCGGGGCGGCGTTCGGCCCGAGAGCGATGAGGGCTGCCACGAAGACGCCCAACGGGAGCCGCCGCGTCGGGTATTCGCTACACATGGAGCGCTCCCTTGTTCCGCTTTCTCTGCGCGGCGTTGTGCGCCAAGCCGTTCGGCGACGTCGGCCCCTGGGCGCGGCGGCAGTCCGGGCAGCGTCCGTACAACTCGATGCTGTGACCCTCGATGACGAAACGCGTCCGGCGCGCCAACGTTTTGGCCAGCCGCTCGACCTGGCACTCGGAAAACTCCACCACGCGCCCACAGCCGTTGCAGACGAGGTGATGGCCGTGGCCTTCCGTGGCCGGGGCATAGTGGCGGTGCCGGTGACCGACGTGCACACGCTTCACGAGTCCCAGACGATCCAAGAGATCGATGGTTCGATAGACGCTGGCCAGGCCAATCTTGGGATCGATAGCCAGCGCACGGCGATGGACCTCGGCCACCTGGAGGTGCGCCGCGGCGTTTCCCACGACCTGGAGAATGGCCTGTCGAGCCTGCGTCAGTCGGAGACCCTGCGCGCGTAAGGCGCGCTGCAGCGCGTTGGTCGACACGGTGAATCTCCACTTGAGAAATTTTCTCAATACGAATACCACGAA
>Ga0079037_100001884_pt1 | contig 11209 bp, 10 predicted proteins | sample Mud3Dept4metaG_FD_71479 | JGI IMG/M metagenome (GOLD analysis project Ga0079037, IMG submission 71479) | Freshwater wetland microbial communities from Ohio, USA, analyzing the effect of biotic and abiotic controls - Mud 3 Core 4 Depth 4 metaG | ecosystem: Environmental > Aquatic > Freshwater >... | reverse complement strand
TCATCCCGGCTGATCGCATGGCTCGCACTGGGATTCGTCGTCGCGTCGGCGCACCTGCGAGCCGGGAACGCCGCGGAAGCGCGAGAGGTGGCACCGAAGAGAGTGAACCTTCTCGTCAGTGATCTTGCTCGCTCGCTGGCCGTCTCGCGAGCACTGGCACTCACCGAGGTCAAGGGCGTCGAGCTGCCGGCCCCGCCCTCAATCGGCACGTCGTCGCCGGTCATCCGCATCGCTCGTTTCAACGAAGTGCTTGCCCGCCTGCGCGCGGCCGGCCTGAGCGTCGTGGAACCGCGCCGGTCCAGGACACCGGAGGGGCGCGAGTTCAGCGAGCTCGGTTTCACCGATCCTGACGGGCACGTCGTCGTGCTCTACCAGCTCGACTGACGGGCCCGTCAGCCGCGTACCCATGGCCGAAGCGTTCACGCTTCTCTTCGATGCCCCGCTCGGCAGCCTGAACACGCTGCGGGTCAATGCGACTGCGAGCTGCCTCGCCACTGCGTCCGATCCTGACGTCCTGCCTGCCATCCTGAGCCACGAGCGGCTGCGGGAATTCCCGGTGCTCGTGCTGGGTGAAGGCAGCAACTTGCTGTTCGCCACCGATTTCCACGGACTGGTGCTGCGACCGGCATGGCGCTCCGTGCGCATCAGCGAGGACGATGGCCGTACGGCGATCGTGCGGGCCGCGGCCGGCTACGGGTGGGACGCGCTCGTCGACTGGACACTGGCACATGGCCTGCCGGGGCTCGAGAACCTGGCACTGATCCCGGGTCTCGTCGGCGCGGCGCCGATCCAGAACATAGGCGCTTATGGCGTCGAAGCGAGCGAGTTCATCACGAGCGTCGACGCGTGGGACCGCGCTCGGGGCGGATTCGTCCGGCTCGACGCAGCCGACTGCGGGTTCGGCTACCGCGACAGCGTCTTCAAGCGGGAACCCGATCGCTGGATCGTCAGCAACGTCGAGTTTCGTTTCGACCGGGCACGCCGCCCGGTGCTCGACTACGCCGGCGTGCGCGAGGAACTCGCGCCCCTGGGCCACACCGACCCGACCCCGACGCAGGTCGCGTCAGCGGTGCGTCGCCTGCGCCGCCGCAAACTTCCTGACCCGGCCAGCATCGGCAATGCGGGCAGCTTCTTCAAGAATCCCGTGCTGGCGAACGAGCGTGCCGCCGAATTGAAGGCGGCCAATCCATCGCTGCCCGTGTATGCCGCTGGCGAGGGCTCGAGCAAGCTCTCCGCGGCGTGGCTCATCGAGGCCTGCGGCTGGCGTGGACTGCGCGAAGGGGACGCCGGCATTTCCGCGCAGCACGCGCTGGTGCTGGTCAACCACGGGCGCGCCACCGGCGCCGAACTGCTCATCCTGGCGCGACGCGTCGCCGCATCCGTCGATGAGCGCTTCGGGGTGCGACTCGAGCCCGAGCCGCGTATCGTCGGCGCCGAATTCTGAAAGGGGGAAACGACCATGACCGACCGTCGTCATCCGGATCCGGCCGTGCTCGCGTCCGACGTCCTCGACCGTCGCGGCTTCCTGACGCGCGTCGGCGCCGCCGCAGGCCTCGCCGGACTGGGCCTCGGCGCTGCGTCCGCGCAGGCGGCGACCGGAAAAGGCTCCGCGACGATCTCGATGGAAGTGAACGGCACCTATTCCATCGTGCCGCTCAGCAAGGAATCGTTGAGCATCACCGTGATGCAGACGCGCGTGCGTCCCGTGGACGCAAAGAACCCGGAGCCTGGCCGTCGCGAGAACCTCGAGCACATGCTCGACCTGATCGACAACACTCAGAATTACGGTCCCGCCAAGGACCTGCTGCAATTCCACGAATTCCCGATCACGGGCTTCAGGTTCGAATGGGATCGCGCCGACGTGCTGAGGACTGCGATCGAGCTGCCGGGGCCGGAGAGCGAGGCGCTGTCGAAGAAGGCGCAGCAATACGGCTGCTACATCGTGTTCGGCTCCTACGTGCGCGACGACAAGGACTGGCCGAACCACATCCTCTCGATCACGACGATGCTGGGGCCTGACGGAAAGATCGTTGCGAAACACTGGAAGGCCCGCAACATCATGGGGGTATTCACCGCGGGACGGCAGCCGATCGAGCTGATGACCTCGACGATCTACAACTGCCTGGACCGGTACACCGAGATGTACGGACCGGACGAAGTCATCCCGGTGACGCGCACACCGTGGGGAAACTTCTGCACGTCGTCAGTGCAGCGCGAGCCGGAGCTGTTCCGCGCGATGACGCTGAAGGGCGGCGAGATCTTCCTGCGCACGGCCACCGGAGGCTTCACGCCGGCCGACATCCAGGCCTGCGCGATGTACAACGGCGTCTACGCCACGATCTGCAACAACTCGATCTCTCCCGGCAACCGGGGCATCTGGGAGAACGCGGGCGGCGGCGGCAGCGCAGTCTACGACGCGCGCGGCGAGATCATTGCCAGGGCCGAGTCGGGTGCCGAGCAGCAGGTGGATGCAACGATCCCGATCGGGGCCTACCGGGCCCGGCACAGGATTCCCGAGATTTCCTGGCCGCTCTACGCGCCCGTCTACGCGAAGTATGTGAACAACTTCCCGCCGAGCCTGTTCACGAAGCACCTGCCTCCGACGCTGCCCGACGCGGCGCGGTTCCTGCGGGACCCCAAGAACCGGAACTGGAAATGACCGGCTGGCGGATCGCGGCGAAGTGCGCCGGTGATCAGCGCGACCGGCATGATCACTCCTCGATCGTCCTACCAGGCACCGACGTTCGGCATGCTCTGCCACGGGTCCTGCGGCGGCAGTGACCCGCCCTTCTGCAGCAACTCGACGGAGATATTGTCCGGCGAACGCACGAATGCCATGCGACCGTCGCGGGGCGGCCGGTTGATTGTGACGCCGTGTTCCATCAGCCGCCGGCAGGCGGCGTAGATGTCGTCCACCTCGTAGGCGAGATGCCCGAATGCCCGGCCGATGCCGTACTGCTCGGGGTCCCAGTTGTGCGTGAGCTCGACCTGCGCGGATTCGTCCCCAGGCGCAGCCAGGAAAATCAGCGTGAAGCGGCCCTGGGAGCTTTCGTAACGACGGACCTCGCGCAGGCCGAGCGCGTCGCAATAGAAACGGAGCGACTGGCCGATGTCGCTGACGCGAACCATGGTGTGCAGGTATTTCATCTTCTCTCGCTACGTGAACCGGACAGGCTTTGCGATGGGTATGTTAAGGCTTTGATCGCGCAAAACCTCGCTCCGGATTCGCAGGGCTTGATCCGCAGGCCCGCCGCGTAGCAATCTGCCCGCCCCGAAACCACGCAGGCTCTGCCAATGACCCGACGCCTTGCCCCGTTCCTGAGCCTGATGCTGCTGGCGATTGCCGGCGGCCATTCGACAGCCGCCGCCGGCGCGAGCTTCGAGGGCGTCTTGCCCTCCACGGGCCTCGAGTTCAACGTCGTCGGACGCGCGGACGCCCCGGTCACGATCGTCGAGTTCAGCGACCTGCAGTGTCACCATTGCGCGCGCAACGCACTGAACACGTTTCCGGAGATCAAGCGCAACTACATCGACACCGGCAAGGTGCGTTATGTGGCAAGGGATTTCCCGCTGGCCATGCATCCGTTCGCCATGCCGGCCGCCATCGCGGCGCGCTGCGCCGGCGAGCAGGGCAAGTTCTGGGAATATCGGCACGCGGTGTTCGACCGCCAGAGCGAGCTCGCCAACGCGCCATTCGATGCGCTGGCTGCGGAACTGGAGCTCGACGTGCCCCGGTTCGCTGCATGCCGGAAGGACGGCGCGCAGGAGGCTGCGGTGCGCAGGGATTTGGCTCTGGCTGGATCGAACCGCGTCACTTCGACGCCGACGTTCCTGCTCGGCCGGGTCGTGAACGGCAAGCTGGAGGGCGAGGGGTTCGCCGGCGCCAAGCCCTACGCAGAATTCGCGGCCCGCATCGACGCCGTGCTCGCCGCGGGCAAGTGACGCCTGCGGCGCCGGGAGCAGCCCCGCTGTTCGGCGCAGCAGCACGATTCTGGCTGCACCTGGGGCTGGTGTCGTTCGGAGGCCCCGCAGGACAGATCGCCGTGATGCACCGCGAGGTCGTCGAGCGGCGTGGCTGGCTCGACGAACGGCAGTTCGCGGGCGCGCTCAACTTCTGCATGCTGCTCCCTGGGCCGGAAGCGCTGCAGCTGGCCATCTACCTCGGCTGGAAGCTGCACGGCATACGCGGCGGCCTGGCCGCCGGGCTGGGCTTCATCGGACCAGCCGTGCTGCTGCTGCTTGGTCTCTCGTATGCGTATGCACGCTTCGGCAACCTGCCGGTGGCCAGCGGGATCCTGATGGGGCTCAAGGCGGCCGTCGTCGCCATCGTATTGCAGGCGCTCATGTCCATCGGCAGGCGCGCGCTCGGCCGCCCACTGCACGTCGTGCTGGCGCTGGCGGCCTTCGTCGCACTGCAATGGCTGCGGCTGCCTTTCCCGCTGGTCGTGCTCGTCGCCGGCCTGGTCGGTCTCATGTCCGCGTGGCGGACGCCACGCGCGGTAGCGCCAGCCGCTCGCGCCGATGCGGCGCCAGCCGGATCGCTGCGGATCGTCGTCGTCGGCCTGGTGCTGTGGATCGTGCCACTCGCCATCGTGGCGGCTTCGCTTGGCGCCGGATCGCTCTGGACGCGACTGTACCTGTTCTTCTCACAGGCGGCGCTCGTCACCTTCGGCGGCGCCTACGCCGTGCTCGGCTACGTGACCCAGCACCTGGTGCACGATCTCGGCTGGATCACGGCCCAGCAGTCGGTGGCCGGCCTGGCGCTCGCGGAAACGACGCCCGGCCCGCTGGTGATCGTGCTGCAGTTCGTCGGGTTCATGGCCGGGTGGAACAATCCCGCGCCGCTGGAGCCCACCGCTGCGGCAGTGCTCGCGGCGCTGCTCGCCTCGTGGGCGACGTTCCTGCCTTCGTTCGTGCTCATCTTCCTCGGCGCACCGCACGTCGAGCGGATCACGCACGAGCCTCGGGCGGCGGCCGCGCTCGCAGCAATCACCGCAGCCGTCGTCGGCATCATCGCCACGCTCGCGGTGCTGCTCGGCCGTGTCGTGCTGTTTCCCGGCGGGTCGGGTGGGGCCTTCTCGTGGCCAGCGCTGGTCATCGCGGTGACGGCGTGGCTGGCGCTGACTCGAACGAGGCTCACCCTGCCATGGATCCTCGCCGGTGCAGCCGCGGCAGGGCTCTCGGCCCAGGCTCTCGGCGCGGCCTGGTAACGTGCCCGGGGCGCGCCTCAGAACATGCCGGTCGCGTCGGGCGCCTTCGTGTCGGACTTGCTGCGCGACTCGATGAAATCGCCGGTGATCATCTCGTCGTAGGACTGGCCCGGGCCCACCATCGGGTAGACGCCCGCATCCGGGTCGATGATGACCTCGAGGAATGCCGGGCCGGCGAACTCGATGAACTCGCGTACCACGCGCGGCACGTCTTCCTTGCGGTCGAGCCGCACCGCGTAGCCGAAGCCGTCGGCCTGCGCCGCCTTCACGAAGTCCTTCTTGTGCAGCGACTTGTCGCTGGCCGACAGCCGCCCTTTGAAGAAGAGCTTCTGCCACTGCTTGACCATGCCGTCGCCGAAGTTGTTCAGCACCACCACCTTGACCGGCAGGTCGTAGGTCGTGACTGTCTCGAGCTCGCCGAGGTTCATGCGCATGCTCGCGTCGCCGTCGACGTCGATGACGAGACGGCCGCGCCTCGCGAACTGGGCGCCGATGGCCGCGGGCAGCCCGAAGCCCATCGTGCCCATGCTGCCGGACGTGAGCCACTGCCGCGGTTCGCGGAAATCGAAATACTGCGCGGCCCACATCTGGTGCTGGCCGACGCCGGTCGCGATGATCGCCTCGCCCTTCGTCAGGCGATTGATCTCCTCGATCACGTGGTAGGGCTGGATCAGCTGGCTCTCGCGATCGTAGTTCATCGCGTGACGGCGCTTGAGGCCGTCGAGGTGCGTACGCCACGCAGACCAGTCATGGGCAAAGCCGGACTGCCGGCCGTGCGAGCGCAGCGCCTCGAGCGCCGCCGGCAGCAGCCCGACGTGACTCCAGGTCACTCGCTTGACCTTGTTGATCTCGGACGCGTCCACGTCGATGTGGGCGATGCGCTTCGCGTTCGGCGCAAAGCGCTCCGGCACGCCGGCCACCCGGTCGTCGAACCGGGCCCCGAGTGCAATCAGGAAGTCGCAGTCGTCGACCGCGTAGTTCGCGAAGGCCGCGCCGTGCATGCCGAGCATGCTCATGGCCAGCGGGTGCGTCGTATCGACGGCGCCGATGCCCATCAGCGTCGTGACGACCGGAATGCCGAGGTCGGACGCGAAGGCACGCAGCGCATCCGCGCCGTTGCCGTTGATGACGCCGCCGCCCGCGTAGATGAGCGGGCGCTCGGACTCGGCGAGCATCGTGAAGAACGAGTTGCACTGTGCCTCGGTCACGGCGCTCTTCTGCAGCGCCGACATGCGCTGTCGATAGCCGCGAATGTCGAGGTGTCCCTCGCCCCTGAACGGACCCTGCCAGTTCTGGACGTCCTTAGGGACGTCGATGACGACCGGGCCGGGCCGCCCGGTGCGCGCGATCTCGAAGGCAGTGCGGACAGTGGCCTCGAGCCGCTCTGGATCGGTGACCAGGAAGCAGTGTTTCGCCACGGCACCCATGATGTTTGCGACCGGCGCCTCCTGGAACCCGTCGCTGCCGATGGCGGCGGTCGGAACCTGCCCGCAGATGACGACGATCGGTACGGAGTCGGCCGTGCAGTCGCGCACCGGTGTGACCGTGTTGGTTGCACCCGGACCGGAAGTGACCATGCAGACGCCGACCCGGCCGCTCGCGCGGGCGTAGCCCGCGGCCATGAAACCGGCGCCCTGCTCGTTGGCCGGCACGATTAACGGAATCGGAGCGCCGCGACCGGGGACGGCATTGTCCCGATTGAAGCGGAACACCGCGTCGTAGGTGGGCAGAATTGCGCCGCCGCTGTAGCCAAAGATCGTGTCGACGCCCTCGTCGGCGAGGACCTGCACGATGGTCTCGGCTCCGGTCATGACCTGGCCGGCCCTGGGGTGGGCCGCACGGCTCGCGGTGGCGTGGCTCTGTTTCACGGGAAAATCCTGCCCCGACGGCCCGGGGAATTCATGTTGCGCCGCAATGCAGACTAGCAGCCGCATCCGTATGCGTCCATCTAGGCGGCCTCTCGTCCATCACCTATGCTTGGCTCCAGGCCGATGCGACTCGGAACGCCGCAAACGCTTTTTAAATCAGCTAGTTACGATTAGACGGCGGAGCGATTCCGCAGGCGGTTCACGGTGAAGAGCATGCGCCACATCATTTCGGTCACGCTGCAGAACGAGGTGGGGGCCCTGACCAGGGTCGCCGGGCTCTTTTCTACCCGCGGCTACAACATCGAGTCGCTGAGCGTGGCGCCGACCGACGATGCCGCCGTCTCCCGCCTGACGCTGGTCACGACCGGCAGCGAGGCGGTCATCCACCAGATCTCGAACCAGTTGCTGAAACTCGTCGACGTCGTGGACGTCGAGGACGTCACGCGCGAAGAGCACTTCGAGCGCGAATTGCTGTTGATCAAGCTGAAGGCGAAGGCGACGCTGCTTGGCTCGCTGTGGTCAGCCACGCAACGCGCGGGCGGGCGCGTGATCTGGGACGCCGCGGACAGCTTCACGATCGAGCTGACGAGCAGCGAGGCCGAGAGCAATCGCTTCATCGCCGAGGTCTCGGCCTTCGGCGAGGTGCTCGAGGTGGTCCGCTCGGGTGCGTTGGCGATCCAGAAAGGAAAGGAAGTCCTGGAGTCCTGAGGCAAGGGGACACTCTCCGCCGGGGGATTGTCCCCTACGGCAGCGGCGAGGTGCCCGCACAGCCGTCCATCAGCGCCGTGAGCGCTGCGCGAATCTGCGGCGGCACCGGCACCGGCCTGCGGCTCGCCGCATCGACGTAGACGTGCACGAACCTGCCGATCGCGGCCGGTGCGGCCTCCTCGTTGCGGAACAGCCCGATGCGGTAGACCACGCTCGAGTTGCCGAGCTTCTCGATCGCAAGACCGGCGTGGATCGTGTCCGGAAAACTGAGTTCGCTGATGAAGCGGCAGCTGGTCTCGGCCACGATGCCGATCGCCGGCAGGTTGCGGATGTCGGCGCCGCTCGCCTCGATCAGGTAGCCGTTCACGGCGGTGTCGAAGTACGAGTAGTACACGACGTTGTTCACGTGGCCGTAGTGGTCGTTGTCCATCCAGCGCGTGGTGATCGTGCGCAGCACGGCGAAGTCGCCGCGTTGCTCGGGCAGTCGCCGCTCGTTCGGTTCGCTCATGATCGATTCATCTCGCTGCTTTCGCGCTGCCGCATTGCCTGACGCTTGCGCGACATTAGCCCGTGCGGCAGGCGTGGGGAAGAGGTAGGCGAGACACGCCGCAGGTACGTCCGTGTAGGCTCGCACGCGGCGTGTTTCGCCGGCCCGACCGGTCACCTTCGGCTGCGCAGGACTGGAGCAACTCACGACCTGAGGTATCCTCGCGAGCATGAGAATCAAAGCCGCAGTACTCCGCGAGATCGGCCGCCCGCCACCCTACGAGCAGTCGCAACCGCTCACGCTCGAGGACGTCGAACTCGACGCGCCGGGTCCCGGCGAAGTGCTTGTGCGCATTCGCGCGGCTGGGCTCTGCCACTCCGACCTGTCGGTGATCGACGGCAACCGGCCGCGTCCGTTGCCGATGGTCCTCGGGCACGAGGCGGCAGGTGTCGTCGAGCGGACAGGCGAAGGCGTGAAGAGCCTCGCACGTGGCGATCACGTCGTCGCGGCTTTCGTGCCGAGCTGCGGCCACTGCGGACCCTGCGCCGCGAGCCGGCCGGCACTCTGCGAGCCGGGTTTCTCGGCCAACAGCGCCGGTACGCTGCTGTCGGGCTCGAGGCGGCTGCACGACGCGCACGGCGACATGCATCACCACCTCGGCGTGTCTGGATTCGCGGATCACGCGGTGCTTGCAGCGAATTCGCTGGTGCGAGTGCCCGCAGACCTGCCCTTCGCCGAGGCTGCGCTCTTCGGCTGCGCGGTCATCACCGGCGTCGGCGCCGTGGTGAACACGGCCGCGATGCCGCGTGGCTCCACGGTCGCAGTCGTCGGCCTCGGCGGTGTGGGTCTCGCCTCGCTGCTTGCCGCGCGCATGCTCGAGGCCCCGCACATCGTCGCCATCGACATGAACGACTCGAAGCTGGCGGTCGCGCGTGACTTCGGCGCAACTGCAACAGTAAACGCCGCGGACCCGGAGGCCATCGAGCAGGTCCGCGACCTGACCGGGGGCGGCGTGGCTTTCGCGTTCGAGATGGCCGGAGCGGCGCGCGCGCTGGAACTCGCTTACCGCATCACGCGCCGCGGCGGCACGACCGTGAGCGCCGGACTGTCGCATCCCGAGCAGCGTTTCAGCCTGCCGCACCTCGGGCTCGTCGCGGAGGAGCGGACCCTGAAAGGAAGCTATCTCGGCAGCTGCGTGCCGTCACGCGACATTCCCCGCTACATCGAGTGGTATCGGGCCGGGAAACTGCCGGTGAACCGGCTGCTCAGCGAACGCATCCGCCTCGAGGAGATCAACGGCGCGTTCGACAGGCTCGCCGCAGGCGCGTCCATCCGCCAGGTGGTGGAGATTCCCTGATGTCGGCCGCCGTCACTGCAACGCCGCAGCGGTCCGTTCTGCTCGACTTCGACGACCCCGTCGAGATCTCGCAATGGACGCCCGTGAACGACGCGGTCATGGGCGGCATGTCACGGAGCGCGTTCGAGCTGGCGGTGCCCGGGATCGCGCGGTTTCGCGGCGTCGTGTCGCTCGAGAATTCGGGCGGGTTTGCCTCGGTCCGGACCGCGCCTCGCGGATGGGCCTCGTCCGGGGCGTCCGCCTTCCTGCTGCGCGTTCTGGGCGACGGGCACGCCTACAAGTTCACGTTGCGAACCGACGACGGGTTCGACGGCGTCCAGTACCAGTCCCGCTTCACACCACCCGCCGGTGAATGGCAGGAAGCACGCCTGGCGGTCGCTTCGTTTGCGGCGACCTTTCGCGGACGCAGCGTCCCCGGATCTGCGCCGCTCGACCCGGACCGTGTGCGCGCTCTGGGGCTGATGATCAGCGACAGGCAGGCCGGACCCTTCGAGCTGCTCGTCGACTGGATAGCAGTCGAGACTGGCTGAGCGCCGCGGCGATGCCCGGCTAGAAGCGCGCCTTCGTCTCGACGACCAGCTGCACCGAGTCGATGTCGTCGTCGCCGTCGAGCGGGAACGCGAGGTCGATGTGCAGGACGTTGCCGAAGGCCGACCGGCTCGTTCCCAGCCTGAGGCCGATGCCGACGTCACTGAGCAATCCGAGGCTCGTGGCGCCGGTCACGTCCGTGCCCCACGTGCGGCCGGTGTCGGCGAACACGGCGCCGGCGACGTGGAACAGCCGGAACGGATACCACTTGGTGTAGTAGCGCTGCTCGAGCGTCAGCAGCGCCTTCGCGGTGCCCGCCTGGTACGCGAACGGGTAGCCGCGCAGGCCGGTGTCGCCGCCGAGCGTGAGCTGCTGGTCGTGGTCGAGCTGTTCCGTCACCGTGCCGGACAAGTCGGCGAAGAACTTGCTGCGCGCCGAGGTCTCCAGGTAGTAGCGCGCCTCGGCGCCAAGAGTGCCGTTGCGGATTTCGCCGTGCTCGTAGCGACCGGATGCCCAGGCAGACCCGAACAGCGATTGCGCATGACTCAGGTCGATGCCATTGCTCGCATATGCGGAAACGAGCACCGCGTCCGTCGCCGAACCGAATGATTCGGTCGCAAACCCGAGCCTCGCCCAGCCGTTGAAGCCGACCAGCACGTCCTCGGTGCGACGGATCTGGTCCTGGTTGACCCGCTCCTGGAACGAGTCCTGCAGCAGCTCGAATCCCACCCAGGGGTATGCGAACTTTCGATCCGCCGGCAGCGGCCCGCCGAGCGGCGCGCCCTCCACGGGCTCGAAGTCGTCCTGCTGGTAAGTGGCACCGTAGGTCCAGCGTCGCACCCAGCCATCCCGCAGCCCGGCCGACCAGCCCCCGTTGAGCTGGTAGTACTGCGCGTGCGTCTCGAACTTGCCGACCCGCTTGCCGAGTTCCCAGCGGTCGACGACGAACTCGCTCTCGGTAAGCAGCGTGCCGGCGGACCAGCGTGTGTCGAGCGCATAGAACGGCCGGTCGAGGTTGAAGTACTTCGTCGAGCCGTCGCTGGCATCGCTG
>Ga0079037_100001883_pt1 | contig 11213 bp, 14 predicted proteins | sample Mud3Dept4metaG_FD_71479 | JGI IMG/M metagenome (GOLD analysis project Ga0079037, IMG submission 71479) | Freshwater wetland microbial communities from Ohio, USA, analyzing the effect of biotic and abiotic controls - Mud 3 Core 4 Depth 4 metaG | ecosystem: Environmental > Aquatic > Freshwater >... | reverse complement strand
TGGGCCAGGACCAGGCGGGACGCCGAAACGGGCTTCCCCTCCATCGCCTTTACCGCACCCGGGTGCGGTAAAGGCGATGGAGGGGAAGCCCGTTTCGGCGTCCCGCCTGGTCCTGGCCCAGGAGATGACGCCCCAGGACGCCAACCCCGGGGGGAACGTGCACGGGGGGAACATCATGAAGCTGGCCGACTCGGCCGCCGGGGTGGTGTCGATCCGCCACTCCGGGCGGAACTGCGTCACCGCCACCGTGGACCGGTTCGAGTTCTTCGCCCCCGTCTACGTCGGGAACCTCGTGACCCTCTACGCTTCCCTGAACTACGTGGGGCGCACCTCCATGGAGGTCGGGGTCCGCGTCGAGGCGGAAGAATTGCGCACGGGGAAGAAGACCCACACGAACACCTCCTATTTCCTCATGGTGGCCCTGGACGACGACGGGCGCCCCGTCGAGGTTCCCCCGCTGATCCTGGAAACGGAGGAGGATCGCCGCAGGAACGAAGAGGCAAAGCGGAGAACGCGGGCCCGGCAGCAGCGGAAGAACCCGTAGCAAACGCTTTCCACCCTCCTCCCTGTAACCTTTTCCCCTCCGGGGACGCCTATCCGAATGAAGGCCGATGGAAGGCCGAACTCGAGCCGGGAGGATAAGACATGACGACGAAGGGAAAGAAGATCGCGATCGGGTCGTTGGTGATCGTGGCGGGGCTTTTGTTCACCGCCGCGGTATCATTCGGACACGGAAAGCATTCCCGCGGCGACGGCGACGGACCGTACGGCCCTTTTCTGGAGCGGGCGATGGAGCGGCTGGGGGTCACCGGGGAGCAGAAAACGCAGATCCAGGGAGTTTTGGGGAAATACCGCCCGGAGGCGGAACCGGTGGTCCGGCAGATGGTCACGGAGCGTCGGGCCCTTCGCCGGTTGATCCAGGACGGCACGGCCGATGAGAAAGCTGTCCGGGGCCAGGCCGCGAAAGTGGCTACGCTGGAATCCGACCTCGCCGTGATGCGTGCGCGCGTCTGGAAGGAGGTTCGGCCCCTTCTGACCCCGGAGCAGACTGCGAAGCTCGCGGAGATCCAGGCGGAATGGGAGAAGAAGACCGACCGATCCATGGAGCGCAGGCACCAGGGGAGACCGGAGGAGAAACGCTAAGCGACGTCATGGCGGGCCCGGAACCGGATTCCCCCTCGGAGGAACGCCTCATCGCCGCCGTGCTCGAAGGCGACGATGGGGCGTTCGCCGCTCTGGTGGCACGCCACAAGCGCCGGGTCCTGCGGATCGCCGCCCGGTTCTCCCGCACGCCCCAGGAGATCGAGGAGCTCGGGCAGGAGATCTTCCTGAAGGCGTATATGGACCTGAGGCAGTATCGCGGGGAGGCGCCCTTCGCCCACTGGCTGTCCCGGATCGCCGTCCGGAGCTGCTACGACGCCCTCCGGAAGCGGCGCCGGGAAATCGGCACGCTGCCGCTCGACGATACAGCCCTGTACCTGGCCGACGACCCGGCCGACGACCGCGATCAGGCGGAAGCGGCGCGAGCGCTCCTTTCCCGGGCCCTGCCCCGACTGCGCCCGGCGGAGCGGCTGGTGATCACCCTGCTGGAGCTGGAGGAGCGGACGGTCCGCGAGGTCGCGGCGCTGACGGGGTGGAGCGAGGTCAACGTGAAGGTCCGGGCGTTCCGCGCCCGGAGGGCGCTCAAAAGGATCCTGGAGGAGGCCGATGACGGCAAACGGGGATAAGCGGCTCGACCGGCTGTTCGCGGCGGCCCGGGGGGCCGCTCCGGACACGTCCCGGGTGGAGGAAGGGTTCGAGGCCCGCGCGGCGGCCCGGGCCCGCGAGGCGCGGCGGAGAGGGGAGGGAGGGCTCTTCGGCGTGTGGGCGTGGCGGCTGGTCCCGCTGTTCGCCGGCCTCGTGATCACCGTCGGGGTGTGGACCGCCGCGACCGTCCCGGGTTCGGTCCTGGACATGGGGACGGAGATGGCGGCGGCGTGGGATGCGGCGGAGCTGGCCGACTCCCTGGGAGGTGGCGGATGAAGGGATGGAAAGCGGTCGCGGGCGTTGTCCTGGTCTTTTTCCTCGGGGTCGCGGCGGGCGGAATCGGCGTCTACCGGTTCCACCGCCACAGGATGGACCGTTTCTTCCGGGGCGAGCCCGGGGCGGTGTCGGGGTTCCTCGTCCATCGGCTCTCCCGGGAGCTTGACCTCGACGCGCAGCAGAAAACGCGCGTGGAGGCCATCGTCCTTCGATCCGAGGAGGAGACGAGGGCCTTGCGCCGGCAGTTTCGGCCCCAGTTCGAGGCGATCCTGGAGAAGGGCCGCAAGGAGATCCGCGCCGAGCTGCGTCCCGATCAGCAGCAGCGGTTCGACGCGACGGCCGCGGAGCGCGGCATGCGCCGACGCGGGCATAGGTAACCCCGGCTCCCTTGTGTTCTAATAAGGGCGGTCCCGCCAACGACACCACGCAGGGGGCGCGAAGATGACGATCGCACCGGCACCTCTCCCCATCGCCAAGGGGAAGAAGGAGATAGCGCTGTTGCCCGGCATGGCCAACCGGCACGGCCTGATCGCGGGGGCCACGGGCACCGGGAAGACCGTCACCCTGCGGGTGCTGGCCGAGCGGTTCAGCGCCATCGGCGTACCCGTATTCATGGCCGACGTGAAGGGGGACCTGTCCGGGATCCCCCGGCCGGGGGGAGACAACCCCAAGGTGGCCGAGCGGGTGGCGAAGCTTGGGCCGGCCGGTTTCGGATACGAGGGGTACCCCGTCACCTTCTGGGACCTCTTCGGCGAGCAGGGGCATCCGGTCCGTGCGACCGTCTCGGAGATGGGGCCGCTCCTCCTGGGGCGGATCCTCAACCTCAACGACGTGCAGGGCGGCGTCCTCAACCTCGTCTTCAAGATCGCCGACGACAACGGCATGCTGCTGCTGGACCTGAAGGACCTGCGGGCGATGGCCCGGTTCGTGGGGGACAACGCCGAGCAGTTCCGGACGGGGTACGGCAACATCGCCGCCGCCAGCATCGGCGCGATCCAGCGGGGGCTTCTTGGGATCGAGGGGCAGGGCGGCGACAGGTTCTTCGGCGAGCCGGCGCTCAACCTCCAGGATCTCCTGCAGACCGACCCGGCCGGCCGGGGGATGATCAACATCCTGGCCGCCTCCCGGCTGATGACCTCCCCCGTGGCCTACGCCACGTTCCTCCTCTTCCTCCTCTCCGAGCTCTTCGAGCAGCTCCCCGAGGTGGGAGATCCGCAGAAACCCGGTCTCGTCTTCTTCTTCGACGAGGCCCACCTCCTGTTCACGGACGCGCCGAAGGCGCTCCTGGACAAGATCGAGCAGGTGATCCGGCTCATCCGCTCCAAAGGCGTGGGGGTGTACTTCGTCACCCAGAACCCCCTCGACATCCCCGAGAAGGTCCTCGGCCAGCTGGGGAACCGGGTGCAGCACGCCCTGCGGGCGTTTTCCCCCTACGAGCAGAAAGCGGTCAAGGCCGCCGCGGAGACGTTCCGGACGAACCCGAAGCTCGACGTCGTCAAGGTGATCACCGAGCTCGAAGTCGGGGAGGCGCTGGTGTCGGTGCTGGACGCGAAAGGGTCGCCCACCGTGGTGGAGCGGGCCTTCGTCCTGCCGCCCCGAAGCCGGCTGACCCCTCTCTCCCCGGAGGAGCGGGCGCAGATCATCCGCGACTCGGTGCTCCACGGGCACTACGAGAACGCGGTGGATCGGGAGTCCGCCTACGAGAAGCTGAAGGAGAAGGCGGCGCAGCGGCAGGCGCAGACAGGGGAAGGGGGAACGGTTCCGGAGGAGGCGGGGAAGGGCGGGCGCGGCGCGGAAACGCGGTCCCAGACCGGCATCCTGATCGGGGCGCTCGCCAAGAGCGCGGCCCACGCCATCGGCAGCCAGATCGGCCGTCAGATCATCCGGGGCGTCCTGGGCTCCATCCTCGGCGGAAAGCGGTAACGGCCTCCCGGCGGGGAGGGAGCGCAGGGGTTACTCGATCACCTTCATGCTCTTGACGAAATATTCCGTTTCCCCGAAGCAGCTGGTGGGGACCCCGACGTGCTGCTCGTAATACAGGACGAGCCGCCGTCCCATGGCCTGGTTGATCTGGGCCGCCACCGCGTCTTCCCGGACGGAGAAGTAGAATTTCTCGGGCATCGACCCGGGGACCGCGACCATCGCCAGCTCGCCTTCCCAGGTCTTGCAGACCCACCCCTTCTGGGAAAACTTCTGGATGTAGCCGGCGCGCTCCCCCTTGGAATAGCTCCACGTCAAAGAGACCCAGGTGTAGCCGGCAAACAGCAGCGCTGCCACCAGGAGAAATCCGACGGTCCAGAGCCCTGCGCGGGATTTGCCTGTTTCCATGCGATTTCACCCTCCGGAGGAATGGGACGAGGAAATTGTACCGGACCGGCCGGGAAGGGTCTACCGCGATGGAACCGGGACCGGCCGGCCGGGGGGCCCGGCGAGGAACAGATTTCCATGTTCGTTCTGCGGACAGGGTAGGATATACACGATGTACGGGTATGCCGTTGCGATTCCTGGATGCGGGGGAGGAGAGATGAACGGGAAGCGGTTCCTTGCGGGAGCGGTCGTCGTCTGGTTCACCTTGTTCGCCACGGAGGCCGCCTTCGCCCGCGTGGGCGGAGGGGGTTCCTCGGGCAGCCGCGGGTCGCGCGGCATGTCGACGCCGAGCCGGCCCTCCTCGCCGGCGATGCCGTCCGCTCCGGCTCCCGCCCCCTCGCCGGGTTCTCCGTCCGCCGGCGCCACGCCGTCCCAGTACCCGCCTCCGCAAGGCGGGGGATTCCTGCGCGGCCTGGCCGGCGGGATGGCGGGAGGGTTTCTCGGCAGCCTCCTCTTCGGGCGGATGGGGGGCGGCGGAATGGGCGGCGGAGGGGGGATCGGGCTCTTCGACATCCTCCTGCTGGCGGGCCTGGGCTACCTCGGGTACCGGTACTTCATGAAGCGGCGGCAGGAACAGGGGGTTTTTTCCCCCCAGGTGCAGGATCCGGCTCCCGGGCCGTACGGCGCCTCGCCGACGGTTGTGGACGCCTCCGTCGAGGACCGCAGGAAGGGGGTCGAATACATCCGGCGGATGGACCCCTCCTTCGACGAGCAAGGGTTCCGCGAGGCGGCTTCCGACATGTTCTTCAAGCTCCAGGGCGCCTGGACCCGGCGGGACATAGCGAAGGCGGCAGGTCTGCTGACCGACGAGATGCGCGGGATCCTGCAGAGGGACGTGGACGAGCTCCGGTCGAAGCGGCAGTACAACCGCCTCGAGAACATCGCGGTGCGCAACGTGGAGATCGCCGAGGCGTGGCAGGAGGCGGGGCAGGACTTCGCGACGGTGCTGTTCCAGGCGAACCTGCTGGACTACACCACGGACGAGGCGGGGAAGGTGCTCTCCGGAAGCGATTCCGCGCCCGTCAAGTTCGAGGAGTTCTGGACCTTCACCCGGCCGGTTGGAAAGGGGACCTGGAGGCTGTCCGCGATCCAGCAGGCGGGGTAGCCGCGGGGCGCTTCACCTGGGGTGGGCCACGGAGCCGGTGTAGAAGGGCACGCAATCCGTCTTCCCCGGCAGCCCCTTTCCCCGGCGGAAGAACCCCAGGATCGACGTCACCGCGGACTCCAGGGCGCTCACCTTGTCCATCTGCGGGTCGCTGAAGGGCCCGGAGATCTTTTGCCGGATCTTCGCGCACCCCTTCCCGTCGAGCACCGCTACGGTGACGTCCACGAACCGCCCGTTCACGATGTCGAGCTTTCCTTTCAGGGCGATCCGGTTCTTCCGCGTCGCGAAGGCCACGTCCTTCGCCTCCGCCACGCCGTCGCGCACCGTCCATTCGGAAACGAGCAGGGTGAGCTTGCTCTCCCCGCCTTTGGCGGAGGCGCCGTAGACCCCGCCGAAGCGATATCCTTTCGTGACCGCGGTCCCCAGCGGGGCCGCGAGGAGGAAGGCGCCCACGTCCGCCAGGTTCATCTGTTGCGCCTGCTCCGCCGTCGACAGAACTCCGTCGATGTCCGTGCCGTGAAGGGTGAGATCCTCGCCGCGCAGCGAGACCTGGCCGCGCACCGTCCGCTTCATCTCTTCCGTTCCGTTGCCGTGGAAGGAGAAGTCCGGCACGATGGTCATCGGGCCGCTCAGGGATTTCTTCTGCGAGATGGCCGCGAGCGACTCCTCGGCGCGGAACTTCGCCAGGGCGTAATTCACCTGGACGTCCGGCTTCTGCCGCGACAGGTCGATCCGGATTCCCCCCTCGCCACTCCCGCCGAACAGCTTCATGGTGAACGGCCGGATGTCGTAGACGCCGCCGGATGCGGTCACCTTCGCGTCCACGTCGGTCACGGCGAGGTCCCTGCCCCTGATTGCCTTCACCCGCAACGCCCCGGCAAAGGAGATCCCCTTCGACAGCGGCGTGTCCGGAGCGGCCGGAAGGGAGAGATTCTTCAAGGAGAGGTTGATCCCGGATACCTCCGTCTTGGCGCCGTCTTTCTTGTCCAAATACGAGAGGGCGCCATTTCGTACGGTGCCGCCCGCCACGGCAAGGGAGGCGCCCGGCCCCTCGCCCCCCTTCGCGGGCGGCTTGGGGGGGCGGGGCGGGGTCTCGTAGTTGAACTTCCCGTCGGTCCCCTTCTCGATCCGGATCACCGGCTTCTCGAGGACGAGTTCCGTGATCTCCATCCGGCGACTCAGCAGGGGGCGCAGTTTCACGCCCACCCGTAGCGTCTCTACCGAGGCGAGGTCGGTGCCGAGGTTCCGCAGGCGGATGTCGGACAGGGAGATGCTCACCGAGGGGAGCAGGTGAAGTCCTGCCTTCCCCCGGATCCGGAATTCCATCCCCAGCGCGTCGGAGAGGGCAGCCTCGATCCTGGGCTTGTGGGCGTTCACGTCGACGAGGGAGACGATCGCGATCCCCGCGAGGAAGAGGAGTCCCAGCAGGGCGCCGAGGGAGAGAAAAACCTTCTTCACAGGGGCCGCACCTCCTGGAACGTGTGACAGAAACAATCTTGCTCCGGCACGGCCTCCCGGTCAAACGGCGAAGTCCATCGCCCGCCGGGAATCCGATATCCTAACAGATATCGGTACCTTATTCACAAACGGCATCCTTCCGGTATCGTCTGGAAATATATTTTCTTGCGTTTCCAAACAGCATTGTATAGGCTTCACATATCACCGAACATTTATATACAGTATACGGGTCGTGGGGAAGGAGTTTGTTTGGCGCAGGGCGCAGGACGTATCACCGCCATAGCCGCAAACATCCTTGCGGGGAAAACCAATCGAAAAGGAGGAGTTCTATGAAACGACCGTGGGTATTGTTGTTGGCGGTCGTCCTGTGCGCCGGCCTGGTGGCCGGTTGCGCGACGGCCAACGCGATCCAGAGCACCCAGTCGACGCTGGACAAGGCGAAAGCCGCAGGGGCGATGACCAAGGCCCCGTTCGAGTATTACGCGGGGGATGCGTACCTTAAAAAGGCGACGATCCAGGCGGAAAAAGGGGACAGCAAGCAGGCCGACCTCTTCAATAAGGAAGCTTCAGCCTATGCCGCCAAGGCGCTCCAGATGGCGGGGGGAGGCGCGAAATGAGGAACCGATATCTCATCCTTTTCCTGACGGTTCTCCTTGCCGCGTTTCTGGCCGCCGGGTGCGGCAGCCAACGCAAGCTGACCCAGGGTGAAACGGATCAGTTGAACGCCTACGCGGCCAAGATCGCCAAGGCGGAAGAGATGGGGGCGAAGGAATGCGCTCCCAAGGAACTGGCTACCGCCAAGGCGGAACTCGACACCGCCCGTCACGAGGCGACCGAATCCTGGGAGACCCCCCAGTCGTACTTCGCCAGGGCGGACAACACCTCCGCAACCGTCCTTGCCAAGACGACCCCGTGCTGGGAGGCGAAGCAGGTCAAGGCTGCGCCGCCCCCGCCGCCCCCGCCGCCCAAAGTGGTGCCGCCGCCCCCGCCTCCTCCTCCGGCGCCCACTGCCTCGATTTCGGCGAAACCCGAGTACCTCTACGTGGGGCAGTGCACCAAACTCAGCTGGTCGACGCAGAACGCCGCCGAGGCGGCGATCGACCAAGGTGTGGGGAAAGTGGACCCGAGCGGTTCCAAGGAGGTTTGCCCCAAGGACAACACGCTGTACACGATCACCGCGACCAACGCGGGCGGTGCCACGAAGGCGTCCGTGACCGTCCCTGTCTATCAGAGGACGACCCTGCGCATCAACTTCGACACGAACAAGGCCGACATCCGGAAGGCGGACCTCCCGGAGCTGCAGAAGGCGATCGATTTCGTGAAGAAGTACCCGAACACCAAGGTAGAGGTAGTGGGGTACACGGACAGCCAGGGGAGCGACGCATATAACCTGAAGCTTTCCCAGAAGAGAGCGGATGCCGTGAAGAAATATCTCGTGGACAAAGGCCACGTGAAAGCCGACATGATCACGGCGGTGGGCAAGGGGGAAGCCGACCCCGTCGGGGACAACAAGACCAAGGAAGGCCGGTTCCAGAACCGGAGAGTGGAAATCCGGGAGCAGGCCAAGTAAAGGAAGCGAACCGGAAAGGATTCTCCCGGCACGGCACCCCCTGGACTACCGGGGGGTGCCGTGTTTTCTTTGGGGGACTCAGTTCAGGGGGAGGAAAGGAGCCGGAAGAGGATATAGAGACCGAACCCCAGGAGGGCCGCACCCGTCACCCGGTTCGCGGCCCGGAGGGCCGGGACCCCTCCGTGCAGGGAAATCCACCCCACCCCCAACGAAAGCGCCACCCACCAGCATGTGGAACCCAGGAATACCCCCGCCGCCAGGAGAAGGGCGGCGATCGTCCCGCCCCCCCGGGAGGGGAGGCCCGCGGCGGAGAACACCGCGGCGATGGTGAGCATCGTGACGGGGCTGGACAGGGCGAGAAGGAGGGTGGAGGCGTACGCCCCCGCCAGACCGCGTCCCGTGGGCTCCGACTCGGAGTCGGCGGGGCGGGAGAAGAGGATCCGGGCGCCGAGAAGGCAAAGGAGGATCCCCGCGGCGGCGCGCAAGGGGAGATGGTGGCGCGAAAGGGCGCCGGAAACGAAGGAAAGTCCGAGCGCCGCGGCCAGGGCATACGTCCCGTGGGCCGTCGCGGCCCCGAGGCCGGAGAGGAAAGCGGCGGCCCGCCCGGAAGAGAGCCCCCGGTGAATGCACAGGATGCCCACCGGCCCCACCGGAGCGGCTATCGCCGCTCCGGCGAGGAACCCTTTCGCGAGTCCCCCGAAATCCATTTCCGATTCCTCCCGTCCTTCCGGCCAGACGCCGATCCCTGCCCTTTCGTCCCCGGCAGGGGGTAGGATATCCTCAATCGGGGGAATCCTGGGTACTTCGAATACGGGAGGGCGCCATGCACATGAGAGGGAAGGTGGCGGTGGTTACGGGGGCAAGCCGCGGGATCGGGGCCGCGACGGCGAAGCTGCTCGCGAGGCACGGGGCCGCGGTGGCGGTGAACTATTTCCAGAGCGAAACGGCGGCGGGGGAAGTGGTGGCGGCGATCCGCGAGGCGGGAGGGACGGCCCTGGCGATCCAGGCGGACGTGCGCGACGCCGCGCAGTGCGGGGCGATGGCCCGGGAGGTGCGGGAGAAGCTCGGGGCGGCGGACGCGCTGGTGCTGAACGCATCCATCTCCTTTCCCGTGACGCCGTTTCTCAAGTACAAGTGGGAGGAGTTCGAGGAGAAACTCATCGGGGAGATGAAGGCCGCTTTCTTCTGCTGCCAGGCCTTCGTCCCCGGGATGGTGGAGCGGCGCAAAGGCTCGGTGATCGCCATCAGCAGCGGCCTGTCCCGCCAGCCGGGGGAGGGCTTCTGCGCCCACAGCACCGCGAAGTCGGGGCTGGATTCCTTCGCCAAGTCCCTCGCCCTGGAGCTGGGGCCCCACGGCGTGCGGGTGAACGTGGTGGCGCCGGGGCTGACGTTGACGGACGCGACGGCGTTCCTGTCGCAGAAGGACAAGGACTGGACGGCGCAGGCGACGCCGCTGAAGCGCAACGGCCTGCCGGAGGACGTGGCGGGCGCCGTGCTGTTCCTCGCCTCCGACGAGGCGCGCTTCGTCACCGGGACGTACCTGCCGGTCTCCGGCGGGATGCACATGCCGTGACGGCGGATACCCCCTGGGAAGGGGCCCTGCGGCGCCTCGAGCGGCTTGTCGAACGCGCGGAGGCGCTTCTTCCAACGCGGGAGACGCCGTCCCCCGACCCGTCGGCCTTTGCGTCCCATTGGGCCTTCCGGTGGGAACGGTCGGGGGATTCGGGGAGGATCGTGCCGGTGGCGAACCCGCACCTGGTCGACCTCTCCGACCTGGTGGGGATCGACGCGGCGAAGGGGGAGCTCCTCCGCAACACCGCCCAGTTCGTCGACGGCTATCCTGCGAACCACGTCCTGCTGTGGGGGGAGCGCGGGACGGGGAAATCGTCGTGCGTGAAGGGGCTGCTGAAGGCGTTCGGCCCGAGGGGCCTGCGGATCGTCGAGCTCGCACGGTGGGACCTCTTCTCCTTCCCGAAGATCGCCCGCCGGCTGCGGGGGCTTCCGTACCGGTTCGTCCTCTACTGCGACGACCTCTCATTCGACGAGGGGGAGGCGGACTTCCGGGGGCTGAAGACCCTGCTGGACGGCGGGGTCGAGGAGCGGCCGGAGAACGTGCGGATCTACGCCACCTCGAACCGCCGGCACCTGATGCCGGAGCGGCGCGTCGAGCTGGGGGCGGAAGACGAGATCCACCCCGAGGAGGCGATCTCGGAGAGGCTTTCCCTCTCCGACCGGTTCGGCCTGCAGCTCGGGTTCTACCGGTTCGACCAGGACACGTACCTCGACGTGGTGGAGTCGTACGCGCGGCGGTTGCGCATCCCTTTCGGGGCAGAGGAGCTCCGGGTGGAGGCGCTGCAGTGGGCCCTTTCCGCCGGCTCCCGCAGCGGCCGGGTGGCGAAGCAGTTCATCGACGACCTCTCCGGGCGCCTCAAGATGCGCTCGCCCTGATCCTTCCCCCGTCCCGATCCGCCGGTACCGCTTCCCATCGCGGGGGCGGCTGTGGTATCAAAAGATGGAAACCCGGCGATGGAGTTCGCCGCGAACCGCTTCGGCTGCGAAGCTGATGACTCCTACCCGACCCCCGTGGGTAGGAGTTTTTTTATACCCGGAAGGAGGAAGCGATGTTCGAGGTCTGTGGGATGGCGGCGACGTGGTGATCCTGGGACACCGGGGGAAGTCGGTGGTGGAGGA
>Ga0079037_100001882_pt1 | contig 11213 bp, 10 predicted proteins | sample Mud3Dept4metaG_FD_71479 | JGI IMG/M metagenome (GOLD analysis project Ga0079037, IMG submission 71479) | Freshwater wetland microbial communities from Ohio, USA, analyzing the effect of biotic and abiotic controls - Mud 3 Core 4 Depth 4 metaG | ecosystem: Environmental > Aquatic > Freshwater >... | reverse complement strand
ATCGCCTTGCCCCGCGGGATGCCCTGCAGCCCGTCCTCGCCGCCGGTCCAGACCATCTGCACCACCAGGAAGTAGATGAGCTGGGCGAAGCCCAGCGTGATCATGGCGAAGTAGATGCCCGAGCGCCGGATGGCCAGGCTGCCGATGGCGAAGCCCAGCCCGGTGGCGACCAGCGTCCCGAAGGCGACTCCCACCTCCGGCGGCAACCCCCACCTCTTCAGGGCGAGGCCGGTGGCGTAGGCGGCCGACCCGAGGAAGGCGGCATGGCCGAAGGAGAGCAGGCCGGTGTATCCGAGCAGCAGGTTGAAGGCGCTGGCGAACAGGGCCAGGCACAGCACGTTCATGGCGAAGACCGGGTACACCAGGAACGGCGCGGCCAGGCCCACCGCCAGCATGGCCGCGTAGGCCCAGGCGATGCGGCTCCCGGAGCGGCTCACCGCTCCCTCCCGAAGAGTCCGGCCGGGCGCACCAGCAGCACGATCGCCATGACGACGAAGACCACCACGCTGGAGGCCTCCGGGTAGAGGTACTTGGTGAGGCCCTCCACCAGCCCCAGGCCGAGGCCGGTGACGATCGAGCCGGCGATCGACCCCATCCCGCCGATCACCACCACCGCGAAGACCACGATGATGAGCGAGCTGCCCATGAGGGGGGTGACCTGGTAGACGGGCGCGGCCATGACGCCGGCGAAGGCGGCCAGCGCCACCCCGAAGCCGTAGGTCAGGGTGAACATGAGCGGAACGTTCACGCCGAAAGCCTGCAGCAGCTTCTGGTTCTCGGTGCCGGCGCGCAGGTAGGCGCCGAGCTTGGTCTTCTCGATGACGAACCAGCTCGCCAGGCACACCGCCGTCGAGATCACGACCACCCAGGCCCGGTAGATGGGCAGGTACATGAAGCCGAGGTTCACTCCTCCCCGCAGCAGCTCCGGCACCGGATAGGAGTTCCCGGAGTTGCCGTAGGCGTGGTGGAAGAGTCCCTCCGCGATCAGGGTGAGGCCGAAGGTGAGCAGCAGCCCGTAGAGGTGGTCGAGGCCGTACAGGCGGCGCAGCAGCAGGCGCTCGAGCAGGACGCCCACCAGCCCGACCGCGGCCGGGGAGAGGAGCAGGGCCCACCAGTAGCCGATGCCCAGGTAGCTGAGCCCCATCCAGGCCGCGAAGGCGCCCATCATGTAGAGGGCCCCGTGGGCGAAGTTCACCACGTTGAGGAGCCCGAAGATGATGGCCAGCCCCAGCGACAGGAGCGCGTAGAACGACCCGTTGATGAGGCCGACGAGGAGCTGGCCGAAGAGCGCCTGCAAGCTTGAGGTCCCCTTCCCTCCCGCTGCGCCGCCGCGCCCCGGGGACGGAGCGCGGCGGCGGCGGGCGAGCTCAGCCGGCTACTTCTTCGCCGCCAGTGGGCACTTCTGCGCTTCCACCGAGGGGAAGGCCTCTGCGGCCGGGATGGCCTTCACGATGGTGTAGTAGTCCCAGGGGTACTTGGACTCGGCCGGCGACTTGACCCGGGCCAGGTACATGGCGTGCCGGTGCAGGCCGTCCGGCCCGATGATGCCGTTCGTGGCGAAGAAGTCGTTCACCGGCGTGGCCTTCATCTTGGCGATCACCGGGTCGGCGGCGTCGCTGCCCACCGCCTGGAGGGCCTTGAGGTAGTGGGTGACGGCCGAGTAGAGGCCCGCCTGCACCATGGTGGGCATGGCCTTCTTCTTGTTGTCCGGGTGGGCCTGGAACTTCTTGGACCAGGCACGCGAGGCGTCGTCGCGGTCCCAGTAGAAGGCGGTGGTCAGGTACAGCCCCTTGGCGTTGTCGAGCCCGAGGCTGTGCACGTCGCTGATGAAGACCAGGAGGCCGGCCAGGCTCTGCTTGGGCGTGACGCCGAACTCCTTCGCCTGCTTGATGCAGTTCACCGTGTCGGCGCCGGCGTTGGCGAGGCCGATGATCTTGGCCCCCGAGGCCTGTGCCTGCAGCAGGTAGGAGGAGAAGTCGGTGGTTCCCGGCGAGGGGTGACGCGCGGCGCCGAGCACCTTGCCGCCGGCCGCCTTCACGACGTTGGAGGTGTCCTCCTCGAGGCCCTTGCCGAAGACGTAGTCGGCGGTGACGAAGTACCAGGTGTCGCCGCCGTTCTTCACCACCTCGCGGCCGGTGCCGTTGGCGAGGGCCCAGTTGTTGTAGGTGTAGTGCACGTTGTAGGCGGTGCACTTGTCGCCGGTGAAGGCCGTGGTCGCCGGTCCCGAGAGCAGCGTGATGCGCTTCTTCTCCGCCGCGACCGGCATCACCGCGCCGGCCGTCGACGAAGAGACCATGTCCACGATCGCGTCCACCTTCTCCTCGTCGAACCACTTGCGGGCGGTGTTCGAGGCGATGTCGGCCTTGTTCTGGTGGTCGGCGGACACGACCTCGATCGGCTTGCCCAGCACCTTCCCGCCGAAGTCCTCCACCGCCATCTTGACGGCCAGGACCGAGCCCGGACCGGCCAGGTCGGAGTAGTAGCCGGTCATGTCGGTGAGGACGCCGATCTTCACCACGCCGTCGGACACGGCGTCCGCTGCGAGGGCGTTTCCGGCCGCGGCGGCGATCGCCACGAGCGTCAGGATGCGAGTCATGCGTTCCATGCGTTTACCTCTCCTCCTTCGGTTGCCCGGTGCGCCTAGACGCCCAGGAAGCGTTGCAGCGATTCCATCCTTCCTTCCAGCTCCTGCTTGGGGACCATGTCTACGATGCGGCCGTGCTCGATGAGGTAGTGGCGGTCGGCGAGCGGCGCCACGAAGCGGAAGTTCTGCTCCACCAGCACGATGGTGAAGCCCCGCCCCTTGAGGTCGCGCACCACCCGCCCGAGCGCCTGGACGATGACCGGCGCCAGCCCCTCGGTCATCTCGTCGAGGAGCAGCAGCCGGGCGCCGGTGCGGAGGATGCGGGCCAGCGCCAGCATCTGCTGCTCGCCCCCCGACAGCCGCGTCCCCTGGCTCTTCCGGCGCTCGGCCAGGTTGGGGAACATCCGGTAGAGCTCCTCGACGCTCATGCCGCCGGGACCCACGGTCGGCAGCAGGGTCAGGTTCTCCTCGGCGGTGAGGCTGGCGAAGATCCCGCGCTCCTCGGGGCAGTACCCGATGCCCAGGTGCACGATTCGGTGGGAGGCCATGCCGATGGTCTCGCTGCCGTCGACGACCACCGAGCCCGTGCGCCGCCCGACCAGGCCGATGATGGCCTTGAGCGTGGTGGTGCGGCCCGAGCCGTTCCGGCCGAGCAGCGTGACCACCTCCCCCTTCCCCACCGCGAAGTCCACCCCGTGGAGGATGTGCGACTCGCCGTAGAAGGCGTGGAGGTCCGCCACCCGCAGCAGCTCCTGCTGCAGCGCGGTGGCCGGGGCGGGGGCTCCGGCCGCGCTCACGCGGCGACTCCGATGTAGGCCTCGAGCACGGCCGGGTTGCGGGACACCTCGGCGTAGCTCCCCTCGGCGAGGACGCTGCCGCGGTTGAGCACGGTGATGACGTCGGAGAGGTCGGCCACCACCGACAGGTTGTGCTCCACCATCAGGACGGTCCGGTCCTTCGCCACCCGACGGATGAGCGCCGTCACCCTCCCCACGTCCTCGTGCCCCATCCCCTGGGTGGGCTCGTCGAGGAGCAGCAGCTCGGGGTCGAGGGCCAGGGTGGTGGCGAGCTCCAGCGCCCGCTTGCGCCCGTACGGAAGCTCGACGGTGACGGTGTCCCGCTCCGAGGCCAGGTCCACCGCCTCCAGCAGCTCCGTGGCGCGGCCGTCCAGCGCCTCCAGGCTCCGCTCCGATCGCCAGAAATGAAAGGAGGTGCCGAGCTTCCGCTGGAGGGCCACCCGAACGTTCTCGAGGACGGTGAGGTTTGGGAACACGGCCGAGATCTGGAAGGACCGCACGATGCCCATCCGGGCGATGTCGGCGGGACGCGCGCGGGTGATCTCCTCCCCCTTGTAGAGGATCGTGCCGGAGGTCGCTGGCAGGAAGCGGGTCAACAGGTTGAAGACGGTGGTCTTCCCGGCCCCGTTCGGTCCGATGAGGGCGTGGATGCTCCCGCGCCGGACGCGCAGGTCGACCCCGTTGACCGCCACGAATCCCTTGAACTCCTTGACCAGCTGGCGCGTCTCGAGGATGGCGTCGTCGCCCATGCCCTGTCCGAAGGAAATCCGGGGTGAGCGCGAATGAAACAATGACTCGCCCCCCATTGTCGAGGGGGCGCGGCCCGGCCGCCTCGCCGCAGCGCTCGCCTCTCCAGGGGTGAATGCACCGGAAGGGGGTGGCCTGCCCCGCCCATGACGCAGCCGGCCAATCCCGCCCGGGCGCGTCCATGAATGGCCACCGGGCCCCTCGGCCCCCCTGAAAAATTCCTTCGACGGTGCTAGCGTCGACTTCCGTCAGGAGGTCGACCATGACCGTCACCCGCCGCGGGTTCCTGAAGTTCACCGCCTCCGGTGTCGGCGCGACCAGTCTCGCCGCCATGGGCTTCTCGCCGGCGAAGGCCCTCGCGCAGGTACGGGAGTTCAAGCTGGCCCGCACCAGCGAGACGCGGAACACCTGCCCCTACTGCTCGGTGGGCTGCGGGGTGATCCTCTACGGCATGGGCGATCGCTCCAAGAACGCCCGCACCGAGATCATCCACGTCGAGGGCGACCCCGACCACCCGGTGAACCGCGGCACGCTGTGCCCCAAGGGCGCGGCACTGGTGGACTTCGTCCACTCGCCCAACCGGCTCCGCGTCCCGCAGTACCGCGGGCCCGGCGAGCGGGAGTGGAAGGCCGTCAGCTGGGGCTTCGCCCTCGAACGCATCGCCCGCCTGATGAAGGACGACCGGGACAAGAACCTCGTCGAGAAGAGCGGCGACGTCCCGGTGAACCGCTGGACCACCACCGCCTTCCTGGCCGCCTCGGCCTCCTCCAACGAGTCGGGCTACATCACCAACAAGGTCATCCGCGCCCTGGGGATGACCGCCCTGGACAACCAGGCGCGGGTCTGACACGGCCCCACGGTGGCCGGTCTGGCCCCGACGTTCGGCCGTGGCGCGATGACCAACCACTGGGTCGACATCCGCAACGCGGACGTGATCCTGGTGATGGGGGGGAACCCCGCCGAGGCGCACCCCTGCGGCTTCAAGTGGGTGACCGAGGCCAAGGCCAAGAACAAGGCGCGGCTCATCGTGGTCGACCCGCGCTTCACCCGCACCGCGGCGGTCGCCGACGTCTTCGCCCAGCTGCGCCCGGGCACCGACATCGCCTTCCTCGGCGGCGTCATCCGCTTCCTGCTGGAGAGCGGCCGCATCCAGCGCGACTACGTGGCGGCGTACACCAACGCCTCCTACCTGGTCCGCGAGGACTTCGGCTGGTCGGACGGCCTCTTCACCGGCTACGACGCCGAGAAGCGGTCCTACGACCGGAGCTCATGGGCCTACGAGCTCGACAAGGACGGCTACGCCAAGGTCGACCCGTCGATGGAGCACCCGCGTTGCGTGCTGCAGCTCATGAAGAGGCACTTCGCGCGCTACACCCCGGAGGCGGTGGCGAGCGTCACCGGCGTTCCCAAGGAGCTGTTCCTGAAGATCTGCGAGCTCGTCTCCTCCACCGCCGCGCCCGACAAGGTGATGACCAGCCTCTACGCGCTCGGCTGGACCCAGCACACGGTCGGCTCCCAGAACATCCGCAGCATCGCCATCGTGCAGCTGCTGCTCGGCAACATGGGGATGCCCGGCGGCGGCGTGAACGCGCTCCGCGGCCACTCCAACATCCAGGGGCTCACCGACCTGGGCGTGATGTCCCACCTGCTGCCCGGCTACCTCGGCTGCCCCACCGAGAAGGACAAGGACCTCAAGACCTACCTGGAGGCCCGCACCCCCAAGCCGATCCGGCCCGGGCAGATGAACTACCTGCAGAACTACCCCAAGTTCTTCGTGTCGCTCATGAAGGCGTGGTACGGGCCGGCGGCGACGGCGGAGAACGACTTCGGCTACCACTTCCTCCCCAAGAACGACCGGGTCTACGACGTCCTGGCGGTCGCCGAGCTGATGCACCAGGGGAAGGTCAACGGCTACATCTGCCAGGGCTTCAACCCGCTGGCCTCCTTCCCCGACAAGAACAAGCTCACCGCGGCCCTCTCCAGGCTCAAGTACCTGGTGGTGATCGACCCCCTCGCCACCGAGACCTCCAGCTTCTGGAAGAACCAGGGCGAGGTGAACGACGTCGACCCGTCCAAGATCCAGACCGAGGTCTTCCGCCTCCCCTCCACCTGCTTCGCCGAGGAGGACGGCTCGCTGGTGAACAGCGGCCGCTGGCTGCAGTGGCACTGGAAGGCCGCCGACCCGCCCGGCGAGGCGCGTCCCGACCCGGAGATCGTCGCCGACATCTTCCTGCGCATCCGGGCCCTCTACGCCAAGGAGGGCGGGACCTTCCCCGACCCGATCCTCAAGCTCCACTGGCCGTATCGGATCCCGCACTCGCCGCATCCCGAGGAGCTGGCCCGGGAGTTCAACGGCCAGGCGCTGGCCGACCTGCCCGACCCCAAGGACAAGGCCAAGGTCCTCGCCAAGGAGGGCGAGCAGCTCGCCACCTTCGCGCACCTGCAGGCCGACGGGACCACCTCCTGCGGCTGCTGGATCTTCTGCGGCTCGTGGACCCAGTCCGGCAACCAGATGGCCCGGCGCGACCCGGCCGACCCCTACGGGAACGGCAACACGCCGGCCTGGGCCTGGTCCTGGCCGGCCAACCGGCGCATCCTCTACAACCGCGCCTCGGCCGACCCGGCGGGAAGGCCCTGGAGCGCCGGCAAGCGGTACCTCTGGTGGAACGGGAAGAAGTGGGTCGGCTCCGACGTCCCCGACTACCGCGTCGACGCCGCGCCCGAGGAGGCGGTCAGCCCGTTCATCATGAACGCCGAGGGCACCGCCCGCCTCTTCGCCCCGGCCATGGTGGACGGCCCGTTCCCCGAGCACTACGAGCCGTTCGAGACCCCGCTGGAGAAGAATCCCTTCTCCCCGAAGGCGCTCTCCAACCCCGCCGCCCGCATCTTCAAGGACGACCGGGCCAGGCTCGGAACCTCGAAGGACTACCCCTTCGTCGCCACCACCTACCGCCTCACCGAGCACTTCCACTTCTGGACCAAGAACGCGCGCATCCCGGCGGTGCTGCAGCCGGAGGCCTTCGCCGAGATCGGCGAGGGGCTGGCGCGGATGCGCGGCATCCGAAACGGTGACCTGGTGGTGGTCCGCTCCAAGCGCGGAGAGGTCCGGGTCAAGGCGATGGTCACGAAGCGGATCCAGCCCATGCAGATCGAGGGCAAGGAGGTGCACACCGTCGGGCTCCCGTTCCACTGGGGCTGGGAGGGGCTCACCCGCAAGGGCTTCCTCACCAACACGCTCACCCCGTTCGTAGGCGACGCCAACATCCAGACGCCCGAGTACAAGGCGTTCCTGGTCGACGTCCAGAAGGCCTAGGAGGACGCCATGGCGCTCCAAACGCTGGACATCAAGAACCGCTCGGCGTCGACCTTCTCGCCGCCCTCCGCCCGCCAGACGCTGGAGGTGGCCAAGCTCATCGACGTCTCGCGCTGCATCGGGTGCAAGGCCTGCCAGGCGGCCTGCATGGAGTGGAACGATCTGCGCGACCAGGTGGGCCTCAACCTCGGCGCCTACACCGACCCGCCCGACCTCGGCGACCAGACCTGGACGCTGATGCGCTTCACCGAGGACGTGGTCGACGGAAGCTTCCGCTGGCTGATCCTCAAGGACGGCTGCCTGCACTGCTCCGACCCGGGCTGCCTGCGGGCCTGCCCGTCCCCGGGCGCGGTGATCCAGTTCTCCAGCGGCATCGTCGACTTCCAGCAGGAGGCCTGCATCGGCTGTGGCTACTGCATCTCCGGATGCCCCTTCAACATCCCGAGGCTCCGGGCGGCCGACTCCAAGGTCTACAAGTGCACGCTGTGCTCGGACCGGGTGGCGGTGGGGCTCGAGCCCGCCTGCATCAAGACCTGCCCCACCCAGGCGCTCTCCTTCGGGTCGAAGCAGGACATGCTCGACCTGGCCCGCCACCGGCTGGAGGACCTGCACGAGCGCGGCTTCGCCAAGGCCGCCGTCTACGACCCGGCCGGAGTGTCCGGCACGCACGTCTTCTTCGTGCTGCCGCACGGCGACCGGCCGGAGTCGTACGGCCTGCCGAGGGACCCGAAGGTGAGCCCGTTGGTGGCGCTGTGGCGCAGCAGCGTCGCCCGAACCGTCGGCGTGGCCACCATGTTCGCGGTCCTGGTGGCCGGCATCCTGCACTACATGCGCCACGGGCCGCTCGAGGTTCCGGAGGAGAAGGGCGGAAAGGAGGGCTTGCCATGAGCAACCGAGACGACGGGATCATCCTCCGCCACACCGAGGGGGAGCGCGTGACCCACTGGGCACTGGCCATCGCCTTCGTCTTCCTGTTCCTCTCCGGGCTGGCGCTGTTCCACCCCTTCTTCTTCTGGCTGTCGCTGCTCTTCGGGGGCGGCCAGTTCATGCGCTTCATCCACCCGCTGGCCGGCGTGGTGCTGGTGTTCCTCTTCTACCCGTACGCGGCGAGGCTGTGGCGCGACAACCGTTGGCTCCCGGCCGACCAGGCCTGGGTGACCCACATGTTCCAGTACATGCGCAAGGGCTACCACCCCACCGACACCGGCAAGTACAACGCCGGCCAGAAGCTCATGTACTGGTCGATGATCCCCATCATCGCGGTGCTGTTCCTCACCGGGATCGTCATCTGGCAGCCGTGGATCGCTCCCGCCTTCCCGCCCACCCTGCGCCGCATCGCGGCCCTGCTCCACGCCGCGGCCGCCTTCGCCATGTTCGTCGGCATCGGCGTGCACTGGTACGCGGCCTACTGGACCCGCGGCTCCATCCGCAGCATGGTTCACGGAACCGTGACCCGGGCCTGGGCCCGCTTCCACCACCCGGCCTGGTACCGCGAGGTGACGGGCAAGGACCCATGACCGGACCCCTCCCCGGAGGACCGGAAGGGCCCTTCGCGGAGGCCACCCCGCTCCGCCTTCCCCGCCCGCCGGAGACCTTCTCCCGGCGGGCGGACCGTTTTCGGGCGCTCGCCGCCGGTCACGCCGCCGGCGACTTCCTCGAGGCGCTGTCCCGGCTCGCCGCGGCGCAGGTCCGCGCCGCGGAGCAGCTCTCCCTTCCTCCCCCGTCGCCGTCGGGATCGGCGCCGCCGCTGGGGGCGCTCGGGTGGCGGCGCGGCGAGGCCTGGCGATGGGCGCTCTCCTCCATCCTCCACGACATGGCGGCGGGACCGCTGCCGCCGCCGGCCCTCGCGGCCCTGGAGCGGCTCCGTCGCGCCCCGGCGGAGCGGATCGAGGCGGAGGCCGACGCGCTGCTGGCCGGCGCCCTGGGCCGGGTCGACCTGGCCGGGGCGACATTCGTGGGAGCGGCCCTGCAGGTCTACTGGACGGCCCTGGCCTCCCGGCTTCGCCCCGAGGCGGTGGAGCGGGCGGACCGCGGCTGCCCGGTGTGCGGCTCCCCCCCGGTGGCGGGCACGGTCCACGGGGACTCCCGGCTGCGCTACCTCGCCTGCTCGCTGTGCGCCAGCGAGTGGCACCGGGTGCGCCTGCAGTGCGCCCTTTGCGGCGAGGGCGAGGGGCTCTCCTACCTGGGGATCGAGGGGGACCCGCGAGCGGTGAAGGCGGAGGCCTGCCGCGCTTGCGGCGGCTACCTGAAGCTCTTCTACCTGGACCGGGAGCCAGCGGCCGAGCCGGTCGCAGACGACGTGGCCACGCTCGCACTGGATGTCCTCCTGGCCGAGGAGGGGTATCATCGCGGCGGCGTGAACCTGTTCCTGCTCTCCGCCGAGGGCGACTGAGGCCGCGCCGCCCCCGAAGTGCGCCGCCGCGTCCCCGACCTCTCCCTGCGCTGCCCGCGCTGCCTCCTTCCCCCGGCGCACTGCCTGTGCCCGGAGGTCCCGCGGCTGCGGACGCGCGTCGACGTGCTGCTGCTCCGCCACGCCAGCGAGCGATCCCGCCCCACCAACACCGCGCGCTGGGCGGCCCTGGCCCTCGCCGACGCCCGCCTCCTGGACTACGGGCTCCCCTCCGAGCCCATCGACGAGTCGCCGCTCCGCGAGCCGGGGACCTGGGTGCTGTTCCCCGGCCCGCACCGCTCCCCCCCGCCCGAGGTCCCGCCGCGGCGGCTGGTGGTGCTGGACGGCACGTGGGCGCAGGCCCGCCGCATGCTCCAGCGGCTCCCGGCGCTGCGAACGCTGCCGCGGCTGTCGCTCCCGGCTCCCGCCCGCCCCCGGCTGCGCCGGCCAACCGTGGCCGGCGGCATGTCGACCCTCGAGGCCCTGGCCGGAGCGCTGGCCCTGCTCGGCGAGCCGGACGCGGCCCGGTCGCTGGAACGTTTGCACCACGCGGCGCTGGTGCGCGTCCGGCAGATGCGCGGGGCCCCTTGCCGGTGAGCTACGCCCCCTCGAGCTGGCTCCCCGGAGCGAACCTCATGACGGTGGCCGCCAACGTGACTCGGCCCTTTCCGCGGCCGCGGGGCCAGCGCCAGCGCTGGGAGCTTCCCGACGGGGACTTCCTGGACGTGGACCGCTTCGCGGGGCGCAGCCCGGACGCACCGCTCCTCCTGGTCTGTCACGGCCTCGAGGGCAGCTCGCGCTCGCCCTACGTGCGCGGGATCGTCGCCGGGTCCCTGCGCCGCGGCCTCTCGGCGCTGGCGCTCAACTTCCGGGGCTGCTCCGGCGAGCTCAACCGCCTGCCGCGCTTCTACCACTCCGGGGAGACCGGCGACCTTTCGCTGGTGGTGGAGCGCCTCGCCGCCGAGCGCCCGGGCCGGCCCCTGCTCCTGGCCGGCTTCTCCCTGGGCGGGAACGTGGTGGCCAAGTACCTGGGCGAGCGCGGGGACGACCTGCCCCCGGAGGTGGCGGCGGGGGCGGTGATCTCGGTGCCCTTCGACCTCGTCGCCTGCGCCCGGACGCTCGACGGGCCGGGCTTCTGGAGGTGGCTCTACCGGGAGCGCTTCCTGCGCCAGCTGCGCCACAAGGCGCTCCGCAAGGCGCGCCGCTTCCCGGGAGCCATCGACGCGGCCGCGGTCCGATCGGCCCGCACCTTCTCGGAGTACGACGAGGCGCTCACCGCTCCGCTCCACGGCTTCGCCAGCGCCGAGGACTACTGGACCCGCTCCGGCTCCGGGCGCTTCCTCTCCGGGGTGCGGCGGCCGCTGCTGTGCCTATCCGCCGCCG
>Ga0079037_100001880_pt1 | contig 11215 bp, 13 predicted proteins | sample Mud3Dept4metaG_FD_71479 | JGI IMG/M metagenome (GOLD analysis project Ga0079037, IMG submission 71479) | Freshwater wetland microbial communities from Ohio, USA, analyzing the effect of biotic and abiotic controls - Mud 3 Core 4 Depth 4 metaG | ecosystem: Environmental > Aquatic > Freshwater >... | reverse complement strand
TGAAAAACGCCCATCTGCGTCGTTATCCTCATTCCTCGTCATTGCGGCGTACCTCTATGTACGCCTCACTCCTCGGAATTTCGGATGCCTTGCATCTGAGCGTTTTTGATCAGCCTGCCAAGCAGGCGTTTTGCAGCAACCTGCTAACCAAGTGGAGGGAGCGAGAATTTCCTAGATGATGCATTTGAAGAGATGGCTCACCGCAATGATCGCCATCCCCATTCTGATTTATCTTATTGGATTCGGCCCTCGCTGGCTGTTCTATCTCCTGTTGTTTGTCGTTTCGTGCATCTGTCTTCATGAGTTTTTCCTTCTCATCTCTCCGAAACTCCCCCAAATTCCCAGGGCGCTCGGTTTTGTTCTTTGCTTTTTCTTCCCGGCCCTTTTTTCTCAGGGGGGCATTCAGCTCGCCTTCGCGATTCTGTGTTTTACGGTGATGATCTGCCTAAGCTTCTATCTCTTTTCTGACCCGGAGCTTAGAAAAAAGGTCATCGAAGACACGGCAACCGTGGCTCTGGGATTTCTCTACACGAGCCTTCCTCTTTCGCTGCTCGTTCTCGTGGACCGGACTGCCAGAGGAAATGTGTGGATTTTCTTTCTCCTCACGGTTATATTTTTGGGTGATACCGCGGCCTTTTACTGCGGACGACTCCTGGGGAAGCACAAACTCTATGTGACGGTGAGCCCCGGGAAGACGTGGGAAGGCGCTGTCGGTGGTTTTGTGGTCAGTGTGCTGGGAGGGATCTTTTTTTCTCAGATATTCGACCTCCATGACTCTGTGGCTACGATTGCGGCGGTCTCCGGAGTGCTCTCCATCGTCGGTCAAGTCGGAGACCTCGTGGAGTCTATGATCAAGAGGAATTACGGGGTGAAAGATTCGGGCAAGATCCTTCCGGGACACGGCGGTTTTCTCGATCGCGTGGACTCCCTTTTGTTTGCCATCCCGGTGTGTTACGCCTTTGTAATGTGTTCGATCCGGTGAAATGATGGGAGGATTGTTCATTCATGGGGCCTAACTTCTTCGATACCGCGAGAATCCTTGTGACAGGGGGAGCCGGATTTCTGGGATCCCATTTGTGCGAGAGGTTGCTGGGCCAAGGCCATTACGTGATCTGCCTGGACAACTATTTCACTGGGCAGAAGCGCAACATTCTCCATCTCCTCGGCAACCCTTCTTTTGAAGTGATCCGCCACGACCTGGTGAACCCCATTTTCCTGGAGGTGGATCAGATCTATAATTTGGCGTGTCCGGCCTCCCCGGTTCATTATCAGTACAACCCGGTGAAGACTGTCAAGACGGCCGTGATGGGGGCCATCCACATGCTGGGACTGGCCAAGAGGGTCAAGGCAAAGATACTGCAGGCGTCCACCAGCGAGGTTTACGGCGACCCTTCGGTTCACCCGCAGACGGAAAGTTACTGGGGCAATGTGAACACCATCGGGCTTCGGGCCTGCTACGATGAAGGGAAGCGATGCGCGGAGACGCTCTTCTTTGACTACTACCGGCAAAACAAAGTCAACATCCGCGTCGTGAGGATCTTCAACACCTACGGGCCCCGCATGCATCCCAACGACGGCCGGGTGATCAGCAACTTCATCATGCAGGCCTTGAGGAACGAACCGATCACGATTTTCGGAGACGGTCTTCAGACAAGGTCTTTCTGCTACGTGGAGGACATGGTTGAAGGGATGGTGCGTATGATGAACGGCCCTGATGAGTTCGTGGGGCCGGTGAACCTGGGAAACCCCGGGGAGTACAGCATGCTGGAACTTGCCGAGAACATCCTTCGACTCACCCGGTCCAAGAGCCGCCTCGAATTCCAGCCCGCGCCCATGGACGATCCCAGGAGACGGCAGCCCGACGTCGGCCTGGCCAAAGAAAAGTTGGGGTGGGAACCCGTGGTGAAGCTTCAGGAAGGGCTGGAAAAGACCATATCCTATTTCAGGGAGATCCTCGGCCGCGCATGAAGAGAATCGCCATTCTCGGCTCTACGGGTTCCATCGGATGCAGTTCCCTCAAAGTGATTGAGGCTCACCCTGAAGCGTATCAGGTCACGGCCCTGGCAGCGGGGAAGAACATTGATCTTCTCGCAGAACAGATTCGGAAGTTCAGACCTCAGGTGGTGGCTGTCTTAGGCGATCAGGAGGCTGAAAGCCTCAAAGAACGCCTGGGCAGTGCAGAGGGAACAAGGATTGTTTCCGGAAGAGAAGGGCTTATCCATCTGGCCACCCTGGAGGAAGCAGACACCGTTATCTCGGCTATCACGGGCGCAGCAGGCCTTGTTCCGACCTATGCGGCGATTAGAGCCGGGAAAAACATTGCCCTGGCCAACAAAGAGACCATGGTGATGGCCGGCCCTCTGGTGATCAAGGAGGCCAAGAGAAAGGGAGTTGCCCTTCTCCCTGTGGACAGTGAACACAGCGCCATTCTCCAGTGTCTCCAGGGACACCCGAGAGACGATGTCCGGCGGGTCATCCTCACGGCCTCTGGCGGGCCCTTTAGAGACTTCTCCTATGAAGAGATGGAGAAGGTGACCCCGGCACAGGCCTTGAAGCACCCCAACTGGAACATGGGACCTAAGATCACCGTGGACTCCGCCACCCTGATGAACAAAGGTCTTGAATTGATCGAGGCCAGGTGGCTCTTTGAATTGGACATTCGGCAAATCCACATCCTGATTCATCCTCAGAGTGTGGTTCACTCCATGGTGGAGTACAGGGATGGTTCGATCATCGCCCAACTGGGAATCCCGGATATGATCACGCCGATCTCCTATGCCCTGTCCTATCCGCGGCACGTGGAAACCACGCTCCCTGCGTTGGACCTCGAACAAGTTGGGACCCTCCGGTTCATGAAACCCGACACCGGGAAATTCCGGTGTCTTGAACTGGCTCTGAGCGCAGCGCAAATCGGGGAGAGCATGCCCGCTGTTTTGAACGGGGCCAATGAAGTGGCTGTGGAGCTTTTTCTTCAAGGGAGAATCGGATTTCTCCAGATCCCTTCCCTCATCGAAGAAACCATGAGAGCTCATACCCCTTTTGTCATCCATAGCATCGAGAAGGTGATGGAGGCTGATGCCTGGGCGAGACAGAGGGCGGCGGAATTCGCTGAGAGGGATATCTCTTCCCATAGAGGTTAAGAAATGACTACTCTTTTGTACTATATCATTCCTTTTGTGGTTGTGCTGGGCATTCTGATTTTTTTTCATGAAATGGGGCACTTTATTCTGGCCAAAGCCTTTGGCGTCAAGGTGCTCAAATTCTCTCTGGGATTTGGCTACAAACTGGTCGGAAAAAAATGGGGAGAGACGGAGTATCTCATCTCAACGGTTCCTCTCGGAGGCTATGTCAAACTGCTCGGAGAGAATGAGGAAGAATCCGAAGACCTTTCCCCTGAGGAGACCCGCAGGTCTTTTAATCACCAGCATGTTCTGAAGAGGATTGCCATTGTCGCAGCAGGCCCTCTGTTCAATCTTTTTCTTGCTTTTTTTCTTTTCTGGGGCCTTTACGCGATCTCCGGGAATTATGTGATGACCACCGAGGTCGGTCAGGTGAGGGAAGACTCCCCGGCTCACAAGGCAGGGCTTCTAAAGGGAGATGTGATTGTTTCCGTGGAGGGGAAAAGCACGGAAAGCTGGGCTGAGATCAAGAGTCTGGTCAAGGATTCTGCAGGCCAGGGGGTGATCGTCACCGTGCAAAGGGAAGGCCGCCTTCTCAGCGTCACCGTGGTGCCGGAAGCAACCATTGAGAAGAACCTTTTTGGTGAAGACGTCAAATCCGCTCTGATCGGCATTGTGGCTGCAGGAAAATACAGGAAAGTGGAGATGGGACCCTGGGAGGCTTTGAAAGAAGGCATTCGAAAGACATGGGAGATCATTGCTCTCACGTTCCTGACGATTGTCAAACTTTTTCAGGGAGTGGTTTCCATCAAAACCTTGGGCGGCCCAATCATGATCGGCCAGCTGACAGGCCAGGTAGCTCAGGAAAGCATCAGCTATCTGGTCCCCCTCCTGGCGGTCATCAGCATTAACCTGGGAATCCTGAACCTTCTGCCGGTCCCTATCCTGGATGGAGGGGTGATCCTTTTCTTGCTCATGGAGCTGGTGATCGGCAAGCCCATCAGCATCAAGAAAAAGGATATGGCTCAAAAATTGGGTATCTTCCTGCTGGCCGCCCTGATCGTTGTGGTGACGATCAATGATCTATCCAGAATAGAAGCGGTGGTCAAGTTCTTCGAGAAGCTCTTTGGGTAACGTGATCCTCGCGATCAATACATCCACCCCCCAGTTCAGCGTGGCCCTGGTCTATGAGAGCGGTGCTCTCCTGGCGGAATGGACCCTGTCCCCCAGGACCAAGGACTTCCGCTATTTCATGACTGGTCTCGATCATCTCCTTCAAGTCTCAGGAGTGGCTCTCACGGAGATTCGCGGCCTGGCCGTGGCCAAAGGCCCCGGAAGCTTCACGGGCCTCCGGGTGGGGCTCTCGGCGGCCAAGGGGATCTGCGAAGGATTGGGTGTGCCGATTGTCGCCCTGTCCAGCCTGGAGGTTCTGGCGAGCCAGTGTCTCGCTGTCTCCATCCCGATATGCCCTGTGATCGACTCAAGGAAAGAAGAGGTTTTTGCCTCCCTCTACACCTGGTCTGACGAGCAGGAACTGGTTCAGTTGGAGCCGGAAACATGTCTCAAGATCAGAGATCTTCCAGGTTTTATCAAAAAAAAGGCTTTTATCCTGGGCACGGACTTCAATCGCCAGAAGGGGCCTGTTGTTGCGGCGGCAGGGGACAATGCGGTTTTTGCCCCTCCCTCCTTTTGGAACCTCAGAGCGGCCACCCTGGGGATGCTGGGCGCCAGGAGGGCTAGGGAGCAAAAGTTTGACAACCTCCAGGAGGTGGTGCCTTCTTATCTGAGGCCGCCGGACATCCGTCCAAATCCTTACAACGTTTCGAAAAGCTGATGCCTTGCTGAGAAACGTCCGTGTAAGGGGTTTCACTCATCATCACAGGCAAGTTACGAGTGACGAGTGACAAGTGACGAGATCAAAACTTAAACTTGTCACTCGTGACTCGTCACTCGTCACTAAGATGCGCGCCTCGTATCTAGGCGTTATTGAATACCCCCTCAACAGGCTATTCCTAAGCATCCTGCTGAAATGCATTAACATTGACAATTCCGGGGGGAAAGCTCATAATTCTTAACGTGAGCATGGGATCTTTCAATACGCAAGAAAGGAGAATCCACAACCAAATTGGGATAGCGAGAGAAGGGTTTCCTTTTGCTGGAATCGGTTTGGCGATGACCCTTCTTTTCTTGTTTTTGAATGTTGTCTCTCTCGCGATCGTCGCCGGAGCCTTCACCCTGTTCATCCTCTATTTTTTCAGGGACCCTGAACGAGAGGCAGCACTCCAGGAAAAGGCAGTCTTCTCACCGGCGGACGGAAGAGTGCTGGGTGTGTGGACCCTGGAGAGCGGGGAGAACCCTCTGGGGACAAGGGCCGTGAAGGTGAGCGTGTTCATGTCCCTGTTCGATGTTCACGTCAACCGCATCCCCACAGGGGGCAGGATATCGAGGATTTGGTATCGACCCGGCGCTTTTTTCGCTGCGAACCTCGACAAGGCTTCAGAAAAAAACGAGCAAAACGCCGTCACCCTGGACACCCAGGACGGGAAGCAGATTGTCTTTGTTCAGATCGCCGGGCTGATCGCAAGACGTATTGCGTGCTGGGTCCGGGAAGGGGATGAGGTGCAGACGGGTCAGAGGTTCGGCCTGATCCGGTTCGGTTCGAGAGTGGATATCTTTCTGCCGGAATGGAGCCGTGTGGAGGTTCAGCCGCGCCAGAAAGTCAAGGCGGGAAAAACAATCATCGGGTATCTGCCATGAGAGGAAAAAGGAAAAAAAGGTTTAAGGACAAGCGAAGAAAAAGCATCTACATTCTGCCCAACCTGTTCACGGCGGCAAGCCTCTTTTGCGGTTTCTATGCGATCATCAGCGCGATGGGAGAGAGATACGAGGCTGCGGCCGTGGCGATTTTTCTCTCAGGCGTTCTGGACGGACTGGACGGGAGGGTTGCCCGGTTGACCCGTTCGACCAGTCAGTTCGGGGTGGAGTTTGATTCCCTGTCGGATCTCGTCGCCTTCGGGGTTGCGCCGGCTCTCCTTGCATTTCAGTGGGCCCTGGCGCCCTTTGGCCGGTTGGGGTGGCTCGCGGCATTCATGTTTGTGGTGTGCGGAGCGCTGCGGCTTGCACGTTTTAATGTTCAGAAAAGCGTGGAGGATGTCAATTACTTTAAAGGGCTTCCGATTCCTGCGGCAGCCTGCTTCATCGCCTCCCTGGTTCTTTTCGTGAGCTTCTGGGGGGGAGAGCTGGAGACAAGGTCTCTCCCCATCCTGGTGATGATCTACGTCCTTTCCTTCTTCATGGTCAGCACCATTCCCTATTACAGCTTCAAGAAACTGGATCTCAAGCACCACAAACCCTTCAATGCGCTGGTGTCCATCATCCTCGTGGCTCTGGTGATTGCCTACAAACCCATGGTGATGCTTTTTCTCATCATGCTTTTTTATATCCTGTCAGGCCCGACAATCACTTTTTACCGGCTCTATCGAAGAAGCCCGTTGGCAAGAAAAGCAGCCGAATCTCCAGAGGCATCGGAACCGAAAGCCCTCAGTGAAAAAGAAGGCCCGGAGCCTGCCGAGACCCATTGATCTTATAATTAGCTGTCGTGTTGGCTCATTAGATTCCTAGCCTGCAACTTCTCTGTACCGCGCGGGGATATTCGAAAGCGAACCGCAGAATACCCGCCTGCCCTGCGAAGTTCTTTGTAGAGCAACAGTAACTGTGATAGATTTGAGCAAGTCGGGTCCATCGCAAACCTGATTGGGGGCACAGCGGCCAGGTCGAACAACGAATAAAGAACGCCGAAGGAGAGAATCGAAGATATTAAACTTCATCATTCGAAATTCCTTGTTCGACATTCGATATTCATTCAGTCCATGGGCTTCGATTATTTGCTCGCAGCCAAAGGGCCGCGTTCGGGATCAGTGACTCAAGGGTCCAGAGCCTCCTCGAAGGACTGAGAAGAGGCCCCAAAGGATCGTGAATGAGAATAACCGGTGGTCGGTTGAGAGGCCGGCGCCTGGCGTCATTCAAAGGGCTGGATATACGACCCACGTCCGATCGGGTGCGGGAAGCGATCTTTGATCTCCTCGGGCACGATCTGCCTGGCGAAAAGGTCCTGGATCTTTTTGCGGGGACAGGGAGCCTGGGAATCGAAGCCCTCAGCCGGGGAGCGGCTTGGGCGCTCTTCATCGACCACTCTCCAAAGGCCATGGAGTTGATCGGCAAGAACCTGAAGCTGTGCGGGCTTGAAGCACAGGGGTTTGCATTGCGGAAAGACCTGTTGAAAGGGTTTCCCCGCAGGTATCGTCTGCTTGAGGAAAAGATGGACCTTGTGTTTGTGGACCCCCCCTATCGAAAGAGCATGATCCTGCCTGTGCTCGAAGAACTTTCCCACCGGAAAATTCTTGGATCCCCATCGATCCTTGTGGCCCAGTCAGAACAAAGGGAGGTTCTGCCTCCCCGCGTAAGAAGCCTCCAGACGGTCAAGTCAAAAACCTATGGAGAAACCCGGATAACCATCTATCGACACGAGGGACAGGAATGAGCTCAAACGTGGTGATCTATCCAGGAACGTTCGATCCCATCACCCACGGTCACATCAGCATCATCAGCAGAGCGCTGAAGATTTTTGACCGGCTGGTGATTGCGATTCTCAACAACCCCCAGAAGCTTCCCCTGTTCTCCATGGAAGAAAGGATCCAAATGATCAGGGAGGTGTTGAAAGACCAACGGCACGTGGAGGTCGAGTCATTCAACGGATTGCTGGTGGATTACGTCATCCAGAAGAAGACGAATGTGGTGATCCGGGGATTGCGCGCCTTGTCCGACTTCGAGTACGAGTTTCAGATGGCCCTGATGAACCGAAAGCTGAACCGAGAGGTTCAATCCATTTTTCTGATGACCGATTACAAGTGGTTTTACACGAGTTCGACGATCATCAAGGAGGCGGCGAGCCTTGGAGGAGATGTGAGCGGACTCGTTCCTCCGATTGTGTGCAGGAAATTGAAAGCTAAGTTCGGGTACTAAAAAAATCTTGACAGCACCTCGGCCAATCGTTCATATAGGATCTCTCAAAGATTCGGGGACGCGGAGTTCCTTTTGACCAGGCGGAGGAGATCAAGGAATGTCTCTGACCAAAGACAAGATCATCAGTGATATTTACAACAACGTAGGGCTGAGCAAGGGCCAATCCCGTTCTGTGGTGGAAAAGCTTTTCGAGATTTGCAAGGAGACCCTTGAACGAGGGGAGGACCTTCTCGTGAGCGGGTTCGGCAAATTCGTGGTGAAACAGAAGGCGTCCCGGCGCGGCAGGAATCCCCAGACGGCGGCAGACATTCAGCTGAGAGAAAGACGGGTCGTGATCTTCAGGACCTCCGGGGTGCTCCGGAAGAGAATCAACGAGGAGCCTCCATCCTTACCATAAAGGCGTCCACAAAACCCATCGCCTCCAACTTCTTCTCCATGGCTTCGGCCTGGTCAAGAGTTTCCGATTTTGAAACCTGCACCCGGTGGAAGGTCTTCCTTTTCGCATCTTCATAAACAGTGATCCGCACCTCATCGAGGCTCTCTCTCAGTCGTTCTGCAAGCTTGAGAGCGTTTTGCGGATTTTCAAACGCGCCAACCTGAATGGTGAACTCTCCCCGACGAAAATCTTGCACTTCAATGAGGGGAGTGAATCCTTCTCGGCCTTTCACGTTTCCGACCTCCCGAGCCAGGGCTTCGACTTTAACCTCCACGACTCCCGGGCCGACCATCTCCAGGTCTCTCGCCGCCCCGTAGGAAAGGTCGATGACCCTGCCTTTTACGAAAGGCCCGCGGTCATTGACCGGCAACACGATGGTCTTCTGGTTGGTGAGGTTGGTGACTTTCACCACCGTGTCCAGGGGCAATAGCTTGTGGGCGGCCGTCCTTCCGTACATGTTGTAGATTTCCCCGCTGGACGTGGGGCGGCCGTGAAACTCCTTGCCGTACCATGAGGCTTTCCCGTATTCCACAAATCCGTAGGCATCGGGCAGGGGATAATAGCGGATCCCGTTGACCACGTAAGGTTTGGCGATCCTGGTTCTTTCTGTTTCAGGCAGGGCAAGCACCCTGGGAGGCGACGGGGAAGGCGGGGCGTGACGGGCACAGGCCCCGAAAACAAGGACCGGAACAAACCATAGCCAGAGGAATCTTTTCATCGGCTCAAAGCAATAGACAGAGCAGTGGTCAATCGAATGACGTTTTCATCCGAATGTCTGAGTCTGGCGGCCAGCAACTCGGTAAGGTTGAGCAAAACCTTCACTCCTAAAGGCGCCTTGGTTTCGATGAGTCTCATAAAGTCGTCTCTACGAATCTCCAGAAGAACGCAATCGGTTTTGGCCAAAATGGAAGCCGAGCGCTTCTCCTTGGCGATCAGAGCCATCTCGCCAAGGATCACGTGATCTTGAGCCCTCAGACTGGACAAAACCTTTTCGGCTTTTCGTATGTCCCCGCCGCCGAATTTCATAGTGAGGGATTTGGATACCTCCACCTCTCCTTCGAGAAGCATGTACATGGTGCTTCCCTCATCGCCCTCCTGCATGATCAGGTCTTCTTTGTGAACTCTTTTCTCCGTGGTGATGTTCAAGACCTCTGAAATCTCTTGATCTTCGAGATTCTTGAAGATGGATGCCTTTCGAACCGTCTCTCGAATGTCGCCCATAGACTCTAGGAAACTCCTCCCACCAGTCGTTCGACAAATCCCGCTTCCACCGGTTTTTCCCTGGCAATGGCAATGACCCAGTCGCTGGGGTTAAGCAGGTAATCATCCGGAGGGTTCACGAGGACAGACACATCTTTCTTGTCGCCAAAGAAGTCTTTGCCTGATTCTTCAAATTTCTTCTTGATGAAATCATCAATGAAGGTGGAATCGCCTGAAAGGATATCCTTGAGTTTGATACTTTCCTTTTCCCTCACTACGCCGAGCAGCAAGGCTTGGAACTTGTCCCTGAAATAGGGCACCAGGTCTCCGAAGGTCTTGTCCACGAAACGGGAGGGCACAGGCACGCGCCAGAGCTTGTTTGGATCCTGGTTGTTGAGAAGGGATTTCACGGAATCCGCCAGTCCCGGCGATACGGCAGCGGTAGCCAGCAGCGCTCCCGCGGATTCGCCTCGGACGATGATCTCGTCCACATTGGCCCTCAGCAGGTGCTCCCTGTTCTCCCCGTCAATGAGCTCGGCGCAAGTCCTGACCTTGGATCCCATGGACTTAATGGCCATGGTGCCGAAGATGGTCCTTTCATCCGCTTTGTCGAGGGTTCTTCCTCCGGAAAGGTCGGCGAGCACGATCGCCGCTTTTGCCCTGGGCAGATTGGCCCTGGCCAACACATCTTCCTTGACAAAGTTCCCTCGCACGAATGCGATCTCGTGGCCCTCGTACTTGGACTGGATGGATTGGATGTCTTCTTTTTCCAGTTCGTTGACGAGAACGATCTTGGGCTTCGCTCCCTTAAGCTGGAGCAGAATCCCGTCAACGACCTTCTCTCCGTTCTCATTCCATCCGCAAATGATAAGGTGATCTTTGTCTTTGATCGTTTCCAACCCTTCTCCCTCCCTGATCTTTTTCTCAATCAGCATGGAAGCCACAGAAGCGGTCAGGAGTGACAGCAACGCAGGGCCGCTCAGGATGATGACCAGGGCGAGCACCTTGGCCACAGGGGAGGTGGGAACAACGTCCCCATAGCCCACGGTAGCGATGGTCACCACCGCCCAGTAGATGGCATCCAGGATCCCGGCAGCTCCCTTTGTCGCATAGTAGCGATCGGCAATAAAGAGGCTCGTTGCTCCAAGCAGGATGATCGCGCAGGTGGCCCCGAGGAATTTTAGGATCCTCTCCTTTCTGAGGACGAAAAAGAAGTCCTTGGCCTGGACAGCAGTTCTCCTGAGAAAGGAACCCTTTTGAGAGGATGTCAAACCTCATGCTCCGAGTATTGAGTTCATACGATATTAACATAAAATTCGTTTGATTGCATCCAATTTACGGGCCGTTGCCCAAATCATAAAATGAGTTCTGCTCAAAGCGGGATAAGCCCCGGTCGAGAGGAACAGATGCCATCACCCAGACCGAGGCGCTTCAGTGC
>Ga0079037_100001878_pt1 | contig 11217 bp, 7 predicted proteins | sample Mud3Dept4metaG_FD_71479 | JGI IMG/M metagenome (GOLD analysis project Ga0079037, IMG submission 71479) | Freshwater wetland microbial communities from Ohio, USA, analyzing the effect of biotic and abiotic controls - Mud 3 Core 4 Depth 4 metaG | ecosystem: Environmental > Aquatic > Freshwater >... | reverse complement strand
ACGAGATCGTCACCCAGTGGGCCATGAAGGACATCGAGCGGGTGGGCCTGCTCAAGATGGACTTTCTGGGCCTCTCCACGCTCACCCTCATCGACGACGCGGTGAAGGAGATCGCCCGGACGACCGGGACGCGGATCGACATCGACGCCATTCCGCTCGACGACCCCGCCACCTACCAGCTGTTCTCCGAGGGGCACACCCTGGGGGTGTTCCAGTTCGAGAGCTCGGGCATGCGCGAGACGCTGCGCAAGGCCAAGCCGCAGCGGCTCGACGACCTCATCGCGCTCAATGCGCTCTACCGGCCGGGCCCGCTCAAGGGCGGGGTCGTGGACGACTTCATCCAGCGTCGGCACGGCCGGCGCGCCATCGAATACGAGGTGCCGCAGCTCGAGCCGGTGCTGCGCGACACTTACGGCGTCATCGCCTACCAGGAACAGGTGATGCGCATCGCCCGCGATCTCGGCGGCTTCACGATGGGCGAGGCCGACATCCTGCGCAAGGCCATGGGGAAGAAGGACCCCAAGGTGATGCAGGCGCAGCGGGCCAAGTTCGTGTCGGGCTGCACGGCCGGCGGCATCGGGGAGAAGAGGGCCGAACGCATCTTCGACCTGATGGAGTTCTTCGCGGGGTACGGCTTCAACAAGTCGCACTCGACGACCTACGCCTACCTGGCCTACCAGACCGGATGGCTCAAGGCCAACTACCCGCACCACTTCATGGCATCGCTGCTGACGATCGAGTCACAGAACACCGAGAAGATCGCGCTCTACCTCGGTGAGTGCCGCGAACTGGCGGTGCCGGTGCTGCCGCCCGACCTGCACCGCAGCGAGTGGGCGTTCGCCGTCGAGCCCGACGGCGTGCGCTACGGCCTTGCGGCGGTGCGCAACGTGGGGGAGGGCGCCGTGACGTCCATCCTCGGCGTCCGCCGGGCCCGCGGCCAACTCACGTCGCTGCCCGCCCTCTGCGAGGATCTCGACCTGCGGCTCGTGAACAAGCGGGTGCTCGAGAGCCTCGTGAAGGCCGGAGCGCTCGACGGCCTTGGCGGCGCCACGCCCGGGTGGGACGGCCTGGGCACCGGGGCCCGCCGGGCCCGGCTCCTCGCGAGCCTGGACCGGGCGATGGAGCACGGACTGCGCACGCAGCGCGACCGCGAGAAGGGACAGTCCCAGCTGTTCGCCGCGCCCGAGGAGGGCCTCGAGGGCGGCACCGGGTTCGCGCTGGCCGACGCCCCGCCCCTCTCCGAGGCGCAGCAGCTCGCCTTCGAGAAGGAGGCGCTCGGGCTGTACCTGAGCGGCCACCCGGTGTCGCGCTTCGCCGACGTGCTGCGGGGCTTCGGCGCGCGCGCCAGCACCGACCTCGCCGAGTCGTGTGCCGACATGAGCATGGGCGGCATCGTCGCCGGCCTGCGGCCGCTGAAGACGAAGAAGGGCGACCGCATGGCCGCCTTCTCGCTCGAGGACGACGCCGGCGCATGTGAGGTGGTGGTCTACCCGGAGACGTTCCGGCAGTGCGGCGCCCTGCTCGAGGACGATGCGCTCGTGGTGGTGCGCGGGAAGTTCGAGCGCGACGAGGAGACCGCGCGCATCGTGGCGAGCGAGATTCTGCCGCTGTCCTCGCTGCGCGAGCGGCTCGCGCGTGTGGTCGCGATCCGCCTGGCCTCGCCGCCGCACGGCCGGCGATCGCTGCAGGCCCTTGCCGACCTGCTCGCGCGCCACCCCGGGGATCGGCCCGTGGTGCTCGAGATCGAGCTGCGCGACACGAGCACGCCGCTGCGCGTCCACGCCGAGGTGGGCACGGTGCGCGTGCGCCCCTCCGAACGGCTCGTGGCGGAGGCCGAGGCGATCTGCGGGCCCGGCGCCGTGGTGCTCCGGTGAGGCTACAATGACGGCCCAACGCATGCCCGCCGATCTGCTGGAGTTCGAGGAGCCCGTCGCCGTCCTGCTCAAGGAGGTCGAGGCCCTCGGCCTGCTGCCCCGCACGCAGCAGCGGGACGCGGAGATCGCGAGCCTCCGGCGCCGCGCCGACCAGGTCCGCGCGGAGCTCTACCGCCACCTCACGCCGTGGCAGCGCGTGCTCGTGGCGCGCCACCCGGCGCGTCCCTACACGCTCGACTACGTCGAGCGCCTGTTCACCGGCTTCCGGGAAATCCACGGCGACCGGCGCTTCGGCGACGACCAGGCCATCGTGGCTGGCTTCGCGTGGTACAAGGACCGCCCCGTGCTCGTCTGCGGGCACCAGAAGGGGCGCGACACCAAGCAGAAGGTGGCGCGCAACTTCGGCTATGCCCGCCCAGAAGGGTACCGGAAGGCGTTGCGGGCGATGCGGCTCGCCGAGAAGTTCCACCGGCCCATCGTCGTGTTCGTCGACACGCCCGCCGCCTACCCGGGCATCGAGTCAGAAGAGCGAGGGATCTCGGAGGCCATCGCGTTCAACCTCCGCGAGATGGCGTCCCTCGAGGCCCCGATCGTGGTGATGGTCACCGGCGAGGGCGGCAGCGGGGGCGCGCTCGGCATCGCGATCGGCGACCGGATCCTGATGCAGGAGTACGCGGTCTACAGCGTGATCCCGCCGGAAGGCTGCGCGGCCATCCTCTGGCGCGACGCCGGCCGGAAGGTGGAGGCGGCCGCGGCGCTGCGGATCACGGCGCCCGACCTCACCGCGCGCGGCATCGTCGACGAAGTGGTGCCCGAGCCGCCCGGCGGCGCCCACACCGACCACGAGGCCGCGGCCGCGCTGCTCGACGCGGCCCTCGAACGCGCCCTGCGCACGGTCGAGGCCGAACCGGCCGGCACCAGGGTCGACCGGCGCTACCGCAAGTTCCGCAACATGGGCCGACTCGGCATCGAGTTCGTGGACGAGACGGGCTGAGCATGCCCGCATGGCTCACGCGCCGATGGGACCACCTGGCCTGCGACGAGGCCGCCGCGTCACGTCTCGCCGGGGAACTGCGGATCGCCCCGGTGCTGGCCCGCCTCCTGTGCCTGCGCGGCGTGACCGACCCGGAGGCGGCCGCGCGCTTCCTCGATCCGCGGCTCGAACACCTGCACGATCCCCTGCGGCTCGCCGGCATGCCGGAGGCCGTGGACCGGCTGCTCGCGGCGGTGGCCCGGCAGGAGACGATCGCGATCCACGGCGATTACGACGTGGACGGCATCACCTCCACCGTCATCCTGCGGCGCGCGCTCGAGATGCTCGGGGGGCGGGTGCGGCACTTCATCCCTGAGCGGCTGCGCGACGGGTACGGCCTGCAGCCAGCCGCCATCGAGCAGCTCCACGCCGACGGGGTCCACGTGATCGTGTCGGTGGACTGCGGCATCCGGGCCGTCGAGGCCGCGCGGCGCGCCCGCGAGCTGGGCCTCGATCTGATCATCACCGATCACCACGAACCGGACTCGGCGCTGCCCCCGGCCTTGGCCGTCATCAACCCGAAGCGCGGAGATTGTTCGTACCCAGACAAGAACCTGGCCGGGGTTGGCGTGGCGCTCAAGCTCGTCCAGGCCCTGTGCCGGCGGCAGGGCCGCGAACGCTGGCTGCCCGGCTTCGTCAAGGTGGCGGCCATCGGCACGCTCGCCGACGTCGTGCCCTTGACGGGTGAGAACCGCGTGATCGCGCGCGTGGGGCTCGCCCAGCTCACCGCCGGGCCGCACAGCACCGGCCTGCAGGCGCTGCTCGAGGCCTCGGGCCTCGCCGGACGCACCATCGACGGGTACCACATCTCGTTCGTGCTCGCCCCGCGCGTGAACGCGGCGGGCCGCATGAGCACGCCCGACATCGCGATGCGTCTGCTGCTCGCCGTGGGAGAGGACCAGGCGGCCGAGGCCCGCCAGCTCGCCGAGCAGCTCAACACGGAGAACCAGCGGCGCCAGGAGGAAGAGGCCGCCATCGTGGCGCAGGCGCGCAGGGTGGTCGAGACCGACCCGGCCGTCGGGGCCCACAACATCCTCGTCGTGGCGGGGGAGGGCTGGCACCGCGGCGTGATCGGGATCGTGGCCTCGAAGCTCGTGGACCACTTCTGCAAACCCACCGTCGTGCTCTCCGTGGATGGCGCGGTGGCCCACGGGTCGTGTCGGAGCATCGCGGCCTTCGACATGCTCGACGCCCTCGAGCGCTGTGGCGACGTGTTTGCGCGCTATGGCGGCCACCGGCAGGCCGCTGGACTGTCGATGGAGGCCGCCCGCATCCCGGAGTTCCGCGCCCGGATCAACGCGCACGCCGACACGGTGCTCTCGCCCGACGATCTGCGGCCGCGACTCAGGATCGACGCCACCCTGCCCCTGTCGGGCATCGGGCCCGCGGTCGTGGATGGTCTCGAGCGGATGGCCCCCTTCGGCCTCGGCAACCCACGGCCCGTGTTCGACGCGCCGGGTGTCGAGATCGTGTCGGGCCCGACCAAGCTGAAAGACAAGCACCTCAGCATGGCCGTTCGGCAGGACGGGCGCGTGTTCCGGGCCCTGGCCTGGCGCGGCGCCGAGCGTCTCGAGTTCCTGCAGGCGCACCGCGCCCGGCTCGACCTCGCCTATTGTCTCGAGCGGAACACGTTCCGGGACGAGACCCGCGTGGAACTGAACGTGGCCGACGTACGGGCGGCCGAGTGATCCCGCCTTCGCGCGTGGACTCCCCGCCCGAAGCCGCGTACGATCGCTTCCGGCCCCGCGGCCGGTGCCATCGGCACCGGACCTGGCCCCTCGCATGACCCGCTGGCAGCGTTCCGTCCGCCTCGGCCTGGCCCTGTTTGCCGCGACCGTCCTCGTCGCGGTGGCCCTCACCCTGCGCGGACGGTCACCCGACCCGGCCGCCAGCACCGCGACCGGCCGCACCGACCCGACGGCCGTGGCCGAGAGCACGGGCGGCAGCGCCGTGTTGGCGCGTGGGACGCGCCGCGATTTCACCGTCGACTACGAGCGGGCGCGCACCTACGACGACGGGACGCTCAAGGCGGAGTCGGTGACGGTCACCGTCCCGCAGCGGGCCGGGAAGGACTTCACCATCAAGAGCCGTGACGCGACGGTGACCGACAACCAGGCGAAGGTGGCCATGAGCGGCGAGGTGCACCTGACCGCGAGCGACGGTCTCGACCTGCGGACCGACACGGCCACGTTCGACAATCGCGAAGGGCTCGTGCGTGCGCCCGGCACGGTGACCTTCACGCGCGGCCACCTGTCGGGTCACGCCACCGGTGCCACGTACGACCAGGCGCGGGACGTGTTGTGGCTGCTCGATCAGGTGCGCCTTCGGATCGGGCCCGACCCGCAGGGCGGGGGTGCCGCCGACATCACGGCCGGTGCGGCAGGTTTCGCGCAGCGCGAACGGTACCTGCGCTTCGAGCGCGGCGTGCGCGTGCAGCGGAGCGGCCGCGTGATCGAGGCCGACGCCGGGCTCGGCTATCTCGCCGACACGGAGGACCGGCTCGAGACCCTGGAGTTGCGGGGCAACGCGCGCGTGTCGAGCGCCGTCCCCGCCGCCGGCGGCCTCGAGGCGATGTCGGCGCGCGACATGAACCTGGTCTACGCCGCCGACGGCCAGACGCTGCAGCAGGCCGCCCTGGCCGGTTCGGCGGCCCTGCAACTGGCTGCTCCGGCCGGCCAGCGCGGCCGGCGCCTTGCGGCCGAGGCGATGGACCTGGGGCTCGGCCCCGACGGGGCGACACTCGTCTCGATCGCGGCCCGGTCCGGTGTGGTGCTCGACCTGCCGGCAGCCGATGGGGGACCATCGCGCCGGATCGACGCACAGACCCTCAGCGCGAGCGGTCCGCCCGATGGCGGCATCACGCAGGCGCGCTTCGAGGAGGCGGTCGTGTTCCACGAGCGGCGCCCGGGCACTGGCCAGGCCGCGCCGCCCGAACGGGTGGCGCGGTCCCGCACCCTCGACGTGGCCATGGATCCGGGGTTTGGGGGGCTGCGCACGGCGAACTTCGGAGGTGGCGTGACCTTCGAGGACGGCACGACCCGCGCGGCCGGCGCCACGGCGTTGTACGACATCGCCGCCGGGCGGCTGCGGCTCGCCGCGGGGCCGACCGGGGGGGCGCGCGCCGCCCGGGTGGACGATGCCCGGGCCACCGTGGACGCCGCGCGCATCGACCTGACCCTCGACGGGGGCGGCATGGTGGCGGACACCGACGTCCGGAGCGTTCTCAAGCCGGCGCCGGCCCGTGAACCCTCGGCCGGGGGCGGAGGGCGGCGGCCCGGTCTGCTCGAGCCCTCGCAGGCCGTCAACGTCACGGCCGCGCGCCTGGCCTACGACAGCCGGTCCCGGCGCGCGACGTACACGGGCGACGCGCGCCTGTGGCAGGGCGAGACGGCCGTGCAAGGCGCCACGATCGTGCTCGACGAGGAGCGGGGCGACCTCACGGCGGAGGGGAAGGTGCGCTCGACCCTCCGGCTGCGGCGCCGGGGGGCAGAGGGTGCGGCGGGCGAGGCCCGCACCACCGTGCTGATGGCCGAGGCGCTCGTCTACGACGACGCCGCACGGCGGGCCACCTACACGACCAACGCGCGGATGAACGGTCCGGAGGGCGACCTGCGGGCCGCGACGATCGAGCTGCATCTCGACGAGGCGGGCCGGGCGCTCGATCGCGCGGAGGCGTACACGGAGGTGTCGCTGCGCGCCGACACGCGCGCGGCGACCGGCGCGCGGCTCACGTACTTCGCCGCCGACGAGCGATACGTGATGAGCGGCACCCCGGTGCGCGTGCTCGAACAGTTGCCGAAAGAATGCCGCGAAACCCTCGGCAGGACTTTGACTTTCTACAGGTCGGCTGCTACGATTTCGGTCGACGGCAACGAGGAAACTCGGACGCAGACGACGTCGAGCGGCACGTGCCCGGAGCCGCGATCCCGCTAGATGGCCACGCTCCGGACCGAGGCGCTCACCAAGTCGTACGGAGGCCGGACTGTCGTCCGCGGCGTCAGTCTCGAGGTCGCCTCGGGCGAGGTGGTCGGGCTGCTCGGCCCGAACGGGGCGGGCAAGACCACGACGTTCTACATGGTGGTCGGGCTCACCGCGCCCGACTCGGGGCGCGTGGAACTCGACGGGGCCGACGTGACGGCCGACCCGATGTACGTGCGAGCCCGCAAGGGCATCGCGTACCTCCCTCAGGAGCCCTCGATCTTCCGCGGGCTGACGGTCGAACAGAACATCCTCGCCATCCTCGAGACGCTGCCCATCGACGGAGCGGCACGACGGTCGCGGCTGCGTGGCCTGCTCGCGGAACTCAACCTGACGCCGCTGGCGCGCTCGCGCGCCTACACGCTGTCGGGCGGGGAGCGGCGCCGGGTCGAGATCACCCGCGCCCTCGTGATCTCGCCGAAGTTCATCCTGCTCGACGAGCCCTTCGCCGGCATCGACCCGATCGCCGTCACCGAGATCCAGAAGATCATCTTCCATCTCAAGGCGCGCGGCATCGGGGTGCTGATCACGGACCACAACGTGCGAGAGACCTTGCGTATCACCGACCGGGCGTATATCGTGCATGATGGTGTGATTTTCCGGAGCGGGACGCCGGGCGGGCTGGCCGCCGACGAGGACGTGAAGCGAATCTACCTCGGTGCCGATTTCCGTTTGGACTAGTCCCGCCTGCGGTCGAGGGACCGCCGGTGGACGCGCATCATGGCGATACAGCAGAAGCTCCACACCAAGCTCGTCCAGAAGCTGATTCTGACGCCCTCGCTGCAGCAGGCGATCAAGCTCCTGCCCATGTCCACCCTCGAGCTGGCGGACCTGCTGAACCAGGAGGTGGTCGAGAACCCGCTGCTCGAGGAGACGCCGGTCGAGGACATCCAGACGACCGATGCGACCGCCCAGACCGACAAGGCGGAGTCCGATCCCGAACCGGTGAAGGACAAGGACACCTGGGACGACAGCGACTACGAGTACTTCTTCGGCGACTACCTCGACGACGGCTACCGGCCGCGCGCGCCGCAGGAGATCAAGGAGCTGCCGCCGATCGAGAACACCCTCTCGACGGGCACCTCGCTGGCCGATCACTTGCTGTGGCAATTATCACTGCAGGCCGAGCACGGGGGGCTGCGCGAGATCGGCGCCGCCATCGTCGGCAACCTCGACGACGACGGCTACCTCGTCGCGTCGGTGGACGAGATCGCACGGATGGGGGCGTGGCCCGTCGAGGCCGTCGAGCGCGCCCTCGCCATGGTGCAGCGGTTCGACCCGGTCGGCGTCGCCGCGCGCGACCTCCAGGAGTGCCTCACCCTGCAGCTCCGGCACCTCGGCTTCGAGGGCACGCCGACCGAGCGGATCGTCACCGAGCACCTCCGGCTCCTCCAGAACCACCAGGTCCCGGAGATTGCGCGGCGCCTCGGGCTGTCGATCGACGAGGTGAAGCACCACGTCGAGATCATCCGCGGCCTCGACCCCAAGCCGGGCAGCCGCTTCAACCCGAGCCAGTCGCAGTACGTGATTCCCGACGTGTACGTCGTGAAGGTCGAGGACCAGTACGTGGCGATGCTCAACGAGGAGAGCCTGCCGCAGCTGCGCATCAGCCCGGTCTACCGCCGCCTCCTCGACAAGAACGGCGACGCGAGCGACGAGACCCGCGCCTACGTGAAGGAGAAGTTCCGCTCCGCGCTGTGGCTGATCAAGTCGGTGGACCAGCGCCAGAAGACCATCCACAAGGTGGCCACGAGCATCATCAACTTCCAGAAGGACTTCCTCGACCACGGCATCGAGTTCCTGCGTCCGCTCGTGCTGCGCGACGTCGCCAACGACATCGGGATGCACGAGTCCACCGTCAGCCGCGTGGTGAACAACAAGTACATGCACACGCCCCAAGGCGTGTTCGAGATGAAGTACTTCTTCCACAGCGGCATCAGCAGCTCGTACGGCGAGAGCGTCTCGTCGGTCACCATCAAGCAGCGCATCAAGAAGATCATCGAGAGCGAGGATCCGAAGAGGCCACTCTCGGACTCAAAGATCGTGAGCATCCTGCAGAACGAGGGGCTCATCCTCGCCCGGCGCACCATCGCGAAGTACCGCGAGGAGCTCCGCATCCCGACCTCCAACCAGCGCAAGGTCCTCTACTGAGGCACGCCCATGCGCCTCGTCCTGACCGGCCGGAACCTCGACATCCCGGCGCCGCTCCGCCAGCAGGTCTCACGGCGGCTCGCCAAGCTCGAACGGGTCCTCAACGACAGCGCCGTCTCGGCGCAGGTGGTCCTCTCGATCGAACGGCACCGGCACCTCACCGACATCACTCTGCACACCCGCGGCGACCACGTGCTGCACGTGGTCGGCACCGGCACCACGTGGCCGCTGTCGGTCAAGGACGCGGTCGAGAAGCTGGGGCAGCGGGCCCAGCGCGTCAAGGAGAAGTGGACGACGCGCAAGCGCCGTGCCCCCGAGGCGCGGCGCGGCGCGCCGCCACCCGCACCGCCTCCGCCCGCCGAGCCCCAGGCGCCCGACGTGCCGACGGCGCTGCGCACGCGCTACCTGACGCGGTCGCTGTCGCTCGACGAGGCTGCCGACCGTCTCGTCGGCGGCGAGGAGCCCTTCGTGCTCTATCGCGACCGGGTCACGGGCCGCGTCACGCTCGTGTTCCGGCGCAAGGACGGCCAGGTGGGCTTCTTCGAGCCGCAGGCCTGATCGCGCCGCCGGCCATGGCCGAGACGCCGGACTTCACCCTCCACATGCTCGTCGCGCACGCGCGCGCGGCCGACGTCCAGCTGTCGGTGATCGGCGGCGCGGCCGGCCTCGATCGGCGCCTCCGCTCGGCGGCCATCCAGAAGACCGGCCTGGCCCTCGCGGGCTTCGAGCGCTTCCTGCGGGCGGGCCGTCTCCTGGTGTTCGGCGAGAGCGAGGTGTCCTATCTCGCCCTGCTCCCCACCGCAGACCGGACCGCCGCACTGCGCCGCATCATGGCCTTCGACCTGCCCGCCGTCCTCGTCACCGGCAGGGTCGACGTCCCGGCCGAAGCCGTGGTCGAGGCGGACCGCGCCGGCGTGCCGCTCCTCCAGACGCCCTTGCCGACACCGGTGGCCATCACCCGCCTGACGGCGTTGCTCGAGGACCGGCTCGCGCCGCGCGAGATCGTGCACGGCGTGCTGCTCGACATCCTCGGCCTCGGCGTGCTCGTGGTCGGGGAGAGCGGCATCGGCAAGAGCGAGTGCGCGCTCGACCTCGTCGTGCGCGGCCACCGGCTCGTCGCCGACGACACGGTCGAGATCCGACGGCGGGCCGAGTCGATCGTGATCGGCACGTGCCCCGAGTTGACGCGTCACCACATGGAGGTGCGCGGCATCGGGGTGATCAACATCCGCGACATGTTCGGCGTGTCGTCCACGCGCTCGTCGAAGCGCGTGGAGCTCGTCGTGCAGCTCGAACGGTGGGACCCCGCGCTCGACTACGAGCGGCTGGGCCTCGACGACACCTTCCACCACCTTCTCGGCGTGCCGGTGCCGCTCGTCCGGATCCCGGTCGCACCGGGGCGCAACGTGTCGATCCTGGTCGAGGTGGCCGCGCGGAACCAGCTGCTGCGGGCCCGCGGGCGGAACGCTGCGCGCGCGCTCGTGGACGCCGCCGACGCGCGCCTGGCGCGCTTCGCCGCCAACGAGCCCGACGCCGAGGACATCGTCGCCCCGGAGGACGACGCATGAGCCCCCGGGCGCGCGCCCGATCGACGCCCGCCGCGTCGTCCTCGCGCTTCGTCGTGCTCACGGGCCTGTCGGGTGCCGGGAAATCGCAGGCGATCCGCGCGCTCGAGGATCTCGGCTTCTTCTGCGTGGACAACCTGCCGGTTGCGCTGATCCCGACGCTCGCCGAGCTGATGCTGCGCACCCCCACCGACATCCCGCGCGCGGCCGTCGTCGTGGACGTGCGCGAGGGCGCCTTCCTCGAGCAGTTCCCGTCGGTCTACCGCCACCTGCGCCGGGTCGAGCAGCTGGCCCCGACGCTGATCTTCCTCGAGGCGAGCGACGCGGCGCTGGTGCGCCGGTTCAGCGAGACGCGCCGTCCCCACCCGCTCACGCGCGGGGCCTCGCCGCTCGAGGGCATTCGCGAGGAGCGCAGACGGCTGGCGCCGATCCGGCGCATGGCCGACCAGATCCTCGACACGAGCGACATGACCGTGCACGAGCTGCGCCACGCGTTCCTCAACGTGTCGCGCGGCGCCGCCGGTGGCCACGGCCTCGTCGCGACGTTCCTGAGCTTCGGCTTCAAACACGGCTTGCCGGTCGAGGCCGACCTCGTCTTCGACGTGCGGTTCCTGCC
>Ga0079037_100001877_pt1 | contig 11219 bp, 9 predicted proteins | sample Mud3Dept4metaG_FD_71479 | JGI IMG/M metagenome (GOLD analysis project Ga0079037, IMG submission 71479) | Freshwater wetland microbial communities from Ohio, USA, analyzing the effect of biotic and abiotic controls - Mud 3 Core 4 Depth 4 metaG | ecosystem: Environmental > Aquatic > Freshwater >... | reverse complement strand
CGAGCACGTGGTGCAACGCGGCGGCCAGATCTTCACGGCGCGCCAGTTGCGCGGGCTGGAGTCGCCGGAGCAGCTGGCGCCGGTGCTGGGCGCCATCCGCGAGCGCATGGCCCGCCACGGCCGTCCACCGGTGTACCTGAGCCTGGACATGGACTGCCTCGACCCGGCGTTTGCCCCCGGCACCGGCACGCCCGAGCCGGGCGGACTGAGCACCAACCAGGTCCTGACGGTGCTGGAGGAACTGGCCGACCTGCCTCTCGTCGGCATGGATTGTGTCGAGGTGGCGCCGGCCTACGATCACGCCGAGCTGACCAGCGCTGCCGCGGCCGCCTTCGTCTGGACCTATCTCTGCGGGCGCATCGCGACAGCGGCCCGACAGCTTCCTTGATCGGGCGCAAGTCCACCCGCCATCGCCTGCCAACAATCCAACCATTGCCAGGAGTCACCATGACCACAGGTCCCACTGCCCAAGCCGCCGCGGCCCCGCGTCCGCCGCGACCGACACGTCCGGCGGTGCCGCCGCTGCCGGAGTTCGAACTGCTGGACCGGACGCACCGTGCGGCGCTGGAGACGCTCGAGGACTTCGAGCGTCTGCTGGCCCACCTGGGCGAGCACGGCCCGGACGAGACCGCGCGTGCCAGTGCCAGCAAGATCATGGATTTCTTCGCCGGGCCGGCGCGCACGCACCATGCCGACGAGGAGAAGCTCGTCTTCCCGGCACTGCTGAACAGCAGCGATGTCGAACTGGTGCAGCATGTGCGCCGCCTGCAGCAGGATCACGGCTGGCTGGACGAGGACTGGCGTGAGCTGGCGCCGCAGATCGAGGCCATCGCCAAGGGCTACAACTGGTACGACCTGGCGATCCTGCAGCATGCGCTGCCGGTATTCACCGCGCTGTACCACGAGCACATCGCGCTCGAGGAGACGGTGGTCTACCCCGAGGCCAAGCGCGCGCGCCTGGCCGAACTCACCGGTCGCGCGCCGAAGGCCTGACGCCGCTGGCGCGCAGGGCGCCAGGGCTTGACTAAACTCGGCGCTTGCGCCGGGGCACTTCGGCGCACCCACCAGGAGCCGCCATGAACAAAGCCGTCGACCCCGCCCTGCTGCATGCCGCCGAAGCCACGGGCTCCCGCCCGGGGGTGAAGATGGACGCCTACTGGATGCCGTTCACGGCCAACCGCCAGTTCAAGAAGGCGCCGCGCCTGCTCGCCCGTGCCGAGGGCATGCACTACTGGGACGACCAGGGCCGCCAGATCCTGGACGGCGTGGCCGGCCTGTGGTGCGTCAACGCCGGCCATGCGCGGCCGCGCATCGTGCAGGCCATCCAGCAGCAGGCGGCCGAACTCGACTACGCACCGCCTTTCCAGATGGCGCACCCGAAGGCCTTCGAACTGGCCGAACGCGTGGTGCAGGTGGCGCCCGCGGGCATGACGAAGGTGTTCTTCACCAATTCGGGCTCCGAGGCCGTCGAAACGGCGCTGAAGATGGCGCTGGCCTACCACCGCGTGCGCGGCGAAGGTACGCGCACCCGGCTCATCGGCCGCGAGCGCGGCTACCACGGCGTCAATTTCGGCGGCATCTCGGTCGGCGGCATGGTCGCCAACCGCAAGGCCTTCGCCACCGGGTTGCCGGGCATCGACCACATCCGCCACACGCACGAACCGGCGCGCAACGCCTTCAGCGTCGGCCAGCCGGTGCATGGCGCCGAGATCGCCGACGACCTGGAGCGCCTGGTCGCGCTGCACGATGCGTCCAACGTCGCCGCCGTCATCGTCGAGCCGGTGGCCGGTTCCACCGGCGTGCTGGTGCCGCCCATCGGTTATCTGCAGCGGTTGCGCGAGATCTGCACCCGGCACGGCATCCTGCTCATCTTCGACGAGGTCATCACCGGCTTCGGTCGCACCGGGCAGCCCTTCGCGACGCAGACCTTCGGTGTCATGCCCGACATGATCACCTGCGCCAAGGGCATCACGAACGGCTGCGCGCCGATGGGCGCGGTGCTGGTGCGGCAGGAGATCCACGACGCCTTCATGACCGGGCCCGAGCACCTGATCGAGTTTTTCCACGGCTATACCTACTCGGCGCACCCTCTGGCCTGCGCCGCCGGCATCGGCACGCTGGACACCTATGCCGAGGAAGGCCTGCTCACCCGTGCCGGCGAGATGGAGGGCTATTTCGCCGAGGCCGTGCACTCGCTCAAGGGTGAGCCCAACGTGATCGACATCCGCAACATCGGCCTCGTCGGCGGCATCGAGCTGGCGCCGCTGCCGGGAGAACCGACCAAGCGCGCGTTCAATATCTTCCTCGACCTGTACGAGAAGGGCCTGCTGGTGCGCACCACCGGCGATACGGTGGCGTTGTCGCCGCCGCTGATCATCGAACGCGGCCAGATCGACCAGATCGTCGACATGCTGCGCGGCGCGATCCGCCGGGCGGCCTGAAGTGAATCCCCCCTGTAGCGCCTTCGGCGCTCCCGCCCAGGGGGGCGACGCCAGCGGACCGGCAGAGCCGGATCCGCGGCGTCCACTTGGCACCATCGGATTCATGCGTCGAGCGTGCCGCTGCGGCGCCATGTATTGATACCGGCCTCGTTGCAGCCGCATACCGCCTCGCAGGCCCGCGTGCAGCGTGCGGGTACGGGCACCTCATGTCCCTGCTCGCCACCGACCAGGCGCTGACGCGCCACTCTTACTACGCCGCGACGGCGACGCGGGAGTCCTCCTATCCGGCGCTCGCCGGCGACGCCAACTGCGACGTCGCCGTGATCGGCGGCGGGCTGGCCGGCCTGTCGGCAGCGATCGACCTGCGTCGGCGCGGTTTCGACGTCGTGCTGCTCGACGCACGCGAGATCGGCAGCGGCGCCAGCGGCCGCAACGGCGGCCAGGCCATCCACGGCCTGGCGTGCGACCCGGAGACGATCGAGGCGCAACTCGGCCTGGACGATGCCCGTCGCGTGTGGGACATGTCGGTGGAGGCGCTCGACCTGCTGCGCGAGCGCATGCAAGAGCACGCCATCGCCTGCGACTGGCGCGACGGTTACCTGGGCCTGGCCACCAGCGCGCGCAAGGGCCGTGCCCTGCAGGTCTGGGCGGACCGCATCCAGGCGGTCTACGGCTACCCGCTGCAGCGCATCGCGCCGGCCGAGATCGGCCGCTGGATCGCCAGCCCGCGCTACCACAGCGGCATCCACGACCCGCGCTCGGGCCACCTGCACCCGCTGAAGTACACGCTGGGACTGGCGCGCGCGGCGGCGGCAGCCGGTGTGCGCATCCACGAGCAGACCGCCGTGCTGGCCCTGGTGCCGGGTGAGCAGCCGGCCTTGCGCACCGCCGTCGGCGACGTCCTTGCGCGGCAGGTCCTGCTCGCCGGCAACGTCTATCTGCGCGGCGTTGCACCGGCGCTCGAGCCGCGCATCATGCCGGTCGGCACCTACATCGCCTGCAGCGAGGTTCTCGATGCCGCGCTGGCCGCCAGCCTGATTCCGAGCGGCGCCGCGGTCTGCGACACGAATTTCGTGCTCGACTATTTCCGCCCCACCCCCGACCGACGCCTGCTCTACGGCGGCCGCGTCAGCTACAGCACGCGGACGCCGGCCGACCTGGCCGAGGGCATGCGCCGGCGCATGGCGCAGACCTTTCCCCAATTGGCCGCCGCGCGCGTCGAATATGCCTGGGGCGGCTTCGTCGACATTACGATGAACCGGGCGCCCGACTTCGGTCGCCTGCCGGCCGTCGGCGGCGCCGGGTCCAACGTGTACTACCTGCAAGGCTTCTCTGGCCACGGCCTGGCACTCACCGGCCTGGCCGGGCGACTGGTGGCCGAGGCCATGGCCGGCGACGCCGGCCGCTTCGATGTCTTCGCCCGCTTGCGCCACCGCCCCTTCCCCGGCGGCGCCTGGCTGCGCACGCCGGCACTCGTGCTGGGCATGGCCTGGTACCGTCTGCGCGATATGCTCGCGTGATCCGCACGCCGCCAGCCCCCTGCACCGCCGCATCGCCGATGAGCCTCAGATGAGTCGCCTCCCGATCGTCCTCGTCCCCGCCTGCAACCGCCGCCTCGGCGACCACCCCTTCCACATCGCCGGCCGCAAATATGTCGACGCCGTGCGGCTGGCCGGCGCACTGCCGCTGGTGGTGCCGCGGCTGGAGCCGCACGAGATCGACGAGGTGCTGGACCTGGCACACGGCGTGCTGCTCACCGGGTCGCCTTCGAATGTGCACCCGTCGGTGTTCGGCGAGGATGTGCACGACCCGACCCTGCCACTGGACGCCGAGCGTGATGCCTGGACGCTGCCGCTGGCGACGCGCGCACTCGCGCGCGGCGTACCGCTGTTCGGCATCTGCCGCGGTGCGCAGGAAGTCAACGTGGCCCTCGGCGGCACCCTGCACCAGGCGGTGCAGGACGTGCCGGGACTGGCCGACCACCGGGCGCCAGAGTTGGCGCCGGTGGAGGTGCAGTACGGACCGGCACACCGGGTGCAGGCGATCGCCGGCGGCCTGCTCGACAGCATCGTCGGAGAGGCGAGCTTCGAGGTCAATTCGGTGCACGGCCAGGGGGTCAAGCGACTGGCCAGCGGCCTGCGCGCCGAGGCGCTGGCGCCCGACGGCCTGGTCGAGGCCTTCTCGATGCCCGGCGCACCCGGCTTCAATCTGTGCGTGCAGTGGCACCCGGAGTGGCGCGCGGCCGACAACCCGGTTTCGACGCGCCTGTTCCAGGCCTTCGGCGTCGCCGTGCGGCAGTTCCGCGACCGCGTGCGCGGGCCCTTGCCCGCCGCCACCGCCGCCGTCTGACGTCCCGCGTCCCGGGCCCGCCCACGGCGAGCAGAAGCACCCGGCCCCGAAACGCCCCACCCTCCGCACAGAATCGACCGCCCATGGCCAGCAAGAACCTGACTTTCGCCGAACTGGAGCAGTGGCTCGACGTCAACCGCGTCACCGAGATCGAGTGCCTGGTGCCCGACCTCACCGGCGTCGCCCGCGGCAAGATCCTGCCGCGCCAGAAATTCACCGAAGACCGCGGCATGCGCCTGCCCGAGGCCGTGGTAGCGATGGGCGTGACCGGCGAGTTTCCCGAGGAGGGCCCGTACTACGACGTCATCAGCCCCACCGACCAGGACATGCACCTGCGGCCCGACCCGAGCACGGTGCGCATCGTGCCTGGGCCGCCGACCCCACCGCGCAGGTCATCCACGACTGCTTCGACAAGCACGGCGATCTGGTGCCCTTCGCGCCGCGCTCGGTGCTGCGCCGCGTGTGCGACCTGTACGCCGCCGAAGGCTGGGACCCGGTGGTGGCGCCCGAACTGGAGTTCTACCTCGTCGCCCGCAATCCCGACCCCGACGTACCGCTCAAAGCCCCCATCGGCCGCAGCGGCCGCGCGGAGACCTCGCGCCAGGCCTACAGCATCGACGCCGTCAACGAGTTCGACCCGCTGTTCGAGGACGTCTACTCGTACTGCGAGAAGATGGAGCTCAACGTCGATACGCTGATCCACGAGGTCGGCGCCGGGCAGATGGAGATCAACTTCTTCCACGCCCACCCGCTGAACCTGGCCGACGAGGTGTTCTTCTTCAAGCGCACGGTGCGCGAAGCGGCGATGCGGCACGACATGTTCGCCACCTTCATGGCCAAGCCCATCGCCGGCGAGCCCGGCAGCGCGATGCACGTGCACCAGAGCGTCGTCAACCGGGGCACCGGCCGCAACCTGTTCAGCAACGAGGACGGCAGCCCGTCCCGGGAGTTCTACTGGTACATCGGAGGCCTGCAGAGGTATGTGCCGGCAGCGATGGCGCTGTTTGCGCCCTACGTCAACAGCTATCGCCGACTGGTGCGCTCCAACTCGGCACCCATCAATATCCAGTGGGGCACCGACAACCGCACGGTGGGCATCCGCAGCCCGGTGGCCACGGCCACGGCGCGGCGCATCGAGAACCGGGTCATCGGCGCCGACGCCAACCCCTACGCCGCGCTGGCCGCCACGCTGGCCTGCGGCTACCTCGGCATCAAGAACCGCATCGAGCCGTCGGCCGAGTGCAAGGGCGACGCCTACCTGGGCGACTTCCAGCTCCCGCGCAGCCTGGGCGAGGCACTGGCGCTGCTGCGCAACGAACGCGACCTGGCGGCGGTGCTCGGCGAGTCCTTCATCACCGTCTACACCGAGGTCAAGGAGATCGAGTACGCCGAGTTCATGAAGGTCATCTCGCCCTGGGAGCGCGAGCACCTGCTGCTTCACGTCTAGCACATGACCACCCCCCAAGCGGCCTTCGGCCGCCTCCCCCTCAAGGGGGCGCCGCCAGTGGCCCGGCAAAGCCGGATCCACGGCGTCCGCCCGGCAACCCCACACGAGACTCGATGACCGTGACGCGAACAACTCAACAGTGGCAGGCCGCCGACGCGGCGCACTTCCTGCACCCCTTCACCGACTTCAAGGCTCTGGCCGGCAAGGGCTCGCGCATCATCACGCGCGCCGACAACATCTATCTCTGGGACAGCGAGGGCCGCAAGGTGCTGGACGCCATGAGTGGCCTGTGGTGCGTGAATGTCGGCTACGGCCAGCAGGCGCTGGTGGACGCGGCGACGCGCCAGATGCGCGAACTGCCCTTCTACAACGCCTTCTTCCAGACCGCCACGCCGCCGGCCATCGAACTGGCCGAATTGCTGGCCGAGGTGACGCCGCCTCAGTTTCAGCACGTCTTCTTCTCGGGTTCGGGCTCCGAGGGCAACGACACCGTCGTGCGCATGGTGCGCCGCTACTGGGACGTGCTGGGCCAGCCGCAGCGCCAGGTCGTCATCAGCCGCCACAACGCCTATCACGGTTCCACGATGGCCGGTGCCTCGCTCGGCGGCATGGCCGGCATGCACGCCCAGGGCGGACTGCCGATCCCGGGCATCGTGCACATCGAGCAGCCCTATTGGTGGGAACACGGTCGCCCGGCGGGCCTGACGCGAGACGAATTCGGACTCGTCGCCGCGCGCTGGCTGGAGGACAAGATCCTGCAGGTCGGCGCCCAGAACGTGGCGGCCTTCATCGGCGAACCCGTGCAGGGCGCCGGCGGCGTGATCATCCCGCCGGCCACCTACTGGCCGGAGATCCAGCGCATCTGCGACAAGCACGGCATCCTGCTGGTCAGCGACGAGGTGATCTGCGGCTTCGGGCGCACGGGGCACTGGTTCGGCTGCGAGACCTTCGGCTTCCGCCCCGATCTGATGACCTTCGCCAAGGGGGTGACCAGCGGCTATGTGCCGCTGGGCGGCGTGATGGTGGGCGACCGCGTGGCCCGGGTGCTGATCGACCAGGGGGGGGAGTTCAACCACGGCTACACCTACTCGGGCCACCCGGTGGCCTGCGCGGTGGCACTCGCCAATATCCGGCTCATCCAGCAACTCGACCTGGTGCGGCACGTGCACGACGACGTGGGCCCATATCTTGCTGAGGCCTATGCGACGCTGCGCGAGCACCCGCTCGTGGGTGACGCCGAAACCTGCGGACTCATGGGAGCCCTGCTGTTGATCAACGACAAGACCACGGGCGCGCCGTTCCCGGAAGCGGTCGAGATCGGCATGGTCTGCCGCGGCCACTGCTTCCGCGAAGGCGTGATCATGCGCGCCGTCGGCGACCGCATGATCATCGCGCCGCCGCTGGTCATCACCCGCGCGCAGATCGACGAGATGATGGCGCTGATCCGCCGCTGCCTGGACCTGACGCTGGCCGATGTGCAGCGCCACGGCTGGCTGACCTGATCGCTTCCCCCGATGGCCCGGCGCGCCCCCGCTTCTAGACTGGCATGCTGACCGCAATCCACCCCCGTTGCCCGGAGATTCCCTCATGAACCCGAAGACCGTCGTTCCTGCCCTGATCGCCGCCCTGGCGCTGGCCACGACAGCCGCCCTGGCTCAGGAAGAAGAGAAGATCCTCAATATCTACAACTGGTCGGACTACATCGCCGAAGACACGATCCGCAATTTCGAGAAGGAAACCGGCATCAAGGTCCGCTACGACAATTTCGACAACAACGAGATCGTCCACGCCAAGCTGGTGGCGGGCAAGACCGGCTACGACCTCATCGTGCCGTCCTCCAACTGGGCCAAGCTGCAGCTCGACGGCGGGCTGTTGCGCCAGCTCGACAAGGCGCAGCTGCCGAACCTGAAGTACCTCGACCCGGCGGTGCAGGCGCAGCTGGCGCGCATGGATCCGGGCAACGACTTCATGGTCAACTGGCTGTGGGGCTATACCACGGTGGGCATCAATGTCGACAAGGTCAAGGCCGCGCTGGGCAGCACGCCGATGCCCGACAACGCCTGGGACCTGATCTTCAAGCCCGAATACATCAGCAAGCTCAAGAGCTGCGGCGTCAGCTTCCTGGACTCGGCCACCGAGGTCGTGCCGGCGGCGCTGCACTACCTGGGCAAGCCCCCGTTCAGCAAGAGCCCCGGCGACTACGCGGCGGCATCCCAGCTGCTCAAGCAGGTGCGGCCGCACATCACGCTGTTCAGTTCGTCCGGCTACATCAACGACATGGCGGGCGGATCGGTCTGTGTTGCGCTGGGCTGGTCGGGCGACATCAATATCGCCCGCCAGCGCGCCATCGACAACAAGACCGGCAACAACATCCAGGCCCTGATTCCCAAGACGGGTGGCCTGCTCTTCTTCGACGTCATGGTGATTCCGGTGGACGCGCCGCGCCCCGGCAATGCGCACAAGTTCATCAACTACATCCTGCGTCCGGAAGTGCACGCCGGCCTGACCAACAAGGTCTTCTACGCCAACCCCAATACCGAGTCGAGGAAATTCATCAAGCCCGAGGTGGCCAGCAATCCGACGGTGTTCCTGGCGCCGCAGGACATGGCCCGCATGATCGCGCCCGATTCGCTGAACAACGACCTGCGGCGCCTGATGACGCGCACCTTCACCACGTTCAAGACAGGACTGTAGATGTCGGCGCCGGACAAGGCGGCTTTCCTGCAGATCCAGGATGTCGTCAAGGACTTCAACGGCTTCAAGGCCGTCAACAAGGTCAGCCTGGATATCGCCAAGGGCGAGATCTTCGCGCTGCTCGGCTCCTCGGGCTGCGGCAAGAGCACGCTGCTGCGCATGCTCGCCGGCTTCGAGACGCCCACCTCGGGCCGCATCGTGCTCGACGGCGTCGCGCTCGGCGACATGCCTCCGTACCAGCGGCCGATGAACATGATGTTCCAGAGCTACGCGCTCTTCCCGCACCTCACGGTGTGGGACAACATTGCCTTCGGCCTGCGGCGCGAACGCCTGTCCAAGGACCGGGTGGCCGAGCGCGTGGAGGCCATGCTCAGGCTGGTGCAGCTGGGCAAGTACGCGACGCGCAAGCCGCACCAGCTCTCGGGCGGCCAGCAGCAGCGCGTGGCGCTGGCGCGTTCGCTGGCCAAGCAGCCGCAGCTGCTGCTGCTGGACGAACCGCTGGGCGCGCTGGACAAGAAGCTGCGCGAGGAGACGCAGATCGAGCTCGTCAACATCATCGAATCGGTAGGCGTGACCTGCGTCATGGTCACCCACGACCAGGAAGAGGCCATGACCATGGCCTCGCGCATCGCCGTCATGAGCGAGGGCCGCTTCCTGCAGGTCGGCGCGCCCGGCGACATCTACGAGACCCCGGCCACGCGCTTCGTCGCCGACTTCATCGGCAATGTCAACCTCATGGCGGGCACGCTCGACGTCGACGAGGCCGACCACTGCGTCATCGGCTGCGCCGACTGCCGGCACTTCGTGGGCCACGGCATCACCGGGGTCATCGGCATGCCGGTGACGGTGGCGCTGCGGCCCGAGAAGATCCACCTCTCGCGCCACCAGCCGACCGACGACTACAACAGCGTCAGCGGCACCATCAAGGAGATGGCCTATTTCGGCAGCTTCACCGTCTACCACCTGCTGCTGGCCAGCGGCGAACGGCTCAAGGTCAGCCTGGCCAACGTCCAGCGCCACCGCGACGACGACTTCACCTGGGGCGATCAGGTGTGGGCACACTGGTCGCGCTCGGCGCACGTGGTGCTGACGCAGTGAGCCCGGCATGAACGCCCGGCTGTCCCGGATCAGCGGCCGCACGGTGGTGATCGCCGTGCCGTTCCTCTTCCTGCTCGTCTTCTTCCTGTTCCCCTTCGTCATCGTCGGCAAGATCAGCGTGTCCGAAATGGAGACGGTGAACTTCAAGGACGTGCTGAGCTGGTCCGACGGCGTGCTGACGCTGGCCCTGCGCTTCTCCAACTACGTCTTCATCACCGAGGACCCGCTGTATTTCAAGACCTACCTGGCGAGCCTGCATTACGCGCTGGTGACCACGCTGCTGTGTCTGGTCATCGGCTACCCCTTCGCCTACTTCATGGCGCGTGCGCGGCCCACGCTGCAACCGGCGCTGCTGATGCTGGTGATGCTGCCGTTCTGGACCTCGTTCCTGCTGCGCGTCTACGCCTGGCGCGGCCTGCTCACCGAAGGCGGCTGGGTGGCGGAACTGATCTTCGCCAGCGGGCTGGACCAGGTGCTGTATGCCGTCGGACTCATCTCGTCGCCCGGCAAGCTGATGCACACGCCGTTCTCGCTGGTGCTGGGCATGACCTACACCTACCTGCCGTTCATGATCCTGCCGCTGTACGGCAACCTGGCGAAGATGGATCTGCGCCTGCTCGAGGCTGCAGCCGACCTCGGTGCCACGCCCTGGATGGCATTCTGGAAGGTGACGGTGCCGCTGTCCAAGGCCGGCATCATCGCCGGCTCGATGCTGGTCTTCATTCCCTGCGTCGGCGAATTCGTGATCCCCGAACTGCTGGGCGGCCCCGAGACGCTGATGATCGGCCGCGTGTTGTGGGACGAATTCTTCAGCAACAACGACTGGCCGATGGCTTCCAGCGTCGCGGTGGTGATGGTGCTGCTGATCATCGTGCCGTTGGCGATCTTCAACAAGTACCAGGCCGAAGCGCAGGAGAGCCGGAAATGAGAGCGCGCGGCACGAGTGCCACCTTCAACCGCTGGTTCGGCCGCGGCTGGCTGGGCCTGGGCTACATCTTCCTGTACGTGCCCATCGTGGCGCTGGTGATCTTCTCGTTCAACGACTCGCCGATACCGAACGTCTGGCGCGGCTTCACGCTCAAGTGGTATGCGGCGCTGGCGCGCGACGCGGAGATGCTGGCCGGACTGTGGCTGAGCCTGAAGATCGCCTTCCTCACCGCCTGCGGCTCGGTCGTGCTGGGCACGCTGAC
>Ga0079037_100001875_pt1 | contig 11224 bp, 7 predicted proteins | sample Mud3Dept4metaG_FD_71479 | JGI IMG/M metagenome (GOLD analysis project Ga0079037, IMG submission 71479) | Freshwater wetland microbial communities from Ohio, USA, analyzing the effect of biotic and abiotic controls - Mud 3 Core 4 Depth 4 metaG | ecosystem: Environmental > Aquatic > Freshwater >... | reverse complement strand
GATCGGGTCGATGCCGGGAAAGAGCGACTCGGCCAGCTTGTCGTTGATCACGGCCACCCGCGCGCTCGCGGCGTACTCCACCGGGGTGAAGCTCCGGCCCGCTACGATGTTGCCACCCGTCACGAGCACCCACGCCGGGCCGAAGCCCGCGATCTGGACGCTCTTGAGGTCGTTGCCCTCGTAGCTCACCGGGCCGTTCGTGCCCTCACTCACGGAGACGTCGCGCACGGTGGGCAGGGAACGGATGAGCTCGGCGTCGGCCACGGTCAGCCACGGATTCCGGCGCCAGGGCGACAGCTCGTCGGAGCCGTCGGAGATGTTGATGCCGCCCTGGAAGAAGCGGTAGACGAAGAACGTCTTCGGACCCGCCGACTCGAGCATCGAGCTGATGCTCCGGTTGACGCCCGTGATCGCGGAGGCCATCGCGATGACCACCATGACCCCGATGGCGACGCCCAGGATCGTCAGGGCGGCGCGCACCTTGTTGGCGCGCAGCGAACCGAGCGCGATCGCCATTCCTTCGAACACACGGCCGAGCTGCATCGGTCACTCCGCCCTGAGGGCGACGATGGGGTCGAGCTTGGAGGCGCGGTTGGCCGGGTAGACGCCCGCGACGACGCCGACGAGCACGCCCACGACCACGCCGAGGACGATGGACCAGGGCGCGATCGCCGCCGGCAGGGGCGTGACGGCCCGCACCACGAAGGCGAGCAGGATGCCGGCCCCGATGCCGAGCAGTGCGCCGAGCGCCGAGAGGGTGGCGGATTCCACCACGAACTGGGCCAGGATGTCGCGTCGCCGGGCGCCGAGCGCCTTGCGGATGCCGATCTCCCGGGTGCGCTCGGCCACCGCCATCAGCATGATGTTCATGATCACGATGCCGCCCACGATCAGCGAGATCGACACGAGCATCGGCAGGAAGGTGATCAGGATCTTCGAGATCTTCTGCCAGCCCTCGAGCGCCGACTCCGAGGTCTGCAGGTAGAAGTTGTTCTCCTCGCCCGGCTTCAGGTGCCGCCGGGTGCGCATCAGGGCCTCGACCTCGCCCATGGCGGCCACCATCGTGGTCGGGCCCGACGCCTGGATGACGAGGTGGTCGAGCACGTTGATCGGGCAGATCATCCGCCGGCCCGGGGCGGTGAACGGGAAGATCGCGAACTTGTCGAGCGACAGCCCGAACAGCGTCCCCTGCTTCTCCACCGTGCCGATGATGCGGTAGGGGATGCCCCCGATCCGGAGTTCCTTGCCGATCGGGTCGATGCCCGCGAGCAGCTTGTCGGACATCGCCTGGCCGATCACCACGACGCGCGCCCCGACCTTCACCTCCTGGGCCGTGAACGGCCGGCCGGCGGTGAGCTTGTAGTCCTTGATCCGGAAGTAGCTCGGCTCGGTGCCGATCAGCTCCATGTCCTTCGCCACCTTGGCACCGTAGGTCACCGTGCCGCGATCGCTGCAGAACTTCGCGTAGGTGACCGGGGTCGTCATCCGATCCTGCACGAAGTCCGCGTCGGCGTACGTGATGCGGGGCCGGCGCATCCAGCTGCGCCAGACGTCGTCGGGCACGTTGCCGGTGGTGAACGCCGGCCGCTGCCGCAGCATGAAGGTGTTCAGCCCGATGAGGCTGTTGGCGAAGCGATCCTCCATGTAGCGGTTCATGCCCGTGACGATGGACACGACCGCGATGAGGAAGGTGACCCCGATCAGCACGCCGACGAGCGAGAAGAAGCTCTTGAGCTTCTGGGTGCGGATCGTCCGCAGGGCGAGCCGGACCGCCTCGAACCAGCGCATCAGGCGGCGGCGTCCCGGGTGAGCCGGTCGCTCTCGACCCGCCCGTCGCGCAGCACGACGGTGCGCGCCGCATGGGCGGCGATGTCGGGCTCGTGCGTCACCATGATGACCGTCTGGCCCTGCGCGTGCAGCTCGCCGAAGACGCCCATGATCTCCTCCGACGTGGTGGAGTCGAGGTTGCCGGTGGGCTCGTCGGCCAGCAGGATCGAGGGGCTGTTCACCAGCGCGCGGGCGATCGCGACGCGCTGGCGCTGGCCGCCCGAGAGCTCGTTGGGCCGGTGGTGCATCCGCTGGGCGAGGCCGACGATCTCGAGGGCGTGGGCCGCCCGCTCGCGCCGCTCCCTGGCGCCGGTGCCCGCGTACACGAGGGGCAGCTCGACGTTGTGCAGCGCGGAGGCGCGGGGCAGGAGGTTGAACGTCTGGAACACGAAGCCGATCTCCTTGTTCCGCACCCGCGCCAGCGCATCGTCGCTCAGCCGTGACACCTCCTGGCCGTTGAGCCAGTACTCGCCGCCGGTGGGCGTATCGAGGCAGCCCACCACGTTCATCATCGTGGACTTGCCCGACCCGGAGGGGCCCATGATCGCGACGTACTCGTTCCGGTCGATGTCGAGCGTCACGCCGCGCAGGGCCTGCACCGTCTCGCTGCCCATGACGTAGTGCCGCACGAGGTCGCGGATGCGGATGACCGGCTCGCTCATGAGCGCTTCTCCTCCGGCTTGCCCTTCCCGTCCTTGCCCGCGTCGGCCTTCGCCTCCTTCACCTTCGCGCCGTCCTTCAGGTCGCGAATGGCCTGGTAGGTGCCGGCCACGATCGTCTCGTCGCCGCGGAGGCCGTCGAGCACCTCGAAGTACTCGTCGCCCGCCACGCCCACCTTGACCGGGCGGAACGTCGCGATGCCGTCGCGGACCACGAAGACGCCCTCCCGTTCCTTCTTCTTCCTGGCGCCGGGGCCCGCCGTGTCCGCCGTCGGCCTGGCGCCCTGCGATGCGGGCGTCGCCTTGGCGTTCGTGTCCTCGATCGGCAGGTCCTCGTGCTCCCGCACGGTGAGGGCGATGATCGGGATGCTGAGCGCCTCGTCCCGCGTGTCGGTGACGATGCGCGCCGTGCAGCTCAGGTCGGGCCGGATGTCCGCCGGCGGCGCCACCAGCACCACCTCGACGTCGAAGTCCACGGCCTTGTCGGAGGAGCCGCTCTGCGTGGAGGTCGAGGTGAGCTTGGCGCTGTTGCTGATCTTGCTCACCCGGCCCACGAAGGTGGTGTCGGGGAAGGCGTCGATCGTGACCTGCACCGAGTCGCCCACCGCCAGCCGGACCACGTCGGTCTCGTCCACCTGCACCTTGGCGATGATGGTCGACATGTCGGCCACCGTGAGCAGCAGGCCCGTCTCCCGCGAGAAGGTGCCCGGCACCGCCACCTCGCCCTCCTCCACCGCGAGGCGGGTGACCCGGCCGGAGATCGGCGCGTAGAGCGTGGTGCGGGCGAGGTTGTCCTTCGCCTCCTTCAGTGCGGCACGGGCCTGCTCCACCTGCGCGAGGCTCGTCTGGTAGACGGCCTTCGCCACGTCGGCCGCCTGCTGGGCCTGCTCCACCGCCTCGACCGAGATGAGGTTCGGCGAGCTCTTCTGCAGCTCGAGCGCGCGGGTGAGCTGCCGCGCCGACTGGTCGCGATTGGCCTGTGCCTGCAGCAGCGAGGCCTGGTTGGAGGAGAGCAGGGCCTCGCTCCGCTTCACCGCGCCCTCGAACTGGGCCGGATCGATCTGGATCAGGAACTGGCCCTTCCGGACGACGTCCCCTTCCTTGACGCCGATCCGCAGGATGCGGCCGGTGACGTCGGCGCTGACGTCCACCTTCGTCTCCGGCTCGATCTTGCCGCTCGCGGTGACCGCGGCCACCAGGTCCCGGCGGCCCACCTGCTCGAAGCGCACCTCCGTGGCCGCGTGCTCCTTCTTCCGCTTGGCCGCGAACAGGCCCCCCGCGGCGACGGCTGCCAGCACGGCGATGGCGATACCCCACTTCATCCTGCGCGTCATGGTCGCTCCTAGCGGTAGTTGCGGCCGAGCGCGGCGTAGAGCGCGACGATGGCCCGCTGGTGGTCGGATACGGCGTTGATGTACGCGGCGTCCGCCGCGGTCACGGAGTTCAGGGCGTCCGACACCTCGAGCACGGTGCCGCTGCCGAGGCGATAGCGCTCCTGTGCCAGCTGAAGCTGCTGCGTCGCCGCCACCTGGCTCTGGCGTTGCACGGCGATGACGTCGTACGTGGTCTTCGTGGCCTGGAGCCGGCTCGCCACGGTGGTGCGGAGCTGCAGCTCGACGGCGCGGACCTGCTCCTCCGCGTTCCGCTGCTGGGCCCGCGCCAGCGAGACGTTCTGCTGGCGCGAGAATCCCTGGAAGATGGGGATCGAGATCCCCAGGTTCACGACGAACGGGTTGTTGGTGAAGTCGAAGGGGAACACGTCGTTCTGGTCCGTGATCGCCTGCGTCACCGAGGACTGCAGCTGGAGCCCCGAGGGGTCCAGGCCATTGGCGGCGTTGCAGTCGGGCACGGTGCTGAGCCCCACGTTGCCCCGGATGACGTTGTCGTCGCGGCACTGCTGTGCGCCCGAGATCGCGCTGGACTCCGCGTTGGCGATCTCCTGGTCCACGTTCGAGAACTGCTGGGTGAAGCCGGACCAGCCGCCGTTGAGCAACAGGGACGGGAAGAAGGTCGACTTCGCCTGCTTGAGCTGCGCCTTGGCCGCCGCCGCGCGCGCCCGTTCCGCCTGGAGCCCGGGGTTCTTCTCGGCCGCCTCGCGGAAGAGCTCGTCCAGCGACCAGTTCGGCTCGAGCACCGGGAAGCTGTCGACCAGCGCCAGTTGCTCCATCGGCAGGTCCATCGTCACGCCCATCACCCGCAGCAGCTCCAGCTTCTGGTCCACCTCCGCCTGCCGGGTGCGGAGCAGGTCCACCTTGGAGTTGTTCGCCGTGACGTCGGCCTGCCGGACGTCGTACAGCGAGGTCTGGCCCACCCGCTGCCGGGCCGTGGTGAGCTGGAGGAAGTCGAGGTTGCGCCGCAGCTGCTGGCGCGCCACCTCATGCGTGGCCTGCGCCTGCAGCGCGTTCAGGTACTGGGTGACGACCTGCTCGGCGAGCGACAGGCTGCCCTGCGACGTGTCGGCCCGGGCCGCGCGCTGGGACGCCTTCGCCGCCGACGGCCCGAGGATCGTGGTACCGCTCAGGGTCCAGTCGAAGCCCAGTTGGTAGTTCGAGCCGTAGGAGGAGGGCTGCGTGAACGTCTGGCCGCCGAAGAACTGGCTGCCGGCGCCGGTGTAGTTCACCCCGCCGCTCGCCCCGACGTTCGGAATGAAGGCGCCGTAGGCCGCCTTCACCGCGGCGTCGGCCGGATCGGCGTTGTTCACCACCTGCCGGAAGGCGGGGTTGTTCAGGCGCGCCTGGCCCACCGCTTCGGCGAGCGTGAGCGTCGCGGTCGGCGTCGGGCGCACCAGCAGCGAGGTGTCCGGCTGCTGGGCGCGGGCTTCGGGCACGACTGCCAGCGCTGCGAGGAGGGCGAACCACCGAGCGTTCATTCGGGATCCCGGGCGAAGGGCAGACATGAAGGGACGGCCCATCTACGGCCGTCCCGGTGCAAAGGTTTCAAGCCGAAACGGCGAGTCGGCGCCGCGAGCGCCCCCGCCGCAAGTGCTTGTCATGTATTCATTTGACGCTGCGAGCCCCTAGCGGGGAAGGGGACTGAGGGCGATTCGCTCGTTGGGAAGGTCGAGGCGCAGCATCTGGCCGCGCGGGTCGAGCAGCAGCTGCGCGGTGACATCGCCCCTGAAGTCCACCGCGCTGCCGCGGCTGCCCATGTCCCGGCGCGTGGCGGTGAAGCTCGCCCGCCGGCCCGTGCGCACGTAGAGGCCCGTCAGCGCCTGTCCGGACGGCGTGGCCAGCTCGGCGGCGATGTAGAGCAACGCGGGCAGCGTCTCGTCGAGCAGGACGACGAAGTCCCCGGCCGGCAGTTCGCGCGTGCGGCGGCCCGTCGGGCCCGTCGACGTGACGATGATGCGGGTGCCCCGCTGTCCGGCCCGGATGAGTTCGGTGCCGGCGCTGTCCTCGATCTCCATCTGCAGCGTGTCGAAGCGGCCTTCGGCGGAGCGGCTGGCCATCGCGTCCACCCTCCGTCCGGCGAGCGTGCTCGCCTCCAGCTTCACGCGGCTGGGCGGCGCGTCACCGGACGACTCGAGCGTGAGCCGTGCCTTGCCCACCTCGTGGCCATCCTGCGTGACGACGTAGGCGGAGGCCGAGCGCTCCTGAGCCGCGAGCGCGGCGGGCAGGGTGAGGAGACAGAGGAGCCAGGCTCGAGACATCGTCATCCTTGGGCCAGGGCGCGGTCCACCAGGTGGAGGATCCGTTCGAGGAGGAATCCATACGCGGCCTCGCCCGTGGCCGGCGAGGCGAGGGCGGCGCCTTCGCCGAAGAGCTCCAGGCTCTCGTTGGCCGGTCCGGTCGCGACCGGGCCCACGAGCGCCGGCGCGATGTGCAGCATGAGCGACGTGACCAGTTCGCCCAGCCGGGTCTCCGGCGCGGTGCTGCGAAGCAGGTGCCTGAAATCGAGCCCGAAGATGTCCACCGTGTAGACCTCCGCGTCCTCGGTCCGGATCGTGCTGAGCGCTTCCAGGTGGGCCGCGTTGGCCAGCGCCGTGAGCACGACGAAGTGGCGCACGCCTCCACCGGTCTCCCACGAGTCGATAAGTTCGTTCACCACCCGGTGCAGCGTCTTTCGGCGGAGGGCCACTCCGCCCCGGGCGGCGCGGGCGGTCGGGTGCACCCCGTATTCCAGCGCCGGTGCCCGCACGATGCGTCGCCGGGCCGAGACATCGTCGGCGAGGTGTTCCACGATGATCGTGTCGGTGCCGAGGGGCAAGCGCTCGCTCTGCAACGAGGTGCCGCCGACCGGCACGAGCAGGAAGGGACGCTCCGCGAAGTGCCGCATTGCTTCGGCAGGGAGAAGGGACTTCAGACGCCAGGCCCGGCCTTGATCGCTCATCGCATCCGCTGGTGGGTGCCCCTGCTCGCGCTAACCCTCGTGCTCGCCGGCGAGTGGCTGCGTGCCGCCGAAGGCACGTGGGCGTGGTCGGGTGCCCTCGTCGCCGTGCTCTGCGCCCTTCTGGTGCCGCGCGGCGGTCATCCGTCGCGTCAGGCGCTTGCCGGCCTGCTCACCCTGGCCGCCCTCGTGCTGGTCGTGGTGCAGTATCGCCTCGACCGCATCGAGCAGCACTGGGACGACGAGCGCGAGGCCATCGTCGAGGCGGCCGGCGGCCGCCTCGGCGCCGAACTGCACGGCGCCTTCGACCTCACAAAGTCGCTGGCCGAGGCCGCCGTGCCGCTGGCGTCGCTCGACCGGATGGATGCCTTCCGCTCGCTGGAGCAACTGCTGCGTCGCTCCGGCCTCGACGCGGGCGTGGCCATCCTGGAGCACGATGGGACGCCCTGGGCGTGGGCCGGTCGGCACCGCCTGATGCCCCGACCGGAGGGCGACTCCATCGCCGCCGCGTGGAGCCAATACTACGTGACCCTCGAGAGCCGACGCTACTCGGTGCGGGGTCGGACGGTGGTGGCGAGCGTGCTGGTGTGGGCTCATCCGTCGGTGCCGGCGCGCGAGGGCAGCCTCGCCGAGCGCTTCCGGGAGCGCACGCAGGTGTCCCTCGAGGCGTTCCGCACCGAGGCGGCGCCCGACAGTCCCGACGTGTTCGACTACTGCGAGCCCACCACGGCGGGTCCTCGCTGCCTCTTCAGCGTGCTGCCGACCCCGCCCGGCCAGGCCGACGCTCGCGCCCTGGTGCTTTCGCGCGGTGCGCCGGCCGTGGCCGTCCTGCTCGTGCTCCTCTTCCTGTTCGGCGTGGTGGCCGCCGATCGCTCGAGCACCCGTTGGCTCCTGGCGCCCCTGCTGCTGTGGCTCCCGTTGCGGGCTCCCGTCGGGCCGCTGCTGGGGGCCTCGTCGCTCTTCTCGCCCGCGACCTACTTCCTGGGTACGCTGGCGCCATTGTCGAGCTCGGCCGGGGTGCTCGCCGTAGCTGCCATGCTCTCGCTGCTGCTGGCGATACGGCTGTGGCAGGCGCGGCTCGCGCGGCGCTGGTGGCGCGTCGCCGCCGGCGCCGCGGTCCTCGCGGCAACTCCGCTGCTCGTCGGCCAGTTGAGCGCGGGCATCGCGCCGCCGCCCACTGGCACGCCGATGGGGCTCTGGGCGTCCTGGCAGGTGGCGCTGTTCCTCGCCGGCGCCGCTCTCGTGGTACTCGCCTCGGCGCTCATGCGGGGAGACGGCGCACCCGGTGCGCGTGTCGGTTGGGCCTGGCTGGGCGTGGCCCTGACGGTGGGTGCCGCCGTCATCGGCATGGTGGCGTGGGATCCTGCGGGTGGCTGGCCTCCGTGGTTCCTGCTGCTGTGGCTGCCTGCCCTCCTGGTGGTGGCGTTCCCGCTGCCGGCGCCGCACGCAGCGGCCAGCCTCGCACTCGTGGCGGGGAGCCTCGCGTCGCTGCTGACCTGGAGCGCCGAGTTGCATGGCCGTGCGCAGATGGCCCAGCGCGAGGTGGCCCGACTCGGCGAGGCCGAGGATCCGGTGGTGCGCGGCCTGGTGGGGCTCTTTGCGGACGACATCGCCGCGGCACCCGAGCCGACGGGCGCCGCCGAGCTCCATGCACTGTGGCGGCGCTCGCTGCTCGCGACGCAGGGCTACCCGGTGCAGCTCGCCCTGTGGGACCCTGCGCGCGGCTGGCACGCCGAGCTTCCGCTCGACTCGCTCGGCGTCGGCCGCGCGCTCCTCGACCCGCTCCTGGCCGGCGCCCCGCGCCGGGACACGATCTTCGCCGTGCAGGCGATGCCCGGACTCCATTACGTGCTGCTCGCGCCGGTGGGCGAGCGCACCACGCTGGTGGCGGTGGTGGGTCCGGGCACGCAGCTGGTGACGCCGAGCCGGCTCGGTCGCTTGCTGGAGCCGCACGAGGAGGACCTGCCGCCCTACCAGCTGACTCTCGCTCCGCCGCAGGCGGGCGCCTCGCTCGCCGGTGCGGTGCAGTGGCGCCGCGACGGCTGGGTGGTACGGGCGCAGCGTCCGCTGGCGGTGGCCGAGAGCTCGCGCGCCGTGACGGTGCAGCTGGCGCTGGGCTCCCCGGGCTCGCTGCTCCTGCGTGGCGCCGTGCTGCTGCTGCTCGATGCAGCGCTGCTCGGACTCCTGTGGCTCGTGACCGGCTACATCGCCGGGCGCGCGCCGCCCGAGGTGCGGTTGCGCACGCTCCGGCAGTCGTTCCGGGGCAACCTCGCCGTCACGCTGGCGCTCTTCTTCATCGTGCCGGCGGTGGCGCTCGCGTTGTGGGGATTCGGCCAGCTCGCGACCGAGTCGCGCCGGGCGGCGGACGTGCTCGTGAGCCACCGGCTGCTCGACGTGATGCATGCGTCGGGCGGCCTGCTCGAGGCGGAGACCGATTCCGTGGGCCCTGCCTTGCGGGCGTTGAGCGATCGCGCCGACGCGCACTTCGGCTACTACCGGGGCGGTCGGCTCGTGGGCACGAGTGCGCCCCTGCTCGCCGACCTCGGCGTCCTGCCGCCGCTCATGGACGACGTGGCATACCGCGGGCTCGCGCTGGGCGGGCGGCTCGACGTGATCCGCGACGGGCCGACGCGCCAGCTCGCGGAGCGGGTGGGTTACCGGCTCATCCGGCCGGGGCCGCCGTCGCAGGTCGGCGTGCTCGCGCTGCCGCAGCACCGGGCGGTGCTGCCCGGCGGTCCCCGGGAGGATCTCGCCCTGGCGCTGCTGCTGGCGCTGGTGGCGGGCTTCGCCGCGGCGATGGTGGCCGCTCAGCGCACGGCGCGCGCGCTGGCGCGGCCGGTGGGGTCGCTGCGTCAGGCGGCGCTCGCGCTCGGGGCGGGGGAGCCGTCGCCCGCCGCGGACGACGCGGTGCATCCCGCCGAATTCGAGCCGGTCTTCGGCGCCTTCCGGCGCATGGAGGCCGACCTGCGCGCCGGCCGCGAGGCGCTCGAGGCGGCGCGCCGCCGCACCGAACGGGTGCTCGCGACGGTGTCGACCGGTGTCGTGGCGCTCGACGGCGCGGGTCGCGTGCTGCTGGCCAACGGGCAGGCCGCCGCGCTGCTGCAGATGCCGCTGGACGAGGGCACGCCCTTCGCCTCCCGGCTGGGCGCCGACTGGCGCCCGCTCGCCGACGCCGTCGCGGAGGCCGGCCGCGCGCACGCGATGAGCGAGGTGGCGCTGGAGGTCGCGCGGGGGGAGCGCCGCGTGGCCGCGCAGCTCGCCTCACTGGGCGGCGACCTGGGTGGAGTCGTGATCGCGCTCACGGACGTCACCGAGCTCTCGCGCGCAGAACGCGTGCTCGCGTGGGGCGAGATGGCACGCCAGGTGGCGCACGAGATCAAGAACCCGCTCACGCCGATGCGGCTCGGCATCCAGCACCTGCAGCGCACGTGGCGGGACCGGCGCGGCGACTATGACGCGACGCTGGAGCAGACGACGGCGCGCATCCTGGGCGAGATCGACCGCCTCGACATGGTGGCGCGGGCGTTCAGCCGGTTCGGCGCACCGTCCGAGCGAGACCTGCCGCTCGAGCCGGTGGATCTGTCGGCGGTGGCTCGCGAGGTGGGCCAGCTCTATGCGCTCGCGGGTGAAGGGGCGGCGGTGCGCATCGATGGCGAGCCGCGCGCGCTGGTGCGGGCACGGCGGGACGAGGTGAAGGAAGTGCTGGTCAACCTGCTCGAGAACGCACGGAACGCGGGCGCGCGCGAGATCGTCGTCGAGACGTGCGCCGACGGTTTCGTCGTGCGCGACGACGGGGTGGGGATCCCCGCCGCGGCGCTGCCGCGCGTGTTCGAGCCGCAGTTCTCGACGACGACGAGCGGCTCGGGTCTCGGGCTGTCGATCGTGCGCCGGCTGGTGGAGGGCTGGGGCGCGCGCATCACCATCACGAGCGAGGCGGGCCACGGGACGGCGGTGAGCGTGCGGGGCGTGCCGCCGGGTTGACGCGGGGCCGAGCCCTCGACGAAGCCCGCCCCGCCGGCAACCACCGGCGGGGCGGGCTCGGTCGGCTGGCGCGCGCTGCGGGTCAGGGCGCCTTGCCCGACGTGCCGCGGCCGCCCATCGCCCCGGCGCCGGACGGCGTTGCGCTCGGGGCGGGCGTGACGGGGCCCATCTCGGTCGATCCGGCGGCCGGCGCCGCCATCGCCGGCGCGCCCGAGGTGTCCCCGATCGAGGTGCTGTCGGTCGCGCCGCGGATGCCGGCGGCCGGCGTCGCGTCGATCGCGGGCGTGACCGGCGCGCTGGAACTCGGCCTCCTGACGTCCAGCGAGTCCGTGGGCGCACCGGACGCTGCGGGCGAACCGCCGCAAGTGCGCAGCAGCGAGAACAGCACCAGCAGGCCGATCGCGGCCAGCAGGATCGGCAGCAGCCGCTGC
>Ga0079037_100001874_pt1 | contig 11230 bp, 9 predicted proteins | sample Mud3Dept4metaG_FD_71479 | JGI IMG/M metagenome (GOLD analysis project Ga0079037, IMG submission 71479) | Freshwater wetland microbial communities from Ohio, USA, analyzing the effect of biotic and abiotic controls - Mud 3 Core 4 Depth 4 metaG | ecosystem: Environmental > Aquatic > Freshwater >... | reverse complement strand
AAGCCCCTGTCCCCTTCATCCAGCGGTCGTATCACCGGAGGTCTGGGAGATGTCCACAAAGACGCTACGCGCCGCGCTCGCCATCGTGACCGTCGTGCTCATGGCGGCCTCGTCATCGATATCCGCGCTCGACGGCGGCGACGCCGCCCGCTCGGGCGGGTCCCGCTCGACGCCCATTGACGGGCAGTTCCGCGACAACATAACGAGCGAGCAGAACTTCACGCTCTACGACGACGCGGTCGTCAGCAACGGGCAGCTGACCCTGGACAGGACCTACTGGTACGACGACTTCAACCGGTTCCAGCTCGGCCCGGACTGGACCGTCGTCAACGGCACCGTCACGGTGCAGGGGAGCATGCTGCGCACCAACGCGACCTTCACCGAGAACGCCACCGCGCTGCGCGCGCTGGACCTCCACGACCTCGAGCTCACGGTGGAGATGGCCCCCGGGCTCCTGCGGACGAAGGGCCCGGTCATCTCCCTGGTCGGCGCCCGCCCAGCCCACGTCTGGTTCGAGTACGAGCACAGGCCGAGCCCCAGGGTTCTCATCGGCTACAACGACCAGGCGGGACGCCACGTGTCCTCCACGGGCTCGGTGACGCTCGAGACCGACACCTTCGTCACCGCGAGGGTCATGGTCGACGGGGGCCTCATCAGCATCTCGATGGGCGGGGCGCCCATCATCGCCAACCTCGGAGTGACCGGCAACTTCACGGGCCTCGCCCTCACGGCGAGGCCCGACGAGAGCGCCGCCTGGGACAACGTCTCCGTCAAGAAGCTGGAGGCCTCCGGCTACGCCGTGTCCGCGCCGGTCCAGCTCCCCGTCGACACCTACTGGGACACGCTCGGCCACAGGAGGGTCGACGTCCAGGACGGGACGGTCAAGCTCACCCTCCTCAACGGCTCCGACTCCAAGCCCCTCGAGGGCTTCGCCGACATCAAGCCCTCGGCGCTCGACCTGACCGACCCCGGCAAGACCACCTACATCAATCCCGTGCTCGTGAGCTCGGTCATCCTCAGGATCGACCTGATGTACGTCGGCAAGGAGGCATCGATGCCGTCCCTCGACTACTGGTACATCAGCTGGTCCGGCGACGCCCCGAGGTGGGTGCGCACCATAGAGAGGCTCACGCTCTACGAGGACACGCCGGTGCGGAACGTCACCGACGTGAGGGCCTACTTCGAGGACCGGTTCACCTCCAAGGACGACCTGGACTACAGCATCAGGGACCCATCCAACATCCTCACGGTGCGCCCCTACCTCGAGGGCTACAACCTGAGCATCGACCTGCCCACGAAGGACTGGACGGGGACGGAGACCTTCATGCTCAGGGCCTCGGACGGCACGCTCTACGTCGAGAGCAACGTGGCCATCGTCGAGGTACTGGCCGTCGACGACCCGCCGACTATAAGGACCATCCCTGCGCAGACCGTGACCGAGGATGAGCCGTTCGAGCTCAACATAACCGAGTACATCGACGACGTGGACACGCCCAAGGCGCAGCTCACCCTGAGGACGCTGTCGACGCACGCTGAGATCGCGGGCCACTCGCTGGAGTTCATGTACGACAGGGGCGGTTTCACCGACAGGGTCGAGGTGGAGGTCTCCGACGGGTCCGGGACGGCGCTCATCAACATCTCGGTCACCGTCGTCGAGCACGACGACCCGCCGGCCATCGGGACGATCTACGAGGTGCTCGTCAACGAGGACGAGCCGAGGACGATGGACCTGGCGCCCTTCGTCTCGGACGAGGACACGCCCATCGAGTACCTGAGGCTCGAGGTCGTCGACGGGGGCGACAACGTGACGATCGAGGACCGCATGCTGTACGTCAACTTCACCAAGGGCGGCGGCCAGGTCACGTACGTGCTGCACCTCTCGGACAACTCCACGACGGTGAACGGCGAGCTCAAGGTCCGCGCGGTCGCGGTCAACGACAAGCCCCGCATCCTCACGGTCGGGGGCGTCACGCCCGTCGGCGGCGTCGTGGCGGTCACCATCGAGGAGCTCGGGACGATGCGGCTCGACCTCGTCGTCGTCGACGAGGAGGGCTCCGCCATCACCCTGACCGCCATCACGGACTGGGCGGGCGCCACCATCGACGGCCAGACCCTGGTGCTCGACGCGCCGCTCGGCGACCTGGGGGTCAAGGGCGTGCAGGTCGTGGCCAGCGACGGCAGCCTCACCGACGGCGTGACCGTGAACGTCGAGGTCACCAACCGGAACGACCCGCCCACGGAGGTGTCCATCACCAAGCCCCTCGACAACATCACGGTCAAGGAGGGCGAGAACGTGACCGTGGACGCCTACGCGCGAGACCCGGACGCGCCCTACGGCGACGTGCTCACCTACAAGTGGTACGTCGACGACGTCCTCGTCGCGGAGGGCAAGCCCAAGACCCTCACCAACCTGTCGGTGGCGCGGCACAAGATAACTCTCAAGGTCTCCGACGGCGAGGTCGAGGTGGCCGTCTCCATCAACATCACCGTCCAGAAGAAGGACGGCGGGAACGGCAACGGGAACGGGAACGGGGACGGCGACGGCGACGACGACGACGGCGGCGGCAAGGGCATGCTCTACGCCGGCATCGGCATCGTCGTCGTCATCGTGGTCGTGCTCGCGCTCGTGATGATGATGCGGGGCCGCAAGGGCAAGCCCGCGCCCGCGCAGAAGGCGGCCGTGGCGCCCCCGCCCAAGGCGAAGGCCTCCTCCAAGGGCGCCGAGGGCGCACCGAGGAGGGAGGCCGCCCCGGCCGCGGCCGCGCCGCAGCAGGGGGCCCCCGGCGGCGCTGAGGAGGACGAGTTCCAGGTCAAGACCTACGAGGAGGTCGTCGGGGGAGAGCAGCCGAAGGAGTGAGCCCCGCTAGTCCCCCGCTGGACCGCCCTCCGCGCCGAGGCCGTGCCTGGCCACCACGCGGCAGCCCCCCGGCGGCAGCACGCCCATGACATCGTCCAGGGGCGCGCCGAGCAGCCTCGCGACCTCCTTGGCCGTGTCCTCCTTCCTCTCGTTGGAGGGCACGAGCTCCACCCAGGCCTTGGACCACGCGCGCACCGAGGCCACCGGCCCGCCCATCACGAGGCGCGCGCCCTCGCGCTCCACGACGCCCACGGCCACGCGCATCTCGAGGTCCTTCTGGTAGTTGCGCCGCCCCCGGATGACGAACGCCCCCTTGGGCACGAACTCGCCGCTCTCGGCGGTCTTCGACACCTGCTCCGGCATCACCCAGTAGGCGTCCGCCGACGCGCGGCCCCCGGACCACGCGCGCGAGTAGATGACGGCCATGGCGCAGGCCTCCGCGAGCGCGGCGTCGGACACGCCCGCCCCGGCGTCCTTGACCACCGTCGAGGGCGCGCCCGGGAAGTCGGCGTGGCAGTAGCGGTCGCGGTCGCGCAGGTAGCGCTTGACGACGCGCTCGTTGGACTGCGCGTCCCGGCCGGCCACCACCACGGTCCCGTCGGACGTGATGAGCCAGCGGAACTGCTCGAACCAGAACTCCTTGCGGCGCGCGGCCCCTCCCCTGGCGGCGACGGCCTCCTCCTTGGCCTTGGCCACGGCCGCGCCCGCCTCCCTCGCGTCCTTGAGCCGGGACTTGGCGGCCTTGAGGCGGCCGAGCGTCTCCTCCAGCGCCTCCTTGGCGCCCGCGGCCTTCTCCCTCGCGCGCTTCGCGCGCTCGTACCACATGTTGGCGTTCTCGACCACGGTGAGGTTGAGGGAGAGCGCTATCTCGTGCGTGCCGCCCTCGCCGTCGCCGAGCAGGAGGACGATGGTGCTGTCGGAGGGCTCGAGCCGCTTGATGTGCGGTATGCCCGCGGCGCGGCGCACGGCGTCCTCCCACCCGAGGGCGTCCTTCGACTGCAGCACGTCCCAGAGCGTCTCCTCCACGAACTTGTAGTTCGCGTAGACGATGTCGCCGTAGCGCACGCTGCGCTTGACCTCCTCCTCGTGCTCGCGCTCCGCGGTGCGCTGCTGCTCGGCGGTGCGCTCGAGCTTCGTGACGTGCCCCATGAACTCCTCGGACACCACGTCGGGCCTCTCGTCGACCATGGTCTCGCCGAAGTAGGCCTCGACGGCCTCGTTGAAGCTGGGGTAGGGCTCGAGGACCTCCCCGGCCTTGGGCGGCAGCTCCACCGGCAGCACGGACTCGGCCTTGCCGTCGCGCCTGATGATGTGCGGCCGCACGCCGGTGTCGGCCATCCTGAACAGGACGCCCAGGTTCTCGAACAGCAGCCCCATCTCCTCCACGTCGAGCTGCGCGGCCCTGTCGTCGGCGGGTATCTGCGACATCGCCACGAGGCCCTCCGCGTACTCCCCGCCCAGGTTGAGCTTGGACGCGAGCGTGCGCACGATGTCCGCGTCGGACGCGCGCACGGCCTCGGAGAAGCCGTCGAAGTCCAGCTTGGAGGGGTCCATGCGCGGCGGGGGCATCTCGAACCCCTTGCCCGCCTTGACGTCGCGCGTGCCCCAGGTGCGGGACGTGTAGGGCTTCACGATGTCGTCGCGGTGGACGAGGATGACGGTCCCGTTGCGGAACAGCTCGCACACCAGCCGGTAGGGTTCCTCCCTGATGGTGATGTGGACGACGACGATGCGGTCGAACCCGTGCTGCTCGACCCCGACGATGCGCCCCCCGCCGATGTGCTTGCGCAGCACCATCGCGTACTGGGAGGGCGCGGAGGGCATCTCGCGCTCCTCCTTGGACATGCACATGTAGCGGCCGATGCGGATGTGCAGCCTCCGCTTGGGCCCGCCGCCCCCCGTTATGGCGAGCACGAGGTCGTCGTAGGAGGGCTGGTAGGCCTTCTCGACGCGGCCGTCGACCAGCGCGGCCGAGAGCTCCCTCGCGAGCACGCGCACGTCGAGGGAGGAGAGCTCCTTCTTCACGGGGCGCTTAACGACTGTCGGCCTCATAACCCCTTGCCCGGAGCGCCCCCCCATTCAGGGGTCGAAACCTTAGGGGCCCCGAACAATCGCCCGGGGCTCCTGCTCACCCCCGTCGCGGTCCGTCCCCGCGTCCGCGCCCGGGCGCGGCACTGGCTCCCCCCCAGCGAGCCCAAAAGGGTTAAGTACGGGCCCCTCCATGCCCCGTAGCGCGCCGGTGTGGCTTAGGGGTATAGCGACGCCTTGGTAAGGCGTAGGTCGAGGGTTCAATTCCCTCCACCGGCTCCTCCGACTTCGATGCCCTCAGACCCTCTGCGAGCTGCCTAGCAGCGCCTCCACGCGGCCGAGCACCGCCTCGAGGAGCCTCTCGAGCTCGGGCTCGTCCACCACCGCGACGCGGTCGAGCGTCTCCGCGAGCCGCAGGTAGTTCCGCTGGACCCGCTCGAGGTAGGCCCTCCGCTCGAACTTGGAGGGGCTTCCCCTGTCGGAGACGCGCGCGAGGCACCGGTCGACGTCGTCGACGATGAGCACCGTCAGGTCCGGCTCGAGCCACCAGGGCCGCTGGAGGTCCATTATCCACTTGACGGAGTCCTGCCCCTTGGCCTCCCACTCGGCCTCGAGCGCGGTGCCCTGGTAGGCGGCCGAGGACATGGCGTACCGGTCGCACACGACCCAGTTGCCCTCCGCGAGCCTCTCGCGGATCCACCTCGTGTGCTCGGTCCGGTCGGTCAGGAAGAGGAAGAGCTCCTCGTATGGCTCCATCGCCGCGCTCGCCGACTGCCGCAGCAGCCTGCCCGTCGGGCCCTCCGTGGGCTCGGACGTCGAGATGGCCGTGATGCCCCGCGTCGCGAGGTGCGCCACCACCCTCGCGGCGATGTGGGACTTGCCGGTGCCGTCGATGCCCTCGAGCACGATGAAGGCGCCCGGCAGCACCTCGGGCGCGCCCTCGGTCGCGGTGGGCGGGGCCTGGTCGTCGGCGCGGGGGGCCCCTCCCATCCAGCTCGGCTTGGGGACCCTGAGGGGCGACCTCACGGGCATGCCCCCTCGGTGCTCCGGGGTCGGATGTGCCATCGATCCAAGTTGTCCCTCCGGACGCGCCCCCATGCCCTTTCCCCCGTATGACCTTTATCCCCCGCGCACCGCGCCGCGCTCGGCCCGACGGGCCGTCCAGGACGTCGGGCCATCAATCGTCAAAACCACAAATAAATTATAGCGGGACCCCCCTTCCCGCAACCTGGTATCCCGATGGCAAGGCGTGTCGTCGAGCCCCTGCCTGGCGAATCCAGGAAGGAGGCAAAGAAGCGCGACAAGCAGGAGCGCAAGCTCAGGAAGCTCGAGCGCGCCAGGTGGGAGCGCATCAAGAAGAGGACCCCCGGCTTCGACGAGGACATCGACGCCCTGGTCGAGGAGGCCGTCCTGAACGAGCGCAAGAAGCACCACCGGATGCCCCCGCCCCAGCTCGAGGCGCCTCCGCCCGAGCAGCCGCCCGAGGCGTGGGAGCAGGGGGGCATGGTCGACGGCACGTACGTGCGGCAGAGCACCATCGACATCGAGAAGGTGGAGGCGCACCTGGACTCCCTCGCCGAGGTGACCTCGCAGCAGGCCATCGCGAGGAAGTACAAGGAGATGTTCGGCGAGGACCTCCCCGTGCCGGAGGGCTACGAGCTCGTCCCCGAGCGACGCGTGCGCCGACGCGGCACGCCCTCGCCAGAGGATGAGGCCGTGCCCGCGCCATCGCCCGAGGCGGTTGCCGACGCGTACAGCGCTGGCGCGGCCCCACCGCCGCCCCCGCCGCCCCCGCCGCCCCCGCCCGCACCGGAGAGCTACACCCTGCCGCACCTCGCGCAGCAGCCCGAGAGCGCGGCCGAGGCGGCGCCCCAGCCGCCCGTGGCGGTCGGGGAGGCCGCCGCCCCGGACGCGACCGGGGCGGTCGCTGGGGAGGCCCCCGCGACCGAGGTCGTGGTGGGCGCGCCCGCGCCCGTCCCAGAGGCCGCGCCCGCCCCCATCCCCACGCCCGTCGCCGCTCCCGCACCGGCGGTCGCAGCGCCCCCGGCGCCTGGGACGGTCGCCGGCGCCGCGGCCCCGCAGCCGGCGGCCGCCGCCGCCGCCACTGCGCCTGCCGCCCCCAAGCCCGTGGAGAAGCCCAAGTACAAGTTCCTCGACCTGAGGCGCTGGCCCAAGCTCTTCTACCCCACGTACAAGCGCGGCGGCGGTGTGGCGAAGCTCATCATAGCGCTCATCAACCTCCCGATCTACCTCCTCCTGATCCCCATCGAGATCGTCATGACCATCTACTACGTGTTCGCCTCCTGGAGGGCCGAGAGCAACAAGGAGAAGGAGCGCGAGCGGAAGTGGCGCGAGGAGCACCCCGAGGAGGCCTACTCCGACGAGGGGTACGCCGAGGGGTACGGCGAGGGCTACGAGGAGGGCTACGACCAGCCCTACGACGCCGAGGCGCCCGAGGGCGAGGGGTACTACGACGACGGCTACGCGCCCGAGGAGGACGCGTACGGCTACTGAGCGCCGTCACCCCGCGCACCGCCATGGCATCGGCCCGTCGTCTAGGGCCTCACCTGGCGGGACCACTCGCGCGCGAGCATGCTGTAGACCCGCACGTCCTTGAACCCGTCGTAGAGCCAGTAGGCCTCGCGCAGCGTGCCCTCGAGCGTGAGGCCCAGCCTCTTGGGGATGGCCTCGCTGCGCTCGTTCCCCACGACGATGCGTATCTCGACGCGGTTGAGGCCCATCGCGCGCAGCGCGTGGTCGACCAGGGCGGCGCAGCACCGCGTCATGAGGCCCCGGCCGCGGTGGGCGGGCGCGAGCCAGTAGCCCACCTCCGCGGAGCCGTTGGCGCGGTCTATCTTGAACAGGTCTATGACGCCCACCATCGCGCCGCCGGCCCAGATGCCGGTGTGGAGGCCGTCCCCCTGCTGGTGGTCCCGCAGCGCGCGGTTGATGAACGCGCGCGTGTCCTCGATGCGCGTGTTGGAGTCGACCCAGTTGAGCCATGTGCGCAGGTCGCCGCGGTTCTCCTCGGTGAGCAGGTAGAGGGCCTCGGCGTCGGCCATGGTGAGGAGCCGCAGCTCGGTCGAGCCGTCGACGCTCAGGCTGAAGCCCCAGTCCGCCACGCCCACCCCTCACCACGTCACGGGCACGTGGGCCTCCACCAGGTCCACCCACGCGCCGTAGTCCACCACGTCGATGCCCTCCGCGACGCGCGCGACGCCCCTCGCCGCCAGGTCCTCGCGCAGCGCGTGCACCGCCACGCCCGCCTCCCGCGCGCGCGCGGCGAGCGCGCGCCCCCCCTCCGTGTCCGCGGCGGCCGTGACCGCGTCCTGCACGAGCAGCACGTGGGCGCCCCGCGTCGCGGTCGCGAGCGCGCGCTCCAGGTCGGAGGACCTGTGGGGCGAGAGTCGGACGATGTGCAGCACCGGCATGCGAGCACCCGGAACGGCTCAGAACCGTAATATAGCCTTGTGCGAGGCCAAGAGGGCCTCGAGCTCGGACGTGCGGACGAGCCGGTAGGCCGGCGCGTCCTCCTGGTGCGGCACGAGGTCCTCCACGGAGAGGCCTCGCTCCTCGAGCGACTCGCGGTGCACCGCGATGTCCACCCCCCACAGCCCCCCGAGCTCGGAGAAGGCCTCGGACAGGGGCTTCATGCCGATGGGCGCGGGGTCGGCCCCCCGGACCAGGGACAGCACGCCGTCGTCCGAGAACAGCACAGTCACCGCGTGGTCGAAGGCGAAGAAGGCCTGCACGACCCTGAAGGCCTCGGCGGGGCCCGAGGTGCCGTAGGGCGCGCTGCGGATGTGCAGGCAGTACTGCGGCCTCGGCCGGGGGGCCTCGGACGCGTCCACCACGTCGACGGTCGCCGTGCCCTCACCCCCCGAAGGTCACGAACCGGTCGCAGCCGTCGAGCATCTCCAGCAGGTCGGTGAGGCCCGCGAGCCGCGCGTTGGCGATGAGGTCGGCCTTCACCACGCCCCTGAACCGGGCGCACGTCCCGCAGCCCACCACGCGCACGCGGGACGCGAGCGCGGCCAGCTCCTGCGGCAGGTTCCTCTCGCCGGGCGTCGCGACCTTGCCGTTGAGCATGTAAAGCCCGTCCATGAACAGGAACACCCCCGCGACCTCGTGGCCCCTCGCGAGGGCGGCCTCGACGAAGTGCAGCGCGGTGTCGGCGTCCTCGGTCTGGTAGGGGCTCGAGAGCAGCATCACGCCTATCTTCACGGTCCGGCACTCCCCGTGGGCGCGGCGCGATGGTCGCGGCGGGGGCCCTCAGCCGATGGCGAGGGTCGTGCCCGCGTTGGCGGCCATGTCGAGGAACTTGGCGACGCCCGCTATCTCGACGCCGTCGACGAGGTCCTCCTTGCGCACGCCCATCATGGTCATGGACGTGGAGCATGCATAAACCTTGGCACCCATCTCGATGTTGTCCTTGAGCATCTGCGAGAAGGTCGGGATGCTCTGCTGCCCCATCTTCCTCACCATCATGCCCGTGAACAGGCGCCAGATGCCAGGCATCTTGGGCTTGAAGCTCTTCTTGAGCGAGCTCAGCCCGAAGAACGTGTAGTAGATGCTGACCTCCATCCCCATGGACAGCGCGCCCTGCGCGATGATCATGGGCATCATGGCGATGTCGAAGGTCGACTGATAGACGATGATGGCGACGCCGTCCCTCTTCGGGGCCGCGGGGGCGTTTTCTGTGGTCATTGCTGCTCCTCCTCCTCCATATTGCGCGCCTTGTGCACAGCCGTGCCGGGCCTCCTAGCCGCGGCCTGTATATCAACGTTGCCCATCAAAGGTCATGGGCCGGCGACGCGGCGCGCCGCGCTGGCCGGGCGACTGGCGGTTACTTCCCGGCGCACAATTGATATACACGGCTTGGCCATATCGACGCGTCCAGCGGGCGCTCCGCACCAGGGGTCGACCGCCTGGAGGTTGGCACATGGCAAGCCGCCGTCCCCTGCTCGTCCTCCTCGTCTGGGTGATGATGATGGCGTCGGTCCCCCTGCCGCATTCGGCGGACGACGGGGGCCCCGCGCCCGAGGCGCGCACCGGCTCCAGGGCCGTGCTCGGCGCCGAGGACGCGATGGTCAAGTACGCCATCCTGACATCGTCCACGTTCGCGGACGAGTTCCAGCGCCTCGCCGAGTGGAAGACCGACAAGGGCCTCTACTCCAAGGTCTACACGACCGAATGGGTGACGGGCGCCTACGGCGGGCGCGACTCCCGCGAGCAGTACCACGCGTTCCTGCGCGACCTGCTCAACCACACGGGCGGGGGGCTCGAGTACGTCCTCCTCGGGGGCGACGACGAGGTCATCCGCGCCCGCGAGGTCTGGACTGGCGTGAAGGTCGGCTGGGACATCTACAGCGGCGCATGGCTCTACTCGGACCACTACTACGCCGGCCTGGACGGCGACTGGGACGCGGATGGCGACGGGCGCTACGGCGAGCTCGGCGAGGAGGACTGGGACGCGGACGTCTCGCTGGGCCGGCTGCCCGTGAGCACGGTCGCCGAGGCGCGCGACGGCATCGACAAGCTGCTGAGGTACGAGCGGACGCCCGAGGTCGGGGACTGGATGCACCGCGCCATCCTCGCCGCCTCGGTCATGAATCCGCCCAACGCCAACGCGACGAACGTCGACCCGGGCAACGAGTCGCAGGCGTACAGCTGGTGGGAGGACAACGCGTGGGAGTCGGTCGAGCGCACGCTCCCGCTCATCCCGGGGCACATGAACACGACGGTCCTGTACGACTACAATGAGACCTACGCGGGCAACTACACGGTCGCCAACGACACGCTCAACCGCTCGTCCTACATCGGGGCCATCAACGGGGGCGCCTCCATCCTGGTGTCGACCACGCATGGCTGGATACCCACCGGCAACGGGCTGCCGCAGTACAACGGGACGGGCATCGACTTCAGGTGGGCCAACCTGTTCTACTACACTGACATCCCCGGGCTCACGAACGGCAACAGGACGCCGCTGGCGTTCTTCTCATCGTGCTACGTGGGGAACTTCACCGAGTTCAACGACACCAACTTCGAGCGCCTCGTCACGAAGGCCGACGGCGGGGCCATCGCCGTCGTCGCCCCCACCGAGAACACCTACCGCGGGGAGGAGGTGGTGGGGTGGTCGGACGGCAACTGGTGGATGTCGGAGACGTTCTGGTCGCACATACTCGGCGGCACGCCCCGGCCGGGCGATGCGCTCTTCCAGATGAAGCGCGAGTACTTCCCGCACATCCGCGACGGCGGTGGCAACCCCGACTCCTCCTACTTCAGGCAGAACATGGCCGCCTACAACCTCCTCGGGGACCCCGAGATGCCGGTGTGGCTCGACAC
>Ga0079037_100001872_pt1 | contig 11234 bp, 10 predicted proteins | sample Mud3Dept4metaG_FD_71479 | JGI IMG/M metagenome (GOLD analysis project Ga0079037, IMG submission 71479) | Freshwater wetland microbial communities from Ohio, USA, analyzing the effect of biotic and abiotic controls - Mud 3 Core 4 Depth 4 metaG | ecosystem: Environmental > Aquatic > Freshwater >... | reverse complement strand
GGTGCGTGTCCAGTCGATCATCGCCGCCGCCGCGCGTGGGCGGATCAATAGCGACCGTGAGTCTTGTACAGGTAGTTTGTCAGTTCGGCCGTCTGCATCGACAGCCGGCGTTGCAATTCGTGCACGACGCGAACGATCGCGCGCATTACCCGGTAGACCAGGTGGGGGTTGCTGTCGAGCAGCGCCTCGAGATCGCCGCGGCTCAGGCTGAGCACGCAGGTACCGTTCTCGGCTACGAGCGACGCGTAACGTAACGCGCCGTCGAGGAACGAGAGTTCGCCGACGACATCGCCAGGGCGCAGCACGCTCAGCGTGACCTCGTTGTCCGTGCCGACCGCCTTGACGACCGCGATGCCGCCACTCGCGACGACGTACAGGTGGTCATCGCTGTCGCCCTCGCGTACGACGACCTCGCCCTGCGCCAGCTCGCGGAGCGTCATCACCGCTGCCAGCGCCTTGCGCTGGTCCTCGGTCATCTCGACCGCCAGCTTGGACTTGCTGAGGCCCTCGAGGATGGCGGCTTGCGTCATGGCGGACTCCGGCGACGGTTGGACTGGTTCCGGATTGTCGGTGCAGCGCAGCCGCCCGGCCAGTAGGTGAAACCCGCGACTTTGCACCGAACGGTACGATCGTGGGTCTGCGCCGGGGTCGGGGGCGCAATCAGACCGGCGCGGATTCAGGCGCGGGCAGGTGCGACCGGCTCCCGGATGGTTGCATAGGCCGCCAGGGCAGCATCCCGGCTGGCAGGAAGGTCGACGATGGGGTGAGGGTAGGTCTGCCCAAGCTTCACGCCGGCCTGAGCCAGGACCTCCGCAGGAGCCTCCCAGGGGCGATGAATCCACTTGTCGGGCAGCTGCGTCAGTTCGGGCAGCCAACGGCGGATGTACGCGCGTGCCGGGTCGTACCGCTCGGCCTGCAGCACCGGGTTGAAGATGCGGAAGAACGGGGCCGCGTCGGCGCCGCACCCTGCGGTCCATTGCCACCCGAGCGTGTTGGCGGCGAGGTCCGCATCGACCAGCGTGTCCCAGAACCAGCGGGCGCCGGCGAGCCACGGCTGCTGCAGGTTCTTGGTCAGCAGCGAGGCGACGATCATGCGCACGCGGTTGTGCATGAAGCCGGTCGTCCACAACTCACGCAGACCGGCATCGACGATCGGGTAGCCGGTGCGGCCGTGCTGCCAGGCGCGGAGCAGCGTGGGTCTTTCCGCCCACGGAAAGCGTTCGAAGCGTTCGTCGAGCGGACGCTCGGGTGTGTGCGGGTAGTGGTGCAGCAGGTGATACGCGAACTCGCGCCAGCCGATCTCGCGAATGAAACTGTCGGCGGATTTCGCGGCCGCCGGCTGAGCGACGATCGCGTTGCGCGCCGCGACCAGGCACTGGCGTGGACTGATCTCGCCGAAATGCAGGTGGGGTGACAGCCGTGAGCTCGCGGGCAGGTCCGGGCGATTGCGGCCTTCGTCGTAGCGGCCGATCCATTCGCCGCAGAATTCCTCCAGCCGCTGATGCGCACCGTCTTCGCCGGGCGACCAGAGCTCAGCAAACGCTGCATCCCATGGAATCTTCGGCAGCAGATCGAACTCGTCCAGCGTCAGGCTGTCGATGGACTGCGACGGCCCGTGCAGTCGTCTGGGAGCCGCCAGCGGCGCCGGCTGTGCATCGAGCCTCATCTGGCACGCACGCCAGAACGGCGTGAAGACACGGTATGGCCCGCCCTGGCCGGTGCGGATTTCCCACGGCTCGTGCAGCAGGTTCGCGTTGTGGCTCTCGCACTCGAAGCCCAGGTCGCGCAGGCCGGCCTTGACCGCGATGTCACGCGCGACCGTGGCTGGATCGTAGAGGCGATTCCACACGACTCGCCTGGCGCCGATTTCACGCGCCAGCGCGAGCAGCGCGGACAATGCGGGCCCTCGGCGCAGGGTGAGTGCAACTCCCTTCCTGCGCAGTGCCGCATCGAGGGCGGCCAGGCTGTGGTGCAGCCACCAGCGGGACGCGGCACCGGGCGACCATGGGCTTTCTTCCTCCGGTGCATGCAGGTACACGGCCACGACGTGGTCGCTGTCCGCCACGGCTGCAGTGAGCGCCGGATTGTCGGACAGGCGCAGGTCGCGCCGGAACCAGACGAGAGTGGTCGTGCCGCTCATGTTGCGTTTGACTAAATGAAAAAAGCCGCGCCAGGTGAGGAGCGCGGCCTTCGTTGCAGCCTGGACCGGGTCAGCCGACGGAGTTGCGCAGCGCGGCGATGCGTTCGTCCAGCGGCGGGTGCGACATGAAGAGGCGCTTGAGGCCGCCAGGCTTCGGACCACCGGCGATGCCGAACGCCGCCATCTTGTCGGGCAGCGCGCCGGAATGACGCTGCTGCAGTCGCTCGAGCGCGCCGATCATGGCCTGGCGACCGGCGAGCGTCGCGCCACCCGCATCGGCGCGGAATTCGCGCTGCCGCGAGAAGTACATGACGATCATCGAGGCGAACAGGCCGAACACGATGTCTGCGACTATCGTGGTGATCCAGAATGCAGGGCCGTGACCCTCTTCGTTCTTGAAGATCACGCGGTCGACCGTGTGGCCGACCACGCGCGACAGGAAGATCACGAACGTGTTCACCACGCCCTGGATCAGCGTCAGCGTGACCATGTCGCCGTTCGCGACATGGCTCACTTCGTGGGCGAGCACGGCCTGGGCTTCCTGCTGCGACATGCTGTTGAGCAGGCCGGTGCTGACCGCGACCAGCGCTGCGTCGCGGCGGGCGCCGGTGGCGAAAGCATTGGGTTCCGGCGAATCGAAGATGCCGACTTCAGGCATGCCGATGCCGGCAACCTGCGCCTGCTGGCGCACCGTGTTGACCAGCCAGTGCTCGGTGGAGTTGGCCGGCTGCGTGATCACGCGCACGCCCATCATCCGCTTGGCGGACCACTTCGACAGCGCGAGCGACACGAACGAGCCGATGAAGCCGACGAGGGCGGCAAAGATCAGCAGCGCGCCGAGGTTGAGATCCACGCCCTGCGCATCGAGGATGCCCTCGAATCCGATCAGCCGCAGCACGATGCCGAGCAGGACTACGACAGCGAGGTTGGTGGCGAGGAACAGCAGAATCCGTTTCATCTTGGCGTGTCTCCAGCGTGCAATCCCATGACGCCCATTCGCTTGGGGTGATCTTCCGGGTTTCAATCCCTGCCGCAGCCAGGCATGGCAGCGGGTTCCGGTGCGAGCGCATAATAACAGGAAGCCAAATACCGGAACCGAGGTTCAGACAACCGCCGTCCGCCGCGGTTCCGTTCCGCCCGCAACGAGGTGCCCAGATGACCGCAAGCCCTGCCCGGCACTGGACGTTCCTGAGCAACCATGCGCACGTCCTGGTCTGCCTGGCCCAGGACCCGGACGCGCGGCTGCGCGACGTCGCGCTCAACGTCGGCATCACGGAACGCGCAGTCCAGAAGATCGTGAGCGACCTCGAGGAAGCCGGGGTCATCCTGCGCCAACGCGCAGGACGACGGAACTCCTACCGGCTCAAACTCGACGTGCCGTTGCGGCACCCGCTCGAGTCGCACAGGACTGTCGGCATCCTGCTGTCGCTGGTACTTGACCGGGCCGGGCGCAAGCGTGTCCGTTCCGCTTGATGGCTCGGTGCGGCTGCGCCACGCGCTGCGCGCAGGTCAGGCCGCGCTTCGGGTTCGCCTGTCCCGCCTCGGCGAGGCCAACGAGCACGACGTTCACCAGTGTCGGGTGGAGTGCCGACGCCTGCGCGCGTTGCTCAAGTCGTTCAGGTCATGTTTTTCGACGGAGCAGGCGCTCAGGTTCCGGGCAGCCCTCGAGCGGGTCGCCGGCCTGCTTGCCGAGATCCGCGAGCTGGATGTGCTTGCCGCGCAGCCGGCCTTGCAAGATGACCCGTGTGCCCGCGAACTGGCGGCGGCCCGACAGCAGGCCGTCAAACGACTCGCCCGCCGGCTGGAAAGCCCGTCGAATCGGGCGGCGGTCGGGTTGCTTGCCCGCGGTCCCTGCCATGGCAACCGCGGCCTGCGCGCTGGAATCACCAATACCGAGGTATTGCGACGCGTGCGGCGCTCGTGGCGCCGGGTCCAGCGCCAGCTGGAGTCGAGGCCACGAACCGGACGCGAGCTGCACAAACTTCGTATTCGCTTGAAGAACTGTCGATATATAATTGAAATTGTTGAAGACATATCACCGATAGAAGCTGCGGCTCTGCGTCGCCGATTGCGCGACGCGCAACAGATTCTCGGTGATCAGCGAGATGCCGAAGCCGCGGCAGATTGGTTGCGGTCAGACCCCGAACGCGCGGCGCGCGGCCGCGCCGCACGAAAGTCGCTGGAGCGCTCGGTGAAAAAGCGGGTCCGGGATCTCGATCCGGCGCTCGAGCGGTTGGCACGGGCCGGCAAGCGGTGGGACCACGCCATCACGAGGCTGATCGAACTGGACCTCAAAGGTCCAGCTTGATGACGACCAGGCCGCCGGAATTCGGTTCGGTTCGAACTGAGAATCCGAAGCGGCGTGCCCAGGCTGCGATCCGTGCATTTTCAGCCAGGGTAGTGCCTTCGAGGCAATCGATTGCGCGAGCCTTCGCCGCGGTGGCCAGCGCGCGCATCAGTTCCGTACCGAGGCCCCGTCCTTGCCAGCCATCGGCCACGACAATGGCGCACTCGGCCCGCCGCGTGCCTTCGACACGGGCATAGCGACTCACGCCGACGATGGTTTCGCCGGCCGCCTCCTGCGCGAAACCAGCAATCGCGAGCCGATCGTAATAGTCCAGGTCGAGCAGCCGTTCGAGATCGCGCTCGCTGGCAGCCCTGACGACGTACTGGACGCGCAGGTAAAGCGTCTGCGGCGACAGCTCACTGATGAATCGTCGCTCGAGGGCGAGGTCTTCATGGCGGAGCGCGCGGATGGTGACCGCAGGCGCACCGGCAGGTCGCCAGGTGCGCTCAAGTTCGTGGGGGTAGCGGCCGCGGAGGGCCTCAGGAGCGACGACTGCTGGTGGCGGAGGCTGCGTCACTCGCGATCGCGGTATTCGTCGTCGTCTTCGTCGAGGTCGTCGTCCTCGTCATCGTCCCAGTCGTCGTCGTCATCGTCGTCGTCTTCGTCGAGGTCGTCGTCCTCTTCATCGTCTTCCACGACGTCGTCGACCCAGCCCTCCGGCGGGACCGTGAGTTCGAGGTCCATTTCGTTCCACTGGTCGAGGTCGATTTCCCGGATCTCGCGATCCGGCCACTGGATGCGGATGATTTCCTCGTCAGGGTCGACCGAGAGCACCTGGAACGCTTCCTCGTTGTCGAGGTCTTCGTACCATTGCCCTGCCTGCGGTTCGTAATCACGGCTCACGGAGAAATCCTCAACTGCAACGACGTCACGACGACGGCATCGAATCCAAACAACTATACGGTCGCCAGAACCGGGCAGGCAACCGGAACAACCGGATGCTGCACTGCCGCAAATCACGTACACTCGGGGCAAACCGGGGTTTACCAGAGGACTCGATCGTGTACACGTACCGCGCTCCGCTTCGTGACATCCGTTTTGTCGTCCATGACGTGCTCGACTTCGAGGAAAACTACCGCAAGTACGGGCGCGAAGACCTCAACCGCGAGCTGCTCGAGGGCATCCTGGAGGAAGGCGCACGCTTCGCCGAAGATGTGCTGGCCCCCACCAACCGCGTGGGCGACGTCCACGGCCTCGTTTTCGAGAATGGCGAGGTCAGGACCCCGCCCGGCTTCAAGGAAGCCTACGACCGCTACTGCAAGGACGGCTGGATCACGATGACGGCCGATCCCGAATGGGGTGGCCAGGGCCTGCCGGGCGGTTTCTCGCTGGCCTTCGGCGAGATGCTGGTATCGGGCAACATGGCGTGGCGCATGTACTCGGGACTCACCGAGAGCGCGGCGCTCACGATCGCGGCCCACGGCAACGACGCGATCAAGCGCACGTACCTGCCGAAAATGATCGCGGGCGACTGGTCGGGCACGATGTGCCTCACCGAGGCGCACAGCGGCACCGACCTCGGCATCCTGAAAACCAGGGCCGAGCCTCAGGCGGACGGCACCTACGCGATCACCGGCACCAAGATCTTCATCAGCGCTGGCGAGCACGACCTGACGCAGAACATCGTCCACCTCGTGCTGGCGCGACTGCCGGACGCACCAGCGGGTACCCGCGGCATCAGCCTCTTCGTCGTGCCGAAGTTCCGGCCCGACGCGAACGGCGCTGCCGGTGAACGCAACGGGGTCGTGTGCGGCTCGATCGAGCACAAGATGGGTATCCACGCTTCGCCGACCTGCGTGATGCACTTCAACGATTCGACCGGCTGGCTCCTCGGCAAGCCGAACGAAGGCCTTGCCTGCATGTTCACGATGATGAACCAGGCGCGCCTGGGCGTCGGCCTGCAGGGCCACGGCCTCTCGGAACTCGCGTGGCAGGCGTCGATTTCCTACGCCAACGATCGCCTGCAGGGCCGCGCGATGTCGGGCGTGAAGGAGCCCGGCAAGGCGGCGGACCCGATCATCGTCCACCCCGATGTGCGGCGCATGCTGCTGACGCAGAAGGCGTTCGTCGAAGGCGGCCGCGTGCTTTGCTTCCTGACCGGACGTGAAATCGACAGCGCGCACCTCAATCCGGACCCGCAGGCGCGCCAGGCTTCCAACGACCTGATCGCATTCCTCACGCCGATCGTGAAGGGATTCCTGACCGAGGCCGCGATGGAGGTGACGAGCCTCGCCGTGCAGATTCATGGCGGCCACGGCTTCATCCGCCAGACGGGCGTCGAGCAGTTGATGCGTGACGCGCGCATCACTCCGATCTACGAGGGCACGAACGGCGTGCAGGCGCTCGACCTGCTTGGTCGCAAGGTGTTCGGCACGGGCGGCAAGAGCCAGCAGATGATTGCTGCGCGGATCGTCGACTCGATCAAGAAATTCGGCGGCATGCCCGAGATCGCGCCGCTCGCCGCGGATCTCGGCAAGCGACTGGAACAGTGGGGCCGGCTAACGGCCGAACTCGGCCAGGCCGCGAAAACCAATCCGGACGAAGTCGGCGCTGCCGCGACGGACTACCTGCATGTCTCGGGTTACATCTGCCTCGCCTGGTGCTGGCTCGTGGCTGCAGGCGTCGCCGCGAAGAAACACGCAGAGGATCCGAACGACGACTTCTACACGGCGAAACTCGTGACGGCACGGCACTACTTCTCACGCATCCTGCCGCGTGTCGACTCGCATGCGGCCGCGGCACGGGCCGGCTCCACCGGGCTGATGGCGCTCACCGCCGATCAGTTCGCGATCGCATGAGCGCACCCGCGGCTGCACGCGGCGGGGCCCGCCTCGCCCGTGCGAAGCGGGTCGTCGTGAAGATCGGTTCGGCGCTGCTCGTCGAGAAGTCGACGGGCCGCGTCAATCGTGCGTGGCTCGAGTCCCTGGCTGCGGACGTCGCGGCGATGCGGGCCCGTGGCCAGGAAATCGTGATCGTCTCCTCCGGCGCCATCGCGCTCGGACGGCGTCAGCTCGGGCTCGCGCCCGGCAAGCTCAAGCTCGAGGAAAGCCAGGCAGCTGCGGCCGTTGGCCAGATCCGTCTCGCGCACGCGTGGAAGGAAGTGCTCGAACAGCACGACTGCGCTGTCGCGCAGATGCTGCTGACCCTTGGCGACACCGAAGAGCGCCGTCGCTACCTGAATGCGCGCAGCACGCTCAATACGCTGCTCAAGCTCGGCGCGGTCCCTGTCATCAACGAGAACGACACCGTGGCGACCGCCGAGATCCGCTACGGCGACAACGACCGGCTTGCCGCCCGCGTTGCCCAGATGGCGAGCGCCGACTGCCTCGTGCTGCTGTCCGATGTCGATGGTCTCTACACGGCCGACCCATCGCGTGACGCGAAAGCGAAATTCATCCCCGAGGTGACCGGCATCACCCCCGAAATCGAAGCGATGGCGGGGGGCTCAGCCTCCGACGTGGGTTCCGGCGGCATGGCCACCAAGGTGCTCGCCGGCAAGATTGCGGTCGCGGCCGGGTGCAACATGTGCGTCACCGCGGGTCGCGAGCAGCATCCGCTGCAGCGCATCGAAGCCGGCAGCCGCTGCACCTGGTTCGTGGCGAAAGCCTCGCCGAAAACCGTGCGCAAGCAGTGGATTGCGGGTCTGCTGCAACCCGCGGGCGTGCTGCACGTCGATGCCGGCGCGGCGAAAGCCTTGCGTGGCGGCAAGAGCCTGTTGCCGGCCGGGGTCACGCAAGTCGAAGGCCGCTTCGACCGGGGCGACGCTGTAATCGTGCGTGACGCGGACGGCGCCGAGATCGCGCGCGGCCTGAGCGCCTACTCCAGCGAGGATGCCCGTCGCGCGAGCGGTCGCCGCAGCCAGGAGCTCGAGGCAATTCTCGGGTATCGTGGCCGCGACGAACTGATTCACCGCGACGACCTCGTGCTGACGTGACCACCGACGAAGCCATTGCGCAGACCATGCAGCAGCTCGGCCGCGACGCGGTCGCGGCACAGCGCGTGCTCTCGATCTCGAGCGGCGAGCAGCGCAACCGGGCCCTGCACGCCATTGCAGCATCGCTGCGGCTGAACCAATCCGGGATTCTCGCGGCCAACGAACGTGACACGAGTGCGGCGACCGCGGCCGGACTCGGGCGCGCGGCACTGGATCGCCTGCAGCTCGATGCTGCGCGCATCGAAGCGATGGCGCGCGGGGTCGAGGACATTGCGGCGCTGCCCGATCCGATCGGGACGGTGCTGGCCGAATGGACGCGCCCGAACGCACTGCGCTTCCAGCGCGTGCGGGTGCCGCTCGGCGTGATCGGGATCATCTACGAGAGCCGCCCGAATGTGACCTGCGACGCCGGCGCGCTGTCCCTCAAGTCGGCGAATGCGGCGATCCTGCGCGGCGGCAGCGAGAGCTACCATTCGAGTGTCGCTATCCACGCCTGCCTGGTCGAAGGCTTGCGTGCCGCTGGACTGCCGGCAACTTGCATTCAGCTGGTGCCCACGACAGATCGCGCGGCCGTCGGCCAGATGCTGGCGGGCATGACCGACTTCATCGACGTGATCGTGCCGAGGGGCGGCAAGAGCCTGATTGCGCGCGTGCGGCAGGAAGCGCGGGTGCCGGTCATCGGTCACCTGGAGGGCCTGTGCCACGTGTATGTCGACCGTGCCGCCAATCTGGAGATGGCGCGTTCGATCGTCCTGAACGCAAAGTTGCGGCGCACCGGAGTCTGCGGTGCAGCCGAGACGTTGCTGGTCGATGCCGCGGCCGAGCGCACGCACCTGGCGCCGCTGGTGCGCGAATTGCTCGATGCCGGCTGCGAAGTGCGTGGTGACGCCGCAACCTGCGCCGTCGATTCGCGCGTGGTGCCGGCGACTGAAGCCGACTGGCACACCGAGTACCTCGACGCGATCATCGCCGTGAAGCTCGTGACCGGCGTGCAGGGAGCGATCGAACACATCGCTCGCTATGGCTCGGATCACACGGATTCGATCGTCACGGACGACGTTGCGACGGCCGAGACGTTCCTCGCGCGCGTCGACAGCGCGATCGTGCTGCATAACGCGTCCACGCAGTTCGCGGACGGCGGCGAGTTCGGGATGGGCGCCGAGATCGGAATTTCCACCGATCGTTTCCACGCGCGTGGTCCGGTCGGCGTCGAACAGCTGACGAGCTACAAGTACGTCGTGCGGGGCAGCGGCCAGGTTCGGCCCTGATCCCTCAGGCGCCGACGGCGGCGAGTCCACCCGCCAGCGAATAGACGGCCGGGTATCCCAGCGAGCGCAGGTGCCCTGCCAGCGCGAGACTGCGCACGCCGTGCGCGCACACGATCAGGTAACGGCCCTCGGGCGGCAGCGCCGTCGATCCCTGCATGAACGCGCTGAGCGGCAGGTGCCATGCGATCGGCCCAGGCGGGTCGTCCCTGGCGCGTTCCCAGGGCTCTCGGATGTCGACCAGTGTCAGGCCCGACGCAAAGGCTGCGGCCAGGGTGGGATATTCGAGCTCAAGAGCCGCCGGGTCGATCGCGTCCGCCTGCAACTCACGCGGTGAGTGGTCACAGGCTGGATTGCGCGCCGCCTTCAGCGTGCGCCAGTGCATGCCGAGCAGGTCGAACACGTGCAGTGCCGGGGCGCTCTCGACCGGCAGGCCCAGCAGGATCTTCAGTGCCTGCATCGCCTGCACTGCACCGAGCGCCGCCGGGACCGGGCCGAGCACGCCGGCCTGTGCACAGTTGCCAACCAGCCCGTCACGCGGCGCCTCGGGCCAGAGACAGCGCAGGCAGGGCCAGTCCTCGCGCGGCAGGTAGACCTGCAACTGGCCTTCGTACTGGTACACGCTGGCGAAGACTGCGGGCTTGCCGAGGATCACGGCAGCGTCGTTCACGGTGAATTTGGTCGCGAAGTTGTCGCTGCAATCGACGACGAGGTCGTACCGCACGAGCCAGTCGACGAGGTTGCCGGCGTCGGCGCGCTCGGCATGCACGGCGAACGTCGCCTCGGGGTTGAGTTCCCGCAGCCGCGCTGCGGCCACGGCCGCTTTCGATCTGCCAATGTCCGCGACGCCGTAGAGCGGTTGCCGGTGCAGGTTGCTAGCTTCGACGACGTCGTCGTCGACGATGCCGATGCGGCCGACACCGGCCGCGGCGAGATACTGCAGTACCGGCACGCCTAGGCCGCCGGCGCCGATGACGAGCACCGAGCCTGCGCGCAGGCGCTGCTGTCCCGCGGCACCGACTTCGGGCAGCGCTATCTGCCGGGAGAAATCGGGGGCCGCGGGCGAATGAGGCTCCACGGCGTGCGTGTGCGCGTGTTCGTGCCCGTGCGAGCGGTCAGCCACCGGCATGGCGGCGTGATCGGCGTGGCTCTGGTGCTCACCCGGTTGCGCGCAGCGCTCGCAGTTCACCCAGCCCGAATCGCCCTCGACGTAGTGTTCCTTCTTCCAGATCGGGACGCGGTGCTTCACCTCGTCGATGATGTAGCGGCAGGCCGCAAAGGCCTCCGCGCGATGGCGCGAGCTCACACCGACCCACACCGCCATTTCGCCGAGCGCCAGGTCGCCGATCCGGTGGATGCATGCGGCGTGCTGCACGCCGTATTTCGCGACCGCCTCGGCGACGATACGTTCACCCTCGCGCTCGGCCAGCGCGGCATAGGCTTCGTATTCGAGGCGGCGCACCGCGCGACCCTCATTGTGGTCGCGCACCCAGCCTTCGAACGTCGCATAGCCGCCGCACGCCGGATCGGCGAGCGCCTCGCGACCGC
>Ga0079037_100001871_pt1 | contig 11238 bp, 10 predicted proteins | sample Mud3Dept4metaG_FD_71479 | JGI IMG/M metagenome (GOLD analysis project Ga0079037, IMG submission 71479) | Freshwater wetland microbial communities from Ohio, USA, analyzing the effect of biotic and abiotic controls - Mud 3 Core 4 Depth 4 metaG | ecosystem: Environmental > Aquatic > Freshwater >... | reverse complement strand
TCCAGGAGGACGACCCTCGGGTCATGGCGCAGCTTCCAGTCGAGCTGGCCGGTGGTCACGTCCACGGCATAAACGCGACGGGCGCCCTTCTGAAGAAGGCAATCCGTGAACCCGCCGGTCGACGCGCCCAGGTCGGCGGCCACCTTCCCTGTGACCGGGACGGCGAAGTCTTCCAGGGCTTCGGCGAGCTTCAGCCCGCCGCGGCTCACGTAGGGATTGCCCTCCGCGACGGCGATGGGGGTTTCGACGTCCAGGAGCTCGCCCGGTTTCTCCACCTGCCGGCCGCCGGCGGTGACGAGCCCGGCCATGACGAGCGCCTGGGCCTTCTCGCGGCTTTCGGCCAGGCCCCGGCTCAGGATGAGCCGGTCGGCCCTCTCCTTTTTAATCATACTTTTATTATAGGAAAAGGTGATATTAGCCACTGAAAAACCGGCGGATCCGGCCGGCCAACCCGGCCGGGTCAAGCCCGTAGATGCGGCGGATCTCGTCGGCTTTCCCCAGGGGGTAAACCTCCGGGGGCAGGCCGACGGCGAGGAAGCGGACGTCGAACCGCCCTTCCCTGTCGAGGAGCTCCCGCACCCCGCTCCCGAACCCCCCGCTGATGACGCCCTCCTCGACGGTGATCACGGCGTTCCCCGCTCGGGCATAGGGCAGGATGGCTTGCTCGTCCAGAGGCTTGGCAAACCGGGCATTGATGACCGCCAGAGAGAGGCCTTCTTTCTCCAGCTCGGCGGCTGCCTCGAGCGCCGGCCGGACCATGCTTCCGTAAGCCAGGAGAAGGTGCTTCCCCTCCTTGAGCCTCTCGCTTTCTCCGGGCGCGATCTCCCGGGGATCCTCTTCCAAGGGCACCCCCAGCCCCCGCCCCTTGGGAAAACGGATGGCCGTCGGATGGCCGTAGGCAAGCGCCGATTTCAGCATCCTCTGCAGCTCGTTCTCGTCCTTGGGCGCCATCACAATCATATGGGGCATATGCCGCAGGTAGATGATATCGTTCACCCCCTGGTGGGTCGGCCCGTCATCCGAGACGAGTCCGGCGCGGTCCAGGGCGAAGATAATCGGAAGGTCCTGGAGAGAGACGTCGTGGTAGAGCTGATCATAGGCGCGCTGCAGGAAGGTGGAATAGATGGCCACCACCGGCTTGAGGCCGCGCAGGGCCAGCCCGGCGGCGAAATTCACGGCGTGCTGTTCGGCGATGCCGACATCATAAAACCGGCCTGGCAATTCCCGAGCGAAGCCGCTCAATCCCGTTCCGTCCGGCATCGCGGCCGTTATGGCGATGATCCTTTCGTCCCGGCGCGCCAGCTTGAGCAGGGTCTGGCCGAATACCTTTGAGTAAGTGGGAGAAGCGGCCGGGCTGAGAGGCTCCCCCGTCGCCCGGTTGAACGGCGCCGCGCCGTGAAACCTCTCCGGGTTGGTCCGGGCCGGGGCATAGCCGCGCCCCTTTTGGGTCACGCAGTGGATGAGGACGGGGCCGTCATAGGTCTTGGCGTCCTCGAAAACCTCGATCAGGGAGCTTAGGCTGTGGCCTTGCACCGGTCCGACATACCGGATACCGAGCTCTTCGAACACCAGCCCGGGGAAAAAGACCTTCTTGATGGCGTCCTCCATCGCCCGGCCCGCCTTGATGATCGGCGGACCGATCGCCGGGATCGATTTGAGGATCGACTTGGCCTGGTCCTTGATCCTGAGATAGTGCTGGCCGGAGACGAGGTAGCTCAGGTACTTCGACAGGGCTCCGACGTTGGGCGAGATCGACATCTCATTGAAATTGAGGACGATGACCACCGGCTCGCGCAGGTGACCGATCTGGTTGAGCGCCTCCCAGGCGACGCCGCCGGTCAGGCCGCCGTCGCCCACCACAGCGATGACTTTATGGTCCTCCTTGAGCTTGTCCCTGGCCACGGCGATGCCCAGGGCGGCCGAGAGGGCGGTCGAGGCGTGGCCCGTGTTATAGATGTCGTGCTCGCTTTCCTGGCGGTCGGGGAAACCCAGTATCCCCCCGTGCTGCCGCAAGGTGCAAAAGCGCTCCCGGCGGCCGGTCAGGATCTTGTGCGTGTAGCATTGGTGCCCGACATCCCAGATGATTGTATCGTGGGGCGAATCAAAGACATAGTGGAGGGCGATGGTCAGCTCCACGGCGCCCAGGTTGGAGGCCAGGTGACCGCCGGTTTTGGAGACGACGTCCAGGATCAGGGCCCGGATTTCGTGCGCGACCTGGGGCAGGTCTTCCGGCCGGAGCTTCTTCAGGTCCGCCGGGCCGTGGATGGAATCGAGGATCTTAGGCACGGCGCGCCTCCTCCTCCGGCGCGAGGAGGGATAGGGCGAGCCAGCTGAGCTCTCCGGCCCGGGGCAAGAGCTCATCCAGGGAACCGACGGCCCGCCGGACCAGGCTCTCGAGCCTCCGGTCCGCGGAGTCCTCACCGGCAAAGGCCGCATAGTTGGGGCGGTCGGGGGTCTCCGTTTTCCCTTTCCGGCGCAAATCCTGGATATCATCCCGCACCTGGAACGCCAGCCCGACGTTCTTAGCGTATTCCAGCAGGGCGCGCCTTTCGGCGGGTGGGGCCTGGCCCAGGATGGCCCCTGCTTCGACCGCCGCGCTGATAAGCGCCCCCGTTTTCCGGCGCATGAGGGCTTCCATTTTGGGACGGGTGATGCTCTTGGGCTTCAAGGTGATGTCCAGCACCTGGCCTCCGACGAGCCCGTCGACCCCGGCGCTCCGGCTGATCGTCCGGATGGCCTCCTGCTTCCGCTCCAGGGCGGCCCGGGGAACGTCGGCGCCGGCCATGAGCTCATAGGCCAGGGTGAGCAGGCCGTCCCCCGCCAGGATGGCAAGGTCCTCGCCGAACGCCCGGTGGCAGGTCGGCTTCCCCCGCCGGATGTCGTCGTTGTCCATGGACGGCAGGTCGTCATGGACGAGCGAATAGTTATGGATAAGCTCGATGGCGCAGGCAAACGTCAGAAGGGGACGCGGGTCCGCGCCGAGGCAGGCGCCTGTTGAGAGAACGAGCAGCGGCCGGAACCTCTTGCCCCCGGGAAACACGGCATAGCGCATCACCCGGAAGAGGGGCGAATCATCCCGCGAAAGAACCCGCTCGAGCGCCCTCTCGATCGAGCGTTTTTTCGCCGCCAGGCCGCCTTCAATTCGCATGGTTTTAGAAGGGCGTCTCCTCCTCGTCCTCGTCCTCCTCGTCTTTTTCTTCCTCTTTCTCCGAGGAAAAGCCCACTTCCCGGTCGAGGTCGAAGGGCTCTTTCCGGACCTCGCCCTTCTCGTCCTTGAGGAGAATCTCGACCTTCTTCTCGGCCTTGCCGAGCTCTTCCCGGAGGAACTTGGCCAGTTTGACTCCTTTCTCAAAAAGAGCCAGGGATTCGTTCAGGGAGAGCCCTCCCTTTTCCAGTTTCTGGACGATGGCCTCCAGGTCGGCCAGCGCTTTTTCAAAACTCAGGCTGGTCATTTTTTCTCCTTTTCCAGGCGCTCCTCCAACCGTGTGACCAGGTCGATGTCCTTGACCCGGCAGGTGAACGCTCCCTTGTAGAAGGATACGGTGACATCCTGCCCGGCTTCGACGTCTTCGACCCGCCGGATGAGCCGGAGGTCGTCCTTCCAGCAGAGGGTGTAGCCTTTTTTCAATATGTTGAGCGGGCTGAGGTTGTGGAGTCCCAGGGAAAGCTTGTCCCAACGCGCCGTCAGGTCCTGGAGGAGCCGGCGAACGATCGAGGCCATTCTCTCCTCAAAAAGCGCCGCCGCGGCCCGGCTTTCGGCGAGCCGCATCCGTTTCCTCCGGAAAACCTCCCTCGCCCTCTGCTCGAGCTCATCCAGCCTCTGCTCCAGTCCGAAGAGCGCGACCCGAAAATTCTGGAAGATGCGGTGGCGGCTGAGGTCGGAGACAAGCTCCCTCCGGCACTTCAGGAAATAAAGCATGCTCTGGCTCAGCCGGCCGTAAAGGCCGTCGATCCGGTCGACGAGCGCCTTCTCCTCCTTGATGACGATCTCCGCGGCCACGGAGGGCGTCGAGGCTCGGATATCGGCGACGAAATCAGCGATCGTGTAATCGACCTCGTGGCCGACCGCGGAGATGACCGGGATGGGCGAGCGGAAGATGGCCCGGGCGACTTTTTCCTCGTTGAAGGCCCATAAATCCTCGATCGACCCGCCCCCGCGGCCGACGATGAGGACGTCGATGCCGGGCTGCCGCCCCAGGAAGTCGATGCCCTCGACGATCTCGTCGGCGGCGCCCTCTCCCTGGACCTTGGCGGGGTAGATGAGGATATGGAGCCGGGCAAACCGCCTCTCCAGGGTCCTCAGGATATCGATGATGGCCGCCCCTCGCGGCGAGGTGACGATCCCGACCCTTTTGGGAAAGAGCGGCAGGGGTTTTTTGTGCTTCGGGTCGAAAAGGCCTTCGGCCCGAAGCTTCTCCTTGAGCTGCTCGAAAGCCAGCTGGAGCGCTCCCTTGCCCTTGGGCTCGATGAGGTCCGCCATGAGCTGGTACTGCCCCCGGGCCTCGTAAATGCTTATCTTGCCACGGCAGACGACCTTCAGGCCGTCCTTGAGATCGAATTTCAGCAGCCGGGCGTTGCTCCGCCACATCACGGCCTGGAGCTGGCATTGCTCGTCCTTCAAAGTGAAATAGATGTGCCCGGAGGGATAGCATCGACAGTTGGAAATCTCCCCCTCGACCCAGAGGACCGGGAAGGCGTTCTCGACCTCGAGCTTGACCAGCCGGGTGATCTCCGAAACCGTGTATACCCGGTCCGGCTTCACCAGGCTTTCGTTAATCACCGCTCTCCTCGAAGATCGTCTCCCGCCGGACCGAGAGGGCCCGGCCGGTCGCGCCGTCCACCTCGATGTAGACCGCGGAAAGGATGAAGCCCTCTTTCTCGGGCTCGAAGCGCTGCGGCCGGGCCGTGAGAAAGCGGGCTACCGCCTGTTCCGGTCGGATGCCGATGACGGAGTTGTACCCTCCGACCATGCCGACGTCCGTGATGTAGGCGGTGCCCCGAGGCAGGATTCGTTCGTCAGCCGTGGGGACGTGGGTGTGAGTCCCGATGACCGCCGAAACCTTGCCGTCCAGGTGCCAGCCCAGAGCCTGTTTCTCGGAGGTGGCTTCGGCATGAAAGTCGATGACGATGATGGGAGTCTCGGACCGAAGCCTGGCCACCTCGGCGTCGGCCGCCCGGAACGGACAATCGAGAGGCTCCATGAAAACCCGTCCCTGGAGGTTCAGGACGCCCGCTTTGAATCCGCGCGGGCTCACCAGGAGGTAGGAACCTTTCCCCGGATTGAGGGGCGGGTAGTTGGCCGGCCGGAGGAGCCGCGGCTCGCGTTCCAGGTAGGGAAGCGCCTCTTTCTTGTCCCAGACATGATTGCCCGAAGTCAGGACGTCCACCAGCCCAAGCAGTTCCACTCCCACTTCCTCGGTGATCCCCAGCCCGCCGGCCGCGTTCTCGGCATTGGCGATGACGAAATCCGGGGAGAGCTTCTCCCTGAGCCGGGGCAGGCACCTGCGGAGCGCCCGGCGGCCCGGATGGCCGATGATATCGCCGATGAAAAGGAAGCTCCGCTTAGCGGGCATATTCCACGGCCCTCATCTCGCGGATGACGGTGACCTTGATCTGCCCCGGATAATCGAGCTCGTTCTTGATCTTCTGGGCGATGTCCTTGGCCGCCAGAGCCGCGCGTTCGTCGGAGACTTTCTGGCTCTCGACGATGATCCGGATCTCGCGGCCGGCCTGAAGGGCGAAGGCCTTGGATACGCCCTCGAAGGAATGGGCGATCTCTTCAAGCTTTTCCAGCCGCTTGATGTAGGTCTCGAGGAGCTCCCGCCGGGCCCCCGGCCGCGCCGCCGAAAGGGTGTCGGCGGCCTGGACGAGGACGGCCTCGACCGAGGGGAAATCGACATCCCGGTGATGGGAGGCGATGGCCTGGGCCACCTTATCCGATTCCCCGTACTTTTTGACCAGCTCGACGCTGAGCTCGGTGTGCGTCCCCTCGACATCCTTGTCGACGGCCTTGCCGATATCATGAAGCAGGCCCGCCCGCAGGGCTACCTGGGTGTCCAGGCCCAGTTCTTTGGCCATCAGGGCGCACAACAGAGCCACTTCCTTGGAGTGCTGGAGCACGTTCTGGCCGTAGCTCGTGCGGTATTTCAGCTTGCCCAAGAGCTTGACCAGTTCGGGGTGGATATTCTGGACGCGGAGCTCGATGATGACCGATTCGCCCTCCTGCTTGATCTTGTTCTCCAGCTCCACCTTGATGTTCTCGACGATCTCTTCGATCCGCGCCGGGTGGATCCGGCCGTCGATGACGAGCTTTTCGATGGCCAGCCGGGCGAGCTCGCGGCGGATGGGGTCGAAGCTGGAGAGGATCACGGCCTCCGGCGTATCGTCGACGATGATATCGACGCCCGTCGCCAGCTCCAGGGCCCGGATATTCCGGCCTTCCCGGCCGATGATCCGGCCTTTCATGTCTTCCGAGGGGAGGTCCACGACCGAGACGGTCGTCTCGACGACGTGCTCGGCCGCCGACCTCTGAATGGCCTGGGTGATGATCTCCCTGGCCAGGCCCTGGCTTTTTTCCCGCGTCTCTTCCTCGATCCGCCGGACCACCTGAACAGACTCGAGACGGGCTTCGTCTTCGATCTTCTTGATGAGCTGGCCCTTGGCCTCTTCCTGGGTGAGGCCGGAGATGCGCTCCAGCTCCTCCATCTGCTTCTTGATCAACCCGGTAACGTTTTCTTCCTGGACGTCCAGGTCTTTCTCCCGCTGGAAGACGCGGCGCTCCCGGCCCGAGAACTCTCTTTCCCGCCGCTCCATGGCCTGAAACCTGCGGTCGAGGTTCTCCTCCTTGTTGACCAGCCGCCGCTCCATCTCGGTGATTTTCTTCCGGCGGTCCCGGGTCTGCCGCTCGACTTCCTCTTCCAGGTTCCGGGACCTCTCCCTGACCTCCGCCGATGCCTTCTGGGTGATCTGGTTCGCCTCCGCCGTGGCTTTCTCCAGCAGGGCTTTGGCTTCTTCCTGGGCCCGGGACAGGTCCTGAGCGACCTGCCGTTTGCGGAGAAAATAATAGACGACGGCGATGACCCATAAGACCAGGGCGGAAACGCCGATGATGATTGCCAGTTTCACGTTCTACCTCCTTCGAGGAGGGGCGGACGAGAGGAAGCGGGAGATGACTATGAGACTACATGGAAAAGACGCGCGTTCGAACGAGCTGCCGCGGCCGCCGTCTGGGCGCCGGTCGTTTTATGGAGCTTTCTCCAGATCATCGTATTCCTTGTCCTCTTTCGAAAGGTGAGCGTCCAGGCTCCCGATTTCACTCTCCATCTGCCCGATGACTTCATTCAGTTGATCCAGCTTCTTCTGGCTGAGGAAAAACTCGTCGGCGATGTTCATGGCCGCAAGCACGGCGATCTTCAACATGTCCGCCGACTTCGATTTGACTGCGACTTCGTGCATCTTCTGATCAACGTAAGAAGTCAGATGATTTATATATTTTTCATCCTCTTCTCCTCTGACTTTAATACGGTACTTCTGACCGTAAATCTCGACTTCGATGATGCGGTCGATCATAACCCGAGCTTATCGATCTGGCCGATGATGGCCTCGATCTTGCCTTTTATGGCCTCCCTCTCGCTTTCGCAGCGTTTCAGGTCCTCCTCAAACTTGACCGTCTTTCTGGACTGCTCTTCGTAGTCCTTGATACCGGCCTTGAGCTCCTTGACCTGCTGCTTGAGCTTATCGTTCTCAGCGGTCAGCTTGTTGACATAATCAATAACTTGGGAGATTTTCCCTTCGAGTATTTTAATTCTTTCCAGTTCTGTTGTCAATTTTGCCTCCTTCCCTGAGCTGGGCTCCGAAAGCCCGTTTGAGATGGCTGAGAACCTGCTGTTCCGCCCGGTCCACCTCCTCGGTCAGGAGTGTCCTCTGGAGGTGACGGTAGGAGAAGCGGAACGATAGAGAAATCTTGTCCTTTGGCACCGATCCCCCCGAATAAAGATCGATGAGCCGGGCCTCCTCCAGGATGGGAAGAGGGATTTTCTCGAGCGCTTTGCATATGTCCTGGTAGGCCACATCCCTCGGCACGAGCAGGGAAATGTCATGAATAACCGGCGGATACTTGGCCACGGGTTCGTAGGAGAACGGCTTGGTCTGCTTTCCAAAGAGAAGTTCCAGGTCGATATCGGCCGCCCAGACCTGCTGCTTCAAGTTATGGGCATCCCTTAGCCGGTCCGCCAGCAGTCCGAGGCAGCCAACCGACTCCTCCTTGTAAGCCAAGGCCAGGGCGGAGCCGGGCTCGAAGCAGGGATGTTCCATCTTTTCAAAGGAGAAAGGCTCATAGCGAAGCTCGTGGAAGAGGGCTTCGCAAGCGCCTTTCAGATGGAAGAAACCCGCCTCCCGGCCTTTCCCCAAATCTGTCTGTCTCCAGTGCGGCTCTTCCCGCATCCCCATGCTTAGAAGGCCCAGTCTCAGGCGTTCCTGTGAGCCGCGCTCGTCGCGGAAATAGATATTTCCGGTTTCGAAGATCTGGACAGCCTCCCAACCCCGGTTTTTGTTCCAGGCCGCCGTTTCCAGCAGTCCGCCGAGGATGCTGGTCCTGAGGAGCGAAGCCCGGGCGGAGATGGGATTGCGGATCTCGAGGGGGGCGAGTCCGGTTGCCAGCAGCTTCTCCCTGTCCGGGTCGGAGAAGCTGAAATTAACGACCTCGTTAAAGCCATAATGGAAAAGGAGCGGACGCACCCGGCCGATTTTCTCCCGGCACCTGTCGGGAATCGGCGCCACAACCTGGAGCGGAGGAATGGCGGACGGGATTTTCTCGTAGCCAAAGTATCGCGCCACCTCTTCGATGAGGTCCGCTTCCCGGTCCAGGTCGACCCGCCAGCTCGGCACCTTGACCCGCCAGACGCCGGGCTGCTGCGGCTCGGCGCCGAGCTCCAGGTCGGTGAGCGTCCTGAGGACGAAGGCCTCATCGACCGCGACCCCGAGGAGCTCGGTGATCCGGCGATGGCGCAGGATAATCTCTTTCTTCTTGGGAGGAATGGGGAATACATCCGCCGGTTCCCGGCTCGACCGTCCGCCGAACTGGGTGAGAAGCGAAGCCGCCATCAGCGCAGCCTGGGGAGCGAAACCGATGTCCGCTCCTCTCTCAAAACGGTAAGAGGCGTCGGTCTGGAGTCCGGCCGCCTTCCGGGTCAGCCGGACCGAAACAGGGTTGAAGCAGGCGCTCTCGATAAAGATGTCCTTGGTTGCTTCCGTCACGGCCGAGGACTGCCCGCCGATGACGCCGGCCAGGGCGATCGGTTTCGCCTCGTCGGCGATGACCAGCATATCTTGAGTCAGGCCCAGCTCCGTGCCGTCGAGGCAGACGAGCCTTTCTCCTTTTTTGGCCCTCCGGATGATCACCCGGGCCCCGCCGACCTTTTCGAGGTCAAAGGCGTGGATCGGATGGGCGGTCGAGAAGAGGACGAAATTCGTAACGTCGACGACGTTGTTGATGGGGTTGAGCCCCATGGCCTGTATCCTCTTCTGCAGCCAGGCCGGCGAGGGCCCGACCTTGACGCCTTTGACCACGATCCCGCAGTAGCGGGGGCAGAGGTCGGCGTCCAGGATCTGGACATCCACCAGGTCGGCCGTGCGGACGGCGAGATCCGAGAGAGGCCAGCTCCTCTCCTTCAGGCGCAGCCCGAGCGCGGCGGCCAGTTCCCGGGCCATGCCCAGGTGGCCGAGAGTATCGGGCCGGTTCGAATAGGTCTCGACCTCGAGGATGATGTCCCCCTCCTTTTCTTCCCGCCCTTCCACCATCAGGCCGATGCGCTCCAGGGCCTCGACGGCTGTCGGAACAGCAATATCCCCGTCCAGATAGTCCCTCAGCCAATCGATGCTTATTTTCATTTCAACCTGAACTGCCGGGTGAAGCGCAGGTCGTTTTCATAGAACGTACGCATGTCGGTAATCTGATAGCGGAGCATGGCGGTCCGCTCGATCCCCAGCCCGAACGCCCACCCGGAATACTTTTCGGGATCGATATTGACGTTTTTGAGCACATGGGGGTCGACCATCCCAGCTCCCAGGAGCTCTTTCCAGCCGGTGCCTTCGCAGACCGGGCAGGCCGCGTCTTTTCCATGACAGATAGTGCAGCCGATGTCGACCTCGGCCGAAGGCTCGGTGAAGGGGAAGTAGCTCGGCCGGAACCGCGTCTCAACCTTGTCGCCGAAAAGGCTCCTGAGGAAATACTCCAGCGTCCCCTTGAGATGGGCCAGGGTCACTCCCTCGTCCACCAGAAGGCCCTCCACCTGACAGAACATGGGAAGATGGGTGGGGTCGATGGCCTCGCGCCTGTAGACCTTGCCCGGAATAATGATGCGAATGGGAGGCTTGGTCTTCTCCATCACCCGGATCTGCATCGGCGACGTATGGGTCCGGAGCAGCAGGTCGTCCTCGAGATAAAGAGTGTCCCAGCTGTCCCTGGCGGGATGGTGGGGCGGGAAGTTCAGGGCCTCGAAGTTGTAGTAGTCCGTCTCGATCTCCGGCCCCTCGGCGATGGAGAACCCCATCGCCAGGAAGATATTCTCGATCTCCTCCTGGAAGAGCAGCAGCGGATGGGGAGATCCCCAGGCGAGCCTTTCCCCGGGAAGGGTGAGGTCTTCCGGTTGAGGGGTGATGGCCAGCTTACCCGAAACGTCTGATGTCGTTGAGATTCCTCCGCTTGGCCTGTTCTTCCCAGACCCGCGGTCAACGCTTAATTTAGCCAAGGCGTCTGATTTCGCCTTGATATCGGCCTGGACATGGACTTTAAGGTCGTTGAGTATCTTTCCGGCATTGGGTTTTTCTTCCACCGGAAGGGATTTGAGCTCATCGAAGAGAAGGGTGAGATGCCCCCTCTTCCGGCTCAGGAATTCGTTTCGCAGGTCCTCGAGCGCTTTGGCGTCTTTGACTCCGGCCAGGGCCCCTTCGAATTTCCTCCTGAGCTCGTCGATGCGGCTCTCGAAGTTCTTCATCTCAGGTCACGGCTTCCCTGACCTTTTGAACGATGGCGGTAAAGGCTTGCGGGGCATTGACGGCCAGGTCGGCCAGGACCTTGCGGTCCAGCTCGACATGGAGCTTCTTCAGGCCGTTGATGAGACGGCTGTAGCTCAGGCCGTTCTGCTCGGCGCCGGCCTTGATCCGGATGATCCAGAGGCGCCGGAAATCCCGCTTCTTGTTCCGCCGGTCGCGGTAGGCGTAGAGAAGGGACTTCTCCAC
>Ga0079037_100001870_pt1 | contig 11239 bp, 10 predicted proteins | sample Mud3Dept4metaG_FD_71479 | JGI IMG/M metagenome (GOLD analysis project Ga0079037, IMG submission 71479) | Freshwater wetland microbial communities from Ohio, USA, analyzing the effect of biotic and abiotic controls - Mud 3 Core 4 Depth 4 metaG | ecosystem: Environmental > Aquatic > Freshwater >... | reverse complement strand
CGGATAGCTTTGGCAGGACACTCCCTGACGCAGGTATAGCATGTACGGCAAAGTTCTTTTATAGTATAGACCAGCATTCCGGATCTGTTTAATTATTACAGCAAAACATTTCTTTTTTCAAAATGAGTGTAAAAGATCTTTTTGTCTGAGATCTCTTTATTGTCTTTTATGAGCTTATCATAAAGATTCATCAGCAACGGTGATTTGCATGGAAGATTTACTGCATCCGTTTCATCAGCCTGCCAGATCATTTTTACCCGATTCTTTTTTTCATCCCTGGATGAACTAAAAGAAAGTCCTGCTCCGTTGACGCACCCACCCGGACATGTCATCACCTCGATCAGATCATATTTTGTTCCTGAATCCAGTGATACCCGGAGCTTTTCCAATCCAGTTAATCCGTCAACAACAGCAACACTTACATCGTTCTCCCCTATCCTTATCGATGCTTCCCTGAATGAACCGCCAGAACGGAGTTTCTTAAAAAAATGTTTATCAGCATCTTTGTTGTTTTTCATGAAATAGAGTGACCGGATGACTCCTTCTGCCAATCCTCCGGAAACTTCTGCAAGGGCAGCAGCGGAGCTTCTTCCTGCCATAGGTTCATCAGGGGGTTCAGGCTCTATATTTGTCACATCAATTCCATACAATCTGATCAGCCTTGCAAGCTCTCTGACAGTCATAACCGAATCTACATCGCTGATTCCTTTCCGCATCATGCCGTCTCTTCTGGCTTCAAATTTTAAAGCCATACAGGAGGTAGCCGAAACTGAAAATATCATTTCTGGTTTTACTCCAGCCTGCTCTGCAACAAGAGTTTTTATCAGGACACCTGCTATTTGCTGAGGTGATTTTAGAGTTGATAGTTGAGGAATGATTGAAGGCATAAATTGTTCGGCAAATTTTACCCATGCCGGACAGGCAGAAATAAATAACGGCATATTTGACTTATTTTCAATTCTTTCCCGAATTTGATCAGTCAGCTCTGAAATGCAAATATCTGTTCCTGTACCTGTCAGGAATACCTTGTCAAATCCTATTTTCCGGAGAATTGAATTTAGAATCCTGTCAAACTCCTTATTGTACTTTATTCCCAGCTCTTCAGCGATACCAGATGTTACAATAGGTGAATATTGTATTACTTTAATTATGTCCGGATTATTCAAATATTCCTGCACTTCTGCAATATTATGTTTTTCATGCAGTGCACCTGTGGGACAAACGAGCACACATTGACCACAGTGAATGCAGCTTGAAAAATTAAAATCGCGATCCATAGCAGGACCCACATGTGTCTGGCTCCCTTTACTGATAAAGTCAAGCGAGGTTGAAGTTATTGTTTCTTCACAAACCCTTACACATCTGCCGCAGAGTATGCATTTTGACAGTTCTCTGACAATTGACGGAGATGATTGATCCAGCCTTGGTTTGATCTTTTTCGAACGGATACGTCTTTCCCTTATATTAAGCTCTTCCGACAACCGCTGCAGTTCACAGTTTAAATTCCTATCACAATAAAGACAATCGTCGGGATGATTTGACAGAAGAAGTTCTACAATTGTTTTTCTGGCAGTTATGACTCGCGGGGAATGTGTCTTAATCTTCATCCATTCCTCAACAGGCTGTGAGCAGGCTGTCACAAGACGATCTCGTCCCTCTACCTCAACGACGCACATCCTGCAGGCTCCCGTAGGCGTAAATTCCTTCATCCTGCAAAGGGTTGGAATAATTATGCCATTGCGGCTAAGAGCAGAAAGGATTGTTTCTCCTTTTTCAGCCTTTATTCTTTTGTTATTAACCTGTATGGTAAAAAGCATAATTGCTATTTGACTTTTATGGCACTGAACTTACAAATATCGTTACATATCCCGCAACCGATACACTTCTCTTCGACAATGAAAAATGGTTGAAGCCTGGTCCCGTAAATTGCATTAACCGGGCACTTGGAGGCACATGCTGTGCATCCTGTACACTTATCGACATCTATTGAGAAAGATCTTAATCCCCTGCAGATATTAGCCCGGCATCTCCTGTCAAAAATATGTTCTTCAAATTCTTCCCTAAAATACTTTAATGCACTAAGAAAGGGATTTGGGGCAGTCTGTCCAAGTCCGCAAAGAGAAGTATCCTTCATTACAGAAGCTATTGTTTCGAGCTGCATTACCCCCTTGAAACGTTCAAGGGTGTTCCCTGAATCTTCATTTAGAGGTTTTTTTATGACACTTTCAAGGATCTCAAGCATCCGGCCTGTTCCCTCGCGGCAGGGAATGCATTTTCCACAACTTTCGGAATGCATAAACTCCATATAATATCTTACCAGGTCGACCATACAGGTACTTTCATCAATTATTATAAATCCACCGGCACCCATTCCGATACCTTGTTTTTTCATAACATCATAATCAACAGGTAATTCAAGGTTTTCTGCCGTAATAAATGAACCTGAAGCACCTCCCAGTTGAACAGCTTTGAGTGTTTTACCTTCTTTGATCCCATCTGCAATTTCTGCAAGGATAGTTTTTATTGTTGTACCCATTTCAATTTCAATAACGCCCGACATCCGGCCTTTGCCTGCGACAGCAAGCACTTTGGTACCCGGACTATTTTCAGTTCCGAAAGAACGGAACCATTCAGGACCGTTTTGCATTATCATAGGGACATTCATAAGTGTCTCCACGTTATTAATTACAGTAGGTTTTCCGAATAACCCTGTAGTTACGGGATATGGAGGCTTAAGCTGTGGCATTCCTCTTTTCCCTTCAAGTGTACTGATCAGTGCTGTTTCCTCGCCACAAACGAATGCACCTGGCTCTTTTCTGATTATAATATCAAGATTATATCCGCTTGAAAATACATTATGCCCTAAAAGACCGTAATCTCTTGCACTATCAATAGCTTTCTGAAGTCTTTGCCTGGCATGTTCAGATCCTCTCCTGAAAAATACAATCGCCGTTGAGGCTCCAATAGCATAAGATGCAATTGCTATACCTTCAACCAGCCTGTGAGGATCGCTTTCGAGCATCATTCTGTCGGTAAAAGCTCCCGGATCGCTCTCTTTTGCATTACATATAAGATACCGCGAAACGGATCCTGCGTTTAGTGCCTGCTTCCATTTGAGCCCTGTCGGATAACCCCCTCCGCTCCTGCCTCTCAATCCACTGTTCTCAATAATATTGCAAACCTCTTCATAAGTGTAATGTCTGATTGCCTTTATATATGCACGATATCCGTTTCGGGCAATATATTCTTCAATGCTTTCAGGATCATAGCATCCGCAATTGCTGAGAACTACTCTTTTCTGCTTTGCAAAAAAAGAGAGTTCCTCAATGAACGGGATTCCAGGCCATAATTCAAATCCTTTGCTGCCCTGTTGACCAATGAGGTCGTCCTTGTTAATATCGTTGTGAAATATCCCATTTAACAGAGGTTCAACTTTTTCCTCAATGATATTTCTGAAATATAATTTGTTCTTGCCCGGAAGCTGTATGCAGATCAACGGTTCGAAATTCGCGGGACCAGTACATCCAACTAATACGATCTCAGTATTCGGCTCATTATCATCAACATATGTTTTAATAGCAGACAAAGTTCTTTCTGATCCTGCTATAATGCTGCTGGTCCCTGAGGATAAGAAAATGACCGCATTGTTTGTCTTTTCTCTTCTTAACTGCTGCATTACTTTTTCAGTCTCAGAAGAGAGTGTATCTGATTCAAACAACAAGACTTTTTCTGTAAGGAATCTCTTTAAGTCTTCCATTTAGTCATTCTCGATTAAATACCTGAGCTTTTTTATCAGTTCCGGAATCTGATCAGGTTTCACATAATGATGATACTGGTCATTGACGCGCATAACCGGACCATTATTGCAGCCTCCCATACAGGTAACTATATCGTAGCTGAAAATTCCATCCCTGCTGGTCTGACCAGCCAACACGCCGGTCTCCTCTTTTATCTTATTGATAACTGCCTGAGAACTATTCAAAAAACAGGATGTTCCATGACAAATTGTTATATGCACCTTTCCTGCCGGGATAAACCTGAATTGATCGTAAAAAGTAGCAAGTCCGTATATTTTTGTTGTACTCAGTCCAACAAACTCCCCAACTCTCACTATCGCCTCTTCTGACAGATGTCCGCTATCTTCTTGAATTTCCTGCAAAAGAGGAATCAGTTCTTCCCTTCTGCCAGGCTTGTATTTCTTTAGAATTATTTCGATATCTGTACTCATCGGGGTAATCAGATTTTATCATACAAATATAATATTTTATTGTTAATAAAATAACAATGTTTTTTAAATAACAATAAAATGATTGGAAGTGCATTTTGAATCTCTATATTTATCTTTCTGATATATAACATCTTATAGTGATACATTTATTGTTTCTCCAAAATTTGATAAAATAACTTTTAATTAATGCTTCATAAAATAAGGTTAAAAATATGATAATTACCCTTATTTGGTATGTCTACTACTAATAATTAATGATTACTTTTGGTGTTGTTGTTCTTTAATAAACAGTAAAGAATATGACTCATGAAATTGGAATGCATATTTGTCTCGGGAGTTCCTGTTTTTCCAGGGGGAACAAGGATGTTGTGATGTTTATCCGGGATTACCTGAAAAAAAACCATCTTGAAGATAAGGTTATTTTTAAAGGAGCCCGTTGTATGGGAAACTGCAGTAATGGTCCAAACCTTAAGATTGGTGAGATGATGACTGAAGGGGTTACCCTTGCAAGGATAGAAGGAATTCTTGAAAAAGAATTAGCAGAACTTAAATAACAAGGGAAGGTATAAATATGAACGATATAAAACCTGTTCTTTACATTAATGACGCGAAATGCAGGAACTCCTATTCCTGTGTTCGTGTATGTCCGGTAAATGCCATTGAGGTAAGACCTCAAAGAGCTCATCCGGTAATTCTTCCTCAAAGATGCATCGGTTGCGGATTATGTTACGTTTCCTGTTCACCCAGGGCAGTGGAATTTAGAGATTCCAGAGAAGAGGTGAAGGCACTTTTATCATCAGGCAGGAAAACGGCAGCGCTTATTGAACCAAGCATAGCTTCTGAGTTCGACGACATAACTGATTATCGGAAATTTGTAACAATGATCCGTTCTCTCGGATTCGATTATGTGCATGAAGTATCATTTGGAGTTGATCTCATTGCTGCAAAGTATGCAGATCTCTTCAGCAAAGCCGAAGGTAAATATTATATAACTTCCAACTGTCCGTCAATAGTCAAGCTTATTGAAAAATTTCATCCTGAGATGATTCCAAACCTGGCACCGCTTGTTTCGCCAATGATTGCTACAGCAATGATAGTGAAAAAGATATATGGTCCGGATGTTGCGACTGTTCAGATAGGACCATGTATTGATGCCAAGGATGAAGCTCTGAAATATGAATCCGGTAATCTTGTCGAAGGTGTTCTGACATTCATTGAACTCCGGCAGCTTTTTGAAGAATTCAAAATCCAGGAAAGACTTGTTAAAATGTCGGAATTTGATCCTCCATATGGATACTGGGGTGCTCTCTATCCCGTTCCTGCCGGTATAATTCAGGCTGGTGGTATTAAACGCGACATGATATCAAGCAGAGTCATCACTGCATCAGGAAAAGAAGATATTCTTGATGCAATAAATGATTTCGACAAATTCACGGATACGATTCTTCACCATTTTAACCTGTTTTTCTGCCATGGATGCTTGCTTGGCCCTGGAATGGAGCAACATAAGGAGAAGTTCAGAAGAAGGGCTCTTGTGAGCCGCTATACTGAGAAAAGAATTGGAACCCTTGATAAGGACCTCTGGCAAAAGAATATGGATAAATGGTTGAAACTGGATTTCTCAAGGACTTTTGAACCTGATGACCAGAGGATTCCCGAGCCACCCGATGAGGCAATAAACGAAGTTCTTAAAATAATCGGCAAACAGAATCCTGAAGAAGAGTTGAATTGCGGAGCGTGCGGATATATGTCATGCCGCGATTTTGCATCAACAGTTGCAAAAGGGCTGGCTATACCAGAAATGTGCCATACATTCAACCTCCGTAATAAACAGGAATATATTGAAACTCTCAGGCAAACCAACAGGAAACTGGCTGAAACAAAAAAAGCACTGAAAGATTCAGAAGAGCTTGCATTAAGAGAAAAAGAGGTTGCCCAGGGTGCCTCCGACATGATGAATAATATGCTGGAAAAACTTCCGACAGGTGTTGTGATCGTTGATAACAACCTTAAAATACTTCACTCCAATCAGAGCTTCATAAATATAATTGGGGAAGATGCCAAAGCTATTTCGGAAGTTATACCCGGACTGGCCGGCGCAGATATTAAAACACTTATCCCTTTTAATGTCTATAATATGTTCACTTTTGTTATTAAAGAAGACGAACCAGTTGTGAGCAAAGACGTTCATTTCGAAGATAAAATGCTGAATATCTCCATCTTTCCAATCAAAAAAAATAAGATGTGCGGAGCAGTTATCAGGGACCTGTACTCCCCTGAAGTACAGGGAGAAGAGGTAACAAACAGGGTCAGCGAGGTTATTGAGAAAAATCTTGAGATGGTGCAGAAGATCGGTTTTTTACTTGGCGAAGGAGCCTCCGAGACAGAACAGATGCTTAACTCTATTATTGAGTCATACAGGAAAAGAAACAATCAGAAAAACAACAGTTAATCTCCGGAGTGCAAAAGGATTTTTATATAGAAGTGAATAGCCAGCAACGTAATCACGACGAAGAGAGGATCTGTGGTGATGTCTTCCTTTACAGATATATAAAGGAAGAAGACAGGGTCATTACGGTACTCTCTGATGGAATGGGACATGGTGTCAAGGCAAATATCCTGGCCACACTGACAGCTACTATGGCACTCAACTTTACACGCGAACATAAAGAGGTTGACCGAATTGCTGAGATTATAATGAGTACCCTTCCAGTCTGCAGCGAAAGGAAGATAGCCTATTCGACATTTACTATAATCGATATCGACAGTAGCGGGAAAGCAAACATCCTTGAATATGATAATCCTTTGACAATAATTCTCAGAGGCAACCTGATTTTTGATCCATTATGGAAAAAGGTTGTACTGGAAAAAGGCAATCATTCCGGAAAAATTCTGAGAACCTGCACATTTATGCCGGAGAAAGAAGACAGGATTATCGTATGTTCAGACGGTGTGTCTCAAAGCGGTATGGGTAGTGAAGCTTTTCCTTTTGGCTGGGAAAGGGACAATGTTGCATCTTATGCATCAACTCTTGTCACAAGTGAATCATCTATTTCGGCAGCAATGCTTGCCGGAAAGATTGTAACAATGGCACATAAAAACGATACATACAAGGCAAAGGATGACATAAGCTGTGCAGTGATCTATTTCCGTGAACCCCGTAAGTTATTATTGTGTACCGGACCTCCTTATGAAAAGGATAAAGACAGGGAGCTTGCTGCCAAAGTAACCGGATATGAAGGTAAGGTAATCCTGTGTGGAGGAACCACAGCAGATATCATTGCCAGGGAACTCAACAGAAAAATAGTTGATGAACTTATATTTGAAGATCCCGAGCTTCCTCCGGAAAGTTTTCTCGAGGGTATCGATCTTGTTACGGAGGGTATTCTGACTCTGCAGAAAGTCAATGAGATCTTAAAAACATATAATAACAGTGTGCGGCTGGGAAAAGGTCCTGCTGATAAGATTGTTAAGCTGCTGATGGAAAGCGATGAGATACATTTTATTATTGGAACCAGGATAAATATTGCACACCAGGATCCCAACCTGCCGGTCGAGCTTGAAATACGACGGACTGTCGTAAAACGAATTGCCCGGCTTCTCGAGGAAAAATGGCTGAAGAAAATAAGCTTTGAGTATATTTAAATCCTTCCCATCTCCTTAAGATATTCAATAGTTTTCTCAAACAGATAAGGCTGAATATCGGGATAAGTAAGATCTTCAGGGAGATGATCCATAAAAGTAATTTCGGCAATCTCAGAAATATCTGTTACTGTGCCGAGCTGAAAGATTTCAGCCAAATAGAGTCTGCCGTACCCTGTAGTTCCTTCCTTTTCAACTGAATAGTCCGCAACAGAATGAAGTTTGAACTTCTTTGCACCTGTCTCCTCAATTAATTCCCTTTTCGCTGCATCATCAGGTGTTTCTCCTGCTTCGATATGTCCGCCAGCAATCTCCCAGGTAACCCGTTCGTGATGCCTGACGAAAATCCATTTACCTTCAAAAATAGCAGCGATAACCGCATAGGTAAGTTTATCTCTGGAAACAAAAGAGGGTGCATAAAATTTAATTTCGACCATTAAATAAACTTTTAATTGTTGCGAAAGTAATATAACCGCTCTAAATATTAATTGATTATTTTTGAAAACAAACTTTTAGAAATGCTGGTTTTTATAATCCTGGCAAGTATTGAAATTCTGTCTTTCCTGGTTCTGAAAGAGCACCTTTATCGTATCTCAAAATTAAAGTTTTTCATTTCATTAATAGTTCATTTTGTGCTGAGCATCTGGCTCTGGATTATGCTGATCAGGGTAGTATCCTACAGAGGCTCTTATGATTCCCCTGATAATATTCGTAATCATCTGGAATTGTCAGGACTATTATGTGCTGTGGTCTTTCCAAGGTTTTTTTTAATTATTGCACATTATTCCGGGAAGCTTTTCAGGTTCCGGCAGATGAATCACATAAGGTGGCTCACCAGCGCTGGAATGGTAATTTCTTTTCTGATCTTTTTTATTGTCTCAATAGGGTCTATCGTAGGGAGATTCAATTTCAAAACCGAAAAGGTCTCAATAAAGATTAATGGTTTGGATAAAGATCTTGACGGATTTAAAATTGTCCAGATTTCCGATCTGCATCTGAGTGGATTTTACAGACATCCTGACCAGTTGCAGGAAGTAATGGAAAAAATTAACAACTATCAGCCTGATCTGATCATAAATACCGGAGATTTTGTCGACTGTGGATGGAGGGAATTTGACAGGTCCGATACCATTCTGTTGAAGGCAAAAAGCAGGTACGGAAATTTTGCAATTTTTGGGAACCACGATGTGGGGACCTATTTCCCAAATGCTTCAGACGCTGATAAAGCTTCTATAATATTGAATATGAGGCAATTGATCGCATCTTCAGGATACACTGTCCTGTTTGATGAACATACATATATCAATATTGACAGTTCTAAAATGGCAATAATAGGGGTGAGTTCAGGCGGCAGGCATCCCCTGATCACCCATGGTGACATTGGCAAAGCCACCAAGGGGCTGGACAGCGTGGACTTTAAGTTATTTTTATGTCATGATCCTAATCAGTGGGAGGAGGACGTAGTCGGAAAAACAGATATAGACCTCACACTTTCAGGACACACGCACGGAATGCAGATAGGTATCATTACAAAAAATTTCAGGTGGAGTCCTTCAAAACGTTATTACCCGCACTGGAATGGTCTTTTTTCAGAGGGAGATCAGTATCAGTATGTTAATCGCGGTTTAGGAGTGCTGGCAGTTCCGTTCAGGATATGGATGCCTCCGGAAATTACTGTTATAAAACTTGTAGCTGAATAAATTGTGTCAACATGTTAGTAAAACAAACGTATGGTTTACAATATGTTACATATGGCGTGAACAAAAATCCATAATAAAAGACTTTCGGAAATGCAGAAATGTTAAATGGATGAAATTGAATATAGTATTGTTTTTTCTCGGAGGCGATCGATAAGTATATTAGTCGGTCCAGGAAAAGGAGTAATTGTAAGAGCTCCATTCAGAACATCGTTAAAAACTATTGAAAAATTTGTACAGGAAAAATCACCCTGGATAAAAAAGAATATCGACAGATTATCAGGATTGGAAAGGATCAATCACGGTAAGAAATATATTGAAGGAGAGCCTCATCTTTTTCTTGGTAGGGAATATATTCTCAGTATAAAAGAATCAGATAAATCATTTGTTAGACTATTTGATAACACTATTGAAGCCGGTTTGAAGGAAAAAGATAATCATGCAAGTATAAAGTCTCTCATGGAGAAATGGTACAGGAAAAAGGCACAGGAATTAATTTCCGTGAAAATGACAGAAATTTTGTTGAAGTACCGGGGCTATAACTTTTATCCATCAAAAGTTACTGTCAGGGCACTCAGAAGCAGGTGGGGCAGCTGCACATCTAAAAGGAAAATTACAATTAATTCTGAACTCATAAAGCTGAATGAAAGTTTTATTGAATATGTAATTATCCATGAGTTATGCCATCTGAAGTACCATAATCACGGTAAAGAGTTTTACAGCCTGCTCGGTGAATTATTTCCTGATTATAAGGCAGTGAGAAAAGCCCTCAGAAAATACCTGACTGAATAACCGAAGTCCTTGTCTTTTAAAGCACCTGGAATTCCTGACCTTTTGCAGGGATCTCTATATTCCTGTAACCTTCTTTCTGGAGTTCGGCAACATATTTCTTCTGGGTTTCATATTCACCATGGACAATAAAGGTTTTTTCCAGTGCATGTTTTTCCTGGCAATCCAGAAATTTTATCATTTCCAAGTAATCTGCATGACCTGAGAAGGATTCTATTTTTCTGATATCTGCATTTACCTGGTGAACTATTCCGAAGATTGAAACTTCCTTGCTTCCGTTAAGAATACGTGCCCCAAGGGTGGTCGGAGAACAATAACCCACTGCCAGGATTGTATTCTTAGGATCTGATATATTATTTGCAAGATGATGTTTAATGCGTCCGGCTTCCATCATACCTGATGCTGAAATAATTACGCATGGTTCTTTATGATCGTTCAGTTTCTTGGAATCTTCCTGTTTGGTTATATAAAAAAGGTTATTAAAACCAAAAGGATCTGAGTCAGTAAGAAGCATTTGTCTGAATTCGTCATTAAAGCATTCTGTATGCATTCTGAATACAGTTGTTGCATTAACAGCAAGGGGACTGTCGACATAAATCTCGATTCGCGGAAGCTTGCCTTTATTGAAAAAACCATTCAGTGCATAAACAATTTCCTGGGTGCGACCGACACTGAAAGCCGGAATTATGAGTTTGCCACCTTTTTCAATACAGGTTTCGATAACTACTTTAAGAAGTTCTTCTTCAGCTGTTTCATTATCATTATGGAGTCTGTCGCCATAGGTCGATTCTGTTATAAGGATATCAGCCTGAGGAAATTTTGCCGGTGAAGCAAGTATTCTGGTGACTGGCCTTCCGATATCTCCTGTATAGGCTATCCTTTT
>Ga0079037_100001869_pt1 | contig 11241 bp, 9 predicted proteins | sample Mud3Dept4metaG_FD_71479 | JGI IMG/M metagenome (GOLD analysis project Ga0079037, IMG submission 71479) | Freshwater wetland microbial communities from Ohio, USA, analyzing the effect of biotic and abiotic controls - Mud 3 Core 4 Depth 4 metaG | ecosystem: Environmental > Aquatic > Freshwater >... | reverse complement strand
ACCGGGTGGCGGTCATGTACCTGGGGAAAATCATGGAGATAACCGGGCGTCAGGAGCTGTACGAAAACCCGCTTCACCCGTACACACGGGCTCTCCTGTCCTCGGTACCGATACCGGATCCGCTCGTGGAATCCAAGCGGGCCCCGATTATCCTCCAGGGGGAAGTTCCCAGCCCGCTGAATCCCCCCTCCGGCTGCGTCTTTCATCCGAGATGTTTTCAGGCTAAAAAGGAGTGCAGCCGGGAGGCCCCAAAACTTAAAGAAGTGAATGCCGGGCATTACTTGAGTTGTTTGGATTATTGAAGTCCGTAACGAATGGGCTTTATGAGCTGTGGATTATTTGGAAGACCATACGGTGTTCGTAATGAAAACCTGATAAGTTCCCCTTGATTATCTAACACTGGAGGTGGAGGAATGGCCTGCAGAATGAACTTCATGCGGCCCCTAGGCGCCGCAATCGTGCTGTTAGCATCTCTCTCCGTGGCCGGGCTGGCAGATGCAGACGACAAGAAGACGCTCAAGGTCGTCATGCACGCCGACCTAAAGATCCTGGACCCGGTCTGGACGTCTGCGTACATGACCGTCCGTTACGGTTATGTCGTTTACGACACCCTCTTCGGGATTGATTCCTCCTACACCCCTAAACCCCAGATGGTCGATACGTACAAGATCAGCGCGGACGGCCTGACCTACTCCTTCACCCTGAGGCCGGGCCTCAAGTGGCACGACGGCCAACCGGTCCGCCCGGAGGACTGCATCGCCTCGCTCAACCGGTGGATGAAGCGCGATCCCATGGGGCAGGAGCTCGCCAAGTTCTTGAAGGCCATGGAGCCCCTGGACAAGCTCAGTTTCAAGATGATTCTGAACGAACCCTACGGGCTTGTGCTGCGTACACTGGCCCGGGCGGGGACGGGCTGCTTCATGATGCCAGAGCGCGTGGCCAAGACGCCGCCCAACACCCAGATCAAGGAATACATCGGTTCCGGCCCGTTTCGACTCAAAGTCGACGAGTGGGTGCCCGGCCACAAGGCCGTTTTCGAGCGCTTCAAAGACTACATTCCCCGGAAGGACCCCCCCGACTATCTCTCCGGCGGTAAGGTCGCAAAGGTTGATCGCATGGAGTGGATTTACATTCCCGACAGCAACACGGCCCTTTCCGCGTTGACCGCGGGCGAGATCGACTATTTCGAGTCGCCGCCGCTCGAGTACATAGAGGTTTTGAAAAAGAACCCGGACATCGTGGTTTACAATTTCAACAAGCTCGGCTTTCAGGGCTTGATCAGGCCCAACCACCTCCATCCCCCCTTCAACAACCCGAAGGCGCGCCAGGCCCTCTTCTATTTGGTCGATCAGGAAGAGTTCATGCGCGCTGTCGTGCCCAGTCCGGATATGTATCTCAAGCACTGCGGCACCTTTTTCATGTGCGGTTCGGAGAATGAGACGAACGCTGGACTGGAAGGCCTGCGCGCGCCCAACATCGAGAAGGCCAAGCAGCTCTTCAAGGAAGCCGGTTATAACGGGGAAAAGATCGTCGTCCTGCAGCCGACCGACCGGCCGCAGTACAACGCGGCGACGATGGTGCTGATCCAGCAATTGCGGAAGGCCGGAGTCAATGTCCAGCCATACGCCGCCGATTGGAGCAGCATCGCCTCGGTTCGCGCGAAAAAAGACCCGCCGGGCAAGGGCGGGTGGAACCTTTTGCTCACGACCCATGGAAACCCCGATACCGCAACTCCAATCGGGAATGTCTGGTTCAACTCCCGATGCGAACGCGCCAATCCCGGCTGGGCCTGTGATCCGACGCTGATGGACCTGGTCGACAAATGGGCCCGCGCAACCGACAAGAAAGTGCAGCGTAAAATCCTGGACGATATCCAGATCCGGGCGCTCGAGAGCGTGCCGTACGTCCCATACGGCCAGTACTTCCAGCCGATCGCCATCCGTTCCAACATAAAAGGGGTTGTGGACTCCTGTAATCCGGTCTTCTGGAATATCGAAAAGCGCTGACCGGCGATCCCTGCAGCCAGGCCGGATGTTTCGGGGTGGCCCCAACTGGCCTGTTTTCAAGGAATTTCGGCTGAGGTAGGATTCGAAAAGCTCTGAGGATTGACATGTGGGCCTTTATCATCCGGCGAGTCTTCGCAACCATACCGGTCATGCTCGTTGTGGCGGTGGTCGTATTCCTCCTCCTGCGGCTCAGTCCCGGTGATCCGGCCGTCCTCATTGCCGGCGACCACGCGACCACTCAAGACATAGAGCAAATCCGTATCCGGTTGGGGCTCGACAAACCGCTTCTGGTCCAGTTCTTACAATGGCTGTGGGGTATTTTGCAGGGGGACCTGGGGACATCGGTGTTCAACAATCGTCCGGTGCTGGACCTGATCGCCCAGCGCCTTGAGCCCACCATTAGCATCGCGATCCTTACGATGTCGTTCGCCATCGTGCTGGCGATTCCGCTCGGCATCATCGCCGCTTGGAAGGTCGACACCTGGATCGACCGGGCCATCATGGTCTTCGCCGTCGCCGGCTTCTCTTTTCCGGTGTTCCTGATCGCATATCTGCTGGTGTTTGGCTTCGCCTTAGAGTGGAGCTTCCTCCCGGTACAGGGGTATCGCCAGATGGTCGACGGTTTCGTGCCCTTCATCCGCCATTTGATTCTGCCGAGCGTCGCTCTTGGTTTGGTCTATACCGCTCTTCTAGCGCGCATGACGCGCAGCACGGTTATCGAAGTTCTCAACGAGGACTACATTCGGACCGCTCGTGCGAAGGGCCTGGGAATGGACGCCGTTCTTCTCGGCCATGCGCTAAAGAATGCGGCCGTACCGATCGTGACGACAATCGGCGTAGGCATTGCGCACCTGATTGGAGGGGTCGTCGTAACAGAGAGCGTCTTCGCGATTCCAGGGATCGGCCGGCTGACGATCGACGCAGTCCTGCAACGCGACTATCCCGTCATCCAGGGCGTAATCCTGGTGGCATCGTTCGTATACGTCCTGATCAATCTGGTGATCGACATCAGCTACACGCTATTGGACCCCCGGGTCCGTTACTGACCATGGCTCCTGGGGGGGCGGAGGCATGCTACCACCCCAAGATCCTAGAGAGACACGTGAAAGAAACAATCCTTCTGCCGACCGATGCCGCCTGGACCCCGTCGAGGTCCAGGAATCCTGTGCTGGCTTTCTTCCTGCGGCATCCCACCTTCGTGTTTGGGAGCGGCGTGCTCGCGATTCTGACCGCGGTTTCAATCGGGGCGCCGCTGCTCACGGGCTATGATCCAATCGAGTTGAACATCGCCCACAAGTTGCGGCCCCCCTCTGGGGAGCATCTGTTCGGAACCGATGCCTTTGGGCGAGATGTGTTCAGCCGCACGCTCTACGGCGGGCGGGTCTCCCTGGTTGTCGGAATCTGCGTGGCTTTCCTGAGCACCCTGGTGGGGTGCGTGATCGGTTTGCTCAGCGGCTACTTCCGTCGCCTCGACGGCATCGTGATGCGGGTCATGGACGGGCTTATGGCCATCCCCGGAATTCTGCTGGCCATTGCCATGATGGCCCTACTGAGAGCAAATATTGCGGTGCTCATCATCGCCATCACCATTCCGGATATCCCCCGCGTCGTGCGTCTGGTTCGCTCTGTCGTATTGACGATCCGGGAACAGCCCTACGTCGAAGCGGCCGTGTCCGTCGGCACCAAGTTCCCGCGGATGCTCTTCAAGCACATCCTCCCGAATACCATTCCGCCCATCATCGTCCAGGCGACATACATCTTTGCACACGCAGTGCTCCTCGAGGCTTATCTCAGCTTCCTCGGGGTCGGTACGCCGCCGGAGATTCCCAGCTGGGGGAATATCATCGCAGAAGGGCGGCTCTACGTGCAGATCGCCTTCTGGAGCATCCTGTTCCCAGGCTTGTTTCTCGGAATGATGGTCCTTTCCATCAATATTCTCGGTGATGGGCTGCGCGATATGCTTGACCCACGCATCGCAAGGAAGATGTAGAGCATGAGCGACGTCATGGTTTCTCCTTCCGATAAAGAAACATTCAGGATAGGCGAAGTGCTGCTTCGAGTCGAGGATCTGAAAACGTATTTTTTTACGCGCGACGGCGTTGCCAGAGCCGTCGATGGTGTGTCCTATTACGTGCGGCACGGGGAAACACTCGGTGTTGTCGGCGAATCGGGCTGCGGCAAGAGCGTTGCTGCCTTCTCCGTCCTAGGTCTCATCCCCCAGCCGGCAGGTCGAATCGTCGGCGGGCGTGTGCTGCTTGGGAGCCGGGATCTTCTGACGCTATCCGAGCACGAAATGCAGGGTATACGAGGTAATGAGATCTCCATGATCTTTCAGGAGCCAATGACCTCACTCAACCCGGTCATGACGATAGGCAAACAGATCGCCGAGGCGGTGATTCTGCACCAGGGCTTGTCACGCCGGGCGGCGATGGACCGGGCTATGGAAATGTTGCATCTTGTGCGCATCCCTGACGAGCGCCGTCGTCTGAAGGAATACCCCCATCAGCTCTCCGGCGGCATGCGCCAACGCGTCTTGATCGCGATGGCCCTTGCCTGCAATCCCAAATTACTGATCGCGGACGAGCCAACGACCGCCCTCGACGTCACAATCCAGGCGCAGATCCTGGAACTCATGGTCGGGATTCAGGAAGGCACAGGCACCGCGATCGTGTATATTACCCACGACCTCGGCGTGATTGCAGAAATGGCGCATCGCGTCGTCGTCATGTATGCCGGCCGCAAGGTGGAAGAGGCCGACGTCAAGGCGCTCTTCCAGGAGCCGCTCCATCCCTACACCGTCGGGCTGCTGCGCTCGATGCCGTCGATGGATGATGCGCGTTCCGACGGACGCCGGGCAAAGCTCGCAGAGATCCCGGGCATGGTGCCGCTGCTCCACGCATTGCCCTCCGGCTGTCGGTTTGCCGACCGGTGTCCGCTCGCCGCCGAGGGATGCCGCGACCAACATCCGCCGCTGCGGGAGCACCGGTCCCATCATTGGGCCGCATGCTGGCATACCGACCGGGTGAAGGATTGCTTCGATGCTTGATCCCCTCCCGCCCCTTCTCGAGGTCGAAGGCCTGCAGAAGCATTTCCCGCTGAAGGGCGGTCTTTTCGGTCGAAAGAGCGGATGTGTCCGCGCCGTTGACGGCATCTCCTTCAGGGCTGAAAGCGGCGAAGCTTTGGGAATTGTGGGCGAGAGCGGCTGCGGAAAATCCACCGCAGGGAAGGCCATTGTGCGGCTGATTGAGCCGACAGGAGGAACGGTCAGGCTCCTCGGCGTAGACATCACGAAGCTGCCGCACCGGGCCCTCCACGATCACCGGCGGCACATGCAGATGGTTTTCCAGGATCCCTATTCTTCCCTGAACCCCAAGTTGACCGCGGGTGCAATCGTTGGCGAGCCCTTCATCAATTACGGCATTCTAAGCACAAGGGAACGCAAAGAACGGGTCGCCGCTCTTTTTGAGCGGGTGGGGCTGCGTCCTGAACACATGGTTAAATACCCGCACGAATTCTCCGGAGGGCAGAGGCAGCGTCTGGGGATTGCGCGCGCCCTTGCGCTCGAACCAAAACTCATCATCGCCGACGAGCCGGTTTCTGCCCTGGACGTGTCGGTCCAGGCGCAGGTGATCAATTTGCTGGTCCGCCTTCAGGATGAACTCGGCCTGACCTATCTCTTCATTGCGCACGCTCTCGGCGTGGTCCGGCACATAAGCCATCGGGTCGCGGTCATGTATCTTGGGCGCATCGTGGAGTTGGCACCGACGGAGGCTCTTTTTAAAGAGCCGCTGCATCCCTATTCGCAAGCATTGCTCGAGGCCGCACCCATCCCGGACCCGGAACGGAAGCACCGGCGAATGGTGCTCGCGGGGGAGGTCCCAAGCCCTATAAACCCACCGTCCGGATGCCATTTTCATGCGCGCTGTCCATTCGTCTCCGACCGCTGTCGGGTGGAGGAACCAAAGTTCATCACGGTAGCTAGCGGACGTTCAGTGGCCTGTCATCTTCATGATCGGCCGTTTCAGTAGATTTTAGATAGTCCAGGCGGTTTAAAGAATGCACTCAAGAAAAATGGAAAGGTGGTTATATTCAATAAAATCGAATTGGAATATTTGATAGAAAAAGGGGTAGGATAACTGAATATATACTAATAAATCAGGAGGATGAGTCATGGCAATTTTACAGGAAAAAATTGCACTGGTCACAGGAGCAAGCCGGGGAATCGGTCGAGCTATTGCCATTGCACTGGCCCAGTCGGGAGCCGATGTGGCGGTGAATTTTAAGACCCAAGAAGCGGAAGCTCGAATTACTTGCGAACAAATTTCCGCCATGGGACGGAAGGGCATTCCAGTAAGAGCCGACGTTTCGGAAAGCTCGGAGGTCACGCGCTTGATCGGAAAGGTGGAAAAGGATCTCGGCCCGATTGACATTCTGGTGAACAATGCCGGCGGTGGCCGGAACCAAAAGATTGAAGAAACGACAGAGCTAGATTGGGATGATATAATCCGGCTGAACCTCAAATCTGTTTTCCTCGTGACCCAATCCGTCCTTCCAGGGATGCGCAGCCGCCACTGGGGGCGGATTATCAACATTTCTTCCGGAGCGACCCAGACAGGAGGAATGGTTGGGGGAATTCACTACACGGCGTCTAAAGCAGGGATCGAAGGTCTGACCAAGGCCTATGCCGTTAGACTCGCAAGGGAGGGTATAACGGTAAACGCCGTGGCCCCAGTTTTAATCGAGACGGACGCATTCGCCCGGACTCAGGAAAAACAAGAGAACTGGAAAAAGACCCGAGTGGGAAGAGTAGGGACGCCAGAAGAAGTGGCGGACATTGTGATTCTTCTCGTCAGAAATGGGTATATGACCGGGCATACGATCCACCTTTGCGGCGGAATATACTTCCATTGATAATCTGAATGAGTTCAAATTTTACTCCTGTGTATTCGCATTGGTAAAAGCAGTTCATATGAAATTAATAAACCAAGAAAAATTCGGCTCATGCGGATAACATTGGGGTACGGGGGGAGGGTGTTATTCTCGGGGGATCCAGGTCGCGAGCATGTAAGTGTGTTGGCTGTTTTAGAGTCGGTCAAAAAACGCACCCAGACATTTATGAAACCTGGTGCAATGTTGGTGGAGAGGAGATACCGGCACACGATCCCAAGTTTATTCCTGGTTTGGCTACCACCTATCTTTTGACTGCAACACCAGGCCGTCACACCCAGGGTGGGGAATTGAATACTCCTCCAGGACTTAAGATTTCTGAATTGGATAAATATGTGTACACCGGGCAGGCCGAGACGCATTGGAAGCTAATGACCTCTGCGGAAGTAGTAAATGCTGCTGGTCTGTGCAGGTTCGGGTATTTGAACTATCCGATACAAGTCATACCGGCCTGACATGGCAAAATTGCAATTGCGCGCTGGTTAAGGTTTTCCTATTCGGGAATCATGAAGATCACTCCTTTCCACCGGGAAAAGAAAGTGAGTGATCCAAAAACTTACTTTAAAAAAGCCACAGGAGATCAACCTATGAATTCATTCACAATTCCGTGGGGATCCTGGCGCGATAACAAAAAATTGCCCATAAGCTTCCCCAGCAGCTGGAAAATAACCGTAGCTTCAATGGCCGACGGCGAGGATGTAAGTCAGGCCGAAATCCGCAAGGCCTTCGCAAGACCGATCGGCCAGGAACCTATCCGGAAACTGGCCGAAGGGAAAAAGACTGCAACGATAGCCGTGGATGACCTGACCCGGCCTACCCAGGCCTACCGATTTCTCCCCTTCATCATCGAGGAGCTGAATCAGGGCGGGATCCAAGATGAAGGGATCAAGATCCTCATGGCGATCGGCTCTCACCGCCCTCTTATGAAAGCTGACCAGGAAAAAAAATTGGGTAAGCAGATCGCCAACCGATTCCCGGTTTTCAACCATCATCCCTATGAAAATTTGGTCCACGTCGGTACGACATCCAGGGGGACCCCGGTGGACGTCAACCGGCATTTCGTCGAAGCCGATATAAAAATCGGAGTCGGCTTCATCACCCCGCATCCAACCGCCGGGTTTGGCGGAGGGGGAAAGATTGTAATCCCGGGGTTAGGGAGCATGGAGACGATTATCAAGAATCATACCCCTGCGGCACAAGGGAAGATTGGAGGCACCGGCTTTTCCCAGGGATACGACTTAAACAAAAACGAGCTGAGGTTGGACATGGAGGAAGGAGCCCGAATGGCGGGGTTGAATGCCATCGTCAATTCCGTGGGCACGTCTGAAGGAAAGACCGCCGGAGTCTTTGTGGGTGACTTGGTTCAGGCCCATCGGGAGGCGGTGAACTTGGCCCGGAGGGTTTATGTGACCGACACACCCACAGAATTGGACATCGGTATTTTCAACGCCTTTCCCGAGGATACGGAACTCGTTCAGGCCCAGAAGGCCCTGAACGTATGGACCGGCAATATGGGACGCCGGATCGTGAAGGAAGGTGGGAAGGTCGTGATTGCCACCGCCAGTTCGGATGGGCTGGGTTTCCATTCTTTGCTGGATGTAGGATGCCGGCTGCATCGAAAGGTCGACCAGAGAAAAGTAATGGCGGAGATTTTTCAAAACCGGAAAGTTTTCGTCTTATCTCCCAACTGCTCTCCCCGCGACTTGTACACCAGGTACCCGGGCCAGGTGGTCATCCGGAACAAGTGGAAAGATCTCCTGGAAGAGCTGAAGGACGGAAACTCCAGCCAGACTGTGGGTATATTCCCAAACGGCTCGCTGCAGTTTACACCTCCGTTATGAATATTTAGCCGGTCAACCGGTTTTAGAATTTTCAAAGGGGAATATGAGGAATCTTTAAAACATGTCACCGCCGACCACAAAACAACGGTTGGAGATCAATTTCGGTAACGTACACTGACATCTTTTCTTGACCAATGTGGAGAGACTTGGGAATTATTCGCAGGCGAGAGAAGGCAAGTATCCAATCCGCCCATCTTCAATGACGTTGTATTGTATGAGGCACTGGGCTGGATAGAAGGTGCACAGTGGGACTGTACAATCTGAGGAACTTCAATTTTCAACCTGGTTGCTTCAAGACAGGTATAGTAGTAAAAAATCAAAGCAAGGAGGTTAGAAGATATGGATGCAAGGGATAGGGCAAAGCTCAAAGCACTCAGTAACAAGGTAGCGGTCATAGGGGTGGGGAATACTCCGTTTGGCCCCTATTACCGGACCCGAGACCCATTGAGAAACGTGTATAGTCTGGGCTTCACGGCTTTCAAGAACGCTCTCGAAGACTGTGGTGCGCGTAAGGACGACATCGATGGGGTGATTCTCAGTCGCATCCCTTCTTACAGCAAATTTTGCGGCATGGTTGGTCTAAGGAACCTCAGGCTCACGAATGTGCTCGAACCTGGAGGTAGAATGTCAGGCGCTGCCTTCCAGTGGGCAATGGAGGCTATCGCCTGCGGGATGGCCAGCATGGTCGCCTGCGTATATGGGAACATTGGCCGCAGTGTAAGAGACACCTACGGCGGTGACTGGGGCGATCCTTACAACGACCCCTTCGGCTGGACCTCTCCTGGGGCATTCATAGGCTCCATGTGGCAGAGATATATGTACGAGAATAACGTTCCGGATGGCGCCCTGGGTCATCAGGCGGTATCCCAGCGAAAGTGGGCCCAAATGAATCCGAATGCAGTGATGCAAGATCCATTGACCCTGGAGGAATACCTGAAAGCCAGGTACGTGGTCAAGCCTCTGCGCTTGTATGATTATTGCCTGGTCAACGATGGCGGTGTGTGCTTTATCTTGACCTCAGCGGAAAGGGCTAAGGATTTCAAAAAACCGCCGGTTTACTGCGTGGCCTCATCCCAAGCAGCGAGTCATGGCTATTACTACCAGCAGACAGACTTTTTAGAGGATGCCTGCAGGATCAATGCCGATCAGGTTTACGGCACAGCCGGCGTTGGGCCCAAAGATATCGACGTCGTTCAAATCTATGACAATTTTCTGCCGACAATCTTCTTCAGCCTGGAAGGTTACGGATTCTGCGGGAAGGGAGAGGCCCCCGAGTTTGTGAAAGGGGACAGAACTGCACCCGGCGGGGCGATGCCCATCAATACCAGCGGAGGCCATTGCTCTGAAAGCTACATGCAAGGATGGGCGCTTCATTGCGAGGCAGTGCGTCAAGTAAGGGGCGAGTGCGGTCCGAGACAGGTGCCCAACGTCAAGTTATCGCAATATATTTGCAGCGCCCCAATTGGAACATCCCATATATTTTCAGGAGGTAAAATATAATGAGTGCTGAATACACGAAACCGTTACCGCGGCCCCAAGCGATGGATATGCCTTACTGGGAAGGTCTCAAGAAACGCGAACTAAGGATGCAAAAATGTCGTGATTGCGGGAAGGTATGGTTTCCCCCCGCCTTTGGATGCCCCCAATGCCTTTCGACAAATTACGAGTGGGCCAAGCTCAGCGGGAAGGGGAAAGTATGGAGTTGGTCGGTATTCTACCAGGTTTACTACCAATCCTTTGCTAAGGACATTCCCTATAATGTAATCCAGGTGCAAGTTGACGAGGGGCCGATAATGATCAGCAATATGGTGGAATGCAAGAACGAAGATCTCAAGTGTGACATGCGCGTAGAAATCGTCTTTGACGACGTTACACCGGAGGTGACGTTACCTAAGTTCAGGCCGATACGATAGACGCTTAGTTGCCTTTAATTTAGCAAGGTTGCGTGGAATTAACCGTAAAGATGCGAAAAAAGAGGTGTGGCGATTACTTGCTCGGGTACGACCTCCTGCAGCCCAGTAGGCTCGATAATATGTTAATTGCTCAAAGCGGATTAGGATTGGCACCACCTAATGGTGGTGCCTTACCCTTTGAACAATTTCATTTCATTGAGCCGATAATCGCCATTGATCTGGATTCTGATATGAGCCCGGATCGTTTTCTTATTTATCCCGCGGGTGGAAACAATATAACCTCTAGCCCCAGAATGGGGATTCACAAAATGCTCACTCTTACCTAGATATACTCATGTGTCTTGGGCAATCTGCCCGGAGGAGTTTTCGTCGGTTTTAGAGAATTTAAACTTTTTGCTTCTGGCTTAGCCAGGGAAGGAGGATGAAAAGATGATTACCAAAAAGCTGGCAAATTTTGTGGTTGAAACAAGGATGGAGGATATCCCTCAAAAAGCCCTGAAGGTTGCCCAGATGGGGATTACCGACTGCATAGGG
>Ga0079037_100001866_pt1 | contig 11243 bp, 8 predicted proteins | sample Mud3Dept4metaG_FD_71479 | JGI IMG/M metagenome (GOLD analysis project Ga0079037, IMG submission 71479) | Freshwater wetland microbial communities from Ohio, USA, analyzing the effect of biotic and abiotic controls - Mud 3 Core 4 Depth 4 metaG | ecosystem: Environmental > Aquatic > Freshwater >... | reverse complement strand
CCGGATATCGTTCTCAACTGTGCCGCATATAATCTTGTCGACAGGGCTGAAGAAGATTTTGAATCTGCCTTCAGGGTGAATGCCCTGGGAGTCAGAAATCTTGCACTCGCATGCAGAAAAACAAATGCCCTTCTGGTTCATTACAGCAGTGATTATGTATTTGACGGGACAAAGGAGGATTTCTATACCGAGGAAGATGAGACAAACCCGCTTAACAATTACGGGAAGAGCAAGTTGTCCGGGGAAAACTTCCTTAAGGAAGAGACAGATGATTATCTGGTGTTCAGGGTCAGCTGGGTTTTTGGGGAAGGCAAGCAGAATTTTCTTTACAAATTACTGCAATGGGCAAAACAGAAAAAAGTTCTGAAAGTAGTATGTGACCAGATTTCCGTACCAACCTGCACACGAGATATTGCACATTTAACCATGTTTGCGATAAATAAAGGGTTGAGAGGCATGTATCATCTCACCAACAGCGGATATGCATCACGGTACGAAGTTGCACGTTTTTTCTTAGAGAGGCTTGGGATGGACAACCTCGTCCTTCCTGTCCGGTCTGATTCTTTCCCCTCTCCCGCGAAACGACCTTACTTTTCTGCTATGTCCAGTCTCGGGCTCGCTGAAGCATTGAATGTTGAAATACCGGCCTGGAAAATCGGCATAGAGAGTTATGTGGAGGCTATGTTCGAACAGGAGGAGATCTGATGGAAAAACTTCTGATTACAGGGGGAGCAGGCTTCATCGGGAGCGAATTTGTCAGGCAGGCAGTAAAACAAGGGGTTGAGATAGCTATTATTGACAAGCTTAGCTATGCCGGAGATCTGGAGCGGTTAAAAGAGGTTGAGCACAATTTCGCTTTCCACAAAGTTGATGTAACAAACCAGGAAGCTGTTCAGCAGGTCTTCAAATCAGAGAAGCCTGATACCATCGTCCACTGGGCAGCTGAAAGTCATGTCGACAGGAGCATCGCGGACCCGTCTCCTTTTCTCGATACCAATATAAAAGGAACCCTTGTTCTCCTCGAAGCTGCGCGGCATTATGGCATCAGGAGATTCATCAATATATCGACAGACGAGGTGTACGGCGACCTGAAAGAAGATGGGGAGTTCCGTGAAATCACACCGCTGAACCCCAGTTCGCCATACTCCGTGAGCAAGGCTTCTGCCGATATGCTCGGCAGGGCATATCACAGGACCTACGAAGTCCCGGTTATCACGGTCAGACCTTCCAATAACTACGGCCCGTGGCAATATCCCGAAAAACTCATCCCTGTCGTGATATGGAAGGCTCTCCATAACAAAAAGGTTCCTGTTTATGCGAGGGGCGAGAACATTAGAGAATGGTTGTTTGTCGCTGATTGCACAGATGCAGTCTTTGAGATCGTCACCAATGGTAAGCCGGGCGAGATCTATAACGTTGGGAGCGGTGAAGAAAGAAGAAACATTGATGTTGTCAAAATGATCCTGCAGATACTGGGGAAGTCAGAAGATCAGATAGAATTTGTGAAAGACAGGCTGGGACACGATTTCAGGTATTCTCTGAATTCACATAAAATACGTGAAGAGATCGGCTGGAAGGCAAAGGTACTTTTTGATGAAGGCATTGAGAAAACAGTAGCGTGGTATGTGGACAACATAGATTGGGTAAAACGCAAGTTATAAGTATGTTTAAGGATACTATTTTCAGGGAGTACGATATACGGGGAGTCGTCGGCATAGACTACGATGAAGATTTTGCTTTTGTCCTGGGCAGAGTTTTTGGTTCACTGCTCAGGGAAGCAAATCCGCATGCCCGTCAGGTAAGCGTCGGAAGGGATGCACGCCTGAGTTCCGGCATATTGGCTGACAGGCTCATACAGGGAATCGTGTCGACCGGCATCAGTGTATATAACATTGGACTCTGCCCCACCCCTCTGCAGTATTTTTCCCTTCATCACCTCGATCTTGACGGCGGAATCATGGTGACAGGAAGCCATAATCCTCCTGAATATAATGGATTTAAACTTAGTATCGGGAAAGAGACCATCTTCGGGGACGAGATTCAAAAAATAAAGACGAGGATATATAAACAGCTATGGCACGAGAATCCCGTTGCGGGAAAAGTTGAGAAGTTTGACATTCTCTCTGTTTACAGGGCATTCATGAACGAACGATTCTCATACCTATCACATAAGGATTACCGGAGAGTAAAAATAGTCGTCGATGCAGGGAACGGTACAGCCGGCATCATTGCACCGGAAATCCTCGAAACCATGGGCTGCGACGTGATTCCCCTCTACTGTGAGCCTGACGGGCGGTTTCCAAACCATCATCCTGATCCAACGGTGCCGGAATATATCCATGATTTGATCCGAATAACAAAAGAGCATGCAGCGGATATCGGGGTCGGATACGACGGAGATGCGGACAGAATAGGAGTCGTTGATACGGATGGCACTATTGTGTGGGGCGATCAGATCATGATTATGCTATCACGGGAAATTCTCCGGAGACGGCCTGGCTCTGTAGTGATAGGAGATGTCAAATGTTCTCAGTTGATGTTCGATGACATAGAGAAACACGGCGGCAAACCCATTATGTGGAAAACAGGCCATTCTCTCGTCAAAGATAAGATGAGAAAAGAAAACGCAGTGCTTGCAGGTGAATTCAGCGGACATATCTTCATCGCAGATGATTATTTCGGTTTTGACGATGCCATCTATACAACCTTCAGGCTCGTCGAGATTATGAAGAAAACCGGGTATGGAATTCACGATATGCTTTCTGACATCCCGCGCATGGTTTATACACCAGAAATACGCGTTGAGTGCAGAGATGATCAAAAGAAACATTTCGTTGAAAAGCTGACCGCCCTCTGCAAAGAATATGCTCGAACCGGGGATAGCCCTGTACCGATAAAAAAGATATATGACATAGACGGAGCGCGGGTCGTTTTTGAAAAGGGATGGGGCCTCGTACGGTCAAGCAATACTCAGCCGGTAATCGTTATGCGTTTTGAGGCAGAAGACAAGGAATCCCTGAACTCATACCGGTCTTTTCTTGAAACAGCGTTAAGCTCCATTCGGGCTGAGAGTGAACATGTGGACATTGAAAGGCCATTCCCGTAAAGTAGGAATAATGGAGCATTTATCATGAAAGCGCTTATTCTTGCGGGTGGTTCAGGGACACGGCTCTGGCCTCTCAGCAGAAAAAATTATCCGAAACAGTTTCTGAAATTAAATATCGGCGGTTCCCTCCTGCAGGAGACCGCGAAAAGACTGCTCACGATTTTCCCTTTAGATGCAATGATAATTATGACAAACAGTGAATACAAGTTTCATGTCATATCTGATTTGCGTTCCTTATTCGGTGACAAACCGACTTCCGAACATATCATTCTTGAGCCTGTAGGCAGGAACACAGCCCCGGCAATCGCACTTGGCATGAAATACTGCATGGAAAAACTTGGCTGCAGCGAAGATGAGGTACTATTTATTTCGCCTGCGGATCACGTCATCAGACCCCACGAGAAATTTGCTGAGTATGTTACCGATGCAGAGAAAATAGCGCGAAAAGGGCATATCGTAACGTTTGGGATTAAACCTTTACGGCCAGAGACGGGCTACGGGTATATCAAGGCAGGGAGCACAAAGCATGCTGAAGGAAGCCGGCAGTATTTTAACGTGGAACAGTTTACGGAAAAGCCGAATAGTGAAACCGCCGAGCACTATACGCAGCAAGGGAACTATTACTGGAATTCCGGCATGTTTGCATTCAGCATCGGCACCATGCTGGAGGAATTCGGGAAATATGTTCCTGAAATACGGGCAATGCTTGATTTCAGTCTCGATAAACTGGTCTCACGCTTTCATACAATGCCCGAAATCTCCATCGACTATGCAGTGGCTGAGAAATCTGACCGGATTGCAGTCCTTCCTCTGGACATCTACTGGAATGACATAGGCTCCTGGGACTCTCTGTATGATATGGCAGACAAGGATGAAAAGGGAAATGTCAAAATCGGTGACATCATTGCAATCGACACTCGGGACACCCTTGTCATCAGCAGCAAGCGCCTGGTATCTACGATAGGGTTGGAGGAGTGCCTGATCGTTGACACAGACGATGCGGTATTGATTGCAAAGAAGGGGGAAACACAGAAAGTCAGGGAAATCGTCAATACGCTGAACGCGGATAAGAGAAAGGAAGCATCAGAGCATTTGACAACGTATCGCCCATGGGGAAGCTATACCATTCTTGAAGAAAGTGAACGGTACAAGATAAAGCGGATCGTTGTTCATCCTGAAGCCCGGCTGAGCCTTCAGAAGCATTATCACAGATCTGAACACTGGGTAGTAGTTCGGGGTGCGGCAAAGGTAACAATCGGGGATAAGGAAACCATTATCCACGAGAATGAGTCTGTCTATGTACCAAAATCAACACTCCACAGACTTGAAAATCCGGGCAGGGTTCCGCTCGAGATCATCGAGGTCCAGAATGGCGAATATGTCGGTGAAGACGATATTGTGCGGGTGGATGACATATATGGAAGAGACAAGCATTGAAAGTGGGACAATAAGAAAATAATTCGAATGAAAAGGTAACCTATTATGAAACGGGCGTTAATAACAGGCATCACCGGACAGGATGGCTCCTATCTGACAGAACTGCTCTTGTCCAAAGGATATGAAGTGCACGGGTTGGTCCGCAGGGCAAGCACATTCAATACCCACCGGATAGACCATTTGTATCAGGACCCGCATATACCGAGTACAAAACTTTTCCTTCAATTCGGTGATTTGACAGATTCTGGCCAATTAACAAACATCATCTACAACATCAAACCGGATGAAATCTACCACCTCGGGGCACAGAGCCATGTAAGGGTAAGTTTTGATCTCCCTGAATTTACCGGAGATGTTACTGCTTTGGGGACAACAAGAATCCTGGAGGCCGTCAGAAGGAGCGGCATCAAGACAAAATTTTATCAGGCATCCAGCAGCGAGATGTTTGGTGCTGCTATACCGCCCCAGAACGAGGCAACACCTTTTTGTCCGCGCAGTCCGTATGCAGCCGCAAAGGTTTACGCTTACTGGATGACAGTGAATTACCGGGAAGGGTACAACCTGTTTAACTGCAACGGCATCCTTTTCAATCATGAATCCCCCCGGAGAGGCGAGACCTTTGTAACCAGGAAAATTACCAGGGCGATCGCAAATATGATAGCCGGGAAACAGAAAAAGCTCTACCTCGGAAATCTCGAATCAAAGAGAGACTGGGGGTTTGCGCCTGAGTATGTAGAGTGTCAGTGGCTGATTCTGCAACAGGACAAACCGGCTGATTTTGTGATCGGTACCGGTGAAAGCCATTCGGTAAGGGAATTTCTCGAGACGGCCTTTTATTACGCCGGCATCGAGATTGAATGGGATGGCGAAGGCGTTAACAGAAAAGGGAAAATCCGCTCACTTAAGTCGGGCGTGACCTCTGCCCTGAATGTTGGCGATACGATTATCGAGATAGACCCGAAGTATTTCCGGCCTACCGAAGTTGATTTTTTGCAGGCTGACATAACCAGGGCAAAACAGATACTCGGCTGGGAACCGCGAACGACATTTGATGAACTCATCAAAATTATGATCGATTATGACTTCAAACTGATAGGGCTGAAACCTGTCGGTGAAGGGATTGATGTTTGCCGTAAGAAAGGATTCAGTTATACCACACATGATTTCTCGCTCCATGAGAAAATACGGGAACGGTGCTGAAGAGGAGAAACGAAGGAATAGATAATAGATTCTTCTGCTATGCCTCAGAATGACAACTCATGTCACGCTGAACCCTTTGCTTACCGTCATTCTGAAGGAGCACAGCGACTGAAGAATCTTTCGCTCAGGACAGGCTCCGTGAAGAGTTTTACTGCCACGCCAATGTATACGTAACAGAATTTATGAACCAGACTAAAATTATGCAAAAGGATTCCAGAATATATGTTGCCGGGCACCGCGGCCTCGTCGGCTCAGCAATCCTGCGAAAGCTCAGGGAACATGGATTCACCAATCTGCTCACAAAGACAAGTACTGATCTTGATCTCAGAAGACAGAGTGATGCGGAGAGATTCTTTGCAGAGGAGAGACCCGATTATGTCTTTCTCGCGGCAGCAAAGGTTGGCGGGATTCTCGCAAATAATACGTATAAGGCTGAATTCATTTATGACAACATCATGATTGCAGCGAATGTCATACATGCTGCATATACCTATGGAATAAAAAAACTCCTGAACCTCGGCTCCTCCTGTATTTATCCGAAATCTGCACCACAGCCTCTGAAAGAAGAATATCTCCTGACAGGCCTCCTTGAGCCGACAAACGAACCATATGCGGTGGCAAAGATTGCTGCCATAAAACTCTGCAGGTACTATAATGAGCAATACGGGACAAACTTCATGTCGGTAATGCCCACAAACTTATTCGGGTTTCATGACAATTTCAATTTGGAAACTGCACATGTCCTGCCTGCTTTGATAAGAAAGTTTCACCTCGCCAGGCTCCTGAGAGAGAAAAAATATGATGAATTGGAAAATGACATGACGAGATTCCCCATTGGATTTAACTTCAGCGGTTCAGCAGACTTGGAAAAGCTTGGTATTACGGCTGATTATGTGAAACTCTGGGGTACCGGACAGCCCTACCGGGAGTTTCTTTTTGTTGACGACCTCGCAGATGCATGTGTTTTCCTGATGAAAAACTTTGATGTCAGATCAACCGCGCGCCTTTCACATGTCCCGCAAGGTGACACATTGATTGGAGAATTCATCAATATCGGAACCGGTGAAGATATCACCATCAGCGATCTTGCGGTGCTGGTCAGGGAGATTGTCGGGTATGAAGGCGAGATCAAGTGGGATACATCCAAACCTGACGGAACTTTGCGAAAACGCCTGGATGTTGCAAAAATCAAATCCCTCGGATGGCTCCCAAGAATCACCCTGGAGCAAGGGATACGAATAACATACGACTGGTATTTATCAGCATGATTACCGGGTACTCTTTGAATGTCCAATAGAATCGAGCAGTTCGTATCGTTTAACAAACACCATTGATAAAACAGACAGCAGATAGTGTATCTGCTGGAATACGCACTATTATTTGTCAATAACCGCATATAACGCAGCAATGATAAATCTCAGAAACGCTTTTATCTACTGGCTTCCTCCAGTTGCCTATATGATTTTTATCTCCCCGATGAATGATCTGCTGACATCACACAGTACCTCTTCTCTCATCATGCCCCTTATCACATGGTTTTTTCCGGATGCAAGCCAGCATACATCTGAGACCCTGCATATTCTCCTGCGCAAAACAGGTCATTTTCTGGAATACGCCTTCCTTGCATTCCTCTTGTTTCGGGGGTTCCGGGGAAGCAGGAAAACCTATCAGTACACATGGATTCTCTATGCAGGACTTATCTCATTGGGGTATAGCGCACTGGATGAATGCCTGCAGACATTCATTCCTGCACGGACAGGTTCATTCTATGACTGGCTTATCGATTCCTCAGGAATTGCTTGTTCGATCGGAATGCTTTTATGGAAGAAGAAAAGAGAAATCTGATTCAATCCCTCACACGCGCGTAGTTTACTCCCTTTTCAATGCCTTCGATCCTGAAAAGCGGATCACCGTCTATCAACTGTTCGAGTTTCATCGTATCAATATGATTATAGAAAACAGGTTTTATGAGCAGGGAATCATCGGTATGACCTAAAAGTTTGTTTTTCAATTCTGCATCATGAAAAATAATATCAGTAATTTTCAGAGCCCTATAGAGCCTGATATACGTATTTACCCCGATGCTGTCCGGAATCGGCCTCCTCAGGATATCAAAATACTCACGCAGATCACTCTCGGTTTCTTTGGGAAATCCGGTCAGAAAATCAACCGCTATTTGAATGCCATATGCCTTTGCACCAAAAACAAATTTTTCATAATCCTCCCAGTAGAGAGGGCATTTTTTCCAGGAATCGACAGAAAGCGTAATGAGATAAACGCCACTGTCTTGCAATAATCTGAAGAGCGATTTACTGAAATATGCCGGCTTCATGTAGAGGGCCCACCGGATGCGCGGACCTGCCTTTTTTAATACAGTACAGAATTCCGTTGCGTATTCATTATTTTCATTGAATTCAGAGTCACAGAGGTGGAGGTGATCAACTCCCAGGTCGGCAAGGTCTTTAATTTCACCGATGACCTCTTCAATTTTTTTAAAGGAGACCGGCGTGTTCGCTTCGAGACAGTAGACACAGGATGAACTGCATCCTTTATGTGTTTGGAATCCACCCACCCCGCCCGCATCTATATATTTTTTATAGTCTATTACGCGTGACTTTCTGGGACAGGAAACGTTGCCCGACCATATTCCCCGGAATACTCTTCCTTGCGCAGAACCATCCCCGATTTTTTTCAGGACAGAATGGATCGTGGTCTCAGCAGGACCTGATATGGCATAATCTGCATTCAGATAATTCAGAATCCCTTCAGGATTTGAGATAACTCCTGTTCCCCCGATGAGGACATGCAGACCATGTTGACGCTTCAGATACAGAACAATCTCCTTTATCTCGTCCAGGAAAAATTCATTGGTATGAAAGAGAACAGAGTCCACATTCCTGACCGTTATCCCTGCTATGTCCGGCTGAAACGAGCGAACAACGCCATCAATGTCTGAGTACTGATCTTCGGAAAAACAGAGATCAAGGATTGCGGCCTCATGGCCCTGCGCCTCGAGCGATGCTGCAAGATATTCGAGTCCGATCGGCGGGACAGGAGGGGATATATATCTGTTAGGATTTACAAGAAGAACCCGCATGCCAGTGATCCCGGATATTCACATGATCAGAGTAAGATATGATTTTTGAGCGGATTTGAAGACTGTCGAAGACAGAATTCACCTCGGAGGTCCCGATGCATATCGGGACCGAGAATGAGCGAAAATAAAATATCTTACTCTGCAGAGCACTTTTATCGAGTCAATAGACTACGTTATATCAGCCTGCGAAAATATAATCTCATCCCTGAAAGATTTTATAAGATATATCGCCTTCCGGATATTCTCATCGAGGACATCAACCATAGCCGCGTCAAGTCCCGCGCCGGCTAAATACGTGAGAAAAGTCGCTTCAAGGGGTTTCCTGACCGCCTTTGGCAAGCCGGGAGAGATGTTCGAGACCCAGGCAATAGTATTGACCGGAGGTTCGACAAGTTCCTTGAGTATACGAACGCATTCATGTGAGTTCACGAGATGCTTTTGACCCATTCCCCTGCTCATATGCACAATGGAAGGATCAGCAAAAAGTCTTTCGTTAGGGATATCTGCGTTGTTAGCCATCTCGATCAGGTCTTCGATGATCTGGAGTTTTGCCTCCAGTGAGGATGGGATTGTTCCGCTCGAAGCTCTGAGAACGAGAGAGGCACCAGACGCAGAGACAAGAGCAAGTAAGGTTTCCTTCTTTTGAGGCTCGGTCTTCGAAATAAAGTTTACAAGAGGTGGTTTTTTGCATAATGGTATCGTTTTCTCCAGCGCCCGGATATTTCTGGAATCAAGTGACAAAGAGCTTGCTGTTCGACCGGAGAGCATCTCAGTGACCCAAGGCAGCATCTCCTCATCTCCGGTACCGTCGAGTGAACACTGGACGTTGATCATATCAGCTCCGGACGATTGGATTTGCGCAATAATTTCCGAGAGAGCCTTTTTGTCTCTCCTGATGAGTGCATCAATGTATGCTCCATTTCGTGTATTTAAATTATCTGCGATAGCGATCATTGTTCCCTCCATGGACTAAAAATTAACACTAACGTAATTATACCACTTCAACTTTACTGAGAGTCTGTCCTTAAAGTATGCCTTACACAAGCTGTCATTCCCCGACTTGCTTGCCCGCCGTTCTTTTGGAGAGATCGGGGAATCCACCCTTCGACAGGCTCAGGGTAACAAATTGTCATGGTGACCTTGTCGAACCATGGATTGGGAGCTTGTCCCGTACTTGATACGGGAGTCAAGTCCGATGCGGATCTCCGCGAAGAGTCGCTCCGACCGGACAATAACAAAATATGAATTCATGGACACACTTCAATTAAGCTTTTATCCCGACCTCTATCATCCTGCTCCGTATCACCTTCATCCTGTCCCGCAACGCTGCAGCACGTTCAAATTCAAGATTCCTTGCAGCTTCTTTCATCTCCGTCTCAATTCTTTTCAGTGCTTCTTCATCATATCTGTATTCAGCCTTCTCTTCAGCGACAGCAGGCACTGTCCAGTAATCAGACTCATAGATTGAGCTCAGGATGTCCTTGATGTTTGACTTCACCGTCTCCGGCGTTATTCCCATGTCCCGGTTATAGATCTCCTGTATCTTCCTCCTCCGCTCTGTCTCCTGCAAAGCCCTCTCCATCGACCCGGTTATGGTATCTGCGTACAGGATGACCTCTCCGTTCACATTCCGTGCAGCACGTCCTGCTGTCTGCATAAGCGAGCGCTCGGAACGAAGAAACCCTTCTTTGTCTGCGTCAAGGATCGCAACCAAAGAAACCTCAGGCAGGTCAAGTCCTTCCCGCAGCAGATTAACTCCGACAAGGACATCAAAGTTCCCGAGCCTGAGGTCCCGTAATATCTCTATCCGTTCAAGCGTATCAATATCGGAATGCAGATATCGTGTCCGCACATCAAGGTTTACATAGTAATCCGTCAGATCTTCTGCCATCTTCTTCGTCAGCGTTGTAACGAGAATTCTCTCCCCCCTCTCCGCTCGCGTACGAATCTCTCCCACGAGGTCATCAACCTGTCCCGCAACCGGACGGACCACAAGTTTCGGATCTATAAGGCCGGTCGGCCTGATAATCTGTTCGATGATTCTCCCCCCCGATTTTTTGAGTTCATAGGGTCCGGGAGTTGCTGATACGTATACTGCCTGATTGACCCTCTGTTCGAATTCACCGAATGTGAGTGGTCTGTTATCGAGTGCTGAGGGCAGCCTGAAGCCGAAGTTAACGAGCGTCTTTTTTCGCGACCGGTCGCCTTCGTACATGCCGCCGATCTGTGGTACTGTTGCATGGGACTCATCAACCACAAGCAGAAAGTCTTCAGGAAAGTAATCGATGAGCGTATACGGTGGCTCCCCGGGTGCACGCCCGCTGAGATGCCGCGAATAATTTTCGATTCCGTGACAGTACCCGAATTCCCTGAGCATTTCCAGATCAAACCGGGTCCGCTGCT
>Ga0079037_100001861_pt1 | contig 11265 bp, 9 predicted proteins | sample Mud3Dept4metaG_FD_71479 | JGI IMG/M metagenome (GOLD analysis project Ga0079037, IMG submission 71479) | Freshwater wetland microbial communities from Ohio, USA, analyzing the effect of biotic and abiotic controls - Mud 3 Core 4 Depth 4 metaG | ecosystem: Environmental > Aquatic > Freshwater >... | reverse complement strand
TTATTCCTTTGAAGGGGGCCGTGGTGTGGATCCCGGAAAAGGGAGGGGAAAAATCAAGATAGGAGATCATCCTGGGTTTTGACTTATCGGTGATGTCCAGGATGACCATGTCCCCGCCGAACAGGTAGGAGAGATACGCCCGGTTGCCATCGATGACCGGATGGTGCAGGCTGACCCCATCGCCTCCCGAACCCCCGGGCCGCTGCTGGGGCAGGCCCCAGTTGGAAACGAATTTGGGCTGGTATGGATTCCGGAGATCATAGATGATCAGATGCTGGCCCCTCCATTCGGCCTGAGTGCCGGAGAGATAGGCATAGCCTGTCTTGGCATCCCACCAACTCTTGTGCGCCGCCTGCAGGGGGCTGATGGTGGAGACCATCCTGGGTTTGGCTTTGTCGGTGATATCCCAGATTTCGAATCCGGTGAACTCCCCCGCCTCCTGGTTACGAAGCAAATAGTCTTTCCCTTCAAAATAGTTATGGGCCACCTGGACAGCCCGGCTCTCCGCTCCCCTTCTGCCGGGGATGTGGGCAACGACCTTGGGTTGCCGGGGGTTGGAGACCTCCACGATGGAAGTTCCGTTGGCCTCGTTTTTTCCGGTTAACGGGTTGAAGGCTTCTCCCCGATGGTGGCCGATGTAAGCGAAGTTTCCTTTCAGGACGATCTGCAGGCTGTCCCTTCCCTGGAGGGGGTTGTGCCCGATGAGGCGCACATTCTGCGCTTCGGCGGAATATAGCTGAAGGGGCCACAGGAAGACCCCCCCGATCATTACCGCCATGACGAAAGCCTTGAAAAAACCTCCGGAGTGGCCGCTTTGCTCCATAAACCAAATCTCCCCCGAATTTCCAGTTCCCCCCCTTACAGGGACTTCAGCGTATTCCGGAGGGTGCCGATTCCGTCGATGGAGACTTCCACCACGTCTCCCGGCTTCATCGGCCCGATCCCCTTCGGCGTTCCCGTGCTGATAAGGTCGCCGGGGAAAAGGGTCATGCACTGGGAAAGATAGGAAACCAGATAGGGCACGGAAAATACCATATCGGCGGTGCGACCCTCCTGAACCAGCTTTCCGTTCAGGTGGGTTTTCACCGTGAGCCTGAAAGGGTCCAGGCCGGTGGCCACGCACGGACCGAAGGGACCGAAGGTGTCAAACCCCTTAGCCCGGGTGAGCTGGCCCTGGACCTTGGTTAAATCCCGCTCGGTCATATCATTGAGGCAGGTGTATCCCAAAACGTGCTTCAATGATTCGCTTTCCGGAATATCCTTGATCCGGTCCTTGATCACCACGGCCAGCTCTCCTTCATAATCTACTCGGGTGGCAACCCGGGGATAAAGGATCGGGTCTTCCGGGCCGATGACGGTGGTGAGGGGTTTCAAAAAATGGCTGGGGACCGGGGGGATTTTTTCCTTCAGCTCCTCGATGTGATCCCGGTAATTCAAACCCACGCAGAGTATTTTGGTGGGCTCCACCGGAGCAAGAAAGCGGACGTCGGAAAACTTGTGTTTGCTCCCGGTAACTTGAAAATTTCCGAAAAGGGAGCCTGAAATTTCCTGGACAGAATCCCCCTCCCAAATCCCATAACGCACCTGCGTTCCAGCCTGATAACGGACGAATTTCATATTTTCCTCCCTTGGGTGATGAAGAAACCAGCTCCTATCATATGCAAATCCTTTCCCTTCGGAAAGGAAAAAAATCCTCCCCCGCCGCCTCTCCGATGGGCAGCAGCCGGGAGGGATGGGAGAAAAAAATCGTGCGGCCCTTGGATTTAGTCGGTGGATCTGCTATTTTATCTTTCCGAGCACCCTTCTGAAGCTCGCAATGCGCGATTTCCTGACGTGGCCCTGCCGAAACAGGGCTGAAAATGATCGAATGCTATAGGGGAGAGGAAAATGAATCGGAAAAAAATCCTTATCTTTATGGGAAGTCCAAGAAAGGAAGGAAACAGTACCATTCTGGCCTATCAGGTTAAGGCAGGCGCAGAAGCAGCCGGCGCAGAAGTGGAAAGCTTTTTCCTCCACGAAATGAATGTCCGTCCCTGTGACGCCTGCGATGTTTGCCGGAGCAAAACCGAAACCGATTGCATCCTGGATGATGACATGAGAGACCTTTTTCCGAAGCTCCGCCAGGCCGACGGAATCGTCATCGCCAGCCCGGTTTACTGGTTCACGGTCTCCGCTCAGACCAAGCTCTTCATGGACCGGTGGTATGCTCTGGGAGGACCCGAGGGATATGCCCTCAAGGGAAAAAAGTTCGGGATTGTTATGACCTATGCCGATGAGGATCCCTTCACCTCCGGGGCGGTCAACGCTCTGCGGACTTTCCAGGACGCCCTGAACTTCATCAACGCCACCATTGTAGGCATGGTCTACGGGAGCGCCTGGGAGGCGGGAGAGATTAAGGCCAACAAAGAAGTGATGGAAAAAGCCTACGAGCTGGGCAAAAAGATGGCTTTGGGTTGAAAGCCGCTTGCCCAAACGAGTCAATCATTTCTCAAGGGAGAGCAATCATGAAGATTACCGACATTCAAGGGATCCTGATTTCCATTCCTCTGCGCAAGCCCACCTCCATGTCCAATAAGACGGTGACCGCGCGGGAATACGTGGTCACCCGGGTCTTCACCGACGAAGGGATCGTCGGGTCTGCCTATACCCTGGGCGGCGCCGTGGTCCTCACCGCGGTGAACGATACCTTGAAGCCCCTGGTAGTGGGGGAGGACCCCTTCGATACCGAACGGCTTTGGGACAAAATGTTCCGGACGAGCCTCATGGTCGGCCGCAAAGGAGCCGTGATCCGGGCCTTGAGCACGATCGACATTGCTTTCTGGGACATTAAAGGCAAGGCCCTGAACCTGCCTCTCTACAAACTTCTGGGAGCTTACGCCGATCGGGTCCCCATCTACTCCTCCGGCGGTTATTACCGGCAAGGGGAAAATTTCCAGCAGATGGCCGATGAAATGGCCGGCATCGTGGAGCGCGGCTTTACCCGCATCAAAATCAAGGTAGGGGCGCTCTCCTTCAAAGAGGAAGTAGAGCGGCTGAAAACGCTGCGCAGCACCGTGGGCGACCGGGTTGAAATCATGGTGGATGCCAACTGCGCCTGGAACAACCTCACCTACGCCCGCAAGATCATGAGGGCATTCGAAGAGTACAGCATCGGCTGGTTCGAAGAGCCGGTCCTGCCGGATAACTTCCGGGGGTCAGCCGAGCTGGCAGCGAGCTTCGAGACCCCCATCGCCACGGGGGAGCAGGAATGCACCCGCTGGGGATTCCGCGACCTGATCGAGCACCGCGCGGCTGATATCCTCCAGCCGGATGCAGCGGTCGTGGGCGGCGTCACCGAGTGGATGAAGGTGGCGGCCCTGGCTTCGGCCTACGACCTGCCTGTAGCTTCCCACTATTTCCACGACGTCCATGTCCACCTGATGGCTTCGGTTCCCAACGCCCTCATGGCCGAGTACTTTCCGCTCGACTTGGACATCATGGTTTTCGATGCCGTAGTGAAGGAACCCCTGAAACCGGGAAAAGGGTTCCTGCCGGTGCCCCAGCGTCCCGGCCTGGGCATGGAACTGGATGAAGAAAAACTGAAGCGCTACCGCGTCGGCTAAAATGGGCTTCCGGGGAGATTCAGGATAACCGGAAGGTTATGGGAATGGCTGACAAACTGGAGGGAAAAATTGCCTCTGAATCATCAAAGCATCCTACGCTTTTTCCGCGACCAAGGGCGGAAAAAGTGGCCCCTGCGGGGCAGCATCCGTAGGGGCGGTTCGCGAACCGCCCCTACATCGGCCTGGCATCGTGAAATTCCCTTCTTACCAACAGGTTGGCAATAAATGAGGCGCTAAGCGCCTATTCCCTGATTTCCTTCACGCCCAAGAGCCAGTAGATCAGGGCGGCGGCTCCCATGCTGGGTAAAGAGGAACCCAGGGCCCACGGGAATGCCGCGTGGATGCCCATGACCTTATCCATCAGCATGGGTGAAAAACCAAGGTATAGGGCGAAGCCGATTGCCCAGGCTGCAAACGCCCGTGGATTCAAGCCCCTCCAGAACCAGTACCGGCCGTCTTTTCGGTAAAGGTCTTCCGGATCCAAAACCTCCTTCCGAAGCAGGAAGTAATCGACCAGGACCACTCCGAATAGGGGACAGAACATTGCCCCGATGAAGAGCAGGAAATGCTCGTAGTTGAGAAGGCTCGGGAAGAGGAGCGCGGTGGCGGTGCCCAGGATTCCTCCGATGAGAATCCCCATTCGCTCTCCCAGCTTGGGAAATATGTTCAGGCTTGACACCGCCGTTGAATAGATGTCCAGAAAGGTCGTGGTAAAGGTGGAGAAAAGGATGATCAGAAGGGCCGGGATGGCCCAGCCGAACTGAACCATGAGATTCATGACCACCCCTGAGGGATCGGGGGATTTTGTGGCCAGGGATGCGGCTAAACCTAACAGGTACATCCAGGAGGAGACCGCGAAATACCCGATCCAAGTGCCCCGGAAGCAGGACTTTGAATTTTTCGCGAACCGGGAATAATCGGCCACCAGGGGCAGCCAGGAAATGGGCATGGCGATCACCAGGTCCATGCCGATCATAAAGGAAAATTCTTTTTGTCGGGGAATTTGGGCCAGTTGAGCCCACCCGTATTGGACAAAAACGAAGTAGGTCATGGCCCCGCACAGAAGGATCAGGGCCACCACGGAGAAGCGCTGCAGCCATTTCCAGAAGCGGGAGCCCACCAGGGCCCAGAAAGTTGTGACCGCGCCCGAAAGAATTACCCAGAAGGCAGGGTTGGAAAAACCGTAGGCTTTCGATATGGCCTCCGCCGCCCCTCCGCAGAGGATCAGCATCACCGCCGTCCAGCCGATCAGCTGGATTCCATTCATGGCTGCCGCCAGGTAAGAACCCCTCAAACCGAAAGAGGCCCGCACGGCCACCATGGTCGGAATGCCCCAGCGGCTTCCGATCACCCCTCCCAGGGCCAGGGGCGTATTGCCGATCAGATGACCGACCAGGATTGCCCAGAGACCCAGACCGAGGCCCAGCGGAACGATCAGCCCACCGGCCCATATCTCGGCCAGGGAGACCGCCGCCCCTGCCCAAAGGAGGAAAAAATCCCAACCTCCCAATGTCCTCTGATCGCTGGATACCGGTTCGATTCCGGCCATGGTTTTCCTCTGAAAGGGTTTTCAACCCGGACCCTGAGGACCGGTTTCTATATGACCGTTCTTGGTTCCACCTTGTCCGGGTTGCAAGACTTTAGCTCTCTGAAAAAAGGCACCCTATTTCTCAACATCTTTCTTTCGAGCAAGGCATCTGCAGAAATCACCCCGTTCCCCGGAAGGTATGAAAAATTCTCTAAAATCACCTCCTCCCTGGCCCTCCCCTATCGAGGGAGAGGGAATTTCTTACCTATTTCAATTTCTTCACAACATCCATGAAAAAGGGGGGTGGAGGGGGTATTTAAGTAAGATTATTCCCAAAAAAAATACATACTCCGAGAAAATTAAAGGGGTCCATTTATTCAAGCAGGATTTACCAGCTTTTTTCGTTCCAGGGCGAAAGCGCGGATGTGATCCGGAGTCGTGCCGCAGCAGCCGCCTACGATGCTGGCTCCTGCCTCCACCAACTCTTTCAGCCTGGAGGCCATCATTCCGGGAGTTTCGCGGTAGACCGTTTTCCCGTCAACCAGCTCCGGCAGGCCCGCGTTGGGCTTGCACCAGATGGGCAGAGACGTGGCCGAGTGCATCAGCTCCATTAGCTCAATCATGATATCGATCCCCGCTCCGCAGTTGGCCCCCACGATGTCCGCCCCTGCCCTCTCAAGCTCCGCGGCAGCCATCTTCGGGCGGATGCCCATCATCGTGGCGTATCCCTTCAGCCCCTTATTGAAAGTCATGGTCACAGCTACCGGCAAGGGGGTGTTCTCTTTGGCCGCACGAAGGGCGGCTCTGGCTTCGCCCAGGTCCATCATGGTCTCGACCACGATGCCGTCCGCTCCCCCTGCGGCCAAGGCCCTGGCCTGTTCTGCGAAGCCTTGCATCATATCCATTTCGCTGATTGTCCCCACGGGGGCCATGAATTCACCGCTTGGACCTATGGAAGCGAACACGAGGGCCTGATCCCCGGCTGCCTGCTTGGATATCCTTGCCCCCCGGCGATTGATCTCGAGCAGACTTCCCCCCAGGCCCACCTTGGCAAGCTTCAGGGGGCTTCCGCCGAAGGTATTGGTCAGGATAATATCCGCCCCCGCTTCCACATAGGAACGGGCAACGGCCAGGACATCTTCCGGTCGGTCGAGGTTCCATGCCTCAGGAGGCTCCCCCGGGGACAGGCCGCGTTTCTGTAATTCCGTTCCCCACCCCCCGTCGGCGATCAGTATTTTTTTCTGATCCAACAGGCTTTTCCAGAGACCCATTTTCTTACCCCCCACGAGGAGGCTTTTCCTCTCAAGCTTGCAGCCGCTGATGATATCTAACGAAATGGCTTAAAGCCCGGGCGGCGCGGTCGAGGCTTTTGAAGACCGGGAAGCCGGCCGCCTGATAATTGTCCCTTTCCCGGCGCCATTCGATCTCCAAGTCTATCATCTTTCCGTCGGTGACGATATCGGGCAGAACGAGGAGGATGGCCTTCTTATATTTTTCCTGCACCTCCCGGCAGGCTTTCAGGAGTTCGGGCTGGAAGCTGAACTGGGAGAGAGGCTTGTCATCCATTCTCAACCTATGGCGGACCTGGTAGAGGATGTAGAAGAGGATTTGAATCACGACCAGAGTGTCGATCCCCTCGTCTTCACCGGCGGCCTCCATCACTTTGCGCAGCATGGAAGGGGGGATCATGGGATTGCCCAGGTCCACAGGGTTTTTCAGGCTGTTTCCCACCGGGGGAAAAGAGGCCTTTAGCTTCTCCAGAATGGGCGGGGATAGGACCGGAACGGAAAGGCCGAGCCGGTCAAGGGAATCGGAGGCGGCGACCCCGATGGCTCCTCCCCCTCCCATGAGGGCCACTCTGGGTCCGACATTCGGCCGGAGGTAGAGAAAAGCGTAGACCGTATCGATGAGCTCCTCCGCGCTTCCCGCCTGGACGACGCCCACCTGCCTGAACACGGAATTCCACATTTCGGCGGCGCCGCTGAGGGACCCCGTATGACTCATCACCGCCCGGCTTCCGGTTTCGGTCAGCCCGGCTTTCCAGAGGATGACCGGCTTTTTTCCTTTATTTTCTCTCAGAATTTTCAAAAATCTGGGGCCGTCTTCCACGCCTTCCAGGTACCCGGCGATAATGCGGGTCTTGGGATCGGCGAAGAAATATTCCAGTAGATCACAGGCCGCCACATCGCACCCGTTGCCGTAGCTGACCATTTTGCTGAAGTGCATTCCCAACCCTTTGGCAATCTGACCCAGGTCTGCGCAGAGACCGCCGCTCTGGGAAAGAAAGCCCACGGGACCCGTTTCCCGGGAAAAGTTCTGGCCGGGTAGAATGGTCAACCCGCTCTCCGGGCAGTAGATCCCAAAGCAATTGGGGCCTAGAATCCGGATTCCCCGCCGGGCAAACCGGGCGATCTCCTCTTCCAACTGCCTGCCTTCGGGGGTCCCTGTCTCCCTGAACCCGGAAGTCAAAATCTCCACTCCTTTGACCCCTATGCGCAGGCATTCCTCCAGAGAGTCTTTAACCGCCGGGGCGGGAATGGTCATGACGGCGAAGTCCACATCCCCGGGAATCTCCTGGAGAGACCGATAGCCCTTCAGCCCGTTGATCTCTCCTCCCTCGGTGTTGACCGGGTAAATTTTACCCTCAAAGCCGATCTCCATGATGGCGCTGAGGATGATATTCCCGAATTTAGTCATATCCGCTGACGCGCCGATCACCGCTAACGATTTGGGATAAAAGAGGGGTTCAAAAGCTTTCAGAATATCCGTCGCCACATTCATTTCCTTTTCTGTTTTTTAGGCGCTGCGTGCCTCATTCATACAAAAATGTTGGGAAAAAGGCAATATCCTTCACAAGGCCGTAGGGGCGCGATGCATCGCGCCCCTACAAGCGGACCGGAATTGCGGCGGAGCCACTTTTCTCGTGTATCGTCTGGGCAAATCTGTAAGGGCGGGTTTTAAACCCGCCCCTGCGATTGGCTGCGCGGCAGGGCCACTTTTCCCGCGCAGTACGGCGGAAAAACCCTTGAGGTTCATTTGATCTCAAAATGGGATCAAATTGCAGGGGCAATCCCCCGTGATTGCCCATCTTGCGGGGGGCCATCCCGCCAAAGGCGGGACCCCCACAGATTTCTTTTTGGTTCCGGTTACGCCGGATTAGGCGGAGAGAATCCTGAAAATCTACGTTCAGTTGCGTCCGAACCATTTCGGTTCTATTATCCGACCTTCAGAACCCGCCGCAGGATCTTGCCGGATGGGTTTTTGGGGATTTCATGGATGAAGGCCACGTCGCGGATTTTTTTATACGGAGCGACCCGCTCGGCCACGAAAGCCATGACCGCTTCGGCGGAAAGGTTAATCCCTTCCTTCTTTACGATAAAGGCTTTGGGGATCTCCCCCACTTTTTCTTCGGGGATTCCCACGACGGCGCAATCGTTCACCGCCGGATGTTCCATGAGAATCGCCTCCAGTTCCGCGGGGGCGATCTGGTACCCCCGGTATTTGATCATCTCCTTTTTCCGGTCCAGGATAAAGATGTACCCTTCTTCATCCATCCGGGCGATGTCCCCGGTGTAGAGCCAGCCGTCGCGGAGAGCCAGCTGAGTGTCTTCCGGGTGCTTCCAGTAACCCTGGAAGACGTTCGGGCCCCGGACCGCCAGCTCTCCGGGTTCTCCCACCTTCATCTCCGTCTTTCCCGTATCCCAGTCCATGATTTTATCTTCCACATCGCTCACCGCGATCCCAACCGACCCTTCTTTGGGGCGGTCCGGGGGATTGGAATGGGTCGTGGGAGAAGCCTCGCTCAAACCGTAATGCCGGGCGACGGGCACCCGGAACTTCTCCTGGATGGTACGGGCGATCGCCGGGACCAGAGGAGCGGCACCGATCCAGATGTACCGCAGGGAGGAAAGGTCGAATCTTTCCAGGTGGGGCACGTTCAGAAAAGCCAGCAGGGCCGGCTGAACGCCGAAGATCATCGTGACCCGGTATTTCTCCATGAGGGACAAACACTCTTCGGCATGAAAGCGGGACATCACCACCTGAGTGGTCCCTAGATAAATGGAACCGCAGAGAAAATAGGTGAACCCATAGATATGATGGAAGGGAAGGAAGCTGATGAAGATATCCTTCCCCCCGGCCCCAACGGCATTCATGGACTGGATCGTATTGGATACCAGATTGAAGTGAGTGATCATCACTCCCTTGCTTAATCCAGCGGTGCCCGAAGAATACGGAAGAGCCGCCAGGTCTTCTTTCGCCTGAATCGAGGGAAGCGAAGGGGGAAGGGGGCCGGAATATTTTAGGAGAAGGTCCTGGAGGGAGAAGACTTTCCTCCCCGAGGGTTCTTTTCCCCGGGTGAGGATGACCTTTTCAAGCGAGGGCATGTCGGGAAGAAATTTTTCCACCACCGGGAAATGGTCCTGTTGAACCAGGATCACCCTGCTTTCGGCATCGTTGACCTGACTTTTCACCTCTCGTTGGCGGAGCGTGGGATTCATGGGGGAGACGACAGCTCCCATCTTCATCGCGGCATAAAAACCTACGAAATACTCCCATCCATTGGGCATGAAAAAAGAGACCCGGTCCCCTTTCTGGATTCCCCAGTCGAGGAAAGCTTGGGCCAAGGCATCGCTTTCCCGGTCCATTTCCAGAAAGGTGAGTTTCCGGTCTCCTTGAACATCGATGACCGCGGTCTTATTCGGAAATTGTTCCGCGGTCTTCTTGAGAAAATGGGAAACCGATTCTTCCGGATAGGAAAGAGAAGGACGCCGCATCTTGAGAGTACTCATGTCCTTACCATCGTTAAATCGGAAAAGTAAACGTCGATTTGCTTTCTTGCGTTCAAGGAGAAAAAGAGTCCGGCCCCAGAGACTTCAAATTTCCCATTATGGGAAACGGATAGTCGGATATGGATTGGATGGACCCGCACCAAATGGGCCACATGGTCCGATGGTCGCTTTTCCGGATGGTCATCGGGCCCACCGGCGTGTGAAAGCTTAAATCTTCAAGCGCCCTGAGGGCTTTTTCCGAATCCGTCGGCCCGGCTTTTTGGATCGCTTTCAACAGGGCCTGGATGCTAATGTATCCGCTTAGGGCTGCCAAGCTGGGGTAGGATTTGGCATTGTTTCGGTATTTGGAAACAAACTCCCTGGTTTCCTTCCAGCCCAAGGCCCAAAAGGGAAAAGCGCTGATTCCCCAGACCCCTTCGGGGACTTTTTTCCTCATGGCAACCAGCGATTCCAGGTTCCCCGATTCGAGTTCCAAGTGGGTGATTTTCTTAAAATACCCCTCTTGATTGGCCAGCGAGTAAAAATCCAGCCAGTCCTTCACTCCCAGGTGGCTTATGCAAACTTCGGTATTCGCTGAAAGAAGGGTCTGGAGGTAAGGGCGGTAGTCATCGATGCGCAGGGGGAGGAACGTCTCTCCCAATCGCTGGGCATCGGGCCTGGACTTGTTCATCGCTTCCCAGAAGTATTTTACCCAGTTTCTGCCCAAAGAGGAGTTTCGCGCCAGAAGGTAAAAGCGTTTTTGGGAAAACTGAGCCACAGTCCGGACTGCGGCTCGCTGGAAGGCTTCGGGCGTCGGGCTGATCCAGAAAAGGCTTGGGGGCTCCTCTCCGGTTGAGGCGGCCTCCATGAATTCAATCGGGAAAACCAGGATGGGAATTTGATGTTCTTGGGCCAGCCGGGAAACAGGAAGAATGGCTTCCCGGTGCAGGGCACCGATCAAAAAGGAAGGGCGCTGTTCGAAAAAGAAATCCCGGAGAGCACTCTGCTCCCTTCTATCCAAAAAAGTCCCTCTGCGGGTCAGAAGGAGTAATTGAATCCCCTGCTTTCCTTCGACGGCATTCACTTCGGCGACCGCAATCTCCGCTCCCCGCATGTAGGAGGAATCGGCCCCGCCTCCGGAGTCCTGCCAGGGGATCAAGAGACCGATTTTTATCGGTTCCGCTTGCGCCGCTGCGGGGAAGAAAAATGGGAGGGAAAAAAAGGAAAGGCCGATGATTCCCAGGGAAAAAAGACTTTTTAAGGGAGATGGAAGAAGGGTCAAGCGGCCGCAGCGATTCGAAAAAGAGGGCTGCCGGGGAATGGAGAATAAGCTATCGATGGCGATCTGACTTTCCTCCTTTTAATA
>Ga0079037_100001860_pt1 | contig 11265 bp, 8 predicted proteins | sample Mud3Dept4metaG_FD_71479 | JGI IMG/M metagenome (GOLD analysis project Ga0079037, IMG submission 71479) | Freshwater wetland microbial communities from Ohio, USA, analyzing the effect of biotic and abiotic controls - Mud 3 Core 4 Depth 4 metaG | ecosystem: Environmental > Aquatic > Freshwater >... | reverse complement strand
GGTGTCCGTGAACTGCAACAGTCGCAACATGCAGAGGCGCCGGAAATAGGGGACATTCTTCGATTTTTCGCATTCTCGTTGATTTGCGGGGGCAGGGAAGAGGAGGATGCGAAAAATAGGAGAATGTCCCCTATTTCCGGCGCCTCGACATGTCCAATCGTTCGATCTCGCTGACGGATTCGCTGTACGAGTACCTGCTGTCGGTATCGCTGCGGGAGCCGGACCTGTTGCGGCAATTGCGCGAGGAGACGGCCGCCGACTCCGCGGCACGCATGCAGATCTCGCCCGAGCAGGGGCAGTTCATGGGGCTGCTGGCGCGCTTGATGGGCGCCCGGCGCTGCCTGGAGGTCGGCGTGTTCACCGGTTATTCGTCGCTCGCGCTGGCCCTGGCGCTGCCGGACGACGGACGCATCGTCGCCTGCGACGTGAGCGAGCGCTGGACTGCGGTCGCCCGCCGTTACTGGGCGGCGGCGGGCGTGGCGCACAAGATCGACCTGCGACTCGCCACTGCGCTCGAGACGCTGCAGCGGCTGCTGGCCGCTGGCGAGGCCGGCCGCTATGACTTCGTGTTCATCGACGCCGACAAGGAGAACTACGTCGGCTACTACGAGCGGGCGCTCGAACTGCTGCGCCCCGGCGGACTGGTCGTCATCGACAACACGCTGTGGTCCGGGCGGGTCGCCGACCCGGAGAACGCCGAGCCCGACACGGTGGCGCTGCGGCACTTCAACGAGCACCTGCATTGCGACCAGCGCGTGGACCTGAGCCTGGTGCCGATCGGCGACGGCCTCACGCTCGCCCGCAAGCGCTGAGCCACCGGCGCGCGCAGGCAACGCCGGCCCAAAAAGCAACGGCCGCCTCGCAGGCGGCCGTCACCAGGCACCAGTCGCTGTTCGCTAGTACCGGTACTGGTCCGTTTTGAACGGCCCGTCGACCGGCAGGCCGAGGTAGGCCGACTGTTCCGCCGTCAGCGTCGTGAGCTTCACTCCGATCCGCTCCAGGTGCAGCTTGGCGACCTTCTCGTCGAGGTGCTTCGGCAACACGTACACCTGCCTGTCGTACTTCTTGCCGTGCTGGAAGAGCTCGATCTGCGCCAGCACCTGGTTCGTGAACGAGTTCGACATCACGAACGACGGGTGGCCCGTCGCGCAGCCCAGGTTCACCAGCCGGCCCTCGGCCAGCACGATCAGGCGCTTGCCGTCCGGGAAGATCACGTGATCCACCTGTGGCTTGATGTTCTCCCACTTGTACTGCTTGAGCGCAGCGATCTCGATCTCGCTGTCGAAGTGGCCGATGTTGCACACGATCGCCTGGTGCTTCATGCGCTTCATGTGCTCGTGGGTGATCACGTTCACGTTGCCGGTGGCGGTGACGAAGATGTCGGCCTGGTCGCAGGCCTCTTCCATGGTCACGACCTTGTAGCCTTCCATCGCCGCCTGCAGCGCGCAGATGGGATCGATCTCGGTGATCCACACCTGGGCCGACAGGGCGCGCAGCGACTCCGCCGACCCCTTGCCGACGTCGCCGTAGCCGCACACCACCGCGACCTTGCCCGCGATCATCACGTCGGTGGCGCGCTTGATCGCGTCCACCAGCGACTCGCGGCAGCCGTACAGGTTGTCGAATTTCGACTTGGTGACGGAGTCGTTGACGTTGATGGCGGGGAAGGGCAGCTGGCCCTTTCTCGCGAACTCATAGAGTCGCTTGACTCCCGTGGTCGTCTCCTCCGTCACGCCCTTGATCTCGGCGAGGCGCTGCGAGTACCAGCCGGGCTGCGTCTCGAGGCGCTTGCGGATCGCGGCGTACAGCGCCACCTCTTCCTCGTTGGTCGGCCTGGCGATGACCGAGGCGTCCCGCTCGGCGCGCGAACCGAGCATCAGCAGCAGCGTGGCGTCACCGCCGTCGTCGAGGATCATGTTGGCGAATGCGCCTTTCGGCCATTCGAAGATGCGGTGGGTGTATTCCCAGTAGTCCTCGAGCGTCTCCCCTTTGTAGGCGAAGACCGGCGTGCCGTTCGCGGCGATCGCTGCGGCGGCATGGTCCTGAGTCGAGTAGATGTTGCAGGACGCCCAGCGCACGTCGGCGCCGAGCGCCTTCAGCGTCTCGATCAGCATCGCGGTCTGGATGGTCATGTGCAGCGAGCCCGCGATGCGGGCGCCCTTGAGCGGCTGCGCGGCGCGGTATTCCTCGCGGATCGCCATGAGCCCGGGCATCTCGGTCTCGGCGATGGCCATTTCCTTGCGGCCGAATTCGGCCTGGGACAGGTCGGCAACCACGAAATCCTGGTTCGCGGCGGGGGAAACGACAGCATTCATTGGACGGTCCTCTCGTTGACCGTGACGGTTCGGGCGGGGAATCGGGATCGGATTCGCTCGCCGGAACCTCCACGGAGGTCAGCGAGCGCGGTTGGGTAAACCCAATGGCCTGAGCCTGGCGGGCAGACGGCCCGTTGCAGCGCTCCTCAGGCAGGGCGGGCATTCTGCCGCGCGGCGACCCGCACGGCAAGGGGACAGGGAAGGGGATAGGGGTCGCCCATCCCCTCGGCTTCAAAGGCCCGCGTCCTTCCGCAGCGCCTCGGCCTTGTCCGTCTTCTCCCACGTAAACGCCGTGAACGCCTCGCTCTTGTCCACCTTCTTGCCGGCGATGAACTCCTTCCACTTGTAGGTCATGTGGACGGGTTCACGACCGAAGTGGCCGTAGGCGGCCGTGGCGCGGTACATGGGGTGCACGAGGTCGAGCATCTTGATGATGCCGTACGGGCGCAGGTCGAAATGCGCGCGCACCAGCGCCTCGAGCCGCTCGGGGCTCACCTTGCCGGTGCCGAAGGTCTCGATCGTGATCGAGGTGGGCTCGGCCACGCCGATCGCGTAGGAGACCTGGATCTCGCAGCGGTCGGCGAGGCCGGCCGCGACGATGTTCTTCGCGACATAGCGGGCGGCGTAGGCGGCCGAGCGATCCACCTTGGACGGGTCCTTGCCGGAGAAGGCACCGCCGCCGTGGCGGGCCATGCCGCCGTAGGTGTCCACGATGATCTTGCGGCCGGTCAGGCCGCAGTCGCCCACCGGGCCGCCGATCTCGAATTTTCCCGTCGGGTTGATGTGGAACTTGGTCTGCGCCGTGAGCCATTCCTTCGGCAGCACGTGCTTGATGACGAGTTCCATCACGGCCTCGCGCAGGTCGGACTGCTTCACGTCCGGGTCGTGCTGCGTCGACAGCACCACGGCGTCGAGACCGACCACCTTGCCGTCCACGTAGCGGCAGGTGACCTGCGACTTGGCGTCCGGGCGCAGCCACGGCAGCAGGTGACTCTTGCGCACCTCGGCCTGGCGCTCGACGAGGCGGTGCGCGTAGCAGATCGGGGCCGGCATCAGCGCCTCGGTCTCGTTGCTGGCGTAGCCGAACATCAGGCCCTGGTCGCCGGCACCCTGCTCCTCGGGATCCTTGCGGTCCACGCCCATCGCGATGTCGGGCGACTGCTTGCCGATGATGTTCAGCACGCCGCAGGTGCGGCCGTCGAAGCCGACCTGCGACGAGGTGTAGCCGATGTCGACGATGACGCCGCGCACGATCTCCTCGAGATCCACCCAGGCCTCGGTCGTCACCTCGCCGGCGACGATTGCCACGCCGGTCTTGACCAGCGTCTCGCAGGCGACTCGTGCCCGCTTGTCCTGGGCCAGCATGGCGTCGAGGACTGCATCGGAAATCTGGTCGGCGACCTTGTCCGGGTGACCCTCGGACACGGACTCGGAGGTGAACAGGTAACTGTTTGACATCTATGGCAATCCGGGCTGCAGGGAGGCGGCAGAGTATAGCGACGCTCACCGGAAAAAGTCGTGACGATTAGCGCTATCGCCATGCCCGACCGGTCGCAAGACCGGTAAATCACGTGAATCCGCGCGGGTCTGGCCGGTAAAATAATGGGCTAACCAGGAGAGTCGCTTATGTCCACTCGCCGGCAGCTCGCCAACGCCCTCCGGGCGTTGAGCATGGACGCGGTTCAGAAGGCCAACTCCGGACACCCGGGCATGCCGATGGGCATGGCCGACATCGCCCAGGTGCTGTGGGCCGACCACCTGAGGCACAACCCCGGCAACCCCGAGTGGGCCGATCGCGACCGCTTCGTGCTGTCGAACGGCCACGGTTCGATGCTGCTCTACTCGTTGCTGCACCTGACGGGCTATCCGCTCGACCTCGAGCAGGTGAAGAATTTCCGCCAGTTTGGCGCGCATACCGCGGGCCACCCGGAGGTCGAGCCGCACCTCGGCATCGAAACGACCACCGGTCCGCTCGGTCAGGGCCTGGCGAACGCCGTCGGCATGGCGCTCGCCGAGAAGCTGCTCGCCGCGACGTTCAACCGTCCCGGCCACGAGGTGGTCGACCACCGCACCTGGGTGTTCGTCGGCGATGGCTGCCTGATGGAGGGCGTCTCGCACGAGGCCTGCTCGCTGGCCGGCACGCTCAAGCTCGGCAAGCTGATCTGCTTCTACGACGACAACGGCATCTCGATCGACGGCGACGTCGAGGGCTGGTTTACCGACGACACGCCGCGGCGCTTCGAGGCGTATGGCTGGCACGTGGTGCGCGACGTGGACGGGCACGATCCGGACGCCATCCAGCGCGCCATCGAGGCGGCGAAGGCCGACGGCGAGCGGCCGTCGCTGATCTGCTGCAAGACCGTCATCGGCTGGGGCTCGCCCAACAAGGCGGGCACCCACGGCGTGCATGGTGCCGCGCTCGGCGAGGCGGAAGTGGCCGCGACGCGCGAGCACATCGGCTGGCCCCACGCGCCGTTCGTGATTCCGGACGAGCTGCGGCAGGCGTGGGACGCCCGGGCCGCCGGCGCGGCTGCGGAGCAGTCGTGGCGCGACCGCATGACGGCCTATGCGAAGGCCTTCCCGGAACTCGCGGCCGAATTCGAGCGCCGCATGCGCGGCGAGCTGCCGGCCGGCTGGCGCAGGCAGCTGCAGGATTTCGTCGACGCCACGGTGGCGAAGCCGGCGGCCGTTGCGACGCGCATCTCGTCGCAGCAGGTCCTCAACGTGCTCGGCGCCGCGCTGCCCGAATTGCTCGGCGGGTCCGCGGACCTCACCTGGTCCAACAACACCGACTTCAAGGGCTACCAGACGATCACGCCGAGCCAGGTGGCCGGCAATTACCTGCACTACGGCGTACGCGAGTTCGGCATGACCGCCGTGATGAACGGCGTCGCGCTGCACGGCGGCTTCGTGCCTTACGGCGGCACGTTCCTGGTGTTCTCGGATTACGCCCGCAACGCCGTGCGCATGGCGGCGCTCATGAAGCAGCGCGTGATCCTCGTCTACACGCATGATTCGATCGGCCTCGGCGAGGACGGCCCGACGCACCAGCCGGTGGAACATGTCGCAAGCCTCCGCATCATCCCGAATATGCGGCTCTGGCGGCCCTGCGATACGGTTGAAACCGCCGTGGCCTGGGCGGATGCCGTCGAGCGTCGGGACGGCCCGACGAGCCTGGTCCTGACGCGCCAGGCGTTGCCGCCGATGGCGCGGACGGCCACCCAGGCCGCCGACATCGCGCGCGGCGGGTACGTGCTTGCCGACAGCGACGGACGGCTGGACTGCGTGCTGATTGCCACTGGATCGGAGGTTGCGCTGGCCATGGACGCCGCCAAGGGACTCGCGGACAAGGGCCGCAAGGTGCGCGTCGTGTCCATGCCCTGCACCCACCTGTTCGATGCCCAGCCGCAACAGTATCGCGACAGCGTGCTGCCGCCGGACGTGCCGCGCGTGGCCATCGAGGCCGGCGTGCGCGACGGCTGGTGGCGCTACGTGTCCGGCAAGGGCGCGGTGGTCGGCATCGACAGTTTCGGCGCCTCGGCGCCCGCGAAGAAGCTCTTCGAGCACTTCGGCTTCACGCGCGACAACGTCATTCGAATCGTCGAGGGGCTGCTGTAGCCCTTCGCCCACTTACCCGGGAGGTCACTCATGGCTATCAAGGTCGGCATCAATGGATTCGGGCGCATCGGCCGCATGGTATTCCGCGCAGCGGCGCGTGATTTCAAGGACATCGAGATCGTCGGCATCAACGACCTGCTCGAGCCCGACTACCTGGCCTACATGCTCAAGTTCGACTCGGTGCACGGGCGCTTCAAGGGCGACGTGTCGGTCGAGGGCAGCACGCTGGTCGTGAACGGCCGCAAGATCCGCCTGACCGCGATCAAGGACCCTGCCGAGCTCAAGTGGGGTGAGGTGGGGGCGGACATCGTCATCGAATCCACCGGCCTGTTCCTCACCAAGGAAACCGCCGAGAAGCACCTGGCCGCGGGTGCGAAGAAGGTCATCCTGTCGGCCCCGTCGAAGGACGACACGCCGATGTTCGTCTTCGGCGTGAACGACAAGAGCTACGCCGGGCAGGCGATCATCTCGAATGCTTCCTGCACGACGAACTGCCTCGCGCCGGTCGCCAAAGTGCTCAACGATACCTGGGGCATCAAGCGCGGCCTGATGACGACCGTGCACGCCGCCACGGCGACGCAGAAGACCGTGGACGGCCCGTCGAACAAGGACTGGCGCGGTGGCCGCGGCATCCTCGAGAACATCATCCCGTCCTCGACGGGCGCCGCGAAGGCGGTGGGCAAGGTCATCCCGGAGCTCAACAAGAAGCTCACGGGCATGGCGTTCCGCGTGCCGACCTCCGACGTCTCGGTGGTGGACCTCACTGTCGAGCTCGTGAAGCCTGCCAAGTACGACGAGATCTGCGCGGCGATGAAGGCCGCGTCCGAGGGCCCGATGAAGGGCGTGCTCGGCTACACGGAGGAGAAGGTGGTGGCAACCGACTTCCGCGGCGAGAGCTGCACGTCGGTATTCGACAAGGACGCCGGCATCGCCCTCGACGACACGTTCGTCAAGGTGGTGGCCTGGTACGACAACGAGTGGGGCTATTCCTGCAAGGTGCTGGAGATGGCCCGCGTCATCGCCAAGTAAAGGGAGCAGATCATGGTGCGTGTGCTGCGCATGACCGACCTCGACCTCAAGGGCAAGCGCGTGCTGATCCGCGAGGACCTCAACGTGCCGGTCAAGAACGGCGTCGTGACCAGCGACGCGCGCATCCGCGCGTCGCTGCCCACGATCCAGGCCGCTCACGCGGCCGGCGCGCGCGTGATGCTGATGTCGCACCTGGGGCGCCCGGAGGAGGGCGTCCCGAGCGACGAGTTCTCGCTCGCGCCGGTGGCGGCGCGGATTGCCGAGCTGCTCGGCGTGAAGGTCCGCTTCGAGAAGGACTGGCTCGGTGGCGTGGCCTGCGAGCCCGGCGAGATCGTGCTGCTCGAGAACGTGCGCTTCAACAAGGGCGAGAAGAAGAACAGGGACGAGCTCGCGCAGCGGATGGCCGCGCTCTGCGACGTGTACGTGATGGACGCGTTCGCCACCGCGCACCGCGCCGAGGCCAGCACGCACGGCGTGGCGAAGTTCGCGCCGGTGGCCTGTGCTGGCCCGCTGCTCACGGGCGAGCTCGAGGCGCTCGAGCTGGCGCTCGGCAGCCCGAAGCGCCCGCTGATCGCGATCGTGGGCGGCTCGAAGGTCTCGACCAAGCTCACGGTGCTTGAGAACCTGCTCGGCAAGGTGGACAAGCTGATCGTGGGCGGCGGCATCGCCAACACGTTCCTGGCTGCGGCGGGCCAGCCCATCGGCCGGTCGCTGCACGAGCCCGACATGGTGGAGGTGGCCAGGGCCCTGCTCGCGCGGTCGCGCGCTGGCGGCGCGGACATCCCGCTGCCGACGGACGTCGTGGTCGCAAAGGAGTTCGCGGCGTCGGCCGAGGCGGACGTCAAGCCGGTGGCCGACGTGGCCGCCGACGAGATGATCCTCGACATCGGGCCCGACACCGCCGAGCAGTTCGCCGAGGCGCTCAAGGGTGCCGGCACGGTCGTCTGGAACGGTCCGGTCGGCGTGTTCGAGTTCGACCAGTTCGGCGAAGGCACGCGCACGATCGCCCAGGCCGTCGCACGCAGCCCGGCGTTCTCGATCGCCGGCGGCGGTGACACAATCGCGGCCATCGAGAAGTATGGCATCGGGCAGGACCTCTCCTATATCTCGACGGCCGGCGGCGCGTTCCTCGAGTTCCTCGAGGGCAAGAAATTGCCCGCCGTCGAAGTGCTGGAGGCGCGCGCGGCCGGCTAGCGCCAGCGGCGCGAGCCAGGGGATGGGGGATCGGGGATAGGGGATCGTCGGAGGGTAGTTGCCTCCGGCTCCCGTGGTTCACCTGAGCCGCGGTCGCGCCGCTATTCCGTTTTTGCCGACAAACTGCGAATCTGCCGCCTTCCCACTATCCCCCATCCCCTTCCTTCCATGCTTCGTCGCACCAAGATCGTCGCCACCCTCGGACCGGCCACCGACACGCGGGGTACCCTCGAGGACCTCATCCGCAGCGGGGCGGACGTCGTGCGGATCAATTTCTCGCACGGCGAGCCGGCGGATCATCGCCGCCGCGTCGAGAGCGTGCGCCGCGCGGCGGCGGCTGTCGGCAAGCACGTGGCGGTGCTCGGCGACCTGCAGGGCCCGAAGATCCGCATCGAGCGTTTCGCCGGCGGTCGCGCCGTGCTGACGGAGGGTGAACCGTTCGCGCTCGACTCCCAGCTCGACCCGCATGAAGGCACCGACCGCGCCGTCGGCATGACCTACGCGGATCTCGCGCGCGACGTGCAGCCGGGCGACGAGCTGATCCTCGGCGACGGCCAGGTCGAGCTGCGCGTCACGGCGGTGACTGGCTCGCGCGTCGACTGCGTCGTCACCACCGGCGGCGAGGTGTCGGACCACAAGGGCATCAATCGGCGCGGCGGCGGCCTGTCGGCCAAGGCCCTCACCGACAAGGACCGCGAGGACGTGCGTCTCGCGGCCGAGCTCGATGTCGATTACCTGGCGGTGTCGTTCGTGCGCCAGGCGGCGGACGTCGAGGAGGCCCGCGCGCTGCTCGCGGCTGCCGGCAGCGAGGCGCGCATCGTCGCCAAGATCGAGCGCAGCGAGGCGATCCCGCGCCTGGAGGAGATCATCAAGGCCAGCGACGCCGTGATGGTGGCGCGCGGCGACCTCGGCGTGGAGGTGGGCTACGCGCAGCTCACGGGCCTGCAGAAGCGGATCCTGGAGCTGGCCCGCGGCCTCGACCGCGTGACCATCACGGCCACGCAGATGATGGAGTCGATGATCCACAGCCCGGTACCGACGCGCGCAGAGGTGTCGGACGTGGCCAACGCCGTCCTCGACGGCAGCGACGCGGTGATGCTCTCGGGAGAGTCGGCCGTGGGCAAGTACCCGGTGCGCGCCGTCGAGGCGATGGCCGAGGTGATCGAGGGCGCCGAGATGTACCTGTTCCGGCGCAATCGCGGTCGCGAGCGGGTCGAGGGGCGGGTCGAGAACTTCGACCAGGCCATCGCGCACGCCGTGATGTTCACCGCGAATCACATGGACGTGGAGGCGATCGTGGCACTCACCGAGTCCGGCTCGACTCCGCTGTGGATGTCCCGCATCCGCGCCGACATCCCGATCTTCGCGTTCACGCGGCACGAGCGCACGCAGCGCCGCGTGGCGCTGTACCGGGGCGTGCACCCGATCCCGTTCGACATCACCCACACCGAGCCCGAGCGCCTCTACCGCGCGATCTCGAAGGAACTGCTCGACCGCGGCCACGTCAAGCCCGGCGACGACCTGATCCTGACGCTCGGCGAGCTGTCCGGCGTGTCTGGCGGGACGAATACGATGAAACTGCTGAGGGTCGACGCGTGAGCCAGAAGTTCGAAGGCACCGAGCGCTACGTCGCGACCGACGACCTGATGATGGCGGTGAACGCGGCGGTGACGCTCGCGCGGCCGCTGCTCGTCAAGGGCGAGCCCGGCACCGGCAAGACGCAGCTCGCGGAGGAGGTGGCCGCCGCGCTCGGCAAGCCGCTGTACCGCTGGCACGTCAAGTCCACCACCAAGGCCCAGCACGGCCTGTACGAGTACGACGCGGTCTCGCGCCTGCGCGACTCGCAGCTCGGCGAGGCCAAGGTGCACGACATCCGCAACTACATCGTCAAGGGCCGGCTGTGGGAGGCGTTCGAGAGCGACCAGCAGTCGGTGCTGCTGATCGACGAGATCGACAAGGCCGACATCGAGTTCCCGAACGACCTGCTGCTCGAGCTCGACCGCATGGAGTTCTACGTCCACGAGACCCGCGAATTCGTGAAGGCGAGGAAGCGGCCGATCGTGGTCATCACCAGCAACAACGAGAAGGAGCTGCCGGACGCATTTCTGCGCCGCTGCTTCTTCCACTTCATCCGCTTCCCGGACGCCGAGACGATGACGCGCATCGTCGCCGTGCACTACCCGGAGCTGAAGCGCGAGCTGCTGTCGGAGGCGCTGAACGCCTTCTACAAGCTGCGCGAAGTGCCGGGGCTCAAGAAGAAGCCGTCGACGTCGGAGCTGCTCGACTGGCTCAAGCTGCTGCTGGCCGAGGACGTGCCGCCCGAGGCGCTGCGCACCGACGATCCGCGCAAGAGCCTGCCGCCGCTGTACGGCGCGCTGCTCAAGAACGAGCAGGACGTGCACCTTTTCGAGCAGCTCATCTTCCTGCAGCGGCGGCAGCAGTCGCGAACGTAGACCGCCATGTCGCGGGGGCTGCAGCAGGGCGAGGTCGAGATGCCGGATGCACTCCCCGGGTCGCCGCAAGTACGTCCCTGTAGGCTCCGCGCGCGACATCCTGTCGCGCGACGGCCCGGGGAGTGCGTCCGGCATCCCGACTTCCCGGCGACCGCAGCCGTGCGGGCCGGGCTCCTGTCGGAACCGCCTGCGGCGGGCGTCGCGCCGCAGGGATGCGACGCGCGAGCCCACATGGACGTGTTCACGGCGTCCCGCCGGAGGCTGTTCCGACAGGAACCCGGCAGGCACCGCGCCGATTGCGGGAGTGCTTTATGCTGACCCGGTTCTTCTTCGCGCTGCGCGAGGCCGGCATTCCGGTCAGCCTCACCGAGCACCTCACCCTGCTCGCAGCCCTCGAGGCGCGCGTCGCGGAGTACAGCGTCGACGACTTCTACTACCTCGCCCGCGCCACGATGGTGAAGGACGAGAAGCACTTCGACCGCTTCGACCGCGCGTTCGCGGCGCATTTCAAGGGCATCGAGGATGCGTTCGCGGGCCTGTTCGGCAAGGAGATCCCGGCCGAGTGGCTGCAGAAACTGATCGAGCGCCACTTCACCGAGGAGGAAAAGGCGCAGATCCAGGCGCTCGGCGGCTGGGACGAGCTCATGAAGACGCTC
>Ga0079037_100001859_pt1 | contig 11267 bp, 7 predicted proteins | sample Mud3Dept4metaG_FD_71479 | JGI IMG/M metagenome (GOLD analysis project Ga0079037, IMG submission 71479) | Freshwater wetland microbial communities from Ohio, USA, analyzing the effect of biotic and abiotic controls - Mud 3 Core 4 Depth 4 metaG | ecosystem: Environmental > Aquatic > Freshwater >... | reverse complement strand
GCTTTTCCCATCTTGGTTCCGATAAAAAGGGCCTGGTTACCGTCGGTGAGGCGAGTCGAGATCAGCTCATCCCCCTCATCGAGATTGATGGCGATGATCCCGCCCGCCCGTGGGTTGCTGTAAGCCTCGAGAGCCGTCTTCTTGATCACCCCTCCCCGGGTCATGAAGGTGATAAACTTCCCCTTGGCGAAATCCTTGAGGGAGAGGATGGTGTTCACCTTCTCCTGAGGGCTGAGGTTGAGGAGATTGACGATCGCCTTCCCCCGTGTGGTCCGACCTGCCTGTGGGAGTTCATGAACCTTCATCCAGTGGATCTTTCCCGCATCCGTGAAGAACAGGATATAGTCATGGGTGGAGGCGATGAAGAGATTTTCGACGAAATCCTCTTCTTTCATCGACATGCCCACTTTGCCCTTGCCCCCCCGGTGCTGGCTCCGGTAGAGGCTGATGGGGTTCCGCTTGATGTAGCCGCCGTGCGTAATCGTCACGACCATATCTTCTTCGGCGATGAGGTCCTCCACCTTCAATTCGGGAGTCGCCTCCACGATCTCCGTTCTCCGCTCATCCCCGTAGGCATCGCGGATCGCGTTCAGCTCTTCTTTGATCAGGTTGAGCATCAACCGTTCGCTGGCCAGGAGGGCCTTCAGGCGGTTGATCAGTTTGATCGTCTCTTCGTACTCCTCCACGATCTTCCGTTGCTCCAGGTTCGTCAACCTCTGAAGCCTCATCTCCAGGATGGCCTGGGCCTGAAGCTCGGAGAGTTCAAATCGGTCCATCAAGCGCTCTTTGGCTTCCTTCGGAGTCTTGGACGCCCGGATGGTCGCGATGACCTCCTCGATATGATCGAGGGCCTTCTTCAAGCCCTCGAGGATGTGAGCCCGGGCCTCGGCCTTCTTGAGCTCAAAGAGAGACCGTCGCCTGACGACCTCCTGACGGTGCCTGATGAATGAATGGAGGAGGTCTTTGAGGTTGAAGAGCTTGGGCTGGTTCTGATGAATGGCGAGCAGGATGATGCCGAAAGAGGCCTGCATCTGAGTGTGTTTGTAGAGCTGGTTCAGGATCACTTCGGCCACTTCGTTCCGCCGAAGTTCGATCACCACCCGCATCCCTTCCCGGTCCGATTCGTCCCGGATATTGGAGATTCCCTCAATGGCCTTATCCTGGACCAGTTCGGCGATCCGCTCAATGAGCTTGGCTTTGTTCGTCTGGTAGGGGAGCTCGGTGATCACGATGCTCTCCCGTTCGCCTTTGCGATCCCTCTCGATGATCGCCCGGGCTCGCAGCTGGATGACCCCCTTGCCCGTCTCATAGGCCGCACGGATCCCCTCTTTCCCGAAGATGAACCCCGCCGTGGGGAAGTCGGGCCCGGGCATCAGGACCATCAATTCCTCGATCGTGATCTCCGGATTATCGATCAGGGCCTCGAGGGCATTGATCGTTTCCGTCATGTTGTGGGGAGGGATATTGGTGGCCATGCCCACGGCGATCCCGGAGGAGCCGTTGACGATGAGGTTCGGAAACTTGGAAGGGAGGACGGTCGGTTCCTCAAGCGATTCGTCGTAATTCGGGATGAAGTCGATGGTGTCCTTGTCGATGTCCGCCAGGAGCTCGTGGGCAAGCTTCGCCATGCGGATCTCCGTGTAGCGCATGGCTGCCGGAGGATCGCCGTCCACGGAGCCGAAATTTCCCTGGCCGTCGACCAAGGGGTACCGAAGAGAGAAGTCCTGGGCCATTCGAACGATGGAGTCATAGACGGCCATGTCCCCATGGGGGTGGTATTTTCCGATCACATCACCGACGATCCTCGCGGACTTCTTGTAAGGCTTGTCCCAGTCGTTGCTTAGCTCATTCATGGCGAACAGGATGCGCCGATGAACGGGTTTCAGACCATCCCGGGCATCAGGGAGAGCCCGGCCGATGATCACGCTCATGGCGTAATCCATGTACGACTTCTTCATCTCGTCTTCGATGTTGACGGGGATATTCTCGTGGGCAATGTCCATGGAGGCCCTTTAGAAGGGTATGAATTATCCACGAAATTTAATATATAAAGCCCTCCCTGTCAACAAAATGGGATCTCCGGATGTCATCCCAATGACGGGGTGGCGTGGTAGGCTCCGGGGGCGGCCTATTCCATCCTCGCGTTTCAGCACGGCGTTTTTTTTGACATCACTCGGCAACCGTCATGGCGAGTTCCATCAATGATTCTTAGGGGTAGCAAGCGTAGAAAGCCGTTCAGCAAATAAAGGATCCGGCGCTGAAACGCGAGGATGGAATAGGCCGCCCCTGGAACCCGTGTACATTTTCGACCGTAACTTCGGCATAACGGGAACATCAATTTTCCGATTGAAATGCCAGGGGGAATATGTTAGCGTAACATTCTGATTCGATAAACCTTCCTTTTCCAATAACACAAGCATTCACCTTAAGAGAGTCCGTCACGGAATTTGTGGATTGACAATGGTCGGTCAATTTCATATTCTTTGATTCGTTCAGAGAGAATTCCCATCCGGGGAGGGTCTATGCTGATTGAATATCTGCCGATCCTGGTCTACCTTGGCATCGCTGTCGGATTTGCGTGTTTCGCGGTGACGATCTCCGATCTCTTGGGTCAGCACAAGCCTTCAGCGGTGAAACAGGCCCCCTATGAATGCGGAATGCCGACCCTGGGCCCCACCTACCGAAGAATCCCCATCAAATACTATATCATCGCCATGCTCTTTCTCCTTTTCGACATCGAAGTCATCTTTCTCTACCCCATCGCCGTCGTCTTCCAGGCCTATAAGCTCTTCGCTTTTCTGACGATGGCCGTTTTCATTGGGATCCTGATCATCGCCTATATTTACATCTGGAAAAAAGGAGCGCTGGAATGGGAATAGAAACCAGTCTTGAGAATACGCCCTTCCTTCCTGTTTTGGATAAGGTGGTCAACTGGGGACGGAAGTATTCGATCTGGCCGGTCACCTTCGGCCTGGCTTGTTGCGCCCTTGAAATGATGGTTGCCAGTATGGCGACCTGGGATATCGCACGGTTCGGTTCCGAGGTCTTCAGACCCTCTCCTCGGCAAGCCGACCTGATGATCGTGGCCGGAACCCTCACGAAGAAAATGGCCCCCATGGTGAAACGCATCTACGAACAGATGCCGGAGCCGAAGTGGGTCATCGCTTTAGGCGCCTGTGCTTGCTCGGGCGGCATCTTCAGGACCTACAGCGTCGTGCAGGGGGTTGACCAGATTCTGCCCGTTGACTTTTACGTTCCCGGGTGCCCGCCCAAACCTGAAGCCCTCCTGGCCGCCCTGGTGAAGCTTCAGAAGAAGATTGAAGGGGAGTCTTTGGCAAACCGCAAGGATGTTCCAGGCAGACTCGCCCTGGGTAAGTGATCGAGGGGAAAACAGATGGCCGATGTTCACCTGGGATTGAAAAAACTGAGAGAGAAGTTTCCATCCTCTATTCTCGCGGAGAAGACGTTCCGCGGAGAGGTGACGGTGACGGTTCCCAAGGGGATGATCCTGGAGATCTGCCGGTTCCTCTATTCCGACCCTGACCTTCGCTATCACTTTCTCACCGACTTGTGCGGCCTCGACCTCTTTCCTGACACCCCCCGTTTCGGGGTCGTCTACCTTCTCTACTCCATGAAAAACAACGAGCGCCTGAGGTTGAAGGCGAGGATAGGGGAAGGAGAATCGGTCGCCAGCGTAGAATCAATCTGGAAGGCAGCCGACTGGCTGGAGCGCGAGGTCTACGATCTCTTCGGGATTCCCTTCGAGAACCATCCGGACCTGAGGAGAATTCTGCTCTGGGAAGGCTATGAGGGCCACCCCCTGCGGAAGGATTACCCTGTGGAGGGACCGGATTTCGACAAACCCTTTGTTCCCGAGGTTTGAAATGGCGGAAAAGCAGTACATGACCATCAATATGGGCCCCCAACACCCTGCCACCCACGGAGTGCTGAGGCTGGTGCTGGAGCTCGACGGAGAGGTGATTGTGAAAGCCATCCCTCACATCGGTCACCTCCACCGGGGGGTCGAGAAACTCTCCGAGTCAAAGACCTACCATCAGGTCATCCCCCTCACCGACCGTCTCGACTATACCAACGCCATGGGAAATAACCTGGCCTATGTCCTGGCGGTGGAAAAACTCTTGGGCCTGGAGGTTCCGAAACGGGCCCAATACCTGCGGGTCATGATGGCGGAGCTCCAGCGAATCGCCGCCCACCTGATCTGGCTGGGGACCCATGTGCTCGATATCGGAGCTCTCACGCCAATCTTCTACACCTTCCGGGAACGGGAGGATGTCCTGAGGATTTTTGAAGAGGTGGCGGGCGGAAGGTTGACGCCCACCTATCTCAGGATCGGAGGCGTTTCAAAAGACCTCCCGGAGGAGACGAAGGGAAAGATTAAGGCTTTCGTCGAATCTTTTCCGAAGCACCTTCAGGACTACGAGACGCTCCTCACCCAGAATGTGATCTGGTTGAAACGGACGAAAGAGATCGGCATCCTTTCGAAGGAGGACGCGATCAACTGGGGCGTCACGGGCCCCACCCTGCGGGCGTCGGCTGTGAAATGGGATGTGAGGAAGGCCTTCCCCTATTCAAGTTATGATGCCTTCGATTTTGACATTCCCTTCGGATCCGTCGGCGATGTGTATGACCGATATATTGTCCGCATGAGGGAGATGGAATGGTCGAACGCCATCGTGAGGCAGGCGCTGGAGCGATTGCCCAAGGGGCCGGTTCTTGCTGAGGATCCGAAAATCGGGCTGCCTCCCAAGGAGGCGGTTCAAACCGACATGGCCGCCCTCATTCGCCACTTCAAGATCGCTTCGGAGGGGTTTTACCCGCCCCCGGGGGAGGTTTACGCCAGTGTCGAATCGGCCAAGGGCGAATTGGGGTTCTATATCGTGAGCGATGGTTCAAACCATCCTTTCCGAGTCAGAATCCGGCCCCCTTCTTTCCTGAACTTGGGAGCACTGCCGAAGATGATTGAGGGAGGGCTGATTGCCGACGTGGTCTCCGCCATCGGCAGTGTCGACATCGTCCTGGGAGAAATTGACCGTTAAGAAAACAATGCAACGTGCAAAATGGTAAATGAAAAATGCAAAATGGTGAATGAAACGGCGAAAAGGATGATGGGAAAAATTTTTCATTTTGCATTGAAGGGGTTCGTATGACGGATATTCTTTTTAGCAGCTGGGGTGGAGTGGTCGTTGACAACCGCACTAAACCTGAGGCTGAGAGACAGACGCCCGCGAACTTCAATCTGCCCCTGGAATTCGATCAGGAAAGAAAGATCAAGGCCTTCGTGGGATGGGACGGGATCGCCATCCGGGATCCCGGGGTTGACATCGTCGATCTCATGCGTGCCTATCTCAACGCGGTCCAGAAGGAATCCTGCGGAAAGTGCACCCCCTGCCGGGTAGGCACACGGGTGATGGCCACCGTGATGCACCGGATCGCCGACGGCCAGGGGAAGAAGGAAGACCTGGATCAGCTGCGATTTCTGGGTGAGACCATCCTGAAGAGCTCCAAATGTAATCTCGGGCAGACGGGGCCCAAGCCCGTGCTCCATGCCATCGACCATTTCAAGAACAAGTTCGAGGAGGCGATTTCGTCCAACAAAAAGACCCCTCGTCAGGAATACAAGATCAAGATCACCGCGCCCTGTGAAAGTGCCTGCCCCTCTCACCTTCCCATCGCGACCTACGTGGAGCTGATCAAGGAGGGAAGGTTTACCGAATCCCTGGACGCGATCCGCGGGGCCACCTGTCTTGCCGGGGTTCTGGGCAGGGTCTGTGTCCGTCCCTGCGAGGATCACTGCCGCCGCGGGAATGTGGATGAATGTATTTCGATCAAGTGGCTGAAGCGGTTTGTTGCGGACTACGAACTCGAGAGGCGGAGAGAGCCCGAGATTACGAAGGAAAGAGCCAAGCCGGAAAAGGTGGCGGTGATCGGAGCAGGCCCCGCAGGCCTCTCATGCGCCTATTACCTCAGCCTCAAAGGCTACCCTGTGACGGTCTTCGAAAGGCTGGGCGAACCCGGCGGCATGGCCGCTGTTGGAATTCCTGACTATCGACTTCCCCGGGATATTATGAGGTACGAAGCCGGGATCCTGGAGCGATTGGGTGTTGAAATAAGATACAACACTCAGGTCGGAAAAGACATCACCCTCTCCCGGATGTTCGAGCAAGGGTACCGGGCGATCTTCATCGGCATCGGCGCTCATACCAACCAGCCGATGGGAGTGGAGGGAGAAGACAAAGGATACCGGGGATTCATTCCCGGAGTGTTTTATCTCCTCGAGATTAACCTGGGGAGAGATCCTTACCCCGAGGGCAAAAAGGTCGTTGTCGTAGGAGGCGGGAACGTGGCCATCGACTGCGTCCGGACTTCTTTCCGCATCGGTAAACAGGATGTCAACCTGGTCTATCGTCGAACCAAGAAGGAGATGCCTGCCGACCACGTGGAGATTCACGATGCAGAGGAGGAGGGGGTCAAATTCCACTACCTCTGTAACCCGGTCAGAATCCTCGCCGAAGAGGGAAAGGTGGTTGGCGTCGAGTGCATCCGGATGGAGCTGGGAGAGCCCGACGAGAGCGGCAGGCGGCGCCCCATCCCTGTGAAGGGTTCGGAGTTTGTCATTGAGACGGACATCCTGATCCCTGCCATTGGCCAGGCCATCGACCTTTCTTTCCTTGAAGAGAAGGATGGTGTCAAGACGACCAAACGGTCCACGATTTCGATTCAAGAGGGGACCTTTCAGACGAGCCACGAGGGGATTTTCTCTGCGGGAGACTGCGTGACCGGACCGGATGTTCTCGTGCGCGCCGCAGGCCATGGAAAGCGGGCAGCGGACAAGATCGATCTTTTCCTGAGGGGAAAGACCCTTGGAGAGTCGGATGAGGAAAGGCTTGAGGCCCTGGTGGATAAGATCAAAGTGTACAGCAAGGAAGAGAAGATCGGGATCACCGGCGGCCAGAAGAGGGCCCTGCTGAAGATGGTTCCGCCGGAGACGAGAAAATGGGTCTTCGACGAGACGGAGGAAGGGTTCTCCATTCCCGAAGCCCAGAGAGAGGCCGAGCGATGCCTCCGCTGTGTGCGCGTGGGACTGTTTGCGGTGTGAGAATTGTGGTTGTTTAGCCAAGTAAGGCCTCCTGGGCAGCCGGACCCGGGCATGCCGCCCTTCAAGGCTTCGAACGGCGGTTTTTGAATCCCGTCGGGGAGAGTTCATAACGTATGCTGAAATTAACGATTGACGGAAAAGAGGTTACGGCAAGGCCCGATCAGACGATTCTGGAGGTGGCCAGAGAGAACGGGGTTTCCATCCCCACGCTCTGTTTCCACGAGCGATTGGGCCTCCTCAAAACCTGCCGGATCTGTCTGGTGGATGTGGAAGGAGCGGACATGCCCATGGCCTCCTGCGCGACGCCGGTGGTCGACGGCATGGTGGTTGATACGCGGTCGGATCGCGTTGGAAAGATGCGGCTCGAGGCCCTGAAGCTTCTGCTGGTCAACCATCCCTTGGACTGCCCGGTCTGCGATGCAGGGGGGGAATGCCAGCTCCAGAACCGGACCTATGAGTTCGGCATCGCCTCGAACGAGTTTTCCAAAGAAGAGATCGAACGCCCCTCCATCGAGTATGGGACCCCGCTGATCCGGCAATGGTTTGACCGGTGTGTGATGTGCCTCCGCTGTATCCAGGCCTGCCTCGAAGTTCCCGGGGCCGATGTGCTCGAGGTGGCGGACCGAGGCTTCGCTTCTCACGTGAGAGCGGTCCGGAAAGAAGACTGCATCTCCTGCGGGGAGTGCCTTCACCTGTGCCCGGTGGGCGCCCTCACGGAAAACCTGAGCCCCATCAAGGGCAGGACGTGGCAACTTCCCAGGGTTCAGACGACGTGTGCCTTTTGCGGTTGTGGTTGCCAGCTGGAACTGAACAGCATGGCCCGAAAGAAAGTGGTGAAGGTGACCACAAAGAAAGAGGCGGGGACCAATCACGGCAGCCTCTGTGTCTTCGGACGGTTTGGTTACGATTTCATCCACCATTCAGACCGGCTTCAAAAACCCCTGATCAAGAAATCCGGGGCCTTTGTCGAAGCCAGTTGGGAGGAAGCCCTCGATCTGGTGGCCCGGAGACTCGGGGAGATCAAAGACGAGCACGGGGCCCAGGCCATCGGAGGTATCTCGTCCTCCCGGGGGACCAACGAAGAAAACTACCTTTTCCAGAAGTGGATGAGGGCCTGCATCGGAACGAACACCATCGACAACGGGGCAAGGCTGGCAAACGGGTCTTCCCTCAGTGCCATGATGGCGTCGATCGGTGAGCCTGCCATGACGCACGCCATGGACGAGGTGGCCCAGGCGGATCTTATTCTTATCGTCGGGGCCGATGTCTATCAGGACAACCTCATCTTCAGCAACAAGATGAGGCAGGCGTTGGGGAAGAACAACGCGAAGATCATCGTGGCCGACCCTCGAAGGACGAAATGGGAGCAGTGGGCGAACCTCTGGCTCAGGCCGCTGCCCGGGACAGACATCGCTTGGATCCATGGACTCCTCCGCCTCCTGTTGGAGAAGGGGATTTCGTCGAAGGAGTTCATCGCCTCGAAGACCGAGGGTTTCGAGGCGATGCGTGCTTCTCTTGGAAAATTCACACCCGAGTTTGTTGAAAAAACCTCTGGCATCCCATCCCGCGACCTCGAGTCTGCCTCGCGGCTCTTCGCCTCAGCCAAGAGAAGGGCCATCGTCTTCGGGTCCGGCGTGACCCAGCATCTTTACAGCAGTGAGACCGTCAAGGCTCTCTGCAATCTCGGCTTGCTCACAGGAGAGACGGAGGAGGGAGGCGGAGGCCTCTACCCCATGCTCGGTCAGAGCAACGCGGTGGGTGCTTTCGACATGGGGGCAACGTTCGGCTTCCTGCCCGGGCACCGGAGGGTGGATGAAGGAGGAGCACGAAAGAGGTTCGAACAGGCATGGGAGAAAGAAATTCCAGAGGACCCCGGCCTTTCCTACGTGGAGATGTTCGAGAGGTTCGATAAAATTCCAGGCGGGAGAATCAAAGCCCTTTATGTCTTCGGTGAGGATCCTCTGATCACGCTGCCGAATTTGGAGCGGCTCAAGAAGGGGCTTCATCAACTCGAGTTTCTCGTCGTCCAGGATCAGTTCATGACCCACATTGGAAGCCATGCTCACGTCATCCTGCCGGGAGTGAGCTTCGCCGAGAAGGAGGGGACCTTCACGAGCATGGAGGGAAGGGTTCAAAGGGTACGGAAAGCCATCTCTCCGGTGGGCCATTCAAGGCCTGACTGGGAGATCTTGTGCAAGCTTTCCACCCGGATGGGTTACCCCATGAGTTACCAGAGTCCCGCTCAGGTGATGGAGGAGATCTCTTCGATCGTCCCTTCTTACGCAGCCACGACCTATCCCCGCTTGGAACAAGGGGGGATCCGAAGGCCTGCGACCACCACGGGCAGAAAGAAATTCTTCCCCGTGGAGTTCAGAGAGTCCTCCGAAAAACCTGATGGTCAATATCCCCTGTGGATTATTCCGAAAGGGTTTCACACCCCCTATGTCATCGGAACGACGACAAAGAGGTCCGCGGGATTGGCCAAAGTCCTTGCCGGCCCCTGTGTGGAAGTCCATCCCGAGGATGCCCGGAAAGCAGGGTTGCGGGAGGAGGATCCGGTGAATGTGGTTTCGCCGAGAGGGAAGATCGAAACGACCTGCAAGATTTCCAACGCCGTTCCCCGGGGCGTGGCCTACGTGGCCGCCTTTTTCTACCCGGCGTTTGTGAATGATCTTCTGGCGACCGGATGGGACCCCGTGGGCCGACACCCTGACTATAAGGTTTTCGTCGGAAGGGTGGAGAAACGGTAGAGGAGAGGCGGAATGCAGCTTTTGTTCTTGCTCATAGAGATCCTGGTCAAATGCGTGGTGGTCTTTGGAGGCCTCATGCTCTGCGTGGCCTACATGACCCTGCTGGAAAGGAAGATGCTGGGACGCATCCAGATCCGGTTCGGGCCGAACCGGTGTGGTCCTTACGGGATCCTTCAGCCATTTTCTGATATGTTCAAATCTTTCTTTAAGGAGGACCTGGTCCCTGCACAGGCGGACAAACCCGTTTTCGTCATCGCGCCGATGATCAGCATGATCGCGGCCATCGGAATCTTTGCGGTGATCCCATTCGGAAATCAGTTCACGATTCCATGGACGAGCTGGATCGTCAAGCTCCGGGTGGCCGATGTGGACGTTGGTCTTCTCTATGTCTTTGCCATAGCCTCCCTGGGAGAGTATGGGATTATCCTGGGAGGAGGGAGCTCGGGGAATAAGTATGGATTGATGGGGTCTCTCCGGGCCGCTGCCCAGATGATCAGCTACGAAGTCGCCCTCGGTCTGTCGGTGATCGGAGTCGTCATTCTTTCGCAAAGCCTGAGGCTGACGGAGATCGTCCAATATCAAGCCGGAGGATTCTGGCATTGGATCGTCTGGCAGCAGCCGGTTGCCTTTGTTTTGTATCTGCTCTGCGGTTTGGCAGAACTGAACCGGACCCCTTTTGATATGCCTGAAGCCGAGTCAGAACTGGCGTGCGGATTCAACATCGAATACAGCAGCATGAAGTTTGCCATGTTCTTCATGGGAGAGTACGCCCACATGATCACCGTGGCTGCGGTGGTCGTGACCCTGTTCCTGGGCGGGTGGCAGCCTCCCTTCCCTGCTCTCGGGTTCGTTCCCGGGATCGTATGGTTCTGCCTGAAATTGTTTGCCCTCATTTTCTTCTTCATCTGGGAGCGCGGAACCTTTCCAAGGCTGCGCTACGACCAGGTCATGAAGCTGGGCTGGAAGGTGCTCTTCCCCCTGGCCCTGGTCAACCTTTTGATGACGGGCCTGGTGGTTTCGCTGAGAGGGTGAGAAAAGAGGTTCGAGATGATCATTCCGATGATCAAAGGTTTGATGCTGACCCTGGGGCGGTTGTTCTCGAAGCCCATCACGGTTCAGTATCCAGAGGAGAGGACCCCCCCTGCCCCGCGGTGGAGAGGGGCCCAGTACTTTGAGCAGGACGAACGGGGTAAGACGAAATGCGTGGCCTGCGGCCTCTGCATGATCGTCTGCCCGTCGCAGTGCATCTCTATCGAAACGGTCGAGGACGATGAAGGAAGAAGGGTTCCGCTTACCTATGAACTGGATGCCTCCCGGTGTATCTTCTGCGGGTATTGTGAGGAGGCCTGCCCCGTGGGCGCCATCTTCATGGGCCGGACGTATGACTGGGTGGAAGCGAA
>Ga0079037_100001858_pt1 | contig 11273 bp, 6 predicted proteins | sample Mud3Dept4metaG_FD_71479 | JGI IMG/M metagenome (GOLD analysis project Ga0079037, IMG submission 71479) | Freshwater wetland microbial communities from Ohio, USA, analyzing the effect of biotic and abiotic controls - Mud 3 Core 4 Depth 4 metaG | ecosystem: Environmental > Aquatic > Freshwater >... | reverse complement strand
GGTCTCTTGCGGAAGGCCAAGCCATGACAGCAGCCTCATCGGGCACGCCGGGCGGACACGTCAGTTCCTTCCGCTGGACCATCTGCGGCCTGCTCTTCCTCGCCGCCACGCTCAACTACGTCGACCGCCAGGTGATCGGCTTCCTCAAACCCACGCTGCAGCAGGAATTCGGCTGGAGCGAAATGGATTACGCGGACATCGTCTTCGCGTTCCAGGTCGCGTACGCCATCGGCCTGCTCGCCGCGGGCCGGATGATGGACCGCCTCGGCACGCGCCTCGGGTTCTCCGTCGCCATCATCATCTGGAGCCTCGCGGCCATGGCCCACGCGGAGGCCACCTGGTTCGGTCCCGGCGTGGCCGCGATGCTGTCGGCGGTCGGGCTCGTCTACACGGGCTCGGTGTCGGGGTTCATCGCCGCGCGGTTCGTGCTGGGTCTCGGGGAGTCCGGCAACTTCCCGGCGTCGATCAAGGCCGTCGCCGAGTGGTTTCCCAAGAAAGAACGGGCGCTGGCAACCGGCATTTTCAACTCCGGCACCAACGTCGGCGCGCTCGTCGTTCCCCTCGCAGTACCGTGGATCACGGTCACCTACGGCTGGTACTGGGCCTTCGTGGCCACCGGGGCCATCGGGTTCTTCTGGCTGTTTCTCTGGTGGCCGCTCTACAAGAGCCCCGAGCACCATCCGAGGGTGAGCCCCGCCGAGCTGGCCTACATCCGCAGCGACCCGCCCGACCAGGCGGTGAAGGTGCCGTTGCGCCAGGTCCTTCCTCACCGCCAGGCGTGGGCGTTCACCATCGCGAAGTTCATGACGGACCCAATCTGGTGGCTGTACCTGTTCTGGATTCCGGACTTCTTCAGCCGGAACTACGGGTTGGATCTGAAGAAGATAGGCCCGCCGGTCTTCCTCATCTACCTGGTGGCGAGCGTCGGCAGCATCGGCGGCGGCTGGCTCTCGGGCTGGCTGATCAAGCGTGGCTGGAGCACCAACGCGGCCCGCAAGACGGCGATGCTGATCTTCGCCCTTGCGGTGGTGCCCATCGTGTTCGCCTCGAAGGCCGATAACCTGTGGCTGGCCACGGCGCTGGTCGCGCTGGCGGCGGCCGCCCACCAGGGATGGTCGGCCAACGTCTTCACGATCGCATCGGACACGTTCCCCCGCCACGCCGTCGGCACGGTCGTGGGCTTCGGCGGCATGGCCGGGGCCGTGGGCGGCATGCTGATCGCCAAACTGACCGGCACGATCCTGGAGGCGACGGGGAGTTACGTGCCGGTGTTCCTCATTGCCGGCTCGGCGTACCTTCTCGCGCTTCTCTTCGTACAGATCCTGTCACCGAAGCTGGAACCGGTCCAGTTGACCGAACCACCGCCGGCGTCATGAGGTAGCAGCGTGCAAGTGCCAACAAGTCCCAGCAACTCGAGTGACAGCGCCCTGCACGTCCGGGTGCGGCAGGTGCTGGCCGGAACGGCCCTCCAGCTCGTTCCCGCGTCGCCCGTGACCACGGCGGCGGCCGATTGGGCCATGGTGCGCACGCCAGGCGGCACCCGCCTGGTTGCCGTCCCGGCCGCCGGCCGGACCGACGCGCTCGCCGAGTTCGAGGGCGACTGGAGCGAAGCCAGCGGGCACCCGGTGCTCGTGGCGCCGCCGACAGCCCACAATGCCGCTGCGCTCCGCCGGCATCTCCCGTGGCTGGCTCCGCAGAGTCTGCCGGCCGGCACTTCCGCGGGCTTCGGCGACCGTCTGGGACTGGCGACGCCGGGCCACGTGCAGGCCCTGCGCGCCGCGGGCGGGTCCATTACGCCCGTCTTCGCGCAGCAATCCATCCGCGAGATGACCCGCACGGGGCGCGCGCCGCAGGCGGTCATCGATGATGCGACCTGGGGGTGTTTCGAGGCGGGCTGGACAGGGGGGCAGGGCGCCGACGCGGATCACCTCAAGACCGCCGCCGACATCACGGCGTGCGCCGCCGCCGGCTTCACGATGTTCACGATCGACCCCGGCGAGCACGTGGACCCGCGCGCCGACACCGCCGGGCCGGCCGACCTCCGCGCGGCGTGGGACGCGCTGCCGTGGGCGCGGCTGGAAGACAGCGCGCCGTCGATGCGGGCGCGCCTCGCGGGACGCGCCTTCGACGTCGAGGCGCATCACGTCTCGCTCGACGAAGGGGCGCTGATGAAGGCCGCCGTGAAGTACGGCCGCGCCATCGCCCACGTGACGACGATGTTCCGCCACCTCTGCGAGGTGAAGGCGGGCCAGCCGTTCGATCTCGAAGTGTCGGTGGATGAAACCGATACGCCGACCACGCCCGCCGAGCACGCTTTCGTCGCGTCCGAACTGCGCCGGCTCGGCGTGCGGTGGGCGAACCTCGCGCCGAGGTTCGTCGGCCGCTTCGAGAAGGGCGTGGACTACATTGGCGATCTGGGGGCCTTCGACGCCGACCTCAGCGCGCACGCGGCCGTCGCCCGCGCGTTCGGGCCGTACAAGCTCAGCCTGCACTCGGGGTCCGACAAGTTCGCCATCTACGACATCGCCGCCGCGCGCACCCGCGGCCTGGTGCACTTGAAGACGGCCGGGACCAGCTATCTCGAGGCGCTGCGGGCCGTGGCGCGGATCACGCCGGCCCTTTTCCGCGCGATCTACGTGTTCGCCCGGGAACGGTACGACCAGGATCGGGCGAGCTATCACGTCTCGGCCACCGTGGAAGGCGCGCCGGATCCGGCGCGCCTGACGGATGCCGATCTGCCCGCGCTGCTGGAGCATTTCCACGCGAGGCAGATCCTTCACGTCACCTTCGGATCGGTGTTGACCGCCAGCCGCAGCGACGGCAGCCGGATCTTCGCGGACGACCTCCGTTCGACGCTCCAGGCACACCCGGAGGTGTACGGGGAATGCCTCGAGCGGCACTTCGTCCGGCATCTTCGGCCCTTCGCCGGCCGGTGAGCGCCTTCGCACAGGAGCGGCCATGCGTCACCATCGCATGACTCGGAGGGACTTCCTCACCACCGGCGCCCTCGCCGGCGCCGGGATGCTGGTCGCGCCAGGCCTGCTGGCGCGCAACGACGCTGCCGGCCTGCTCGTGCCGCAGACCAGCCATCGCGGCTGGGGCGAGGTGGACGCCATCCTCGCGCGCATCGCGCCGCCGGCGTTCCCCGATCGTGCGTTCCCGGTGACGAAGTACGGCGCGGTGGGCGACGGCGCCCGCGACTGCACGGGCGCCTTCCGTGACGCCATCGCCGCCTGCGCCGCTGCCGGCGGTGGCCGGGTGATCGTCCCGGACGGCCGGTTTCTGACCGGCGCCATTCATCTGAGGAGCCGCGTCAACCTCCACCTCTCCGATGGCGCGACCATCGCCTTCAGCCGCAACCCGGACGACTACCTGCCCGTCGTCTTCAGCCGGTGGGAAGGCGTCGAGCTGTTCAACTACTCGCCGTTCATTTACGCGATCGAGCAGCGCGACGTCGCGATCACCGGGACGGGCACCCTCGACGGCCAGGCGAGCGAGGAACATTGGTGGCCCTGGAAAGGCGCCAGAGACCTCCCGCCCGAGGCGACGCAGATGGCGGCCCGCGCGAAGCTCATTGACATGGGCGCTCGCGGAGTGCCCGTGGCGGAGCGGGTGTTCGGCGCCGGGTCGCGCCTGCGCCCGAACTTCATCCAGCCGTACCGGTGCCAGAACGTCCTCATCGAAGGCGTCACCATCCTCAATTCCCCCATGTGGGAAATCCACCCGGTGCGCTGCCGCAACGTGACCGTGCGCAATGTCGTGATCAACAGCCACGGTCCGAACAACGACGGCTGCGATCCCGAATCGTGCCGGGACGTGCTCATCGAGGGATGCACCTTCGACACGGGCGACGACTGCATCGCGCTGAAATCGGGGAGGAACGAGGACGGCCGGCGGCTGGCCGTGCCCATCGAGAACGTGATCATCCGCAACTGCTCGATGAAGGACGGGCACGGCGGGGTCGTGATCGGAAGCGAGGTGTCAGGAGGCGCGCGGAACATCTTCGCCGAGAAGTGCCGGATGGACAGCCCGAACCTGGACCGGGCGCTGCGCATCAAGACCAACTCCGTGCGCGGCGGCTTCGTGGAGCACGTCTACATGCGCGACGTCACCGTGGGCCAGGTGGCCGAGGCTGTCGTCACCATCAACCTCTTCTACGAGGAGGGCGACACCGGAAAGTTCCCCCCCGCAGTCCGCGAGATCGACGTACGCAACGTCACGAGCGGCAAGAGCCAGTACGCGCTGCTGCTGCGCGGCTACGCCCACACGCCGATCCGCGACGTTCGCGTCACGGACTGCGCGTTCGACAACGTCGCCACAGACGATGTGATCGAAGGCGTGACGGGGCTCACGCTGAAGAACGTCCGCATCAACGGGAAGCTGCGGAACGACACAATCAGCAGATAGCGGGACTCGGGGCTCGGGCCTCGCGATTTCGAGCCGGCAGGGTGAGCCGAGGCACGGGGCGACCGGGCAGGCTCCCGGTCGGTCCCGCTCACACAAGCCGACAAAACGCATCTCCGGCCCACTGACGCTTAGCGGCTTGGTTCGAGGGCCCGCCCTGTAGCCTGTCCGGCCGCGCTGTTTCATTCGAATCCCGAGCCCCGAGCCCCGAGTCCCGAGTCTCGAACTACCTCGCGCCCCGGCTGTTCTTCCAGCGCGGGTAATCTCGCGCGAGCAAGTCGGCTGGCCAATACCCGTACCACGCGTAATTGACCCGCCGTTCGTGCTCGATCGCCGCCATCTCATCGCGAATCACGCTGTCGCGGCCCGAGAAGATGGGGCGGTTCGTGCCGATCTCGTAGAACCGCGCCCAGATCGGCGGCGCGGCCGGGTCCTTCACCACGACGCGATCGAACCCGCCCGGCAGCGAGGCGTCCTTCCGCGTCTCGACCCGCAATCCCGTCAAACGGACGTCGCGCAACCACGCGATACCCGCGTCGACAGCGGCCACGACCTCGGGGGGCGGTTTCGGAATGGACATGAGGAACGACAGGATGCCAACCGTCTCGCTGCCGCTGAGCGACGGGTGCTCGTAGGTGCGGGCCTTGGCTGGCGCCAGCGTCACTTCGTCGTGCTGGGCGCACCAGGCCGTCAACTGTCCCCGCACGCGCACCTGCGCCCTGAGAATGAGCGCGGTGCCCCGTTGCACGGCCCTGGCCGCGCGCGCACGGCGCCCTGAATCGACGAACGCATACGGCGGCGCCCCCGCCGCCGTGTCGCGCACCACCTCCATCACGCGCACCATCGCATCGTCGTTGAACGTGATGTGGCGGGAGTAGTCGCTGCGGAGCGGAAAGAACTGCGGCCAGCCGCCGTTTGGATATTGCGCCGCAAGGAGATAGTCGAAGCCGGCGCGGAACGACGCACGGAACCGATCGGCGCGCGTCGCATCGTAGACGCGTGCCAGGAAACGCAGTTGCGTGGTCGTCGCGCCGTTATCGATGGTGGAGTCCGTGTCGCCCTTGGCCCGCTCGATGACCTGGCGCTCCGCCGGGGTGAGCACGCGCGCCATGTCGATGTTCTTGGGCCACCCGCCGGTCCGGCGTTGGTAGAGGAGCACCTGGTCGGCCACGCGGACGGCCTCCGCCGAGCTGTACCACGCCGGCGGCCGATCCTGGCACTGGCTCCAGGTGAGCTGGCCTGGCGCCTGACGGGCCGCCGGCGCGGGCGCGAGGCCTGCAAGGAACATGGCAGAGGCGAGAACCAGGACGGCGGGATGTCGTGGCATGGGCGAGCCTGTCGCTGCAGGGCGGAAGTATAGTCTGGCTAAGCCACTTCCTCACGCCGCTCGAATCGCAGCCAGCCGGGGGCAGGCACAAGGGTCCCGGATCGTTCGCGCGCCGGAAGCGGCTTGACCTGACACGGGAAAGTGGTTATACCAGTTGACGGTCTGGAGGGCCCGGGGGCCCTCCGAGGAGTCCCGCGATGCGATCCCCGCTTCGACATCCACGGCAATGGGTCTTGCCCGCGGCGATGATCGCCGCGCTCGCCAGCGGCCTGGCGTACGCTCAGCCGCCCGCCGCCGCGGCGCCGGCGGGCCAGCGGCCGGGACGGAGCGATCCGGCGTTCTCGCAACCCTCGCTCGCGCCTGGCGTGGACTACACGGTGCCGTCGGAGGCCGAGATCAAGGCCGCCCTCGACCGCGTCCGCGACCACTTCGTCCGTTCCACCCCGTATCGGATCATCGACACCGCGACGGGCCAGCCCGTGACGGACCTCGCGACCCCGCTGAGGACGGCGGGCGTCGACAACCGGAACGGCGAGTTCAACGACTGGACATACTCGATGGGTGTCGTGCTCGCCGCCATGCTCCAGGTGACCGAGGTCACCGGCGACACGACGTTCCAGGACTACACCTTCAAGAACTTCGATTTCATCTTTACGCACCTGCCGTACTTCAAGAAGCAGGCCGTGCAGTTCGGGCCGCAGAACCGGGGCTACGGCCGCATGATCGACATGCGGGAACTGGACCACTGCGGGGCAATCGGCGCCGCGCTCATCAAGGCCAACGCGAAGCGTCCCGATCCGCGCTACAAGGAGGGCATCGACCTCGCGGCGACGCACATCCTGACGCGGCAGCTCCGCCTGCCGGACGGCACCCTGGCGCGCCCGAGGCCGGTCAAGGTCGCGCTCTGGATCGACGATGCCTACATGAGCATTCCGTTCCTGGCCCAGATGGGAAAGGCCACGGGCGAGACGAAGTACTACGACGACGCGGCCCGTCAGGTCATCGGCATGTCCGCGCGCCTGTTCAACGCTGAGAACGGCCTCTTCGACCACTCGTGGTTCGCGGACATGGACGACGACGCGCGGTTCTACTGGGGCCGGGGCGACGGCTGGGCGATGATGGCGATGGCGGAGCTGCTGAGCGTGATGCCCGAGGCCCACCCCGACCGCGCCAAGGTACTCGAGATCTTCCGCCGAGGCGCGCGCGGCGCGGCCGAAACGCAGGGCAGCGCGGGCCTGTGGCACCAGTTGCTCGACAGGACCGACAGCTACCTCGAAACGTCGGCCAGCGCGATGTTTACCTTCGCGATCGCCCGGGGCGTGAACCGCGGCTGGCTGCCGACGTCCTACGCGCCGGCCGCCCAGACCGGGTGGCGCGCGCTCGAGCAGCGCATCCGGCCGGACGGCCAGATCGAGGGCATCTGCGTCGGCACGACCGCGGCGTACGACGCCGTGTACTACTACAATCGGCCGACGGACCTGAAGGCCATGCAGGGGTACGGCCCCGCGCTGATGGCTGGCGCGGAAGTCATCTCCATGCTCCGGAACTTCGACATCAGGCGCGTGAACAACACGTTCTACTACGACAGGAAGAAGCAGTAGGAGCGGCTTCGTCGCCTGCGCGCGGCGGCTCGAACACGCCGCGAGAACGAGGGATGAAGCCGCCTCACACGGCTGGCGGAGACACATGATGAACATCTGGCGACTCGTTCCGCTGCTCGTGCTGTGCATCCTGGCGTCCGGGCCGACGCTGCCCGCGGCCCCGCCGGGAGCGGTCGTGACGGTGAAGAACCCGCTCGACCTCGCGCGCCCGTCCGAGACGATCGTGCTGACGGGCGCGGTGATCAGGAAGGCGATGCCGGTCGAAGACCTCCGGACCGTTCACGTCACCGACGACGGGTCGGGCAGGGAGGTCGTCGCGCAGCCGATCGACCTGAACGACGACGGCGCGTTCGACGAGGTGCTCTTCCAGGCCGACCTCGCCCCGCGCGCGGCGCGGACGTTCACATTGAGCGTCGGCCCGCGGCAGGTGTACACGAAGGATCAATTCAAGGCGTACGGGCGCTTCGTGAGGGAGCGGCGTGACGACTTCGCCTGGGAGAACGAGCGCGTCGCCCACAGAATGTACGGCAAGGCGCTCGAGACCTGGGCGCAGGAGCCGCTGACGAGTAGCGCCGTCGACGTGTGGTTCAAACGGACGCGCCGTCTGGTGATCAACGAGTGGTACATGGTGGACGACTATCACCGGGACCTCGGTGACGGCGCGGACCTGTACTCCGCCGGCAGGACCCGGGGCTGCGGCGGCAACGGGATCTGGGACACGGGCAAGCTCTACGCTTCGGCGAACTTCATCGACTCCAGGGTGATCGCCAACGGCCCGATTCGCGTGATGTTCGAGCTGATGTACCCGGCGTTCGACGCCGCGGGCAGCCGCGTGACCGAGATCAAACGCATCACCCTCGACGCGGGGCACAACCTGAACCGCTTCGAGAGCCGCTACGCCGGCGCGCCAGCCGCGCCGAAGATGCAGGCGGCAGGCATCAAGAAGGCCGCGGGGTCGCAGGTCGCGCAGGACAAGGCCCGCGGCGTGCTCCGCACATGGGAGCCGGTCAAAGCCGACGGCAGCAACTTCGGCTGCGGCGTCGTCGTGGATCCGGCCCAGTTGACGGAGTTCGCCGAACTCGACGGCAACGTGCTCGCCGTGACGACGATGTCGGCCGGCAGCGACGTCACGTACTATGCCGGCTCGGGTTGGGACAAAAGCGGCGACTTCAAGACCGTCGAGGACTGGGACCGCTACCTCGACCAGGCGGTGCTCCGGCTGCGTTCGCCGCTCGCCGTGTCGGTTGACGCGAAGTAGGCCGGCGCGCGGGCCACGCACGTGACCTGACGCGGTACAGGCAGGGGACCGGCGGTCGGTTCGGTAGCCCTCACCATGGAGCGAGAGATCGTATGCGCATCATGATGGCGTTCCTGTGCCTCGCGCTGCTCGCCGGCGCGGGCGCCGCTCCGCGCGCGCAAAGCGGCCTGCCCGCCTCGATCCCCCTCTGGCCCGAGGGCGTGCCGGGCGCGATCGCAGGCGCGGGCCCGGAAGTCGTCGCCGAGGGAGGCCGCGTGAGCAACGTGCACGAGCCGTCGCTGACGCCGTACCTGCCTCCAGCCGGCCGTGCGGGCAAAACGGCCGTCATCGTGTGCCCGGGCGGCGGCTACGTGCGGCTCGCCGCCGACCACGAGGGCCGGGTACCCGCGGAGTGGCTGAACACGCTGGGCGTTTCGGCATTTGTCCTCAAGTACCGGATGAAGGAATACGGCCACCCCGCTCCGCTGCGCGACGTCCTGCGCGCCATTCGGACCGTCCGCGCGAACGCGGCGACATGGGGCGTCGCACCCGACAGGATCGGCGTGATGGGGTTCTCGGCGGGCGGCCACCTCGCGGCCTCGGCCGGCACGCTGTTCGACGATCCGGACGGGCGGACCGGGGCGGCGCTGGACGCCGTCAGCGCGCGGCCTGATTTCCTCGTGCTCGTCTACCCGGTGATCCGCCTCAGTGGGCCAATCGCGCACACGGGATCGGCAACGTCGCTGCTGGGCGAGAACGCGACGCCCGCGACGCTCGAGCGCTACTCGCTCGATACGCGCGTGGCAAAGGACACCCCGCCGGCGTTTCTCGTGCACGGTGGCACCGACACCGCGGTGCCGCCCGAGAACAGCGTGGCGTTCTACTCGGCGTTGCGGCGCGCCGGCGTGCCCGCCGAATTGCACCTCTACCGGGAGGGCGCTCACGGAATCGGGCTGCGGCCCGGCAATGGGCCCATCTCGGACTGGCCGAAGCGCTGCGCGGAATGGATGGCGGCAAAGGGACTGATCTGAGGATCGCGATTCGGGGTTCGGGAAGGACGCAGATTCACAGAGACCCGCCAGCCGGGAGTGTTCTCATGACAAGACAGACAATCCTCTCCCTGGCGATCATGACAACAGCCGTGTTTGCCGCGGCATCCGGACGCACGGACGCTTCGCCGCAAAAGCCCGGCGGGCCGCTCACGGTCTCTTCTCCCGGCGGTGCCCTCGTCGTGACCATCGGCAGCGAGAGCCAGGTCACCTGGTCGGTCTCGCTCCGGGGCAACACGGTCGTTGCACCGTCGCGCATCGGCATGACGCTCGACACCGGCCGCGTGCTCGGCGACAAACCCGTCGTCGCGCGCACGTCCACCCGATCGGCCGACCAGGTTCTCAAACCGGTCGTCCGCCAGAAGCGGGCTGAGATCAGGGATCACTACAACGAGCGCCGGATCGAATTCGCGGGCGGCTACGCCCTGCTGGTCCGCGCGTACGACGACGGCGCGGCGTACCGGTGGGTGACGGCACTTCCCGGCGAAGTCACCGTCATGAACGAAGAGGTCACCCTTGCGTTCAACGGCGATCACCTCGTGTACTTCCCCGAGGAAACCAGCCTCCTGTCGCACCAGGAGCGGCAGTACAAGAAGCTGAAGATCTCCGACATCACGGCGGGGCGGTTCTCGTCGCTGCCGGCCATGGTCGTCTTGCCGAAGGGCGAGAAGGTGGTGCTCACCGAGGCCGACCTCTTTGACTACCCGGGGATGGACCTCACCTCGGGCGGGCCGAACACGCTGAAAGGGCTCTTCCCGGCGTACCCGAAGAAGGTGGAGCTGAAACGCGACCGCAACGAGGCAGTGGTCGAACGCGAGGCTTACATCGCGAAGACCCGCGGCACGCGCGACTTCCCCTGGCGCGTCCTCGTCGTCGCCGAGCGCGACGCGGATCTCATCTCCACCGATATCGTCTACCGTCTCGCATCAGAGACGACGATGGAGGATACGGGCTGGATCAAGCCCGGCAAGGTGGCGTGGGACTGGTGGAACGACCTGAACGTGTACAGCGTGCCGTTCAAGTCGGGTGTGAGCACCGACACGTACAAGCACTTCATCGACTTCGCCGCCGAGAACCGCCTCGAGTACATCATCCTGGACGAGGGGTGGTACAAGCTCGGCGACCTGCTGTCGATTTCGCCGGGCGTCGACATGGAGGCGATCGCGGCGCACGCGAAGCAGAAGAACGTCGGCCTGATCATGTGGGTGATCTGGAAGACGCTCGACCTGCAGCTGGGGCCGGCGCTGGACCAGTTCGAGAAGTGGGGCGTGAAGGGCATCAAAGTCGACTTCATGCAGCGAGAGGACCAGTGGATGGTCAACTACTACGAGCGCGTCGCGCGTGAGGCCGCGAAACGGAAGATGCTCGTCGACTTTCACGGCGCCTACAAGCCGACGGGCCTTTATCGGACCTGGCCCAACGTCGTCACGAGCGAGGGCGTGCTGGGCCTCGAGCAAAGCAAGTGGGGCGACCTGGCCTCGCCCGACAACGCCGTGACGTTCCCGTTCATGCGAATGCTGGCGGGCCCGGTCGATTACACGCCGGGCGCGATGATGAACGCCGCGAAGAAGGACTTCCAGCCGATCTTCAGCAGGCCGATGAGCCAGGGCACCCGCTGCCAGCAACTGGCGATGTACGTCGTCTTCGAGAGCCCG
>Ga0079037_100001857_pt1 | contig 11278 bp, 12 predicted proteins | sample Mud3Dept4metaG_FD_71479 | JGI IMG/M metagenome (GOLD analysis project Ga0079037, IMG submission 71479) | Freshwater wetland microbial communities from Ohio, USA, analyzing the effect of biotic and abiotic controls - Mud 3 Core 4 Depth 4 metaG | ecosystem: Environmental > Aquatic > Freshwater >... | reverse complement strand
GGATAACTCACAGTAAAAAGGGCAGCAAGCCTACGCATGCTGCCCTTTCGTTTAATCTGTTACATAAAAATTCTAATGGTCCGACTTCGCAGTCCCCAGCTCTTCCCTCACTGATATGGCTACTTTATACAGAATAGTCAGCACCAGGAATCCTATCGACCATATTCCAAGGGTAATTAATGACTCAGGCAAAGTAGGCCAGTATTCTGTTACTGTCCCGAAATGATTCGGAACAAATCCGCCTATCACCAGTCCAAAGCCCTTGTCTATCCAGAGGGAAATAAAGACTGTTATACAGGCAATGACAAGCAGCTTCTCATTCTCCCTGAACTTGTACGGAATAAGCAGAACGAGAGAGAGGACCGCGCATATAACCGATGTCCACATCAGAGGCACGAGCTTGTCATGTCCGTCAATGCCCGCAAACAGATAATCGAACGCGTGCATGTGTCCGGGAATGTTGCTGTAGAACGCGGTAAATACCTCAAGCAGGATAAAGAACACATTCGCTATCATCGCATACGTCACGATCTTGGCGAGTGCCTGAATCGGCTCCTTGCCGGGATCAAACTGAGTGTTCTTTCTGACTATAAGAGCCAGGAGAATAAGCAGGGCCGGTCCCCCTGAAAAGGCCGATGCGAGGAAGCGGGCAGCCATGATCGCGGTCAGCCAGAAGTGCCTGCCCGGAAGACCTGCATACAAAAACGCGGTCACGGTGTGAATGCTGACTGCCCACGGGATTGAGAGATAAATGAGAGGCTTAACCCATGATGCAGGTGCAGTCCCTTTTTTCTCCGCGTGCAGCGTGGCCCATCCGATCGTTATGTTGAGCAGGAGATACCCGCTTAAGACCGTTGCGTCCCAGAACAGGATGGAATTCGGTGTCGGATAAAGAAAAACATTCATGATCCTCATCGGCTGACCCATGTCAACAAAGATAAAGAGCATGCACATCGTGACCGCAGCCACAGCCAGGAATTCGCCCAGTATCACCATCTTGCTGAATTTCTTGAAATGATGAAGATAATACGGGATTACGAGCATCACCGCTGAGGCCGCTACCCCGACAAGAAACGTAAACTGTGAAATGTAAAATCCCCACGACACGTCCCTGCTCATACCGGTAATACCAAGGCCGTATTTGAGCTGTTGAAGATAGGTAAGAACTCCCACTCCACTCATGGCAGCCAGTACAATGACAAGTGTCCAGTATTTTTTACCGCCCTTAAGCGCCTTATCCAGCATACTCTCCACCTCCTATCACATAAAACACACTGGGCATTGTCCCAAGCTCGGGTTTGCGTTGTAATGAAAAATTCGATTTCAGTATCTTCCTCACCTCGGACTCCGGATCATTGAGATTGCCGAATACCAGGGCGCCGTTGGATGCCTCTGCACAGGCAGGCTGTTCGCCTTTTTCAAGTCTTTCGCTGCAGAACGTGCATTTCTCCACAACTCCCATTGTCCTTGTCGGATATTCCGGGTTCTTATCCTTTATGAAAGGTCTCGGGTCGACAAAGTTGAAGCTCCTTGAACCATACGGACACGCTGCCATGCAGAACCTGCATCCTATGCAGCGGTGCATGTCCTGCTGCACAATCCCGTCCGGCCTCTTAAAAGTCGCCTTTGTGGGACACACCCGTACACAGGGCGGATGGTCACAGTGATTGCAGAGGAGCGGAAAGAGTTTCTGCTTAAAGGCCTCCGGATGATAATAGTTTTGCTGATCCGGGAATGAATGTCCGTATGTATCGTTCCATATCCATTTGACTTCATGTTTTGGATTGCCCTTTTCAGGGATGAGCGTCGGGATATTATGGATCTTGTTGCACGCATCGACTATTCTCTGGTAATCTTCTGCTGTCTGAAGTTTTCTTACATCAATAACCATTGCATGGCGTACGGCCGCAGTGGATACTGCTGAATGGCCTGATGACGCTTCGACCGTACCCTTGAACATGTCAGTCGCGGACAGGCCCAGTCCTATGCCTGTACAGCCGGCCAGCTTGAGAAATTTTCTTCTGTCTATTTTCATTACAGGCCCTCCTCTTCAGAATAATGACAGTCCCAGCAGTACGGGTCTACCCCTGCGAAATTATGGCATTTGCCGCAAAACTCCTGCTTTGAATGGCATGACAGGCATCCGTTCTGAATACTCTTTTCATACTGGTCTCCGTCATAAGTAATAAACCGTTCACCGCCCCGTACCACTTCATCTCTCCATTTATCGAGTATCATCATATGTTCTGCCCTCATCTGTCCGATGGGAATATCGCCTATATGCAGATCATCGGGGGCCGCAGTGGGATCAGCGGGTTTTTCAAATGTCTTTCCCATATTCGTATAGAAAGGAAACGTAACCAGAGCGATAAAGATGATCAGTCCTGCAATTATTTTGCCTCCGTTATACATTATTCCTCCTCCCCCCTATCCTCCATGCCTGGAAGTGGTTCACCACGCAAGTTGTTTTCTCTCTCCTTCTCACCATCCATTATCAGGGCATTGCCCACCAGCTCATGGACTCCGCAGACCGCCACATCACCCACCCAGTAATCAATCAGCGGTGGCAGCACTGCCCTGTCAATTGCACAGATGCAGGAGAGCATATTGACACCGTTCTTTTCTTTGACGTACTTCACGGCATTGGCCCTTGGGAGGCCTCCCAGCATCCTCAATTCCTCGATCTCGCCGGCATTGAGTCCTGAACCGCTGCCGCAGCAGAAGGTCTGCTCCCTGATCGTATTGTCCGGCATGTCATGGAAGTTGTTGACAACGGTGTTGATGATGTACCTCGGTTCCTCAAAGATCCCCATGCCCCTTGAGGTGTTGCAGGAGTCATGGAATGTGACTGTGAGGTTGTCATTTCTCTTTGGATCAAACTTTAATTTACCGTGTTTGATAAGGTCAGCGGTAAACTCGGTTATATGGACCATCTTTGTGGATTTTGCGTTCTCGAATTTCGTCCCGGTAAACGGTGAGACAGGTTCCTCAAGAAAATCTGCCGGACCGTTCATGGTGTCCATGTACTGATGCAGCACCCTCCACATATGCCCGCACTCACCTCCGAGGATCCACTTGACCCCCAGCCTCTTTGCTTCGGCATATATCTTGGAATTAAGCCTCTTCATCATCTCGTTTGAAGTAAAGAAACCGAAGTTCCCGCCCTCGGATGCGTATGTGCTCCAGGTATAGTCAAGCCCAAGCTGGTGAAACAGCAGGAGGTAGCCCATGCAGGTAAAGACCCCGGGCTCTGCAAAGAAGTCAGCTGACGGTGTGACAAAGAGGATCTCCGCGCCCTTTCTGTTAAAGGTCGGCTCCACCCTTATGCCTGTATGTTCTTCAAGATCATCCAGCATGTAATCAAAATTGCTTTTAATGGTATGCGGCTGAAGACCGAGGTGGTTACCGGTCCTGTAGCAGTTTGCCAGAGGCCCTGAAATCCAGTCTGTGCAGCATCCCAGCAGGTTGATGAGCTCTCTGCCCATCATAGTTATTTCAGCTGTGTCAATGCCGTAAGGGCAGAAGACCGAGCAGCGGCGGCATTCCGTGCACTGGTAGAAGTAGTACCAAAGCTCCTTAAACACATCTTCCGTAAGGTCCCTTGCCCCTGCAATCTTGCCCAGCTTGCCGGCCACGGTAAAGTACCTTCTGTAAATGGACCTCAACAGTTCTGCCCTCAGCACCGGCATATTCTTCGGGTCCCCTGTGCCTATAAAAAAATGGCACTTGTCAGCACATGCGCCGCACCTGACACAGATGTCCATAAATAGCCTGAATGAACGGAACTTCTTGAGCAGGTTTTCCATCCCTTCAAGAAATATGTCCTTCCAGTTCTCTGCAAGCTTCCAGTCCTGGTCAGTTACATTCCATTCACGTCCATGCGGGAAGCCAATGTATTCAAGGTTCTTCGGTTTTGCGCCATAACAGTAATAGCCCTTCTTCCAATCAACCGGGGTGTCCATCCACTTATTTAATGGAGGTGTATAATTTATTCTTGACAAGAGATCGTTTGGTTTCAGTTTATCTGCCATTTCATCACTCCTTTTCTACCGGTATGCCTTCTGATTTCATCACCTCTCTAAACTCATCTTCGTATTCCTCGTATGTGTGAAGGTGCACCTTCGGGTTCCACGGATTTATGTGCCTGACTGCGCGGCTGTTGTTTGGCAGGTTCCTCGTAGGGCTCATAAATACTCCCCCCAGATGCATAAGCTTGCTAAAGGGGAAATATGCAAAAAGGACGCTTATGAGAAAGAGGTGTACAAAAAACATGGCGCCTATCCCTTCCGGAACAGTGGTATGAAAGGTGGCCAGTCCCATCGTAAGTACTTTGACCTTTACAATATCCACTTTAGTAAAGTACCTCATAAGAATTCCCGAAACAGCTATGCCGATGATCAGAAATAACGGGAAATAATCAGCAGGCAGTGATATATACTTGACCTGGGGATTAAAGATCCTTCGCAGAAGGAGATACGTTGCTGCTGCGAGGAGCACCACCCCGGTTATCTGGAGGTGCGGAACGCCCACCTGTAAAAAACCGTCCACAGCGTCAAGGGCATTTACCCAGAATGGCACAGGCTCCATAAAAAACCTGAGGTGTCTTATAAAGACAACAAAGAACGTCACATGAAAGGCAAGACTCCCTAACCACAGCCATTTATTGGAGCCGTAGACAGGTCTGCCGTCACTCATGTCCGTCTTAAGATTTCTGAAAAGAGACCGGAACAGCAGTACCTCCAGCGCCATCCTTCCTATGACCCCCAGTGTGCTTGACGGATTATCAAGCTTGCTGTGTTTTATCCATGGCAGGGATTTCTGCTGACCGCAGGTTGTAGGAATATGGAATGGAACAGGCGATTGTCCCCACTTGATCACTTTTCTGATGAAGCCGGCAATAAACACCAGTACCGCAAGATACGGGATTGCAACTCCAAAGAGACCGAGCAGGTTGAGTTTAGCTCCCATGAAGGCAATGGCAACAAGAAGAATAACGGCAACTAAAGAAAAGATCATTCCCATTATGTACCCCCCTTTCTTATGTGCTGTAAGAGAGTTGTCTCTCTTTGTCTGACTATATTTTTATTTTTTCTTATATTCAGTACAGGCCCGAAAACTAATAAACCCTCAATTAAAAACCAGCCGTGTCTTTTTCTTCAACATCAGTTTCCTTGAACATATTGGATACCTTCAGTATCCTGGATGTCCGGTTCTTTAATTCATTTGCCCTCAGCTTATAGATCTTCTCCCGGCTGGCCATATACATGTCAAAAGAAATACTTGCCAGCTGGTCTATTTGAGATTCAATCGTCAGCAGTTCATCATACAATTCATTATTGCGAATCTCGCCGGCGAGTTCTTCCCGAATCACTTTTTTCAGAAGAAATATAAAACCGACGGCCTGAGAGGGAGTAAAATCCTGGATCGCCCTGATCCTGATAATATTATCGAGATACCGGGAGACCCTTTCAAAATCTGTTTCCCCGGATAATTCCTCCAGGACAACATCTATCCCCTCTGAAATGGTGTACCCAACGGGATTGCCGAACCTGTTCTTCTGAGTTTTTAAAAAATTGGCAGTATCCTGAGGATAGGTCTCAACTATCAAATCAAACCACGTTTTTGATATTTCACGTTTTTTCTCTGATAACAGGAGCCTGATTCTCATCGATTTTTCTTAAGAAGAGCGACTTATTATTTTACAAAGGGTTGTTACGCATTCATCGCACGAATGGTAACAACCCTCTATTGTTTTGATCTTAATTTCTTATAAACAATTATACGCAGCCAGTCGGTTTAGGAAGCCCGGCATATCTGCAGGCCTGTTTTGCAGGACCAGCAGGATAGAGCTCGTAAAGATACTTTGTGTTGCCCTTTTCCTTCCCGTACTTCTTTGCGAGTTCTTTGGTAAGGATCTTGATCATAGGGGCAATCTGGTACTTGTCAAAATAATCTCTCAGGAACTTGATTACTTCCCAATGTTCCTCGCTCAAATCCAGTCCGTCTCCCTTTGCCATTACTGAAGCTATCCCTTCAGTCCATTGTGACCAGTCCAGAAGATAACCTTCTTCATCGACTTCATAGCTTTTTCCTTCACTTTCTAATGTTGGCATTATACTACTCCTTTCTTATGATAAGTTTTTTGGTATCGCCTTTGTCTAATGGAAGCTAATTATTGAGTATTTTCAGCATTGAAACTAATAGACCTAAAGACAGATTAAGGACTATAATATAAATCCCCATGCCCGGTCAAATAAAAAAATCTTATATGACGTTTATCTTAGTTAATAAATGTTATAACGCATGACCTCCTTCTTCTTAATTTATTATTTTTTCTTCAGTCTTACAAAAACAAGCTTGCCCGCTTTACCGGCCTTACTCGTCCGGCCTATCATGTTAGTATGTATATCGTAATCATAATCCACTGAATCATAATCTTCAGGATTCAGCGACAGAGACTTGTCTATGTCCCCTTTGCATACAAATGCAAGGGCATTCATGAAAACTCCTCCGAGGTTACGGCCGCTACGATCAAATGCATATACTGCCCCGCATGTACAGATTCCGCCTGTAAGCTCCATTACCTTAAAATTAATATCAATAGGCGCCCTTAAAAAATTATCACAATAGGGGCACTGTAAATGCCTAGGCCTTGCCATCAATAACTCCTAAGGGACAATGGGAAACTATGTCCCCTTACTTTGTGCCTTTGTACTTATTTTATGTTCTAACGCGCACCGTACCATACCGTCTGCCCACTCAGGTGACCCGATTGCGTGGAGGTGAGTGTACGCTGCAAGGACATTTTTATAGCATATCCCGTCTCTATTATCAACTATCCCTTTGCCACGCTGCATATGAAACGCAAAACAGGTGCCGTCTTCTTCTATCTCCAGCACTTTTGAATAATGAAATTCATGCCCCTTAAGTACGCTCCTAACGGGGAAAAAAGGATTTGCCCTTCCCACCTCAACAATCGTATAGCCGTGGGCATGCGGTCTTTTTTCCAGGCCGAATGATATCGGCAGCGCTCCCACCATGGGATACGTCCTGCCTTCCAGCACTAGATTCCGGCCCAGATACATAAGCCCTCCGCATTCTGCATATACGGGGAGTCCGTCCTGAACAGCCTTATAAAGAGAATCCCTGAAGCCGATGTTTTCAGCCAGTGCAATTGCGTGTGTTTCAGGGAAGCCCCCTCCTATATAAAGCGCGTCAATCTCCGGGAGTTTTTTTTCTCTCAAAGGACTTACCTCGATTAACTCCGCCCCTCTTTTTTCAAGTTCTTCAAAATTTTCCTGGTAATAGAACTGGAATGCTGAATCCCGGATGATGCCGATTCGGAGTTTGGAGTTTATTTCTGTGCCCGGATTATTTGTGTCTGTGCGCTGTGTTCTGTGTTCTGTGTTCTGCGTTAACGGTCCTGCACTCTCAGCAATTTTCAATATTTCATCTATATCAAGATATTGTGATCCTATTTCTTCCACGGCTGAAATTGCTTCCTCCATCCCTCTGTGTTCCTGAAACGGTGTCAGCCCCATATGTCGTTCCGGAAAGGGGTCTTTTTTGAGTCTCGGGATCGCACCGAGTACCGGAATATTACACCTTTCGTGTATCGCCCGCCTGATGACCGATTCCTGCCTGTTTGTTGCAACACGGTTCAGCACGACGCCTCCAATGGTGAGGCCGGGGTCCATTTTCTGGCAACCAAGCACCAGGGCAGCCACGGTGTTGGTTGTTTTTGTGCAGTCAATGATTATCACTACCGGGGCCTTAATCAGCTTTGCCAGTTCTGCAGTGCTGTATGTCCCTTTATGGTCCATGCCGTCATAAAGCCCCCTGTTCCCCTCTATGATCGCTACTTCAGAATGGGCCGAATGAGTCAGAAAGGAACCAAGCGCCTGTTCAGAGGTCATCATAAAGAGGTCTAAATTGTAACAGGGAGTGCCAGCTGCCTTTGCCAGCCAGCCGGCATCGATATAATCAGGTCCTTTTTTAAATGGAATTACTTTTATGCCTTTTTTGCGAAGCAGGGAGACAAGAGATAAAGAAAGGATAGTCTTTCCGCCCCCGCCTCTGAGGCCGGAGACAACTACCCTCGGGATTGATTTGTTATGCATATGAAGCGGCGAGAGACAGTAACAGTTTTCAGGGATCGGGAGTCAGGCTGTATAGATACCTTATACCTGACCCCTTATCCCTGTTACCTGTCTTATTATATTAATCCTTTTTCCTTGAGATACTCTTCGCTCGGAATCTCTACAGAACTGGAACCGCCGCCGTAGGAATACATGACTTTGCCAACATCGATCATTGCCCTCAGGGCTTTTTTGACCGTGTCTTTGTCTTCTGACGTATCTTCCACTATTTTCTTGATAATATCTTTTTCTTTCAGTTTCTTTTTGCCTTTCATCTGCTGCATATATGCGAATATCTTCTCTTGAATTTCTGTCTGTTCCATATTGTCACCTCATTTTGATATTAAATATTAAAGGTTAGCGTTAATAAGCTACCTCTTTACCAATACTTTGTCAAGAAGAAATAGCAAGTTTAAAGAATAAGGCAAGCAGTTCCGTACTATCCGGAACTACTTGCCTTTTCACCTGTGTTTTAATACTTAAACGCTGCTGAATTTCTCAATGTGTCTCTCATGAATGTGAAGTCGTCGATGTGCTGGAATGTGAACGGGATACCGGTCAGTTTAAAGAAATCTTCCCAGCCGACCCTCTCTATCCATTCTCCGACTCTCTCATGCTTTTTGGCATTGGCCGCGTATACTTCGAGGATGTTTTTTATTGCCGCAACAGTTTTCGGCCATCTCGGTGGTTCATTCTCGATGTACGGGATCGCCAGCTTCGAGAATTTCGGGTCTGTCCTGAGACTCCCGACCTTACCGCCGACCACGATCGCTACTCCATCCTGTTGAGGATTGTGAATTTCAATCGGAGGACAAACGGTAAAGCAGTTTCCGCAGTACATGCATTTTTCTTCATTGATGGTAATTGATTTTGTCTTCGGGTTCGGTCTGATTGCCGAAGTCGGACATGAGGATACAGTTGTCGGGATTTCGCACATCTTCCCTACGGTGTCGTGGTCAATAACAGGTACTTTTCTGTGGATCGCAACAACTGCGATATCAGAACAGTGGACCGCGCCGCACATATTAACGCAGCATGCAACGGCAAGTCTTACCTTGTTGGGTAGTGTCTTTGTTGTGAAGTAATCATGGAGTTCGTCCATTACTGCTTTCACGATACCTGATGCGTCCGTACATGCGCTATGGCAGTGCACCCAGCCCTGGGTGTGAACAATGTTACTGATTCTCGGTCCGATTCCGCCGACTGAATATTTCTTGGCCTTCAGTTCAGCAAGAAGGGGATCGACCTTGCTCTTGTCTGATACAAGGAATTCAACGTTGTTTCTTGTGGTAAAACGGAGATAGCCGTCACAGTATTTTTCAGCCATGTCGCATATCTCGCGAATGGTGTCTGTGCTCAAAATTCTCGGTGAAGCAACTCTTACCGTGTACAGTTTATCACCGCTTTCTGCTACATGGACCATTGTACCGCCGCTCAAAACCTCATGATAGGCCCATTTGCCGTAATTCTTTTTAATTACAGGCGGTAAAAATTTTTCATAATGCGGTGGTCCAATATCAGTTTGTCTTTCTGGTAATGACATGGATACTTCCTCCTTATATCTTTAATTATTTATTTTATTTATTAATTGAAATCACTCTCAGACCAGAAGAAGAACGGGTCTTTTCTCGGATACTTGACCTGCTGCGGCACAGGAGGCATTTCAATGGCTTCAAGGAACGGCCTCATGCCTTTGACTTCAATAAGCTCGCCTATTCTCTCTCTGGGTTTTGCATTGTCATCCCACCACTCGATCATCTTGTCAGCGAGGTCTTTCAGATTATCAAAAGGCGCTTCCAATTCCATAAACGGAACCACGACCCATGAAAGAAGCGATCCGACAACAATCGGGGCCTTGCTTCCAACAAGAATCGATGCGCCTTTTACCTTGCCCTGCTTCAATGCCTTGGTCATCTTTGCAATGCAGTGCATGCATCTGTTGCACTGTGCGTCGTTGATCTTGAGTGTCTTGCCGTCATAGCGCATGCAGTCAGTGGGGCACATGTCAACGATCTCGGACTGAATATTCATACCGGCGTCAGCATATTTTTTCACTTCCGCCTGGTCTATCCTGATATTGTCTTTCCATGTACCGATAATGGACAGGTCCGCACGGGCAATAGCTGCAACGCAGTCGCATGCGCAGCCCGCTACTTTAATCTTGAACTTGTAAGGGAAGGACGGCCTGTGCAGCTGGTCCTGATAATACTGTGTAACTTCATTGCAGATGGCCATGGAGTCAATACAGGCCCATTCGCAGCGTGCCTGACCTACGCAGCAGCTCGGGGTCCTCATCGCTGAACCGGAACCGCCGAGGTCCCATCCGCGTGATGAATATTCAGCAAACAGCACTTCGAGGTTTTCAGTGGTTGTTCCCAGAAGAACAAGATCGCCGGTAGAACCGTGCATGTTCGTAAGTCCGCTTCCATATTTGTCCCAGATGTCCATGATCATCCGTAAGGCCTCTGCGGTGTAGAAGAATCCGCTCGGCTGGTTTAATCTGACGGTGTGGAAATGCGCGATGCCGGGGAACTCATCCGGAAGTGAAGAATACCTTCCGATAACTCCGCCTCCATAACCGAGGACGCCGACGATCCCGCCGTGCTTCCAGTAACCGCGCTTGGTTTTGTAAGATTTCTCTACCTGGCCCAATTCATCATCGGCCATCTCTGTTCTCTTCGCGGCCTTTTTAATTTCAGTTACGAAACTCGGCCACGGTCCTTTTTCCAGCTCGTCCAGCATTGGTGTTTTGTACTTACCGCCCATTTGACCCTCCTTCTTTTTTTCCCCCTGATAACATGACAGGGGAGCATTATTATTAAAAACCAACAAAATCAGATTTCCCTTTTTTTAAAAGGACGCTACTCTTGAAATTAAGGATTGCGCAGAAAAAAAGGTTTTTCATAGTAGAACATATATCGTTTCCCCGTCAAATAAAAAATATTAATGCACGAATGACTTAAATTTATTTAATTGATTTCGGTGGCAAAAAAGGAATCGAGGAGTGAAAGCGTCAAGGATCTGGAATAAAATCCGGTTTTTAGTTGCCAGTTTTTAGTTTTTAACTGGTTTCTGTTGCGGAAACTGATAATCGTAAAATGTATGTCATTTCGAGCGAAGCGAGAAATCTTAAGCCATTA